>RCNB010002930.1_pt1 | contig 10300 bp, 5 predicted proteins | sample 2041321 | NCBI WGS metagenome assembly RCNB01 (sample SAMN09708232, study PRJNA481090) | Marine sediment metagenome, whole genome shotgun sequencing project.
ACTATATTTTCATTGCCGGTAATTCGGTAACAATTAAGAACTTCATCATATTCCTTGACCTTATTTAAGAAAGGTTTTAATTTCCCCATAAAAGCTCTTAAGGTAATAATAGCTTTTAGTTGATAACCCGTCTCAAAAGGAGATACAATAGTTTTATAACCATTTATAACACCTGCATCTTCCATCTTCTTAACTCGCTCATTGACGGCAGGAGAACTAATTCCAACACGTCTACCAATCTCTGCATTTGACATTCTCGCGTTTGCTTGAAGACAATCTAAAATATTCCAGTTGAGTGAATCTATTTTCATATTAACTGTATTTTACAATAAAAACATAATAAATAAAGCAAATATACATTATTACTTTAAAATCGATAGTTTAATGTCCCGACATCTCACTAAATTTGAAATGCTTTGAAAAATGAACAGTTAACTTACAAATGATACCTTCAATACCGAACCATTTTCCTCAATCTGCCTTACATAAAAAGGCAATGGACATTTTTACACTTGCTAGAAATGTTTCAGCTTATTTTGTTCAAGATTTAGCTCATTTACAACCCAATGGGCTAGAAGATCCAAGTATTTATTTTACTGGTGATATGGTACAGCAATCGGTATCACTTGCTCCAGAAATTCTAAAAGCAGAAAGCCAGCCTTTTGCAGAAGAAAAATATAAATCGGCAGCATCAGTAACACGCCTTACCAACTTACTATATAGAAATTGTGAGCGTCTTGAGCATGTTAATAGTAACGGTAAAGACTTTTTACCATTACTCCGTTCAGAAATAAAAAAATTCAGGAGACTACAGCGCACTTGGATGTTGACACTCTAAGGTGTTTTCATCTTTTCTATCAGATTTTTAAACCTTTCAGAACTCCTGTATTTATAGAATTCAGTGGCATTCAGAATAAATTTTTTTTCAGAAAAACCCATAGAAATAGCTAATTTCAGATACTCGAAAGTCTCGTCTTCCATATATAACTGGGCATAATCCTTGGCAATTAAAAAAATCGGGTAGCTCCCTTTAGGCTGAAGTTCTGCCAAAACCTGATGACAATAAAGAGACTTATTATAATTTTTATCCTGTAAATGTATTTTGGCTGACTCAATAGCCAGCGCATAAAGCATATTAGAAGTCCTAATACCTGCCAGTTGTCTCTGTCTATCTTCTGAAAGTAAATATTCCTCTCTGAGATTATTAAGCTTTTTCTGCCACCATTTAACCTTATGAATTGGGGGCTTTTTCTTAATCTCTGAAGCAAACCGATTTACGAAACCCCTCCTCATTGTCTCCTCTTCTGTTTTCAGCGCCATTCGTTTTCTAACTTGTTTACCGTATTCACTAGAAGCTTTAAGCTTAGTTACTTTTTCAGAGATACTATCCAAAGTATAATATTGATAGAAATTTCTTTGCAAACGTTGATATTCCCAAACTGCGGACTCGATTTTATTCTGACTTTCAGTTGTACTGGCTTCATCGTAAAAGCGTTGGTATACTTTTTTTATATCAAACCAGTTTATAGGCTTTTGATTTTTCCTGAATGCCTCCAACTCTAGCCAATCAAATGCCTTTAATATTTGATCTGAAGGTGGCCAGCTATGTCCATCACCATTTATGAATAATTCATTATCCATCTGAAGCCCATCTAGCCAATCTTGAGCACTTAACATCTCCTGATAATTCATATCCTGTTCTCCAATCAAACCTACATATGAAAAATCTTCTCTAACCATAGGTTTATGCAAAAGATAAGATGAGAATCCTGCGCCACAAGCAATAACCCCAGCCATCCTTTTCGATAGCACCGCGGCAGCACTTGCCAGTCGAGATCCACCAGAAAATCCTGCAGTATATATACGATCTTCATTTAATAAAAAACTAGCAAAGACGCTTTGAAAGAGTCGGTTGATAATATCAGTATTGGTTTCAAATGGACCATTCTTAGAGTCGTTAGAACAAACTAAAATATAATTATATCTTTCCGCAGCTTCAATAAATGGTTGGATCCCGACCTTCCCCCTGCCTGCCGGTTCAAAAATAAAAACAATGGAAGCTGGTTCATTTTCGTCAAATTTCTTCGGAAGATAGAGTGTAAAAGTGTCTGTAGAATTTTTAACCTTAACAGAGTCTATTATAACTCCAGTTTCAAAATCTACTTTCTGACTATACAGCGGTGGTGTTATAGAAAAACAAAAAAAGAGAAAAAGAGAAACTGCCCATTTAGTAAAAAACTGGCTCGGAGCAGAAGTTGGTTTCAAAAATTTCTCAATTCGATTCATAATAATAAATTCAATATCCCTAAAGGCTACTAAGTTCGGGATAATTTCCTCACTTTTCACAATTTAATATTTTTTAACACTGAATCAAGTACATGTTGAAATTTCTATTATATCGACTAAGGCGAAATGAAACTGATGAACATCAATGACAAGTAAATGGCTACTAAAACTATTATTTTAATCATATTATCTGTTTTTTATAATTTTTAAATAACGCTTTAATTCCCCTTTTACTTTATTCCGAAGTAAAAACAATCCAATCATATTGGGAACCAACATTGCAAAAATCATCGCGTCACTAAATAGTGTGACAGATCCTAAGGTAATTGCCGCTCCTAAAATAGTGAATAGACAGAAGATGGTTTTGTATATATACTCTCTGCTCTTACTTCTACCAAACAAATAACTCCACGCTTGATATCCGTAATAAGACCAAGAAATCATTGAAGAGAATGCAAATAAAATAACCGCAACAGAAAGCACATAAGGGAACCAAGAAACTCCGCTCTCCAAGGCAGCGGCTGTTAACAAGACTCCTTCTTCATCATTTAAAATTGTACCGGGAACAATTTGGCCTGTAATAATTAAAACTAAAGCTGTCATCGTGCAAATAACAACAGTATCAATAAACGGTTCTAGCAACGCTACTAAACCCTCGCTCGCAGGATACTTTGTTTTCACTGCACTATGTGCGATGGAAGAACTTCCTATCCCAGCCTCATTGCTAAAGGCAGCGCGCTTAAAACCTTGAATTAAAACGCCTACAAGACCTCCAGCCACTCCCTGCGGATTAAAAGCCCCATCCCAAATAGCCTTAAAAGCATTGGGGATTTCAGAAAAGTTTAAACCTAAAATAGTTAGTACTGCAAGTAGATAAATAACCACCATAAAAGGGACAACCTTTTCTGTCACATTTGCAATTTTTTTAATTCCACCAATGATTACTATCCCCACTAAAATCGCCATTACAAGACCAAAAGCCCAACCTTTTCCATAGATAAAGCTTTGCTCTGCTCCTGTGACATATTCAAACAATTTATAGGCTTGATTAACCTGAAACATATTGCCTCCACCAAACGATCCTCCAATACACATCACGGCAAATACTATTGCTAAAAACTTACCTAATCTAGCAAAGCCAACTTCTTTCAATCCTTTTTTGAGATAATACATAGGTCCACCAAAGATGGTTCCGTGTGCGTCTACTTCTCGATATTTAACTCCGAGAGTGCACTCTACAAATTTTGATGCCATCCCCAACAAACCAATTAAAACCATCCAGAAAGTGGCTCCCGCACCACCTATAGATAATGCAATCGCCACACCCGCAATATTCCCTAAACCCACTGTGGCAGAAACCGCGGCTGTTAGCGCTTGGAAATGACTTACCTCACCCTCACCTTCTACCCTTATAGTATCTGGATTATCGCCTTCATTAGTGGATACTGCATTTGAAACTTGTACTACACCACCTTCTTCAAGATCGTCATATTCACCCCTCACTACTTTTATAGCTGTTAAAAAACCAGTGAGATTTATTCCTTTAAAAAAAATGGTGAAATATCCTGCGCCCAAGATTAACACAATTAAAACCCAAGGTATACCGATGGAATCAGTTATTGGGATTTCGGCAAAAACCGCATCGGTGAACCAACTAGTGGCGGCACTAAATTGTTGGTTTATTCTCTGGTCGAGTGAAGAAGTTTGTTGCAATAGAAACATAGTAAAAAGTTTCTCGCAAATTGAAGTAAAAGTGCTTAACACAAAAGGTTAAGCACTGTTCAAATTATAGCATGGTTATGGTTAAGCATATGGCTAGTCAGCCTTTTCCAAAGTGGCAAATTGAAGTAAATCATTTTTGATGGCAAATTCAATTAATTGCTCCTTACCTCCTGTACCACTTACGTTTAGAATTTTCTTAATCTGATGAATATGTGTTTGTAATCCATCTAAACTTATGTTCATTTCAGCTGCCAATTCTGGATACGATTTTTTTATTCCACTTAAGGCTAAATTTGCTAAAACCTCTTTTTGTCTTTCAGAAAGTTCGATTTTACTGGCATTTTTCAACACTATCATATCACTTTTTAAATGCTTTATGGTATCTATATGGCTTTCATTTGCAATAGTTAATTGCTCCAATTCCTTTTTTAGAACCACATTTTCTGAAGATAAATCTTGCGCTAAACTTTGTTGTTGTTCTTTTTCTGAAAGAAATTTCCAACTATATAACAAAATAGAAAATAGGAGAATGAATAAAAACTTAAATGAAATTGAAGTAATGGTTCCAACTACCGACCAAAATTCCTGATCTATAATTTGCACCACTTGATCCTGCGGAATTATACGATGTGACACTGCCACAACAATAAGTATAAAAAGAACAAATGTGGGTAAATACATAAACTTCATTTGGCGTGCAGAAAACGCCTTATTAAGCTCAAAAAGTAAAGAAAGTGCCACGAAAATTGAAATAGGAATATCAATTAGCCAAGTAAAACTCGTACTTAATTCGTCGTTAGAAAAAGACGCAGCAACAAATACAAAAGTAATCATACCAAGGACTCCCGAATACAACATGATAAATTCTTTTGTTGTAAACCGCTCTACCAATCTAACCCCAAGTCCCCTACTCTTAGAGTGCTCTATAGAAGGAAGTGATAATAAAATAAACAATGAGTTGGCTAAAGAAATTACAAGTCCCCAATAAATAACTAGTTTACTAGAAACTCCAAAGAATTCGATAAAAACTAGATTTCCCAAGGCGCCGATTCCCCATACGAGAATAGCAAGTCCAAACCATTTGATCCCTTGTACAGCTTGAGTCCCTATCGATTTTTGTCGTTCCTTAACAAAAATACGCTGCATTACAATCGCAGTAATAATACAAACAATAGTAATTACGGTATATTCAATAGTGTAGAGCAAAATGCTGGATTTAGGCTAAAGATATTAATTTTTTCCTTCTGAAATTTAAATACAAGTTGACTTGGATTATTAGAATCAGGATAACTGTTCGAAATAATTTCCTCACTTTTTACAAAGAGTGTTCTTCAACCTAGAAACCATCTCAGCCATTTTTGCTTGACGTTGGCAATAGTTTTAACTCAAAACGACAAAATAGAATTACTTTCAATTACTCTTTAATAAATTTTTTGGTTGCTGAATTAATTCCCTCAATTATAGTAATAAAATAAACACCTTTGGATAATGCATTTACATCAATTCTATTTGTGCTATTTGAGGATATAACCTCTTTTCCTAACAGATTACAAATTGAAATATTTACAGGGTTTTGGTTTCCAACTATATACAATATACTCTTGGTGGGATTAGGGTATATGAAAACTAAAGGTGTAGTTATGTCGTCAATGCCTATAATGCAATCTGGATCAGGGCCAGCATCGATAATGTCCCATCCAAAAGTATCAATTATCAGCTGTCTTGCTTGTTGTCCATTACAATAATTAATTGGGAGCGCACCTAATTGAACCGAAGGCTGTAAGCTTAATGAAGACCAGCCTATTAATATAGCATCATAGTTTTCGGTAGACAAATCAGAATTCCAAAACATCCCATTCATATAAATTACACTACTCACATCCCAATTTCCAATAGGTTGGTTAAATGTATCAGCAGAAAAAAACATATACGACATATCAGTCACACTACTCACATCCCAATTACTAATGTCTTGATTAAATGTAAAAGCTTTAGAAAACATCCCACCCATATGAGTCACATTACTTACATCCCAATTACCAGTAGGTTGATTAAATGTTTCAGCACCACGAAACATTCCAGACATTTGAGTCACATTACTCACATCCCAATTACCAATGTCTTGATTAAAAGCATCGGTCCAAGCAAACATCGTATACATATTAAGAACATTACTCACGTCCCAATTTCCAATATCTTGATTAAATGCATCGGCTTGATTAAACATCACAGACATATCAAGAACATTACTCACGTCCCAATTTCCAATATCTTGATTAAAAGCATCCGCAAGCCAAAACATCGCACCCATATGAGTCACATTACTCACATCCCAGTTTCCAATAGGTTGATTAAATGTTTCAGCATAATTAAACATACTACGCATATCAGTCACGTTACTCACATCCCAATTGCCTATGTCTTGATTGAAGGGAGCTTCTACAAACATAAAACTCATATCAGTCACATTACTCACATCCCAATTACCTATGTCTTGATTGAAAGCGTAAACCCCCATAAACATGTGACTCATATCGGTCACATTACTCACATCCCAATTACCAATGTCTTGATTAAAAGAACTAGCGCCTGAAAACATCTGCGACATATTAGTTACATTACTCACATCCCAATTACTTAAGTCTGCATTGAAATCATATGAAAAAAAGGCCTCGACCATTTGAGTCACATTACTAACATCCCAGTTTGGCATAGCACCATATTGACTTGACGTACACATCCCATCTACCGGATTTGTAGATAGACAAGTGTCAATAGCCTGATTGAAATTAGCATTTGTAATTGGTGTTTGCGAATATGATGTCTCAGAAAAGAAACAGCATAAAAAAGCTAGGCCGAAAAGTATAAAGTTTTTGGTTTTCAATAGAAATGGTCTTAAAATTCAAATCGTTCAGTTCTTATAGAACTATAATTATTAGGGAGTCAACAAGATGAATAACTAAAGTAATTAAAAACAGAACATTACGCAAGTACATGAGGAATTAATACCTGTACCCTATGAATATAAATTTCTTATACTCTCTCTCTTTACGCTAGCATTTACTCCCCTATTAATTTAAAGTATTTTATTATGTATTATACCTTTCTCAATTGGTGGACTACTAGAAACCCAAAGTACGTATATTTTTGTGCAAGTAGTTTTGGCTATTTTTAAATTCTTGCTAACTCAAGAAATTCCGAAACGACATTTCGATTTAGCTCTAGGCAACAGTTCGGGATAATTTCCTCACTTTTTACAAAGTCGTGTTCTTCAACCTAGAATCAAGAGATCCCGAAGTGACCCTTCGACTTACTTCGACTCACTTCGACTAAGCTCAGCACAGGCCGCTCAGGACAACGATTCGGGATAATTTCCTCACTTTTCACAAAGTCGTGTTCTTTAACCTAGAATCAAGAGATCCCGAAGTGAATTCGGGATAATTTCCTCACTTTTCACAAAGTGTGGAAATTACATGTTTCTCCTATACTGCCCTCCTACTTCAAACAAAGCCGAAGTAATCTGACCAAGTGAACAAACTTTGGTGGCCTCCATCAATTGTTCAAACATATTTTCATTATGGATGGCAGCGTATTGTATTTTTTCAATTGCAGTTTTGGTTAGCGCTTTGTTACCATCCTGTAATCTACCAAGGGTTTCAATTTGATATTGCTTCTCTTCCTCTGTTGCTCTAATGACTTCAGCTGGTAAAACCGTTGGTGAACCAGTACTACTTAAAAACGTATTTACACCTATAATTGGAAACTCGCCATTGTGCTTTAGGGTTTCATAATACAAACTCTCTTCTTGAATCTTGGATCGCTGATACATGGTTTCCATGGCTCCTAAGACACCCCCACGCTCCGTTATACTGTCAAATTCTTGCAATACTGCTTTCTCCACTAGATCAGTTAGTTCTTCAATGATAAAAGATCCTTGTATAGGATTCTCATTCTTCGCTAATCCGAGCTCTTTATTAATAATCAATTGTATTGCCATCGCACGTCTCACACTCTCTTCTGTAGGCGTTGTAATAGCCTCATCGTAAGCGTTCGTGTGCAATGAATTACAGTTGTCGTAAATCGCATAAAGTGCCTGCAGGGTAGTTCTAATGTCGTTAAAGTCAATTTCTTGAGCGTGTAGTGAACGCCCCGAAGTCTGAATGTGATACTTCAGCATTTGTGCCCTAGGATTCGCACCATATTTTTCTTTTAACGCTTTCGACCAAATTTTACGCGCTACACGCCCAATCACTGAATATTCAGGATCGACACCATTACTAAAGAAAAACGATAAATTAGGTCCAAAATCGTTAATATCCATTCCGCGGCTCAAGTAGTATTCGACATAGGTAAAACCATTAGATAAGGTAAAAGCCAATTGGGTAATTGGATTTGCCCCAGCCTCCGCAATATGATAACCGCTTATAGAAACCGAATAGAAATTTCGGACTTGCTTTTGAATAAAATATTCCTGCACATCACCCATTAACCTCAGCGCAAATTCCGTAGAAAAAATACAGGTATTTTGCGCCTGATCTTCTTTTAAAATATCAGCTTGTACTGTACCACGGACCTGTGTCAAGGTTTCAGTTTTAATTTTTTGGTAAACCTCTTCTGTTAATACCTGATCTCCCGTTACACCCAAAAGCATCAGTCCTAGACCGTTGTTTGTTTCAGGCAATTCCCCTTGATAGCTTGGTCTGGTGACGCCTTTCTGCTTGTATATCTTGGCAATTTTAGCTTTAACTTCCTTTTCTAAGCCGTTTTCCGAAATGTACTTCTCACAATTTTGATCGATAGCAGCATTCATAAAAAAGCCTAGTAACATTGGCGCCGGACCGTTGATTGTCATACTTACCGAGGTAAGTGCGTGACTTAAATCGAAACCAGAATATAGTTTTTTAGCATCATCCAAGCAGCAAATTGAAACTCCTGCATTACCAATCTTTCCATAGATATCTGGGCGAAGATCGGGGTCATTTCCATAGAGCGTAACGCTATCAAAGGCCGTAGAAAGTCGTTTCGCAGGAAGTCCTGCACTTACATAGTGAAAACGTCTGTTAGTTCGCTCAGGCCCACCCTCTCCAGCAAACATACGCGCTGGGTCTTCACCTGTGCGTTTAAAAGGGTATAATCCTGAAGTAAACGGAAATTCTCCGGGAACGTTTTCCTGAAGTGTCCAACGCAAAATATCTCCCCACGCTTCGTATTTAGGCAAGGCTACTTTTGCAATTTGTGAATGTGAAAGAGACTCTGTATGGGTATCTATTTTTATTTCTTTATCACGAACCTTGAAAGTATAAACTGGCGATTTGTAACGATTTACTTTCTCATCCCAGCCAGTAATCACTTCCCAATTATAAGGATCAAGATTGAGTTTAACGCGGTCAAATTCTTTCTTAAGTAAATCAAGGAAATCTCTATTCTCGTCGGTTTGCACCTCCTGAAGACCATCTTCATCAAGCCCGTATTTCGAAAGGCTCAGCGAGGTATTTCCAACCGAACCTATTGTTTTATATATCCCGTAGAGTTTTTGGGCAACCTCTGCTTGATCATTTGCTCTTTTATCGTAGGCTCTATTACTTTCTGAAATTTCTGAAAGGTAGCGTGTTCGTGCCGGCGGAATAACAAATATTTTTTCAGACATTTCATCCGAAATTTCAAAGCTACTATTTAAGTCTGAAGCCGTTTTAGCAACGATTTCATCCATAATGGCTTTGTACAACTTATTCATCCCAGGATCATTAAACTGCGATGCAATGGTACCGTAAACAGGCAATTCTTCTTTAGGTGTTTCCCAAAGCTGATGATTGCGCACATATTGTTTTTTGACATCACGCAACGCATCTAGCGAACCTCTTTTATCAAATTTGTTGATAGCGACCAAATCGGCAAAGTCCAACATATCTATTTTTTCCAGCTGCGTAGCTGCACCAAACTCAGGAGTCATTACATATAAGGAAACATCACTGTGTTCAATAATTTCTGTATCACTCTGCCCAATACCTGAAGTTTCTAAAACAATTAGATCGAAGTCGGCAGCTTTTAATACCTCAATAGCCTCAGATACATATTTGGAAAGTGCCAGGTTGCTTTGACGCGTAGCCAAACTTCTCATATATACGCGTGGAGAATTAATGGCATTCATTCTAATTCGGTCACCTAGTAGAGCTCCTCCGGTTTTTCGTTTCGATGGATCGACAGATATCAATCCAATAGTTTTCTTTGGGAAATCGATTAAAAACCTTCGAACAACCTCATCCACCAAAGATGATTTTCCCGAGCCTCCTGT
>RCNB010008289.1_pt1 | contig 10296 bp, 10 predicted proteins | sample 2041321 | NCBI WGS metagenome assembly RCNB01 (sample SAMN09708232, study PRJNA481090) | Marine sediment metagenome, whole genome shotgun sequencing project.
ACAATCATTTACGCTGACATCTAAGAATTTTAGGGATTGATGCGTGTCAATATTTTTTTGTAGTACCCGATTTCCGTCAAGCACAACGGGCAAGAACCATCGTAAAATACGGTTCTTGTCGGAGGTTTCGAGAGTGGCTTTACCACCAAGAACACCCAAAGGCTAACGCCCTCACGTTGTCAAAATTCACGACAGGCATGTATCCGTGCCCACAAGCACTTTAGCATCCATTTTCATAACACTTGAGAACTGCTTTTCTCCGACTGACAGTGACACCATTGCTCCGCGTATTTCTGCGTCAGATACAATGATCTCTTGTGCACCAGAGGTATCATCGATGTCTATCGTGAATTCAAGAATCTGGTCTTGGCCAAACTTTGTAAGACTTAATGTCGCCACCTGATCCCCGTCCGATATTTTTGGATCACTTACCAAAAAAGCGGCACCTTTAGTGACTTCAAAGGGCTGAAAAACTTCAACTCCGGCGCCCGAACCCGTCACATCAAAGATCAAACCTGCGTCCGAACCAGAGAAGTCTATTTTGAATTCCGCACTGTCAATCTCGCACCCTCCTTTGTTTGTAATGACGAACCTATCCTTTGGAGCGCCTTCCAAAAACTGGACTTGGATTTCAGCGTAGACTGGTGCAGCGATAACTGATGCGAGAATAATAAGTGATGCCTTCTTCATAGCAAAGGTGGTCCTTTGTTAATGCAATTGATGGCAAAAAAGACGGATGGCTTCTTGCGCGCTGGAATGCCATCCGTCATGCGTCAGTTACTTAGGAAGTATGACTGTATCAATCACGTGGATGACACCGTTTGACGCTTCAATATCAGCGGTGATCACATTCGCCCCGTTTACGGTAACACCACCTTCGGTCATGATTTTCACATCGGTGCCTTGTACTGTCGTGGCCATCATGTCGTTGCTCAGATCACCACTCATAACTTTGCCAGACACAACATGATAAGTCAGGATCGCGACCAGCTGGTCCTTGTTCTCTGGTTTCAAAAGAGTTTCAACCGTGCCCTCAGGCAATGCAGCAAAGGCTTCGTCTGTCGGTGCGAAAACGGTAAATGGACCATCGCCTTTGAGAGTGTCCACAAGTCCGGCGGCCTGCACAGCTGCAACCAAGGTCGTGAAAGTACCCGCACCGACTGCTGTGTCTACGATATCCTTTGAATGGCCATCTGCAAAAGCGAAAGAAGCGGACGTGATTGCGGCGGCAGACGTTAGAGCGATAAAGGTGCGACGAAACATAAAAATTTCTCCATGTGTGGGTCACCAGCTTGCTGCTGGATACAGGGATTACGCAGGTGCATCACGATCAGATCACATGTGTCGAAATGGTGCTCATTTTTTCGCAAGAATCCGCTGAAAGGTTTCGATACTTGCTTAGATAGTGGTCAAAGGATTAGCGTTCTCAGGATAACGCGGGGTATAGTTGAAGCCGACCTTTTGTATAACCGACGCGTCCAGTTGCACGGCTACGGCCAAATCTAAAGGGCGGCGCTGAACAATGCCCTCAACTCTCGCATCAAAATATCATTATACAGGGGAGATGTCCGTCCAAATATGTCTTAACCGGTTCTCGAGGTCACGTTGTGCCCTCTCGCGGCTATTCGTTTTAAAAACAGAAATTGTTACGAATATCCCTGCCAAAAAAAGCATATGTCCCGAGGCCGAAATCCCGAAAGCAAAGTAGCTTCCCAGAGCGAAAGCAAAGATCGCGCTCCACATTACAGACAGCAACTGTAAAATCATATGTGAAGTCGTTAGAGGCAGGTGTTTCAACGGATTTACTTTTTCGTCCATTAAACCACGCCAGGCAGATCCGACAAAATTTTTCATCTGGTTTCTTTCTTTTCTGTCACAACTTCTTAATACAGGAAATGGAACAAAAGAACTCGTGAACCTGACGTGTCTATGTGTGCTCACCATCGGCGCGACGACCCGAGCCCTTTGCGAACAACTTAGGCTTCGTCGCAGCAGCGGTATAAGTTGCGACCGTAATAGCTGCGGCGGCTATTAAGACAGTATGCCCAACAATGCTTGCGGCAAGCATCGTATAGCTTCCGATTGCGATAGCAAATGTAAATGCCCACATGAGGCCCAACGCCTGCAACACATAATGCCGTGTCGCAACATCTTGTATGTGACGAAGCGGACTTACTTCAGCATTAAATATGAAGTTCCATCCGTTGAAGATCAGCTGTCTCATCTGGCGTTCCCTCTTAGCCCGACATTCCGCAAGTGGAACGCCATTTGTGTTAACGTGCACATGATATGCAATTGATAGGCTGGTTACGGGCAAACGACCTTTTCGGATCACTTTTGCCGACATTTCTCTGGTGAACCGAAAGCAGTTCTTTGGCCCATGCAGGGGGAATTTGAAAGAGGCGATGATGCTGTTAGGGAGCAAGATTGTCCGGTGTTCCATGTTGGGCGGACCTTGTACGGGACATTCCTGACCTTCGCAGCGGTCGCACCAAAGTCCGTTTTGGGCTTGGCGGCAACTCGCTTTTGAATTGATGGTGGGAAACTGACTGAAAATCCTGATCTGACGAACGCATCTCAATCAACTACGCATTTCGGGAACCGAAAATCTAACAGCTCTTATATGCGTCCAATGCTTGTCGCCGGCCCACATCAAGTGGAACAAGTGGCGATGGATAGCCATCGTTATAGGACAGGTTCCAGCATATAGGGATTGCATCAAAATAATCTCGCACCTCGGGGTCTTGATCGGGAAACAGTTCGGCGATGAATTTCGCGCGGTAAATCTTTTCTTTGTCGAATTTTTCAGCCTGAGTGTCCGGGTTAAATACACGGAAATAGGGTGCCGCATCCGGCCCTGATCCCGCCACCCATTGCCATCCCATCGCGTTCGAGGCTGGGTCCCAATCGATCAGGCACTCCTCAAACCAATCACGTCCAACTTTCCAATTAGTCATCATATGCTTGGTCAAATAAGAGGCCACAATCATGCGCCCGCGATTATGCATGGTACCAGTCACATACATTTCGCGCATGGCGGCATCGACCATTTGGATGCCCGTACGGCCCTGTTTCCAGCGCAAGATGTGAACCCCATCGCCTTGCCATGGGAAGCCGTCCCACTTTTCGTTCCAATTGTTCGATACAATCCGCGGCGTGTGATAGGCCAGATGATATGCAAATTCGCGCCAGACCAGTTCCTTCAAAAATGTTTCAGCATCCGCCTTTCCATCATGCAGCGCCCGCCACCCTGCATGCCAACAACTATGCGGGGAAATCTCGCCATAAGTGAGATTTTCTGACAGGCGCGAGGTGCCGTCTACTGAAGGGATATCTCGCGCTTCAACATAATTGGCAACTTTATCCTCGATAAAGGTCGCAAGCCTTCTGTTTGCCGCCTCTTCGCCAACACAGACATGTTTCGACACAATAGTCGCTCCACGTCGCATTGCACCACCCATATCCCAAGCGCCAATGTCATCACTGTCAGGCCAATCGTCAGGCGTTTTCAGATGGCTGACCGGCGGCAGATCCTGTGCCACCTCTAAACCGCGAACCGCTTTCCACATAGGTGTAAACACTTTGTAAAAACCGCCTGTCTTTGTCTTGACCGTCCAGGGCTCAAACAGCAGATGGCCCCTATGGCTTTTCGCCTCCAGTCCCCCCTCTTTCAATGCCGCCTTTACGTCGGTATCACGGGCAATCGCCGCCGGATCATAAGCACGAGACCAATGCACTGCTCCTGCCCCGGTATGCGCCACCAAATCGCAGAGAACATCCAACGCATTACCGCGCCGGAGGATCAGGCGAGAGCCGATCCCCTCCAACATCCTGGCAAAATGTTCCACCGCCAAACCCAAGCGCCATTTGGGCGCAGCGCCGTGGGCTTCGATGAGATCGTCAAAGATGAATACCGGAATGACCGGACGGCCAGTTGCGGCAACTGCAGTCAAGCCAGGATGGTCCCCCAATCGCAAGTCACGTCGCAACCAATAGATAATCGGTGCCTGCCGCATTAACTGCCCTCTCGTTTCTTAAAGAGCCTAATCTAGGCCGGTTCAGGATCGGTCAACCTTCTTGGAGCTAAATTAGTGCATAAGAGCCATCGCTGAAGCCTGCCGCCAGCACTAAAACGGACATTGATCACAGTGCATAAAACGGCCAGTTTGGGCTCTTTGCAGACCTTCGCCGCAGACTTCACAAAAGTCTGGTTAGGGCCTATTCTGTTGAAAAACTCGAAGTTTCCACTGAGCCGCATCTCAGGATAAATTGTTTCCGCCCCCGTTTCACACGGCGGCCTCTGGCCTGGATTGGGTTTGGCGCTAGTTTGGCCAGCTTTTTGAGGTTCTGGGCGGTTGTCACTGTAGTATTATTTGAGACCGTTCAAAGCTGTGGGGTGCTGGCGTTTTCTGTTTCGATTAGCTTCTTTTGAGTTGGAAGCAGTTTGGAGTTTGAAATGCGTTGGCGTGTTACCTTAGAAGCGGTTGATCCCACCGGTGATGAATTCCGGCGGGAGTTTGAATTTGAGAAGGACCTAGGCGGGCTTGATGACGGTGAAATCGGCTGTTCTTTGGAGCATGGCAAGCAGGTCATGTCAGAAATTCAGAAGATTGTGGTTGAGCGCGAATGCGAGCTCTGGATGGAGCAGAGCCGTGTTTGTAGGTCCTGCATGGGCCGTCTGCCCATCAAGGATTATCGGCATCGTTCTTTTCTGACGATCTATGGGCCCGTGAAGGTCAGTTCCGCGAGGCTGAAAGATTGCAAGCGTTGCAATCCCTGGTCTCACTTGACGCACTCCCCTTTGGCAAATCTATGTCCGGATCGAGCGACACCGGAACTGATGGAGATAGCAGCAAAGCTAGGCGCGTTGCTACCTTATCGGCAGGCATCTGATATTATGCAGACCTTTCTTCCAGCACAGGACAAGAGGGGCTTCACAACGCTTCGCAACCGAACTTTGAAAACCGGCAAGCGCATTCATGATGCAGAACGGGAGCGCTACTGTCGCGCCGCCGAGCCCGACGCGGGCGAGTTGCAGTTAGAGTTGCCAATGGATTGTAACCCAGCCAGCGAGATCGTGATTAGCCTTGATACCGCACATATCCCAAAACTGCGACGCGATGGCGGTCGAACTTTTGAAGCTGTTGTCGGCCATTGTGGGCGGGGTGGAAGGGGCGATGCACCGGGGCCAGTCTTCTCATTTGAAGGTACAAATGCCTCCGAATTGAAAGCGAATGCCACCATGGCGCTGGAGGATCAGGGATATGACGGCCATAGTGAGATCATCGTTCTATCGGACGGCGAGGACTGTTTGAAAAAACTGGCGAACGGCTTGCCCAACCCCGCCAAGCATATTCTGGATTGGTTCCATATCAGCATTAAAATCCAACCGCTTAGGCAGCTTGCTAAGACCGCTCCGAAGGAGATCGAAGCGTTTGCACATGACACTAACAGGATCAAATGGCGGCTTTGGCATGGGCAAGCGGACCGTGCGATGGCGCTGGCCTCGCACCTGAACACCCAGGTCAGAGGCCTAACTGATCAATCGCTTTGGACATTTCGCGCGACGAAACTCCTGCGAAAGCTGAGGAGCTACATCCGGCAAAACAGATCCTCAATCGTCAACTACTCTGCCAGATACCGCTTGGGGAAACGTATCGCGACATCGCTGGCGGAATCGAGTGTGAACACGCTCGTTGCGAAACGCTTCGTAAAAAAGCAGCAAATGCGCTGGAGCCGGCCTGGGGCGCATTACCTTCTCAAGGTTAGAACAGCCGTCATCAACGGCGACCTGCCGAAAACACGCACAAAGTCCGATGGCATGCATTACGACGCAAGAAAGGCTTCAAAAGGACCGAGCAGCGGCCAAATGCAGTTCAAACTCGCAGCATGACCCCACAGTTTTGAACGGTCTCCCTGATCTTTCGCCCTCGCCGCTATCAACTCACCGCAGCCTCATACCGCCACGCCCGCAACGATGCGTTCAGCCTCTGGGCCGATTACACCGCCGAAATGGCGGCATGATCTACCCTTTACCAATCCTTCACAATCTGACGTCAACAACTTGGCAATACCGACCATCAATAAGAAACAAAGGGGATCTGACATGATTTGCGGAATACGGCCTTGTTCTCGTCTACAGAAAGATCGGCCAGCACATATATCCGCTGATGATCTCGGCGTGTTCTAAAACGGCGGGCAAGAACGACCGCAGCAGTATCCAACCATCAAGCGCTATCGCTACGCTCGGGCTGAAGCTGGCGGACCCGCGTAAAAAGGGCAGGCGCTGGAAAAGGTTTCAGGACGGGAGGATCCGGTCCAGCAGGAACGGAAACGCCGGTCCTCAACAGGCGGACACTTTCCGCAAGGGCCCGTCCAGGTGCATCGAGGCAGGTGGAGTGGCCGCGCAATGCGGCTTCAGCGCGAATAGCGCAAGTTCGGGCCGGGTGGAACAAGGGGCTTTTGCCGTCATTTCAGCTGATCGACGAAAAACATCCGCAGGGGCGTTTTGTTCTTCGCCGGCAGGGTGCCGCGCTCTTCGGTCGTGGCGCTCCCGAGCAGTGTCAAGGTCGCCTCGGAAATATTGACGCGACCTGCGTCGCCAGCGGCTTCTAAGCGCGAGGCGACATTGACGGTATCACTCTCTCTCCCTCAGGTCCTCGTGAAACCCGGGGGCCTAACTTTCGGCCAAACCACCCGAGCGGTTGTCACTGGCTGGCGAACAGGCCATCGACAATGCGCTGATAACCTTCGAGGTCCGCGCCGGTGCCATAAAGAACAGTAGACCAGTTGCGCACGTATCCGGCTATGGCCGCAGCTTCCGCGATTTCCTGTTCCGTTGCACCCAGCGAGAGCGCAGCTTTGCGATGGTAGTAGGTGCAATACTGGCATGGGATCTGCGCTGCCACCGCGAGACCAATAAGCTGCATGGTCTTTGGATCGATCGCTCCCTCGCCATCTTCAACATCATTCATCCAGACCCAGGCGCCGCCGACCATGCTGTCGGGATAATTCTCTATTTCGGGCAAGGCAGCCCCGAAGGCCTCTTTAGCCTCAGTCCGGATGTCTGCCGCAGACTTCTCTTGCGCCGTGGCAGGCAAAGCGAGTGCACCGGCACAAACGATGGCGATGAGTGTTTTCATGACGAAATCTCCCTTTATGGTGGTTCATTGCTCTGTACAGAATAGCGCTGAGATCTTGCGGCCGCCTCCCCCGAACGGGTGAGATGATTTTGAGAAACTGGGATTTTCGAGTACACTCTCGGAAGCAAAGCAAGGAAAGAAGGGATGGACGTACCGCCAATTGAACGCGCACTGGACAACGTCCATGACGCGGCTCTCGGTCTGCTGGGCTGGGACGATGCCCTTCAGTCAGTGACAGAGGCGCTTGGTGCACGCAGTTGTGTGCTGATCCCACTCGATCAGGATTTGTCGACCAAGCGGCGGCTTCAATTCGAGTCCAAGTCACATGCCCGTTTCACCTCGGTCTGGTTGGAAAAAATCGACGAGGCGCCGGACCCGCACACGACGCGCCCCGGCGGTATTTCCTTTGACCGCTGCCCGACCGTGATCGAGGACCAGATCACGACTGACGATGAGCGGGGCGATATGGCCTATTACCGTTCCATCGCGACGGAAGGCGACCGCGCGTGGTGGGCCGCTATCAGGTTTCGCACAAGGTACCGCGCATGGGCGCTACCCCTCTACAGAACCGCCCGACAGGGTCCGTTCACTAGGGCTGACGCCCGGCAGCTTGATAGCCTTATGCCGGCGATCAGGCGAACCATTGGCTTTGCCGAGTCGGTGATCGAGGCCGCGATTTCAGAAAGACTGGAGTCTCTCGCAGACTTCGGATGTCCGGGTTTCCTGCTCGATGGCAGCGGGCGGGTGCTGCGCTGCAACTCGGAAGCAGAGAGGTTCATGGGACCGGAACTCTGGTTGAGCGGAGGACGGTTGGTTTCGGATGACTGGCGCGTGTCCAGAACGCTTATGAACCTTTGCGGAGAGCCTCTGGGCAGCGGCGCGGTTAAACACTCCTCTGTTGTTCTGACGCGGGACGGCCTGCCATGGTTACTTGCACAGGTATCGGGTCTTTCGTGCCTTGCGCGAGACGTGCTCTGTGGTGGGCGGCGGCTGCTTCTTCTGCGACCCGTCATGGCAACCGGCTGCGTCGACGTCGATTTCCTGAAATTAGTCTTCGGACTGACACAGACTGAGGCACGGCTAGCGTCGGAGTTGACCAACGGACCGGGGCTTAATGCGGGCTGCGCGGTACTGGGCATCGGTCGGGAAACCGGGCGCACGCATTTACGGGCGATTTTCCACAAAACAAGCACCAACAGCCAGGCTGAGCTTGCTGCTCTGCTGAGCCGGTTGCCAACAGGCCTGGATAATTGATCGTCGTGAACCGGTCAAAAGTTTTATCTGACAATTTGGTCATGTAACTGCGATCCCTGCTCAACTGTATTTACGCCTGCGGGCCAGAACTGCCGCGCGTCTTTGGCGCTTGCTCGGATTCCCTGTTCCAAGGGCTGACGGTCTGATCGAGCGACGGCAACCCAGCGTCGCTCAGATAGTCTCTGAGGGCGTCTGAGTTCGCCATGCACACAGAAGACACCCGCACAGAATGGCTTGCTGTGTGCCTCTCACAAAGCCGCACGGGTCGTGCGGTGCGACAGACTGGAAGTTGACGTGGTTTGTTGCCACCCGGCCTCGGAATCCGGCTAATCGCCTTCGACAGCGTCCATCAGGACAAGCGCTAGAACAATGGAAAGGTGCGCCACCGGTGACAACCACCGCAAGGTGGTGACCGGTGCGCATTAGCTCCGTAAAAGTGCATGACAGACGATTGCTATGAGCACAACGCTGGCAGCTAGAAGTACCAATTCAGTCATTATCAACATCCAGGATGAGAAGGCAAAGTGCAGATACCCACAAGAACCACTGCTAGCGTGATCCGGGAACCGGTTCGAATTGCACTCTTGGTGACTGTTGCGACGTGGCCACTTATTTTGAGCGATCCTTCGCCCTTTCAAGACGGCGTAGGCACGCTCCCGCCTAACGCCGATGCCCAAGGAGTCAAGCCGCCTTAAGCCGCGCGTTCTCGCCAGTGTTTGGCTTCAAGTGCCGCAAACGCCGCGCCACGGTTTGGCAGGTTGGAACAGACAAGTTCGGAAATCTGGTTCTCAAAATCTGGCCCCTCCGCTTCACACCACGCCAGAATGGCCAGACGGTCTTCCGCGTTCCCCGCGTCGAACCAATGCGACGAGTCCTCTTCGTCACCTTCCTCGGCCCATCCGTCCAGAATGGTCATCACCTCATCCGGGTCATAGAGATTGCCGAACGATCCCGGATTGTCCTTACAAAGGGTCCAAGCGGCATTCACCGTCATCAGTTCTCCCGGGTCGATTTCAACCTCTTGTTCGTCGGTCGAGAACGTATCGAGCTAGTCGGTCTTGATCTGAATATATGCGTGGAGATCATCGGCAAACGCGCTCTTTGCCCATTCCTCCCGATTTGAACTGACCCATTCAAGCAAGGCGTCGTCGCGGGTTGCTTCGGTTCCAAAAATTTCTGCATGAGTGCCGCTGTTGTCGTCTGTTGCGAGGGTGTAGATTTTCAACTTCATGCTGCAATCTCCTGATAGGGGTCGCGCTGGTCGCTGCCGGAGTAATCCGAGAACTCAACAAAAGCCTCGCGCAGATCGGCCAGCGGGTGGTTGTCAAAATCATCTATGCGCTGATCTTCAGGCGCAATATTTGCCTCGTTGTCCTCGTGGATGGCAAAGGTCAGGTCTTCCGCAATCTCGGTGAACTCAGAGACAGGCGTCACCCGCCCATTGCGGCGGGGAAATTGGCCGAAGGACCTATCGCCAGCCACAAAGCCCTTTCCGGTTTCAAGGGCGATCTGGCGGGCAATGCAGACGGCTTCCAGCGCTGTGATTGTATCATGCACGGCAGTTGCAAGATATTCCGGAACGTCTTGGGTTCCTTCATTGGCACGGCCATAGATGCCCCAGAACTCGGCCCATCCGGCTTCGCACTGGACAACGCCGCCTTCGCTTTCGTCGTTGCGGCAGGGCATAATTTCAAACCATTCGAACTGGTCTAACGTGTCGCCTTTGCACAGGTTGTTGAACCGCTGGTCATGAGGGATTTGTATAGGTGAATTTCTAAGGTCATTTGACATGGGGGTTGTTCCGTCTTGAAAAGGGGGAAGGATGGCAGCCCCACTCGGGGGCCGCTCTCTGTTACTGCTCAGCGCGCTGAAGCTGAGTGAGCCGCAGCCTCTGTCCATG
>RCNB010002932.1_pt1 | contig 10295 bp, 7 predicted proteins | sample 2041321 | NCBI WGS metagenome assembly RCNB01 (sample SAMN09708232, study PRJNA481090) | Marine sediment metagenome, whole genome shotgun sequencing project.
TTTTCCCACCCCCCCCCTCGACGTCAGCCGAGTAGGTAGATTTTGGGGGGCGGCACCCCGAGCCCAGGTGCGATGGGGGCCGAGCCTACTTCGACGAACCCATCTCCATCGGCCGCGAACTCGACGACCGCGTTGACCACCACGTCCGGCACATAGAGCATCTCGCTACTCGAGTCGTAGGCCGAAAGCCCGATGACGAACGACCCGGCTGAGGCATGGACGAGATCTTGCTCCTCGCCAGCTAGATCCAATAGGTACAACTCGTCGACGGTGGTCGCGAAATCGCCAGTCGCGACTCCGACCACTCGCTGATCGTCGATCGCCACCACCGAATTGACTGCAATAGCGTCGTCGGGGTGGTCAGAGACGCGCCACACACGCTCGAGGGTGACGATGCCCTCATCGACGTTGAGGAGCGCGATCCCTGACGAGGCGCGAACCTGAGGCTCGTCGCCGAAGGGCTGGGCGAAGCCCACGCACGCCACCACGATTTTGGTGGGGGCCCCCGGTACGGGACCGGCGTTGCCACAACTCTTGAAGCCCGGGAGGTCGAAGCCCATCACCGAATCGTCCTCGAGATTCACGACGGCGATCATTCCCGAGCCGGCCGCGTCGAAGCTCGCGCTGATTCGATCGAGTCCAACGATCAGTGTCGACCCCACGAGCACCGCGCGACTAGGCCGTGCGAACACGTCGACGTCCGCTGGACCGTCCGGGGTCGTCACGGTGGCCGTAGTGTCGAACGACGAGAGATCGATTCGTGCCCCGGTCAGGCTCATGTCCGACGGATTGACCTCGATGAGATCATTGCCCTGGTTCTCGGGAGCAGCCGAGGGGTTGAGGTTCGACTCGAAGCGCGGGACCCACGCGCTGTCTTCCGTGACGAAAACGAAATCCTGTGGATTCGAAGAGAAGCCCGAATCGCCGGTATCGCCATGGGTGCGAACCTGCCCATTGAGATTCCCGGTTGGGACGTAGAACCGGCTCACCACGTCGGTCAGGAACCGATCGATTACGGCAAACGTTCCGTCGCCAGCCTGTCGATTGGGCAATACCACGTCGCCCGAAAGCGTGGCCACGAGACCAGGGTAGGTCGTCCCCGAGTTGAGCCAGCTTTCGTCGATCGCAGCGAAATCCTGGTCCATCATCGCGATGGAAGAGCTGCTGAAGTCGGAGCTAACTACCGCATATCGCGGTGTGCCATCGAGCGTTTCGAGCGCGGGCGTGCCGAGCACACCTCCACTGCCGCCCTCGCCACCAGCACCGCCGCTGCCGCCCGCGGCTGTCGAGTTGTTGTCACCGCAGCCAACCACGGCAAGGGCGACACAGATCAAGAGTGTGAGTTTGAGTTCCCGTTCCATTTGCTTCCTCCAGCTTCGGCGGAGGAAGGAAAGACACAGAGCACATTCAAACGTGAAGGTGTAACCATGGTGCTACCCGCCCTCCCCGAGGCGATTTGGGTGAGTTCACGATGGGTAGGTCTCCGGGCTCGTGACCACAGGCTCTGCCGCCTTCCCAGGTTCTCACCCAGTGGCGTAGTGGCAGCGCATTCAGTCACATACCGTGGCGGGTCCGCGTCGGCCTCTCACCGACTTCCCTGTTCAGCCGGAGGATGTTTCTCCACCGACCTATCTCCAGCGACTTCGATGAAGCCGCCTTTGACCCTCGCAAGAATCGAGACCGTAGTTTCGTACCTGATGAAGTCAACCTACCACGCGTGGCGGAAGCTCAGACGGCCAGTGTATCGCCGTCCCGGAAGTGGATAGCCCAATAGATCCTGCCCGCGAACGTCCAGCAGGTCGTCGACTCGAAAACTCAAGCCGAGGCGGCTCTCGAAAAGATCAGCCCCGACGCCGACGGCGAGCAGGGTCCGCGCCTGCACCTCCACCAGGTTCGCCGGATCATCAAAGGTCTTGCCAACGTACGAAACTTGGAAGAACGCCATCAGGTCTGACACCTGCTTCGATAGTGTCCCGGTGTGACCCTCCGGTTGCGCGAAGGCCACCCACTTGGGCTGGGCTGGGAGCTGGTTCCCAGTCGCGGTGTCTATCGCCTCGGTCCACGTCGCGTCGGTCTGCAGGATGAAGTGCTGGGTAAGCCCTCCGCGAACCTCTATCTCCACCCCGCGGCTACGCGCCGCACCGATGTTCTCAGCTTTGAACGTCGACGGGGAGGTTCGGCGGAACCGGATCGCGTTGTCGATCTGGGTGAGAAACGCGCCCACAGATGCGTAGCCGCTAGCGATGCCCGTACGACCTCGCGCAGTCACGGCGCCATCGTAGGCAAGCGAGCGTTCCTGCGTGAGCCCCGGATTGCCTTCGAGATTCGTTTGGTTCCCAAAAAGCTGCAGCAGGGACGGTAGCTTGTACCCGCTGCTGACGGAGCCGCGGAACGCAAGCCACTCCAAGGGGGAAATCGCCCCGCCAACTCGGTACGTCGGCAGAACCTCCGATGAGTCACCGGGTGTCGGACCGACCAAAGGCGCTTCTTGAATCGAGGCCCGTGTCCAACTCAAGCGAACGCTCGGGCGAAGCTCGAGTCCCACAGGGCCGGCGTCGCCAAAGAAACGAGTCTCTATGGTCCCCGCAGCGGTCAATCGGTCCGACGCAGGGTCAGACGCGATCGATGCGAGCTCGTTCTCTGGGTCGAAAGCCTGGTAGCGAACAGTGCCGATGCTCGTGATCTCGAGCCAGGGAGTGGCCTCTACTGCGCCAGCCACACGGCCAAAAACCGCGTGCGTTTGGTCGTTGGTTTGTCGCGGTCCCCCTCGGCCGAGTTCCCCCAGCGCATCGTCGACACGGTTCCTTCCGTAGTCGTAGTTGGCGGCGACCTGAAGCCGATAGGGGTGGGCGCCGTCGTCCTCTTGGAGCCAGGAAGCGGACCCAATCAGTCGCGTGTTCTTGACACGCGCTTGGAGCGCGGGGCTCGATCCGGGTCCGGGCTCGCCGCGCTCCCGGCCAAGTCCGAGAAACACGATGTCGAGATGACTCGTGTCACCCGTCTCGGCGCGCATGTTGGCGAAGCCAAAGCCCTCTAGAAAATCGGCGTTCCGCCTATCGCGCTCCACGTCATCACTCGGGTCGAACCGAGTGCCGTTGTCGTCGACGTACGGGTAGTCGTTGCGCGCACCGGCCCCGCCAGCGGTGCCAAAGAACTGAACCTTCTCGCTCGCCGCCGCCCCGAACACGTTGGCGCGCCAGGATCCAAAGCTACCCCCGGTCATGCGCGCGCCCACTTCGGTCTCTTTGTACGTGCGGGGCATCAAACGAACCACGCCCCCCACCGCGCCTTCGTTCAACCACGCGGGAGCGCCACCGCGAAACACTTGGAAGCCTTCCAGCGCCTCCAAGGGAACCAGGCTCAAGTCGAAGGAGCCCGTGTCGGGACTACTGATAGGCACGTCGCCAAGCATCACGGTCGCTTGATCGCAGGCAACGCCGCGAAGACGCACGCAGAACGGCGTGCCCAACCCGCCCTCACCAACGACACGCGTACCCGCCACCTCTCTCAGCAACTGGTCGGTCGACTGAGCCATGACGCGGTCACGAATCTTGACCTCACTACCGGCAGCGGTGGCATCGAGGGAGTTCGTTGCAGGGATCGGCCTCACAACCCGCGCCGTCGACCCGAACTGCGCCGAAGCCGGGGCCCCAACGGCAACGAGGACGGTGACCACAACGAGACCACAACGGCTTCGTCGTCTCCATTCGTTCGTGCTCGTCGCCCTGCCCTCGTCCAATTCCCAGTCCTGATGCGGGAACGGCCGATCGAACGGGACAGGAATCCCGACGCGCGACTCTCACCATCCCCGAGGTGATAGACACAAAAGATGCGTTCGCAGGTTTCCGGGCTCGCGACCCTAGGTCCTGTCACCTTCCCAGGCTCATTGCCCAGTGGCATCACGACAGAACATTCGATCACATACCGTGGCGGGTCCGCGCCGGCCTCACACCGACTTCCCTGCTTGAGCCGACGATGACCGATCCCCCTGAGGCGGTCAATCGCCGCCAAAGCCTGTCGATCGACTTCGCACCGCGTGGTAAGGACGCGCGGTGCGGCTCTATCCGTTGCTGTTCTTGCTGTTGATCGTGGCCGGAGTGCTCGCCGTCCTCGTGGGATCGGGCGATCTCACCGACCCCGAGCTCCGCGACACGTTTCTGAAGCTCCGCGGCTATCGACTCACCGCGGCGTTTCTCGCAGGTGCGGCGCTCGCGGTGGGCGGCGTCGTCGTGCAGGGTTTGTTTCGCAACCCGCTGGCGAGTCCCTCGGTGCTCGGCACGACCGCTGGCGCGAGCTTCGGCGGACAAGTCGCTCTGCTGACGTATGGGGTCGCCGGTGCGGCAGGCAGCTTCGTGGTTCCCGAGATGATCGTACCGATCGGTTGTTTCCTTGGCGCGCTGATCGCCCTCGCCATTCTCCTGCTCTTCCTGCGCGTGACCCAGGATCTTCTTGCGCTTCTACTCACGGGCTTCGTCTTGAGCGCACTCTTCTTGAGCCTGAGCGCGTTCGTGACGAGCATCGCCCAGGAGACCTGGGAGCTCGGGCGAGCCGTCGTTTCATTCTCGCTTGGATCGGTGAGCGGAACCGGACCGCGGCAGCTGGCGTTCGCCATTCCGCTGATCGCAGTGGCCCTGGTCGCGTGTTGGTTCTGGGGCCGCGCTCTCGATCTTCTCTTGAGTGGCGAGGAAGAAGCCCAGGCGATGGGAGCCAACGTGGGTGCGGTACGCTGGTGGTCCGCGATCTGGGTGAGTGTGTTGATCGCTGGCGCGGTCTCCGTCGGGGGCAATGTTGGCTTCGTGGGTCTGGTCGTGCCCCACATGCTGCGCCCGTTCGCCGGCACCAAACATCAACGGCTGATTCCCGCAGCGGCTCTCGGCGGCGGCGTCTTCCTAGTGGTCTGCGACATCATCGCGCGGGTCATCCCCTCCCGCAGCGAGATTCCGCTTGGCGTTGTCACGGGGCTCATCGGCGCACCGCTCTTCTTGCTACTGTTGATCAGGCTTCGGCGCGAGCGTGCCTATGCGTAACGGCGATGGACACCTATCACTCCGCGCAGAAGGCGTGAGCGTCACCCTCGGTGGCAGGAAGGTTCTCCACGATGTGGACCTCGAGGCCAACCCAGGTGAGGTGCTCGCGCTCTTAGGGCCCAACGGTGCGGGGAAGAGCACGCTTCTGAAGGCGTTGGTCGGATTGCTTCCTTACCAAGGCCGAGTGGAGATCGCCGGGGTTGATGTGGCCTCGTTGTCTCCGCGAACGAGGGCGAAACGGATCTCTTACGTGCCGCAACGAAGCCTGCTGCAGTCGGCTTTGTCCGTCGAAGAGGTGGTCGCACTCGGTCGCTACGTGCACGGCGGTAGCTTTGGCGGCGTATCCAACAGCGATCGAGACGCGATCGACAACGCGCTCGAGACGGCACATGCGGATGTCCTGCGCGATCGCATCTTCACCCAACTTTCGGTTGGCGAGCAGCAGCGGGTGTTGCTCGCCCGTGCACTTGCTTCGGACGCACCGATTCTGTTGCTCGACGAACCGACGGCGGCGCTCGACGTAGGCGAGGGGATGGCGGTGCTGCGTTTGATCAGGACCCTCGCAGCCCGCAAGCACACGCTAATCGTCGTATTGCACGACCTAGCGGATGCACGCAGCACCACCGACCGTGCGGTGTTGTTGAAGGACGGCCGCGTCGCGGAGCAGGGTCATACTCGAGATGTCGTCAGTGCTGACCCAATTCGAGCTGTGTATGGCGTGAAGCTGATCGAAAACGCCCGAATCGGCTTCGAGCCCGACGAAGAGCCTCTGAGCGCGAAGTAGAATGAAGCGAGTTCACAGCGTCAACGGTTTACTTCTCCTTGGCGCAGTGTTTAGCGGCATCGCGCTCACAGCGACCATCTCGAACGGCGTCTCGACAGAACCGGGAGACATCGCATTCGGCACAGTCGAGGACGCGACCGGCAGACCCATCGCGATTCGTGACTACACACGCATCGTGAGTACCAGCACAATCGCAGATCAGGTCCTGATGGAGATCATCGCGCCTCATCGAGTGCTCGCGGTCAGCGGTCATACACTCCGCACCCAGAAGTCTCGAAGCTACGAAGACAAGATCGGCGTCGAACGCGCGCGAGACATCGAAACGATCATCGAGCTCCGCCCCGACGTGGTCTTCATCAACAACTTCATCGACCGCCGGCAGGTCGAACGCCTGAAGGACGCTGGGTTGAACGTGTTCGACATGGGCGAGATGCGGGGCCTAGAGACGCTGTTGCCCAACATTCGACAGCTAGCGGCCGTGATGGGCGAGCCAGAGCGCGGGGAAGCATTGATCGAAGACTTCGTGCGACGACTGGAGGCTGTTTCAGCGGATATCCAAGAACAGGATCGGCGGCGTACCCTCTACGTTGGAGTTCACGGCGATCGGCTCTACGGCGGCACTGCCGGAACCAGTTTTCATGATGTGCTGGTCGCCGGCGGCCTCGTCGACATCGCCGCCGAGGCTGGGTTCGACGGTTGGCCGGCGTTCACCAACGAACAACTTCTAACGCTCGACCCGCAGTGGATCATCACAAACCCGGGAACGGAGCGAACCCTTTGCCGTCACCCCGGCCTCGAAGCGCTTGCCGCTTGCCGCACAGGTCAGGTTCGTAGCATTGAGACGCACCTACTCACCGACCCCGGCCTCGGAATACTCCAAGCAGCCGAGGCAGTGCACGCCGCCGTGTACGGCGACGCGACCTAGTCCAACAAGGCGGGAAGCAGCTCGCCGTACGCGTCGGTTCGCTGAAACTGTGGAAACTCTTCGGCGACGTTGTCCGGGCATCGAAACAGTATCCCCCGATCCGCTTCTTTCAACATGGTCGTATCGTTGTAGCTGTCGCCGGCGGCGTGGACCCGGAATCCGATGTTCTTGAGGCCGGAAACCGCCTTGCGCTTGCCATCGGGAATTCGAAGACGGTAGTCGGTCACACGGTTCGTCTCGTCTGTCAGTAGCTCGTGGCAGAAGAGCGTCGGCTGCCCGAGCTGTCGCATGAACGGTGCTGCGAACTGGTAGAACGTGTCACTCAGGATGATCAGCTGCGTCTGGTCGCGGAGCTCGTCGAGAAACTCTTTCGCCCCCGGTAGCGGTTCCATCGTGCCGATCACTTCGTCGATGTCCGAAAGCTTGAACCCGTGCTCATCGAGGATTTCGAGTCGCCCGCGCATGAGCTTGTCGTAGTCCGGCTCGTCGCGAGTGGTGCGCCTCAGCGCATCGATTCCGGTCTTCTCCGCAAAGGCGATCCACACCTCGGGAATGAGGACTCCTTCGAGATCGAGGCAGACGACGAGTGGCGGCATGAACGGACTCCAATGCCCCTGCGGGGCAGCTGTTCGAGGGCGATTCGTCTACCCGATTTTGGGGCTCGAGCAACTGACTTCCTCTCGACAATCAGCCTTTCGCGAGTCACGAGTGCGGGGTTAATGAAGTTTCGGAATGCGATTTTTGCCGGCGGAGGCAGCCGCTGTTTTTGGCAGCTCGGTTTTTGGGAAGGCGCGAAGGCGGCAGGGCTCGACCTCCAGGGCTCGGTGAAGTTCGCTGGTTCGACGAGCGCGGGATGCGCAATGGCAAGCGCGGCGGTCCTGGATCGCTCCCAAGACGCGCTGACGCTCTTCAAAGGTTTCACGGCACAGAACCCGAAGAACATCCACTGGCAAAACATCAACCCGCTACGACCGGGCCCACTGCTGCCCCACGGCCGTATGTATCGTGAGGCCATGAACGAGTTCATTGGACCGGCCGATCTGCAAGCGTTGAAGAAGACTTCAGTCCACCTCTTGATGAGCAGCTATCCGAAATGGCTCACCGGCACGATCGGAGCAGCCACGGCGCTTTGCATCTACGGACTCGAGAAGACCCTCCGCAAGGATCCCATCCACCCCAAGTGGCCCGCGAAGGCCGGCTTCAAGCCAGTCGTTGGTCGCGCGGAAGACTGCGAAACACCAAAGGACTACATCGACATGGTTCTCGCGGCGTCGTGTGTCCCACCGGTGTTGCCCGACGGGCGCCTCGGCAACCGCAAGGTCTTGGACGGTGGACTCATCGAGAACATCCCAGTCCGTCTGGCGGACGACGAACCCGGCGACACACTGGTGCTACTGAGCCGAATGTACGAGCGCCCCCTCCCAGCGAAGCGCGGCGTGACCTGGGTCCAACCATCTAAGTCGATCAAGATCGACAAGTTCGACTACGCGAACCCGGACGGTCTCCAAGAGACATTCGACCTCGGCCTCGATGATGGACGCGAGTTTGGTCGGAGTTGTGTTCTCGGTCGCGGGGCTTATAGTTCCGCGCAGTGACGCGATCCATTCTGACACTCGTCGTAGCGCTCGGGCTCGCGTCAGGCGCGGTTTGGGTTGCACGAGGCCTCCAGTTAGACACCGGCCTCGAGGCGCTTCTTCCGAACGATTCGGTCTCGGTGCTGTCGATCGAAGCTACCCGGGGGAAGCTGGGACTCGAAGAGCCGCTCACCATTCTCGTCGAATCTGACGACAGGGAGCGAAACGAGGCCCTGGTTGCTCAGCTCGCCGACAACTTCTCCGAGTGGCCCGAAACGGTTTGGGTCATGACGAGCTACGGGCTGGATTCGCTGGCTGAACGCGCCCTCTACTACGTCGACGCCGAGACTCTGTACGAGTGGAACGAGCTCGCGGAAGAGGCGCTCGACTGGGAGGTCTGCAAGGCCTCCCCGCTTTGCGTGACCATTGCCGATCCGCCGGAGCTGCCAGGAAGCGATGAGGTGCGCGCGGCGGTCGATCGATCTCCTGCCGGAACAGTGCTCCGCCAGCTCACAGGTGAGTCGGCGAAACAAGCGGGCGGCGATGCCGGCGAGAAGGAAGGGCCCACGACCCTCTGCAACGATGAGGGCTCCGTCTGCGCGGTGCAGGTCATGTTGAGTGGCTCTCCGGGCTACCTCGGCTATGCCCGCATGATCAAAGAACGAGCCGAAGCGATCACGATACCGCTGGCCAAGTCGCAACCCGAAGGCACCCGCATCGAAGTGATCGGCCGGTACCGCGTGGCGCCGCTCGAGCACGGCATCATCCTGAACGACCTTCGGCTTGTGTCGATCCTAGCGGCACTCGGCTCACTCTTGGTGGTCTTGGTGTTCTTCCGCGACCTCACTGCCGTCGTGCAGCTGATGGTGCCCATGCTGAGCGGCCTTGTCGTGGCTGTCGGTCTCATCACCCTCATCGAGCCGAAGATCAACATCATCAGCGCGGCGGCGTTGGCCATTCTCGCAGGCATGGCGATCGACTTCGGGATTCATCTCTTGATGCACTACCAATCCGCTCGCGCGGAGGGCCTAGGCGCGGCCGCTGCAGCGAAAGCCAGTGTGCAGGAGCTGTGGGTGTCGCTGTTGGTTGCCGGCGTGACGACTGCGTGCGGTTTTGGTGCGCTCTCTATGACCGACTTCCAAGGCTTCTCACAAATGGGCTGGATGGCGTCACTGGGAATCATCGTGACACTCCTTTGGACGCTCGCGGTGTTCCCGAGCATGGTTCGTGTGCTCCCAGGAAGCAGCAAGCAACGAGACCAACCAGCGGCTAAGGATCGGAGCTCACGTCGGGCCGCGTCGGTCGTTTTGGCAGCGGGGCTGCTCGCAGTTCCGTTCGCGTTGCACGTAGGCTTCGAGCCGAACTTGGGGAAGCTTCAGCCCGAGGGCGTCGGTCATGGAATTGACGCATCCCTGATGCGAGCGCGCGGCAACATTAACGCCCTCTACATCGGTGAGTCGCGGGAGGCTGTCACCGCGGCGATCGAAGACGAGCTCATGACCACAGGCGGTGTCGAGGCGCTCGGCGTCGAACCAATCGTGGTCTCGGCGCAGGTGATCTTCCCCGAAGACTCCGCCGAGAAGACCGAGATCTTAGAGAACCTCAAGGCAACCCTCGTGCGAGCGCGTGAGAAGGCGACCGAGCGCGAGGATAGCGAGCTGCTCGAAGAACTCGACGAGCTGGAACCTTGGGTCGACATCGATGGTCCGCCTGGGCCTGATCAAATCCCCCAGTGGCTGGCGGCAACACTGGTCCTGAAGGACGGGTCCATTGGACAGAGCGGAATCATCTACGTCCCTCTACGAGGCTCGAACGCGGGTGCCATGGAACGGCTGGCCGCCTGGTTGGACCAGCTCCGAGCCGCGCACCCCGACGTGACTTTCGCGTCGGCGGCCGCGCTCTTGGGAGAGGTAACGCCAGCACTCATCGCAGATGCTCCTTGGATCCTCGCGCTGGTGTTTCTTGGACTGATTGTGGCCACCGGG
>RCNB010003961.1_pt1 | contig 10289 bp, 5 predicted proteins | sample 2041321 | NCBI WGS metagenome assembly RCNB01 (sample SAMN09708232, study PRJNA481090) | Marine sediment metagenome, whole genome shotgun sequencing project.
GATCTTCTTTCTTTAATTCAGTGATTGCTTTTAAAGCATTTTCAGCCTGTGGTTTATGAACTTTATAAGTTCTAATAATTTTTACACCCATAGCTGCAAGAAGCTTCATATCCTCCTTAAGTTCGGCTATAGTTGGTTCAATATTAGGATCTTTATGTCTGTAACCTCCATAAGACATAGCCAAATAATTAGGGTTACCTAAAATGTCTTTTGCGCTCATATTTGGTTGTTCGTTCACGGTACTGGTTTTACTATCTTTTTTAGTCGTGTTATTACATGAAAACACAAGTGTTATTATAAGCAAGCAAACAACTAATCTTATACTTTTTTTCATGTTTTTGATGCTTGGTTATTTTTTTAATGAAACAATAATATGATCGATCTCTCCTGTTCTTTCGAAAACCTTTTTACTGGTCTTTAAATCTAGGCTAAGCCCATCAAATTCGAGAACCGATGCTCCATTTTGCATGATTTTTATATTATTCTGGTCTGTTAGTTTGTAAATAATCGGAATTTGACAATAGGTAAAACAAATTGACCCTGCTTTTATCTCAATCGTTCTAACCGCTTTATGAAGGTCCGTATATGTGAAGGATTTTGAGGCCTTCAAGAATTCTTCTCCGCGCAGTAATCGTGGATTGAACTGTAACAAGCCATTCTTTACATATACTCCGAGTTCTCCAAAACGACTCAAGATATCTTCTTTTACTTGCCCTGTCATTCCAGGTTGTTGTGCTCCCTTACTTGCAGGTGTATGAGAATAGGGATCCGTTGGAAAAGCACCATATAATTCAGGTGATTTATGAACACCGATGCCTTCGTTTATTTCGTAGTAATGATCTAATAATTTACCAATGGTAACTTCACTTTCATTGTTTTCGACAGCCAAAAGACAGGTTTCCTGCACACTCAACAATAGTTTAGAAACCATATGCCAATATATAGATCCTAATCCTTCGTATCCGTAAAAGGTTCCCGATCGCCCTGTAAAAGCCTTATGATTGAACATCTCTTCGAAGATACCCATTAGCAATGTGGACTCTATTTCTACTAGCGATCCATATAGGTCTTCGGGCAAGTTCGCAATAGCTTCTTTCAAGCTACTGGCATTGTTGAAATTTCCATTAAAATGATAATTCCCTAATATGTCTTTTACTATAATTTGGGTATGTCCATCCTTAACCAATTGCTGCAGCAATCCCGATTTTTGAACCGCTTCGTCAGGGATGTTGTTTCTATCCATAAATCCAGACAGTTCCTTTTCAGGATATAATAAATAACTGTATTGATCTGGCCTGAACAAAGCGCTGATTTTCAATGCATCCAATAATTCTAGTGAAGCTTCTCCAGATATATAACCAGAACCCAATACGGCCACCTGACCTTCCAACATCTCGGGTAAGTAAGAGATCGAAATTTCAGAATCATTCTTGACGGTCATTATATTATATGAATGAAATAACTTGTCTGAACGTTTGTTGGCATCTATGGAATGTTCTAAAAAGTCTTTAGAAATATTAAAGAACTCCAGTAAACTCTCTTTTGATATGGTTCCCTTGTTGCTAGTAAAGCCATTATTATAGATTATTTCCCTGTATTCACTACCTGCGATTCCAAGCCCATCCAAAACAGTTTTTCTATCAGTATCAGAAACACTACCATTTAGGATATGCTTATGAGTTTCAAGAGTTTCAAGAACTTGATTAAAGAAGATTGCAAGTTCTTCCGAAATTTCACAGTCTTCATTCGGCATATCACCGACAACCTCTTCAAAGAATTTGATGAAGCGTCTCAGATAATATAATGTTACCATAGACACACCGTTACCAACCAAGGCGTTATTAGCATCATTCCATTCTGGTCTCTGTGTGTTAAGCCAGATACCTCCTTCTGGAATGAAATTTGAAATTTTTGCTAACACTGTGGCTAGCAATTTTTCCACTAAATTCACTTTATGTATAAAGTAATTTTGATCTCTCAAAAGTGCCCCATCGACTCCAAGCTCTTCTCTTTTATCTTCGATCTTTTCATTCAATTCGTGATCAAACTCGATAGTGTCCTTTGGGTTTATTAAAAGATCTTCATATTTCTTTATTCTGTAAGGCACATTTGCATACACAAAAACCTCCTGACCAAAATAACTCGCTAACTTCTTAGGATAATGGTCTTCAATGAATTCCAAAAATTTGAGTAAATAAATGATTTGATGATCACCCCAATAACCAATATAAGACCATGGATTATCTTCCTCTATGGTTTCCCAGTCAAAGCCACCTTTAGTTACGCGATACGGATTATAGCCATCGAATGTGGTTGCATTCAAGAACTTATGGATCATACTCTCTATGAACTCTGGATATGAATGGGCTAGTGCTTCCCAATTTTGGAAGATATCTCTCCAATTGCCTTCATAATCTAGTATTTTAGAACCGTCGACTTCACTTCTTGTATTTATTGAGAATTTGTTCCAAGGCCTGCTTGGGTCGCCATGTCTTCTACTGAACTTTAACGGCATATATTCAAAACATAACCTTTTAAAGTTCTTGTCCTCATCTTTTTCAGCAATGCCTTTAATCAGGCTCAAATCGAAAACTTCTGGGAGTTGGGATAGAAGTTCTCCCCTTTTCTTGAATACTTTTTTATTCGCATTCGCTATGTAATTTATGAAATCAACCCTTTCTATTTGATAATTATCATCAAAAATACCACCTCTCATAATATTGAAAAGTGTATTTGAATAATGTCGTATGTTACGTAATTTATTTCGACTTAATTGCATAGCGTCGGACGCACTTGCAAGCTCAAGTAAATTGGCAGTACCCGCATCAATATCATTCTGAATCAAATCCATGAGATCTGATTGGTTCTTGATTTTTTCAGTTACTTCACAAATTGTGCTCATGGTTTGATTTACATTCGCAACTAGTATCCAACTGCAATCTTTATTTGGTTCCAGAGTGAGTTCCTTACTAACAAAATAGGCTCCTTTTTCGGCCTTTACATCAACTTCTTGATGAATCTCTTCACCCTCTCTGAAGTTATTCAGTTGCGATGAGGACAATAAGAATTTTGGATTGTCCAAACCTAAAGACCAAACAATATTGCATTTAAGGGCTTCGCTAGGTTCGGCTTTGTCAACAATAATGGCACTTAACGCAAAAACCCCAAGGCCTGTCTCAATTTCTAATTCACTTCTTTTATAGGCATCAACCAAATTACTTCGATCGTTTTGCAGGTCTGCTCCTACGCCATAAGGAATGATATTTTGCAATCCATCGAGCACAGTGACATGAATATCTGAAGTCGTTGTGTTCAATAATGTCGACTTCCTCACAAAACCGAACTGATCACTAGAATTCCATTGATATCTAAAAGAAATCCCTAGGTCTTGATTTATTTCTTCAAATATGACTTTGTTTCCATGACTGTTTTTGTAAAGATTTCTCTTTATGGTGTACACACCTTGGTATCTATCTGAAAATGGTTCCCATAAATACGTCTTATCATTTTTATCCACCTGAAGTATGGTCTTAGATCCAGTTATCTCTGTGGATTCGGTAATTTTATCATCGGTATAATATGGAAAAAGGGCATTGTCAGCGTCTTTTCTACCTGCAGATAGCCCTCCATTACTGGAAATGAACATCCAGTGATTGGAATTACTCACAAGACTCATAAAGAAGGGCCTCATGTGATCGCTATTGGATATTTTATAATATACTTCGTTATCAAGGGTTATTAATTCCCCCGTAATATCGTTTTCGTCAAAGGAGGCCAAGGTGCTCCCTATATATAAATTATTTTTACTCATTCTTGATTTTTTTAGCTAATTCCATTTAGTAAGCTAAACATAATTATTAATTATTAACTTCTTACTAAATCATGCTCAATTTCTTCTAAAGTCTTACCCTTGGTTTCAATTACAAATTTGTAAACAAATATTATAGCACAAAAGGATAATACCGCATAGATAGCAAAAGTTAATGTTGGCCCCAAGTTTGATAATTCCCATGGGAAAACTTGTGTAACCGAAAAGCTAATTAATGAATTAAAAAAGCCTACAACAGATATGGCTATCCCCTTTATTTTACTCGGGAACACCTCTGATATCAGCGTCCACATTACTGGTCCTAATGAAATTGCGAAAGCTGCAACATAAAGCAAGATTGAAAGTAACACCAAGGTGGCATTAATTTGAATGAAATTTGTTATCTCATTGCGTTTGAAATTTAAAAACTGATCAGCATTCAATTTGGTTTCAACTTCCTCAAAAAGAGCTGCCTGACCGTCAAAGGATTTACCTTTCAAGTCTGCTAATGCCGTTTTAATTTCGGTATTACTCATTTTATTCAGTGTCGTATCATTAAAGTCGTAGGTCGCATTATTAAAGGCAAAAGCGGCCATTAACAAGGCAATTGTCATACAAGTTGTACCGATGAGCAGTAAAGGTTTTCTACCTAATTTATCAATTAACCAGATAGCTACGAGTGTAAAAACCAGGTTGGTTAATCCAACAACTATGGCTTGCAAAAATGATGAATCTGTGCTACCACCAGCTTGTTCAAAAATTGTTGGTGCATAATAAAAAATCGCATTTATACCTGTGATCTGTTGAAAGAACGCTATGCCCAGAGCAATGATCATAATAGTGGCATATTTGCTTTTGAAGATATCTGAAAACCTTCCTTTTTCCTCTTTTTTGGCTATTCCACGCTGAATTTCGGCGATAGTAATTTCGGCATAGTGTTCTCCACCAATTTTATGTAATGTTTTTTGAGCCGATTCAACATTATTGAATTTTAAGATCAGCCATCTTGGACTTTTAGGAACAGCAAATAAGGCTAAAAAATAAATTATAGCAGGTATCGCTTCAACTCCAAGCATCCATCGCCAACTGTCTCCTTCCATGTTGACCAAAAAGTAATTTGAAAAATAAGCAACAGAAATACCAATTACGATGTTCAATTGATTAAAGGACACCAAGCTTCCCCTGAGTTTAGGTGGTGCGATCTCCGCTATGTAAATAGGAGCGATTAAAATGGCGCCGCCTATACCTATACCTCCAATTATCCTTGCAATAATAAATTCGGTATACCCTGATGCCAGTGCGGACCATGACGCTGAAATTGCAAAAAGTGCAGCAACAATTATTAATACTTTTTTTCTACCGAACCTATCAGCCATGGGGCCAGCCATTAAATTTCCGGCCATCGCACCAAAAATGACACATCCTACTGCAAAGCCTAACATGGAATCGGTCATTTCAAAATATACCGTAATTCCTTTTACAGCTCCTGATATGACAGCACTGTCAAAGCCCAACAAAAATCCACCAAGAGCAACTATAAGACTTATAAGTACTGTATAAGATTTATTCAATTTTAAGACTTCGTCCTGTTGTTTCATTTTAAATAGTCTTTGAGGAAAGTCTTTAAAGATAAATTAGGGGCTGACTTTAATTTTACAGTTTAAAAGGTCGAGCACGTAACTCGACCTTTCTAAACTTCATTTAGTTATTATTTTTGTTTTACGACTATTGTGCAGTAATAGACACATTATCAATATTAATAGTACCTGTACATCCAGCTACACCACCACAAACCATTTCCATCAATAAGGATACGCCACCATCTACATTACCAGCAGTAGTAAAGGTATAAGTTCTGCTATTCCAAGTAGTTGGAAAACTTGCATCTCCTGCTACTAAAACATGCTGAACAGCCGGGTCCGTTGAACCTTCGGCAGGCTCTGAAAATGTAAATGCTTGGAAAACTGCACCATTAGCTGGCATATCGCTCGCATTCGCCTGAATATCGAACTGAACAACATATGTCGTATTTGGTTGGATTGTACCTATTCCAAATCTTTCTTGTTTTAAAGCTGGATTGCTTCCAGGTGTTGTTTTAATTTGACCTGAATTACTTCCGCCATTATTGATGGTTGTAGAAATTGTAGTCGTGCCTCCATTATCTATTAGTTGCCAACATCCGGCATTGGCTTCAAAACCGCCGTCAGTAATGAACTCACCACCTGAAGGTGGATCACATGTACCTCCACCACCACCGGAAAACAGTGTGAGATCATCGATATAATAGGTTTCTTGAGTCGCTGTAGCTAACTCAAAGAATAAAACAATTTTATCATACTTATTAGAATCGTTACTTGTGAAATTAAACGTTAATTCTTCCCATTGCCCCGCACTACCAGCTGAAGTCGTTGCTGGAACTTCAACAAAAGCACCAGAATTTGCTTGATCTTCTAACTTTAATAACACATTTGTACTAGCAGTTGGTGACCAAACTTTTAGTTTAAATCCTGTATTTGAAGTAAAATCCAATTTAGCATCTAAATCAATCTGGTTATTTGCAAACTGGGATGCACTAGTTCTATCTATTTGACCAACTTTACAAGACGTATTTACGGAGTTATCAAAATCTGGATTGTCTATCCAAGCAAAACCAGCACCATCTGAAGCAATACTAGCAGTTGGGTCATTTTGGAACGTTAAATCAAAGTCTGCTGCACTAAGTGATTGTGCCGTATCTGGAACACAAACTGTGCCACCTCCACCACCTGAAAACAGTGCAAGATCATCGATATAATAGGTTTCTTGAGTAGCTGTACCTAATTGAAAGAATAACACAATTTTATCATACTTATTAGAATCATTAGCTGTAAAATTAAACGTTAATTCTTCCCATTGACCAGCACTACCAGCTGATGTAGTTGCCGGGACTTCAATAAAAGTACCAGCATTTGTTTGATCCTCTAACTTTAATAACACATTTGTACTAGCAGTTGGTGACCAAACTTTTAGTTTAAATCCTTCATTTGAAGTGAAATCTAATTTAGCATCTAAATTAATCTGATTATTGGCAAACATGGAAGCACTAGTTCTATCTATTTGACCAACTTTACAAGACGTATTTACTGCGTTATCAGAATCTGGATTATCTATCCAAGCAAAACCAGCACCGTCAGAATCAATACTAGCAGTTGGGTCATTTTGGAACGATAAATTGAAGTCTGCTGCGCTAAGTGATTGCCCCGTTTCTGGTGTACAGGCTGGTCCTGTATTTCCAGCTACTTGCTGAATATCATCCATATAGAATGTTCCAGGATTAGTCCCTGGTCCATCGGCAAAGATCGTAAATCTTGAAAAGCTTGATGATGAAATAAAGGAGAATTCAATCTCTTCCCATCCTGTACCACCATGACTTGCAGTCGTTTCGACATCGGCACCTGTTCCTTCTTCTAATTTTAATAATACATCAATAAGTGTGTCCGACCAGAAATTCATTTTAATAGCATTATCTGTAGATAAGTCTACGGGTACATCTAAGTCAAAGAAAATACCTTCAAAAGCTGCACCACTATTTATTATCGATCCGACATTGGAGGCTATTGGATTTGTTCCTGATAGATCAGGGTTCTCGAGTACCTCATATCCTGCTCCATCAAATGTAGTCGCCACATAGGCTACTAATGGATTATCAAAAGTTATCGGCAATTCTAAAAGCTCCGAAATTTGAATGGTAATGACATCTTCGAAAGAATCTGAAGCACCTGCAACATTTTTTGCGGTTAATGTTACCGTATAGGTTCCGCTTGTATAGACCTTAACAGGATTAATTAACGTAGATGAGCTTTCGTCTCCAAAATCCCAGTCATAATTTGTTGCATTTTCTGAAATGTTTAGAAATGTAACTGTTCCTGTATCTATATTAAGCGTATAGGTAAAGCCAGCAACAACTTGTGGTATAACTACTTCATCTTTTTCACAACCTATAAAGGCTATTGCAAGTATAAGTATTGAAATTTGTTTGAATTTTCTAAATAATTGTTTCATTTTCTTTTTTTTAATTAGTTGTAACTCTTATATACTCTTACATAATCAATAAGCATGGTTTGTGGAAAGCTTGTATCTGCATCTGGAGTGCCTGGAAAAGCACCACCAACAGCTAAGTTCATTATGATATAAAATGGTTTATTAAAAACCCATTCTCCTAATGCACCTGTATTATCATCGTCTGGTGTTATTTCAAGATCTGAGGGTGTTATTTGGTTATACAGTACATCGTCTACATAAAAATTAATATACTCTGGACCCCATTCGATACCAAAAATGTGAAAACCAGTATCAAAACGATCATTTCCTAAATCATAACTTTTTGTAATCTGACCTTGAGGAACCGTTAGACCAGAATAACCAGGGCCATGAACCGTTCCGCTTACGCTTGTTGGTTCTTGTCTGCGATATTCCATAACGTCTATTTCTCCACATAGTGGCCAACCAACTTCTTCACAATCTGCTCCTAATAGCCAAAACGCTGGCCAAAGACCTGATCCTTCTGGCACTTTAATACGTGCTTCGTAACGGCCATAAGCCTGTTCGAATTTATCTCTTGTTAATAGTTTTGCAGACGTATAAGAAGACCCATTAAACTGTTCTTCTTGAGCGGTAATAAGTAATATACCGTTTTGTACTGTGACATTTTCTGTACGGTCTGTATAGTATTGCAATTCGTTATTGCCCCAACCATTAACGCCGGTACCAATATCGAAATTCCAATTGGCAGCATTAGGAGCTCCTTCTGTATCAAACTCATCTTGCCATACTAATTCTGTAAACCTAGCAACAGTTTGTGTTTCGTCTGAAGCACAACTAGAGATAACTAAAACCGTTACCAATAGAAAAGACATACACAGAAAAGCTTTTTCTATTATTTTATATTTCATTGTTTTGTTCATCTTTTTATTTTTTGAATTTTATATTATTCCAAGTTATTCTCTATAGTAATAGACGTTATCGACAAAAATGCTGGATTGTAGCATCTGAAATGAAGAATATAAGACCTAATTCACTTCTACTCAATAACCCAAAATCATCTAATGGAATATCTATACCTGCCCAATCGTCAGATAATAATTCTGAACTATTTATCCTCACTGTACCAGAGGTTTCATTGTTACCTACTGAGTTAAGTAATTGTATATCTATATAGTCTCCAGCATCAACAGCTTCTTGAACATTAATATCTATATGAATATGTGACATGAAAGTAGCGTTTACAGGTGCTACGTCCAAAAACGTACCAATAGCTACAAAATTTAGTTCTGTATAACTTATTATATTATCATCCAAAATAAAAATATCATTTTGACCTTGTGTGGTTTGAAAACCATCTAAAAAATAGCCGTTATAGTAATCTACGGGTACATTAATATAAGCATCAGAAAAAATGGATATCACATCGTCTGGGTCTCTTATTGGGGGGATTGGTGCCGTGTCAAATTCTCCCACGACGTTTATAGTCCATGATCCCTCTGCTTGAACGCCAGCCATACTTGCTGTTATTACAGCAGTACCAGGAGATAAAAGTCCAACTTCACCTGCATCTCCCATCGATATAACACTTGGTTCGGATGATGTCCAGTCAAAATAACTTCCCGCAGCATCAACTTTTTGATCTACACCTGAAGGCAAATTAAACGTTACATAACGCGGCCCTACAGCACCTTGTGTACCTAGAAACGCTTCAAATTCAAGATCAAAACCATCGGCAATTTCTGGTTTTGGAGCTCCGAGGGCTCCTAGTTTTTCAAATTTTAAGTCATCAATCCAAAAGGTATAACCAAAGCCACCAGTATTGTTTGTGCCTGCTACATACTGAAGCATCCCTCTTTCTTCAATAAGTTTAGAAGGATCTGGTATTGGAATAATATATTTAACCCAGTCGGTACTTAAAAGTAGATTATCTACACCTGCTTCATATTTATTTTCGAGAAAGTCTACACCAAAACCTATACCATCAATAGTGACCCCTCGTGAAGCCTTAGCCCAAAAGGTTAATGCATCAAATTCTGTTAAGTTGCGACCAGCACCATCTACTCTAAGTATACCACCAGCAAAACCGCCTTCTGGGTCGTTTGCATTAGGTACATCAAAACGCATAGAAGTTGCACTTTCGTAGCCGACACCATCAAAAGTCAAAGCTGTTGGTTTAGACCCTAAAAAAGGAAAATAAAAGTCGGTACCAAGACCAATAGGCGAATCTGTGAAAATCTCTCCCGTTTTAGAGTTGGTTGCAAACGCTACGTCTTCTGATAAATCTCTTTCACAACTAACAGTTACAATAAAAATCAGTGTTAAAAAGAGAGCTGTTTTTGTATAAATAAATTTTATATTTTTCATTTTCTCTATTTTTTTATTTTCCAATGTTAATGTGTATGTATGTTCTTATTTCCCACTCGTTACCATCGCCAAATCCAACAGGGCTGATAGCAGG
>RCNB010002934.1_pt1 | contig 10288 bp, 8 predicted proteins | sample 2041321 | NCBI WGS metagenome assembly RCNB01 (sample SAMN09708232, study PRJNA481090) | Marine sediment metagenome, whole genome shotgun sequencing project.
TTGTGGAATACACGACCCAAACGCCGTTCTAAACGGTTTGCGAAAGCCTCCGATTAAGCTTGGCAAGGGCTGGTCTGACCCGCCCTTGGCCCACCTTTTCAGTAGGTTCGGATCAGCCCCACCAAACGGCCTTGCACTTTGACCTTATCTTCCGGGAACACGCGGGTTTCATAAGCCGGGTTTGCCGCCTCTAGCGCGATGGCGTTGCCCTTGCGCATGAAACGTTTCAGCGTTGCTTCGTGATCCTCAACAAGGGCGACAACAATATCGCCATTGTCTGCAGCGCTGGTCTCGCGGATCACTACGACGTCACCATCGTTTATGCCGGCGTCGATCATAGAATCGCCTTTGACTTCAAGGGCATAGTGTTCACCGGCGCCAGACAACATATGGCCGGGCACTGCGACATTGTGGGTAACATCACTGATTGCTTCAATCGGCACACCGGCTGCGATCCGGCCCACCAGAGGAAGATCTACAGACAAAAGACCAGACACGGCCTGCGCCGCAGCAGGTGGCGAAACCTCAGGCCTGCTGCCTTGGATAACGCGAGGCTGAAATCCTGACGTTGGCGCCCCTCCGAGACTTTCCGGCAATTTGACAATTTCGATGGCGCGGGCGCGGTGCGCGAGCCGGCGGATAAATCCCCGCTCTTCAAGCGCAGTGATAAGGCGGTGAATGCCAGATTTAGAGCGCAAATCCAGCGCTTCTTTCATTTCGTCAAAACTGGGCGGCACTCCGTCGCGCTGCACCCGTTTTTGAATAAATTCGAGCAAATCCAACTGCTTCTTGGTCAGCATTGCGCCACCTCCGGTTTTTGCGTGTTTCATTTTGTTCTACGCATGTTCCCGTTTTGTGTCAACTTAGTATTGTCAGGGCGCAACGTCAGAGTCAGATGGGCAGATAAGACACCAACGTGCCGATGTCGCGGGCTGGATCGCGCGGAGGACGCACCAGCAGGGCGTTTGAATGAGCCAATACTGTCAGCAGCGAGCTGTCTTGCCGGTCGGCTGCGGTAATGCTGCCGTCTGTCACATGGGCACGCATGTAATGTTGGCGCGGACCGTTGGGGGCCAGCGCGGCAGCAAGGGGGGCGCTCAATAACGCAGCGGACCGAGGCGCTTGCCCCAGCATTGCGCGGATCATCGGTGCCACAAAGACATGGCCGCAGACCATGGCAGACACAGGATTGCCCGGCAGCCCGATCATGGCGGATGCCCCCATGCGGCCGGCCATGAGGGGCTTTCCGGGGCGCATCGCGACTTTGTAGAACGATTGCTCAAGTCCAAGGTCATTTGCGACGCTGGCGACCAGATCATGATCGCCGACGGAGGCACCGCCTATTGTGACAATGAGATCAGCGCCGGTCGCCATGTCAAAGGCGGTTTCCAGCGACTTTTTGGTGTCGCGAGCGATCGGCAGCAGACGTGGCGTGGCGCCAAGGGCGTCTAACATCGCGTGCAGCCCAAAACTGTTAGAGGCAATGATTTGGTCAGGGCCGGGGGTTTCGCCCGGCATGACAAGTTCGTCGCCAGTGGCGAGGAGTGCAACAACAGGTTTGCGGCGGACTGGCACGCTGGCAATATTCATCGATGCCAGCAACGCCACGTCCTGTGGCGCCAAAACGCGCGGTGGACTGATAACCGTGCCGGATCGAAAATCAGTGCCTGCGGGTCGGATGTTGTCTTTGCGATCCATGCCAGTGTTGAGGCTGATCAGGTCGCCTCTGCGCTCCACATCCTCTTGAATCACAATGAAACTTGCGCCCTCGGGCAGCGGAGCACCGGTGAAAATGCGCACCGCTTGTCCCGGACCTACGGTTCCGGACCACCCATGCCCGGCGGCAGATTCGCCAATGACTTTGAACATTGATGCGGGCTGTGCCTCATCCGCGCGGATGGCGTACCCATCCATTGACGAGGCCGCAAAAGGCGGCTGATCCCGCATCGCGTGCACATTGCTGGCCAATGTGCGACCAGCGGCAGCACTAAGGGGGACAGTCTCGATCTCGAGTCGATGAACAAGCCCAAACAGGTGATCAAGAGCAGTATCAACTGAGATCATTTGGCTTCAAATCGACCGGATTTGCCGCCGTCTTTTAGCGTGACACGTATTCCGCCGATTTCCATAGTCTTATCAACCGCTTTGGTCATGTCATAGACCGTCAGTGCCGCAATGCCGACAGCACTCAGCGCTTCCATCTCTACCCCGGTCTGGCCATTGGTTTTGACGGTTGCAGTGATCCGAACGCCGGGAAGTTGGGCGTCGAGATCAAGATCAATGGAAACTTTAGTGATCGGCAGAGGATGGCATAGCGGAATGAGGTCCGAGGTCTTTTTGGCGGCCATAATTCCGGCAAGGCGGGCCACGCCCAGAACATCGCCTTTTTTTGCGCTCCCTTTGGAAATGATATCAAAGGTTTCTGGTGCTGTTTTAATGTAGCCTTCGGCCACAGCGACGCGTTCTGTCACAGTTTTTCCGGAGACATCGACCATATGTGCGGACCCTTTGGCGTCGAAATGGCTGAGGGGCATCAAAATCCTCCGGCTGTCAGGGGATTTGCGAGCAGGGTCCGTGTGGCCGCTGACACGTCATCCTGACGCATCAGGCTTTCTCCGATCAGGAAACAACGGACGCCATAACGGGCGATGTCTGCCAGATCATCCGGCGTGCTCAGGCCACTTTCCGAGACAATCAACCGATCGGCGGGTGTTAATTTTGACAACGTGCGCGTGGTATCGAGAGTGGTTTCAAAGGTCTTGAGATTCCGGTTGTTGATGCCAATCAGATCAGATTTCAAAAGGCTCGCACGCTCAAGCTCGGCTGCGTCATGGACCTCGATCAATGCGTCCATTCCCCAGTCGCTTGCCGCCGCCTCGAGTTCAGCGGCCTGCACGTCCGAGACGGAGGCCAGGATGATCAGAATACAATCCGCTCCAAGCCCGCGGGCCTCGGCAACCTGATAAGGGTCATACATGAAGTCTTTGCGTAATATGGGCAGGTCACAAGCGGCGCGGGCTTGCACGAGAAAATCTTTGGAACCCTGAAACGACGGAGTGTCTGTAAGAATAGACAGGCATGCAGCTCCGCCTTCCGCGTAGGCTGAGGCGAGCGATGTCGGGTCAAAGTCATCGCGGATCAGGCCTTTGGACGGGCTGGCCTTTTTGACCTCGGCAATCAACCCATAACCGTCCCGAATCGCCGTGCGCAGCGCGCTTGAAAACCCCCGAACCGGTGCGGCTGATTTTGCTTCGGCCTCAATCGTCTCGATCGGCTTGGCGACCTTGTCGGCGGCGATTTCTTCCAGTTTGTAGGCTTTGATTTTATCAAGGATTGTTTCGGTCATGGCGCCTCTTGGGTAATACGTGCGGCGTGGGCGAGTTTGTCTCGCGCGGCACCGCTGTCAATGCTCTGGATGGCCATCTCGACCCCAACTCTCAGGTTGTCGGCAGCATCTGCCACAACAAGTGCTGCCGCCGCATTCAGCAGAACAGCATCGCGGTAAGCCGAGGGCGTTCCTGCAAGCAATGCTTTGAAATCGCGCGCATTCTCTTCAGGGGAACCGCCAACAATGGCTTCAAATGCATGTACTGGAAGACCCGCGTCTTCGGGATGCAATTCAACGTCGATGACCGATCCGTCCGCTTCGAGCGCTGCAACCCAGCTGATCCCGGTGATTGTCAGTTCGTCCGTGCCATCAGAGCCGTGAACCAACCAGGCGCGTTCGGATCCCAACTGGCCCAATGTTTCCGCCATCGGCCGGATCAACGCGCGGGAAAATGCGCCGGTGAGTTGCCGTTTCACGCCTGCCGGGTTGGTCAGCGGGCCAAGAATGTTAAAGATTGTGCGGGTGCCAAGCTCGGCCCGTGTTGGCATAACATGTGCGGTTGCCGGGTGATGCACCGGAGCCATCATGAACCCGATGCCCGCCTCAGCAATGGCACGTTCCACAACTTTTGGGCCAACCATCACGTTAAACCCCATTTGCGTCAGCGCGTCTGCCGCGCCTGACTTGGAGCTGAGATTGCGATTACCGTGTTTGGCAACAGTGACACCTGCGCCGGCCACGACAAAAGCCGTCGCAGTAGAGATATTTAGCGTGCCTTTGCCGTCACCGCCAGTGCCGACGATGTCCATTGCGCCGGCGGGGGCCCGCACTTTGTTACATTTAGCACGCATGACAGCGGCGGCAGCGGCATATTCATCAACGGTTTCACCGCGGGTGCGCAGGGCCATGAGAAATCCGCCGATCTGGGCGGGTGTGGCCTCACCTTCAAACAGGATGCCAAAGGCGCTTTCTGCTTCGCCCCGGGTCAGGGGGCGGTCGGCGGCAGCGTCGATCAGAGGTTTCAGCGCGTCACTCATGCAGGGACCTTCAGGTCTGACAGGAAGTTCTTGAACAGGGCGTGGCCGTGTTCGGATGCGATGGATTCAGGGTGGAACTGAACGCCGTGAATTGGCAGGTCGCTGTGTTGAAGGCCCATGATGGTGCCATCGTCCAGTTCCGCCGTAATGCGCAGGGAACCGGGCAGGGTGGCGCGGTCAACCACCAGTGAATGATAACGTGTGGCGGCAAAGGGGCTGGGCAGACCTGTAAAAAGCCCGGATCCGGTGTGGTGCATCTGGCCCATTTTGCCGTGCACAATTTCGTCGCAGCGCACGACTTGTCCGCCAAAGGCCTGACCGATGGTCTGATGGCCAAGGCAAACCCCCAATAGCGGGGTTCGGGTTTCAGCTGCCGCCTGCGTCAAAGCGAGGCAAATACCGGCCTGATCCGGGTCGCAGGGGCCGGGCGACAAGACGATGCCGGCTGGCTTCAGTGCCATCGCTTCCTGCACATCGATTGCATCATTTCGTCGAATCGCCACATTGGCGCCCAATTCCCCCAGATAATGCACGAGATTGTAAGTAAAGCTGTCGTAGTTATCGATGAGCAAGAGCATAGGCAAAAACTTTGCGAAACTTAGGGTGGAGGCCGAGGCCTGCATGGCGGTATAACGGGTTGTGACATACATGTTCAGGCTTGCGGGCCAGCGTCAAGGGTTGGCGCGCCGCAGACTCTGACGCAAGGGCAAAAAGGGTAACGCAGTGGCAGGCGGATTTTTGAGAGGCGTTCTTTGGGGTGGCGTAGTGTCACTAGGTGTTGCTGGGACCGCATCGGTTCTTGGCGACAGGATGGATGACGCGCCGCCGTTAGCGGCCGTCCCCGAAACAGCGCCCGTTGAAACTGAGGTTGTGGCGGTGCCCGAAGTGCAGCCTGCACCTGCGCTCAGCAGTGAAACTGTTGCCCCAAAGACACCACCGATGGAATACGCTGACGCCACCAAACCTGTAACAGCCGCGACAGAGACGGATCGGACCAACGCACCAAATCCTGACAAACCTGACGAAGAAGTCAGAGAAGCTGATGTGATCGCTGATACAGAACCGGCCCCGGTGCCTGAGGTTGGAAGCGGAGCCTCGGGTCTCGATAATCCCGGCGCGCTAGCGCAACAGGGCAGTGTTGATGTTCAGACTGATGCGCAGGTTCAGTCGGCCCGCAAATCAGATGCACTGGAGCAGCCAACAGCCGAAGCTCCGTTGTCTGTCGCGACCGAACCTGCGGCGCCGTTGCCGCCTAAACCAGCAGAGATCGAAGCAGCCGTCGAACCATCGCAAGAAAACGAAACGGTGCAACCGCCCGAACCAAATGAGATCGCGTCGGCAACACCAGAACCTTCCAGCGAACCGACACCAGAAGCACAAAGCGCCGCTGCCGCTCCTGCTGAGAGCGCCGGCGTCGCAAACGAACCAGCGCCGGAGCAGGTGGCGACCCTCGCCCCAAAAATTGCGACCAATCGACTGCCGACAGTACAGGACACGCCGCCCGAGCCTGAAGCAGCCGAGCAGGAACAGGCAGGCAAGATTGTGTTTGATTCCGAGCTGCCACCGATCCGGCGTTTTGCAGTGCCCTTTGAAAATTCGGATGCCAAGCCGCTGATGGCTATCGTGTTGATGGACGACGGAAGTGGGCTTGCCAGTGGAACCGCAGGGGCTACGGCGCTGAGCTCTTTCCCGTATCCGATCACTTTTGCGGTCGATTCCGGATTGCCCGATGCGGCAGAAAAAATGCAGCGCTATCGCGCCGATGGGTTTGAAGTCATGGCGATGGTGAACCTGCCCGAGGCCAGTTCTGCTACGGACGCCGAAGTGTCGATGGGCGTTGCGCTTAATGCCGTTCCAGAGGCTGTTGCGGTGTTAGAGGGCCCGGTCACTGGTGTTCAGGGCAACCGTGAAATGTCCGATCAGGTCACGTCTATACTCGCTGATACCGGACTTGGGCTGGTGACACGACCAAAGGGGTTGAACACTGCTCAGAAATTGGCGTCACGCAACGGCGTGCCTGCCGCAACGTTGTTCCGAGATTTTGACGGAGAAGGTCAAAAACCTGAAGTGATCCGTCGTTTTCTGGATCAGGCGGTGTTTAGGGCCGGGCAGGACGGTGGTGTGATCATGGTGGGACGGCTGCGCCCGGATACCATTTCGGCGCTGCTATTGTGGGGCTTGCAGGACCGGGCAGGGCGCGTTGCACTGGCGCCGGTGTCGGCGGTGCTGACGGCGCAACAGGTCCAGCAATAACAGTCAAACGCGTGTTGTTTCGCAATTCGGGCGGACAGATATCTGTTTGGAGTGAACTGTAGCTTTTGGGTTAAGAAACGAATGCTGCAATGACGAGCGAAGGCGCGTTCCCTACAGACTAAATTGCGAAGGCACCTTCATGCCCCTACCTAGGTATGTTCAGAGTCAGGACCCATTATTATGTGGATGCCCAAGGCCTAGTATGCCGACTAAGCTGCGGTTCGGCCATGATCAAGAAATTTGCGCTTGCTGGCCCGGAAACGCAAGTTTCCGGGCCAGCTCCGTCAGGATTTCCCACCATCCGCAATTGGGTGATGGCGTGATGATCAGCTTTCGATTTCCAGTACAAATGCGGCTGTGTCGCCGCGGTACTGGAAGCCCAGATCGTCGCCATCGGTGCGTTTGTTCCAGATGTTGAGGAAGGCGGTAAAGGCGCATTTCTGGCGGGTTGGGTCCAGATCTGGCCGCAGCATCTGTCCGAACGTGTTTGTCGCGCTGCCGCCCACTGGTGCTGGAGGCAGGCCGACATTGTTAGAGATGGAGGGCTGCAACACGCCCGAGGACGCGGCCGTTGAGCCAAGCCCTCGCCTCCAGGTAATGTTATGTCGCAGCTGGAACAATTCATTGGGGTGGTACGCGCGGTAGCCGACGCTGAAGGTCGTGTTTGTGTTCCCTCCGAAGAACAGACATTCCGCGTTGAAGATCAGGCCGTTGCGGCGCAGATCAAGGATGTCGGCAAAGACATCCTGATTGTCCCACCAAAACATATGGGTGAGCCCGCCAAAGGGCACATTAGCTGTGTCCCCAGTCTCCTGATACCGGCGGCGATAGGTGAAGGCGGCTGTGGCCTCGACCCCGCCGAGCCCTGTCGCCGGTGTGCCGTTCGGACGCAGGCGCTGGCCGTTCTGATCGAAGATCTCCACCATGACCAGGTGACGGACTGTCGGGTCGCTCCAGCGGGCATCGTTGGTATTGATATGGGCGTGATACTGGCCCGCGTTCCAGTCGGTCGTCGGGTTGGTATCGTAGGGGATCTCGTAAAGCGCGTCTTGCGTGTTTGGCCCGACGCCGGCACTGTTTGGCCCTAGTCCAACGGGAACAATATCGAATCCGCCTCCGCCATCCGGCACCGTCTTGTTCCACGAGAGGCCGGTGTCATAGTTGTGGCGCGTGCCTGTCGGATCGCCGTTGGGATCCGCCTCGACAACGCTAACGCGGTAGAACTTGGCGCCAATGTCCTGCAGGCCTTCGGTGAACATAATGTTCAGTTTCAGCGTCCCGCCCCAGTTTCGATTGAGCGCCGCACCCGTGGCGGCAGCAGGATTTGGTGCAGGGAAGACGAGCCCGCTGTTGTACGCAGGCGCGCCAACCGAAGCCGCGCTATCGGCATTGGGTGTTATCAATTCATGTGCGCCTGTATCGCCGATGAGGTCCAGGAAAACGGCGGCCCCCGAAGGATTTCCACGGCACCCGTAGGCAAAGCGGCTGTAGGTGGTGAGCGTCGGGTTGTCATCATCATCATACCATTGCCCGGCACTCACACCGTTATAGACTGTCAGATTGAACGGTCCGAAGGGCTGGCGAACGATATACGCATACTCCTCATGGCACCCGAACCGAATGAAGTGAAGGAAATCACGCCAGCAGATGTTGAAGACGCCGTCGAGTCCAAGCTCGCCGTCCGCCACTTTGACGGGCGTGCTACAACTGTAGCTGCGGCATAATAGATAGGGCCTCGCATTAATGTAGACGGGCACCTGTTCAGGGCTTAGCGCGCGGATCGCGCGCAGATCTTCGCTGGCGCGAACGGCTTTTTCGTCGAGCGCGCCCTCACGAAACAGAGCAGAGTCGGAGATAAGTTCGGGAGCCGGCGGAATTGGACCGATGATTTCGGGGGCCGGATCAGGCTGGGGCCGCGGTAGAATCCGGATGATACCTTCGAGCTCGCGGATGAGTTCCGGAATACGCGGGTCAAAAACAATCCAGGGCTCGCAGCAGCAGGTTCGGCGCCAGACTTCGACAGTGCCCCGGCAAATCGGATAGCAGCGCATCGGCCAAGCGATCAGTTCATCGATCGAGCTGGCCGGAGGTATCCGGTTCGTTACCAATTGCAGGGCCGACAGATCGGCTGCCTCAGCTTGCTCACAACTCAGCTGAAGCGCCCGGGTGTTGATCGATGGCGAACGTCTGACATTGTTCGCAAGGACAGGCCGGTTGGCAAGACTTGCAAGATCGGCATACCACCACGGACTGCGGTGGCACACGCGCACACGGCCCGTCACACAATGCAGATGGAAGCGCCAGTTCTGCCAGATATTGAGTGAGACATCGAGCACGGCCCGCTCAAGCACGGCCGCAAATTGTTCGGCGCGGAACACCAGAGCTTTGCCGCCCTCTGGGTCTTTGGGGCCAACGCTGAAGCGTTCAGCCTTCTTCAGGACATCGGAGGGAACCTCAACTTTGCCATCTTTTTCTACTTTGGCCGAGTATATCTGCCGTCTTTTCTGATCCTGGGCTGTCACAATAATCTCTGGCCGGTCATCATCCGGTTCAAACCCTTGGAGATTGATGAATACCCGGTTGCCGTCATTTTGCTTGGTTGTTCGTGCCATATCGATGTCCTCGCTCGCCAACCCAGGACGAACACCGCGTCCCGGCCATTGCATACAAAGGTGCCAACACTTTAGGACGGGCGGTTGAGCCCGATGACAGACTTCCATGCGCAACCGAAAAGGCAGCGCATTGTGAATTAATGTCAGCGTTCAGAAAGCGCAGATAAAATAATTCCGCGCCCAGTGTGGTGTTAATTTAGCACCAAAAGAAAGTTCTCGAAATTCGATGTCAGATCGTCGACATCACAGCGTTTCTATCACAAATCGGACCCAAATTCAACTTCCGCGTGTGGTTTGAGACAAAAGTCGCCGAGATGGTCAAGGCCGTCAGAGGTCACTCCAGCGTAGAAATGCTGAGAAAATATGGACGGCGGGTCAGGCAAAGAGAACTCGCAACACGGGCACAGGACGCTCGAAACCGCATGGAACGGAACAAGCCCGGAACGTGAATGTTTCAACGGCTGTTTCAAAAATCGAGTAGTAGGAGAATGAACAGAGCGCAAACCTTTGAAAACATTGGAGGCGAATGCGAGAGCCGAACTCGCGTGGACGGATTTGCAATCCCAAGGACTGAATTGAAAACATTGAGTTTTTTTTGTAAAATGGTCCGCAGGACGCCTGTGGAGTATCAGTAGGTTATCTGCTGAATGTAAAATGTTCTCAAGTGGGTATGCACTATCCGTGTATCGCCATTATAGGGGCAAGAAGGCCCTTAAAACGGATGCTTACTGTCGAGTAGATTTTGTAAGAATGGCCAAGTGCTTGCAAAAATCGCTATTTTTGTTCAGTGAGATGCGTCAATTTTGCAGGACTTTAAGAGATCAAGCTAGGACAGCGAGTGGACCAACAAGTCCCTGTCATGGTGATGCCTTCATTCGCGCGCTTCCCTGCGCACTGCTGCAGCCATGCACTAATGCCTGTGACCTGCCCCCCGAGTCTCCCTCATTCATAACGAGATTTTGCGGGTTTGTGATGTGCTACCCAAAGTGTCCCCGGTCAGGGCTAGATTTTCCGCACTTTGATCACACAGACGGGCTGGATACGTCTGGTAATTTCAT
>RCNB010003081.1_pt1 | contig 10283 bp, 11 predicted proteins | sample 2041321 | NCBI WGS metagenome assembly RCNB01 (sample SAMN09708232, study PRJNA481090) | Marine sediment metagenome, whole genome shotgun sequencing project.
TCGTAACCCGCAACAAATTGAAGAAACCGCCAAAGCCGGTGATATGTCCTTGACAAAAGCTGAGATTGATGCAATAGAAGAGATTCTGACCTGGCGGATAAATAACTTATAAAAGCTCCTATTGGTAACCCATTGGATTAATTAACCTTACCTCAAGATAGTATAGACCTCTTATTTTTGACCAGCTTTTAAATAGGATACGTTCTTATTTATGTAGTTCGAATTAGTTTAAAAAAGCAGGTGTGGACATCTGCTTTTTTAGGTTATATTTAATTCTTTACCTTCTGTGAAATGAGATAATTATCACGAACAATTTTTGCAGTTTTGTGTTCGCCGGTATGATGTATGATCCCACCCAGGAGGCATAATCACATATAATAATTTATTTTTTAAACCGGGAGCCTTATATACATCTTTGAATAACGCCACGATTTCTCCAAAGTAAACATCAAGGAAATTTCCTGAATCCATCTCTCGTGTAATTCCGTATTCAACTTTTATGGCATTGTCTTCATTCTGGTAAGTTCCAAAAGCCCTGTCCCAGATATTCAGGAGATTACAAAAATTGGTATCCATATAAAGTGGGTTACGGGCATGGTGTACCCTATGGTGAGAGGGGGTTAGGATTATCTTATTTAAAAAACCCAATCTGCCATCTTTTAGCAGGTTCTCACCAACGTGAATAAACGCCCCATAGGTGCCGTCAATAAACATGATTAAAAACAGGAGTTCGGGTTGCACACCCAGCAAAATACAAACGGTTGTACGAATAGTATCGGCGTAGGGGGCTTCTAAAAAAAAGTGGGCGTATGTAACTGTAAGGTTCATATTTTCCGGGGCATGATGTGTAGAATGCAGACACCAGAACAGCCGCACTTTGTGGCCCCAGTAATGATAGAGAAAATGCCCAAACTCCCAAACAATGTATCCATAGATAAACCAATACCAGGTAAAACTGGTTTGAAAAGGAGCCATATGCTGGAAAAGGCCAATACAAAGGGCAACCATGGCAATGGCAATAAATCTGCCCACAAATCTATTAAAGATGTAAATAAGGAAATTGACTTTATATACCTTGGCCTGTGGGTTTTTATAGATAAGCCCTAAGATCAATTCGAGGAGTACCAGCAGTGGAATAATAGGAACTATAAGAGAAACAATGCCATCATAGGTTTTAAAGGCTTCATAATCTCCTGCTTTTAATAGTTCCAGAACCTGAGTAATTCCAAGAAAACCGATTAACTCATTAAAAAGTGTTTCCAACATCTCCATAAAAATTATCTATTCAACCACATTTTAATAGTTCTATTTACCAGTTCAGGTTTATCATGGTGAACAAAATGTCCTGCCTCGGGAATTGTAACCAGGGTGAGGTCATTTTCCACCCATTCCCAGCTATGGTTAAGGGCCCCTGCAAGAAGGAACTTATCATCAAGTCCGTGAATAAGTAATACCGGGACTTTAACTTTAATTACAGGAGATGGATCTGATTTATAAGGTTCCCGGGGGTAATTTTGCTTATAGTAATTAAGCATAGCTTCAAAATCTGAACGGTTAAGGGCCTCGATATATTCTTTTTCATTCACATTATCGCCTAACATCGACGCTAATTTCTCAGCGGTGAGATATTTACTCGCCCCTTCCATTTGAAAACTTCGGGCGTACTGACTGTTTTTTTGCTGTTCAGGGTTTGTCGCCAATTCATGTCTTAAACCCCTGGGATGAGGAGAATTCAGAATTATAAGTTTATCCACGATTTGCGGATTCATCATGGCAAGCGCCCACGAAACAGCACCTCCCCAATCATGTCCAACGATGATTGACTTTTTGAAACCTAAATGATGTACCACAGATATAACATCACTCACCAAAAAGTTAATGCTATAGTTTTTTTCTCCCTTTGGTTTGTCGGAAAGATTATAGCCTCTCTGATCAATAGCCACAACATAATACTCGTTCGATAAGTCCCCCATTAGGTCTTTCCAGGAATACCAGAAATCAGGGAAGCCATGAATGAAGACTATCAAGGGGTTCTCCTTAGAACCCAGGGCGGCAAAGTGAATGCTAACACCATTGGAGTCCGCATATCCATGTTCAACTCTTTCTTTTATATCATGTTTCATATTCCTGGAAATTTAATTCCCATTATAAATTATTCTCGAAAACTGTTCAAATAAAGAGATAGTTTGAACATGATTAAATGGAATATGCTGTGTATAAATACTGGCGGCAATGCCTGATTTAGAGTCAATATAGAAATAAGTATTGAATAAGCCACCCCATGTTACGGTTCCCGCCTTTCGGCCATAGTCTTTAGCTTTGTTATCTATCATATACGCCAGGCCCCATTTTGAATTTTCATCCATCAAACCATTAAAATTGCAACATGCTCCAGGATCAAAATGCCTGCCTGTCGGGTTCAGATCAACCTCTCCTAGCTGATTTTGAGTCATTTCTATTATAGTGTCCTCACTCAAAATCCTACCTCCATTGTATGCTCCGGTATTCATCAGGCACTGTAAAAGTTTGGTGTAATCTGAAGGGGAAGAGAATAGTCCGCCACCCCCACTTAATACAGTTGCCTTAGCGGCAGGAATCCTGTTTGGAAGTTCGGATAATTTCTGCTTGCCTTCATCGCCCCGTTTTCCGTATGAGACTATGTAGGACTGAAGCGAATCCGGGACATTAAAATAGGTCCGGTCCATTTTCAAGGGCCCGGTGATATGCTGTCTGAAATAGGCTTCAAGATCCATTCCGCTAAGTTTTTCTACAAGCTTACCCACCCAGTCTGTACTTGAGCCATAGAGAAACTTCGTTCCGCTTTCAAAGTGGCGTGGAGCATCTTCAAAGTCCCAATTCTCATTATTAAAACCTTCATCGGTAACGGTTGCTCCCATATACCCAAATCCGGAGGTATGTGTCAGTAGATGGCGGAGCGTGATATTATTTGTGGGTTTTATTAATTCCCCATCAGAAAGGATTGGTATTTCTGTCATTTCAGGCATAAGAGTAGATAAATCGTCATCCAAACCCAGCATGTCTTTTTCAACGAGTTGTAAAGCTGCGATACTCGTTATCAGTTTGGTCATAGAGTAAATTCTAAAAATATGGTTTGAACTTACTTTTGCGTCTTCTGTCCAGATCGCTTTACCATATTCGTAGACAATTTTTTCACCATTTTTGTTTAGTGCGATGGCTACTACAGCAGGAAGGTCGCTTTTTTCCATTGCCGCATTCATTGTTGTATTTACTTCTTGCTGGGTGGGGAAGGATTTTATATCTTTTTCTTTGCAGGAAACATAGGTTAGAAGTATAAAAAACAAAAGAATTTTTTTTGTTGAGGTCATAAATTGTAAATTTTGAATAGTAGACACTATTCAGGTGATGATTCTTGCCATGACTCTTCCTAATACAGTTATAGCCAGCTCTGGCGGGTTTAACTGTATCTAGGGTCTATCCAATTTTGCATGCAGTTGTTCTGCAGACAGTTTATTTGGTTAACTATTATTTCTAAGCTGCAGGCCCATCGCAACCTTCTAATCCCATCGATTCAAGACTTGCTTTTCTTAGAGGTTCTACTGCGTCATTCAATGCCTGAAAACCAAAGTCAAGTCCGGCAATAGTCCTTAACGGACGGCTACCGGCGGGACTATTAATTAAATCTTCAAAAATTTTCACAACAACCATTGGATCCGTAGGAGCATTTGGGTCTTCAAACATACCCTCAACTTGTTTCCCAAAGCCCTCAAAAAATTCTCCTACATGTTTGTATGCAGTAGCGATATCATCATCGGTAGCCGGAACTATGTTTCCGAAAAAATTTGTTGAGAACGGTCCTGGTTCCACAATCACAACATCAATACCTAATGGTGCCAATTCATAGCGCATTGCTTCACTTAACCCTTCCAATCCCCATTTACTTGCATGATAGACACCAAACCCGGGAAAAGCACCTCGACCGGCTATGGAACTAACCTGAATTATCAATCCGGAATTACGTGAACGCATACCGGGCAGCACGGCTTTGGCAGCACGAAGTGTACCTACTATATTTAAATCTAATTGATCTAAACATTGAGCTGATGAGAATGCCTCTAAAGCTCCCCCAAACCCAAGTCCGGCATTATTAATTAGAACATCTACGACAGGAATCTGGTCTACCGCAGATTTAACACTCTCATCTGAGGTTACATCCATTTCTAATACCTCTAGATTGACGCCCTTGGTATTTGAAAAATCTTTCAATTCAGCAGCAGGAGCGGCATTTTTCCCATTGATATTTCTCATAGTAGCATAAACATGATGGCCTTTTTCTGCTAAATATTTAGCGGAACTAAAACCGAATCCTGAACTGCAACCTGTAATTAGTATTTTTTTCATAATTTAATTTTTTAATAATTCTATGTCTGTTAATTCCCGGTAATTTACCAAAAACTTTTTATAAACTACTCTCGGATTATTTCTGGGTTTAGTTATCCTTACTAGCAGTTTTATATTTCATTAGATCTGCAATCATCTTAGCCCTTTTTATTGCCTCAGAAGCCCTGTCACCGGTAAAATTTTCATTAACCGTTTGATTCCAAAGCAATAACCACCTTTCAAAATGTTCTGAAGTCATAGGCTCCTTTTTACTAAGCACAATATGTTTAGTCATAGGATTTCCTTTATACTTCATGGTATCGAATAATATCGTTTCCCAGAAATCATACATAATTGGAAAATGCTTTTTCCAGTCTATATGGGCTATTTCGTTAAAAAAGAATCCTATTTTCTCATCTTTAAGAACCTTAGCGTAAAACTTATTTACCAAAACCTCAATGTCCTTTCTGTTTTCTATGTCTCCCATTTGTAAGACTTAAATTAACTGTCAATATGAATTATGGAATATAACCATTGATCTATCATTCTTATCAGTGGCAGGTTTTCCCTATAGCTACCTATCAAACTGTCTTTTTTTAATTTGTTAATAATTCCGGTTGATGCATACTTATGCAGTGCAAACCACCTCCACCTAAATTTACGGCTAAGGCATCTAACATAACCACCTTTCTATTTGGAAATATTCTTTGCAATATTGTCTTGGCTTCCTCATCCCTTCTTTTGATCTCTTCAGGCATTCCTTCACGCCAATATTTTTGGCCTACAATAACCTTATTAGTTATAATAAAATTCAGATAACTGGCAGCTGCTACTACGGTGATGGTATCCCCGGAAGGGAATAGGCTGCCATCAAGATAATCAAGCGTTTTTATATAATCGTAAACATAATCCCCCGGACTCATAGTGGTAAGAATGGTTTCGGGTAAAGGCATTCTTATTATTTTGAAGGGGTTACCATCCTGGTCTGTACTTTCTGAAAGTATCTTATAGTTTTCTTCCATGCGCCTATGATTCTCTTTGGCAATGGGGTCCTCTAAGTCCTTGCTGTCCACACTGGCTAAAAGGATAGTTGAATCATTGATAAAACGGGCAAATTCATCTACATGCCCATTGGTGGTTACTACCGTATATGCTTTTGCATTCGCATTCGTGCTTAAAGGGCCCAGAAAAGTATGACTGTCTTCCAGTAGCCCATGTTTAAGCCAAATAACCTTCTTAACACCCAGTAACCTATGGTATTCAGATTCCATGGCTGCTTTAGTCATGTTAGGGTTTCTCCCCTGCTCAACAATTTCGGAGGCAAGTAGGGTTCCTTTTCCGTTAAGTTCACGGTTCCCCCCTTCGCTGATCATAGTACTTGAAATAAGGGGCAGATTTAATATTTCAGCAACCCTTTCGTCAAACTTCTCTTCTGTTTTGGCAACAACATCTAAGGTGTCCGCATAACCCCAGGAATTAAAGTTAAAGTCTGCAATGGCATGGTTTCCGTTTTCCAGTTCAACAAATGTGGGTCCCATATCCCTGGCCCAGATTTCTACCGACGGAATAACTTTAAAAATCAGGTTTTTTGTATTGGGATATTTTTCATTTAAAATGGTTTTTGCCTTTTGAAGAACTTCATCATCAGCACAACTGACGACAATTTTTAAATCGCTTAGTAGTGATTCAATTATAGATAGTGTAACCTTTTCCACAGATTCTCCAACTTTGTGGTCTGTGGTTGGCCAGATGAGCCAGAGCGCATCAATTTTTTCAAATTCACCCATTTGCCTCGTAACCGTTAATGGCACTTCATTACTTTCCGAGGATGATTTACAGGATAAAAACATACAACTATATACTAAAATTAGAAAGGATATTCTCATTATAAATACAATGAAATTTGCTATTGATTCGCTTTTGACATATCTACATTTACAATAAATTCTATCAGGCCTTGAAAATAAATTTCCGCATCATCATACATGGCTAAATGACTGCCATTAGGGCAATGCAAATATTGTCCATTCTGAACTTCTGAAGCAATCCACTCCATGTGCTTTGGATCCATAGTGTCATATGCCCCACCAATAGTTAAGGTAGGAACTGAAATTTTTGGAAGCTCTGCTTTAATATCCCAATTCTTCAGTTTGGCATCACCTACAACCCCGAATTCACTAGGGCCTTGCATGGTAACATAGAAATCCATATTTACATGGGCGAATGCCCGATTTACCGGATTTGGCCATTCTTCCAAAGGCATGCGCAGCACATGTTCAGGATAAAAATTAGCATAGATCAATTCTGAATATCTAGGATTTTCATAATCACCTTTTGCCTCCAGCTCTCTAATTTCTTTTAGTATAGTTGCAGGAAGTTGTGGACCGATGACTTCATTGGCGTAGGTCATATAATCCGGGATAGAAGCCATCATGTTAGAAACAATTAACCCTTTTAAGTTTTGCTGATATTTTAGCGCGTATTCCATGCACAAGATGCCTCCCCAGGAACTTCCGTAGAGATAAAAATTATCTGAGTTTAAACCAAGCGCTTTTCGTACTTGTTCTACCTCATCCACATACCTGTCTACACTCCATAAAGTACTATCATTGGGCTGGTCACTATAAAAAGATTCTAACTGATCATAATAGTAATACTCAATTTCAGCTTTCGGGAAGTAAGAATCAAATACTTCTAAATATTCATGTGTAAAACCCGGCCCGCCATGGAGTAATAATACTTTCATCTTAGGATTGTTGCCAACCCTTTTTGTCCAAACCTTAAATTCTCCTGAAGTCGTTTGAACTGGAATCATCTTTACCCCTCCACTTAATTTATCATCACGATCAGAATAATCTAAATAACTACTTGTGGGAACACTAGTCTTTTGTGCTTCCTGTTTAGTTGTGCAGCTTTGGAGGATTAGAAATAAGAGAATAAATAGGCTTAAATTTCTCATGGGTTGTTGGTTTAGGTTAACTATTAAGGTTCAGCATTTATTCAATTTTCTATACGTGCTGGTCGATAAGAATAGTATTTCCATCCGGGTCATTAATCATAAAACTCCCGGGTCCGTTTGTACTTTCATCTGCCTCACTTTCCAGCTTCGTTTCTTTTTCTTTTAATTCCCTCTGAATTTCTCTCACGTCATCAAAATTTTTAAGTTTATTGGCATCCGTGTCCCACCCCGGGTTAAAAGTCAAAATATTATTTTCAAACATCCCTTGAAATAGTCCAATAAGTGAATTTTCGTTTTTCATTATCAGATAATTTTTCTCGATCTCGCCTGCGAAAACTTTAAAACCCAGATTTTCATAAAATTCTTTTGACACATTAATGTCCTTGACATTAAGACTGATAGTAAATGCTCCTAATTTCATATTGTTTCCTTTTTATGTTAACTGTATTTAAGTGAATTTAATTCTATTTTTTCTGTGAGCTTTCTTTAAGTTTTAAAGTAATTTTCCATGGGTGTAAAATAGTGCTCAAGCCAACCTTTTCTATATTGCGTCTGACCTTCGGGGATGTTGCTGTGGTTTAAAATAAGTTCTGTCCCGTTCTCTGATTCTTTTAATTGGATTATCAATTTGGAATCTTCATCGTTTTCACTAAATTCGGATGTTCGCCAGCTTTGTATAATTTCTTCGTTGGGTTTTAGCTCAATATTTTTACCTTCAATATAGCCGTCCCAGGCAGTAAATGTACCCCCGATTATATCGCTGCATTTAGCCAACCCTCCAGTCATGTTTGAATGTTGAAGACTATCCAGCCATGCAACATAAATTTCAGATGGTTTTGCCTTAAAATTGTGCTTTAATTCCAATGATTCTTTCATGATGAATTTGATTGAATATTTTATGTTCTAAGGCGTAATAATTGTTAGAGGCCAGGCAGTGATGGCCTGACCCCCAAAATCATACGGATTATTCTATCTAAAGTAGTGAAATTCTTTCGGTTTGGGGATTTTGCACAATGAATTATCGCCCTTGTTATAGCCAGTTTTTATTCTGGAACATTACCATTTAATTGTCGGTTATATTCTTCCGCATTAAAATGACCTTTGGACTCCTGGACTAATCCATCTTTATTCAATGTCCACTCTTCAAATCCACTAATTTTTACTTTATTTCCAGTTCCACCGGGAACATTATTTGTTCCGGTTAGCGTCCAGTAAAATCGTGTTTTATCCGATTTGGTTGTTAAACTATCCATTGCAACAATCATATCAGGAAAAGCATCCATAAATCCTTTTGCCACATTTGTAATAGCTTCGGTTCCTACTGCGGGCTCACCATCATTAACCTGCAATGAGGCATCTGAAGCAAAAAATTCAGCAACTTTTTCAGGTTTTTGGCTACTCCAGGCATTTGCATATTCATTTCCAAAATCTTTCAGGTTATTTTGATCCATTTTATTTTCTGTATTGGCATCAATTTGAATTGAATTTGATTCTGATTTTTGAGAACTGTTCTTACAACCAAAATTCAATAAAATCAATGCGATAAAAGTTAGAAATTTTGTTTTCATTTGATTTAATCTTAATTGGTTAGAACTTTAAGTATAATAATGGAAGCCGGCTGGTGGTGGTTTTCAATTTAAGTAGCAAGAAAATAGAAGCGGTTTACAATCCTTAACTTTACTAATGAACCAGTTATTATTTTTAGTTCATTGTTAAATGCTGTTTGTTTTATTAACCGAATAAATACGGACTTGACTGTCTTTTCCGCGGAGTTCTATACTATCAAGATTTTCAAATGTAAAATCAGTATTTCCCAACTTATCCTTTAAGCTACCTGAAATCAATAGTTCTTTTTTAAATTCATTGCATTTACCTTGTATCCTTGCAGCCGTGTTTATAGTATCTCCGTGGTATGCAATTTCTTTTTTGTATTTACCTATTTCTGTCACTGTGACCATGCCTGCATTAATTCCCGCTTTAAAATTGGGTGTAATTTTGTAAGCACTCAAATAATAATCTCTTTTTTTTTCTAATTGTTGTTTAAAGTTGAAATATGCATTGATGCAATTTTGGTTTCTTAGTCCATCTCGAAGTTGCCAGGTGAGTATTACTTCATCGCCAACATACTGGTAGATCTCTGCTTCATTTTCAACCACAACTCCTAAATCATTGAAGCAGTCTTGAATCATTTTACTGTATTTAATGTGACCCAGTTTTTCAGCATGGTTCGTTGAAGACTTGAGGTCGAGAAACATGAATATCCTTTCTTCTTCCCGAGGTATATAGAATTTACCACGCAAAAGTTTCCAAAGATTGTTGCTCCCAAGGAACAAATTTACTTGCCTCAGACTAAACATGAATATGTCGACTGAGACTATATAAAAGTAGATGGCAAAGCTGCCGGGTTCAAAAGCGAATTTGATCAACCCACTATTCTCCCCATAAACGGCATAAGCTAAAAGAATGATAGAAATTACAAAAAGAATGGAAAACAGGAACCTCAGGGCCAATAGTTTTTGAAAGGATACTCGTTTGTAGCCGTGTTCCTCAGTAAGTATTTGAGCGTACCCTGAGATACTTCCGAATATGGGACCCATAAAAAAAGCTGTAAGGATGGCTTTCCAAAATTCAATCTGAACAGAACCTAGTTCTTCTGTGCCTTCACCTCTGACGATACTTAAAAAAATGAACGCCAGAGTCCACCCAATACTATAGTGCTTAATTATTTGCCATCTGCGCTTATTCCGGAAGTTCATTTACAGGTCTTTTGTTTCTGTACCAATTTCGTTTTCGCATTGTTTTACTTAGGTCATCTAATTCATCCAAATCAAAAACGAAATAATAATTGCCATTCCTGTAAAAAAGAAAATCCCGTAAAGAATGCGCTCTCTTTTCTTTTGCAGCACGTTCTCTAATATGTTTTAATATTTCAATCAGTTCTTCTTCGGATACAGTTTTAAAATTC
>RCNB010002935.1_pt1 | contig 10282 bp, 9 predicted proteins | sample 2041321 | NCBI WGS metagenome assembly RCNB01 (sample SAMN09708232, study PRJNA481090) | Marine sediment metagenome, whole genome shotgun sequencing project.
CGACAGCGAATCAAGACGGGAACAGACCGCGTCCCCTATCGCGGAGGGTCTTCCGGGCGGGGACCTCCGTCCCAAGTGCCGATTCGGTGCAAAGCGAGCGCACCGGCGTCTCCTCGGCCGCCTTCCACTCGCACAGATCCGCAACTCGACCCGAGCCATCGGCGCCAGGCCGAATCCAAACGAACGTCTGTTCTCCGAGACGGATCGTGCATTCTGGGTCGGCAAACGCCTTGGACCAAAAACCGCCGTTGTAGAGCGTGATCGGGCCCACCTGCTCGCACTTGGGCTGGTGAGTGTGACCGAAGACGACGCGGCGCGCGCCTGTGATCTTGAAGATCAGATCCGCGCGTCGTTCTGTCAGCAGCGGCGTCTCGAACACAGTCGGGCGCACCGACGAGGCATACGCAAGGTACGGGAGCATGAACAACAGGGCCGGAACCAGCGCCCACAACGGGCTGATCGGCCACGCGATGTTGATATGAAGCACGACCTGCCACGCAAGAAAGAGCACCACGAGCAGGAAGAAGACTCGGTCTAGCCATAGTTCTCGGGCAATGCGGAATGGGTTGTTGGTCGCGGACGGTACGTGCAGCGCGTTGAGCTTGCGCACCATCGATGGGGTGGCCTGCGAGCGTGTCGCGATCGATCGCACCTTGTCATCGACCAGCAGCGGGTCTCGCATTGGGTGATGCCAGTGCGTTCGAAGCGAGATCCAGAGGGTGGCGTAGGCGCCCCACAACCAAGTCCATATCAACAAGGGCTGCGTTCGAAGCATGTAGCGGAAGAAGAATCGGAGGTATGCCGTCCCACTCATGATGTAGTTCTCGGACTGGTGCGGGTTGAAGTACCCCATGCCGTTGAGCATGTACCTCGCCGCCAAGTCGCCGAACGGAATGCGGACCCTAGGCTCACCGCGGACCTCGATCAGCGGGTCGATGGGATCGCGCACGACGCAGTTGGGGTCGTACTGATGGCCGTGGCTGATGTAGGTGTCGCCACCGCTCAGGTAGAACCAATTGCAGAACACTATGGGGTCATCGTCTTCTTCTTTTCCGATGTTCGACGGGAACTCCGTGCCCAGTGCTTCGCAGATCATCCGCTGCACCGACGGCCAATAGAGTTCGACATCGTGGTTGCCAATGACGAACACCGCGCGATGCCCCCCGGCGATGAACCGACCTAGCGCTTCGAACCATCGAGGGTGATCCTCGATGATTCGCTCGATCTTGAACTGGCTCTTCCACTCTTCGCTCCCGAGCCCACGGGATCGCTCGAGCCAATCCACATGCTGATCAGTGCTAGGAACCGCGGTGACATTATCGAAGTCGAAGATGTCGCCATTCAGCAACAGTTCGATTGGCCCGTCCGCCTTTTCCTGGATGTGGTCGAGGAACGTGGCGAAGTCTTCGTCGAGAAAGAACTCCCTGCGTTTGTACGCCATCCACAGGGGTCGGGCCGGATCCGGCTCCTCGGCCTCCGTGAGGTGCATGTCGGAAACGACGAAGGTGTGCAGGTTCGGTTCCATTCGGCTGACTGCAGTGTGTCAGGCCTGTGGGCTGGACTCCAGGAATCGAATCAGGAGCTTGAAGCCGCTACATGCCGTTTGCGACCTATCACGAGGTGAGCAAGCACCAATAGTGTCAGGCCGGTCGCAAATATAGAGACGTAGAGCGTGCCCAGTCCGGGGCCCGCTTCCGTGAGGAAGTTCGCGATCTGCTTCTTACCCAACATGACGGGCATGAAGGGATCGACCGCGACGGGTGCCCTGGGGTCCAAGTTGTGTCCGAACGTATACAGTTTGTAATACATGCGCCCGAACCCAAATAGGCCCGCATAGGTCGTCATAACCAGAAGGTCGATCATCGTGCTCACCTTGCCGATCACCGCCGTGCGCAGGGCAAAGATGATCATCCCGGCGAACAAGAACGGAATCCAGTCGAGGTCCGAGAGTGCAGCCCGATCGAGCGGCGCCATCCCGATGTAATGGTTCAGGACGTTGATCTCCTGCACGTCGTTGCCGTCGTTGCCGCCGTCCACTTTGTACGAGTAGATGTAGAGGTTGAGTCCCTCGGGATACTGTGGCGCCTGCATGTTGATGTACCACATCGGTGCGGTGAAACTCATCACGATGAAGACCGTGAGCAGTGCGAGCACGACACGCGCCCATGGAAAGATCGGCTCGTCCAGGAACCGATAGAATGCATCCATTGCCTTTGACATCTAGCCTTCTCCTTCTCTAAACAACGTCTCCCCGACGCAATTTCCAAAGCCCACCAAGCCACGCGATCGTTCCGAGTAACATGGGCCAGCCCACTCCCAGCACGTAGAGGCCGGTGCTGCCGATCCGATTCGCGAGGTAGAATCCAACTGGACCCAACACGCTCAGCTCCGGATCCGCGGACGATAGCAGAGCCATTCGAACGCTCTGGACAGGGTTGAGCGCCGCCAATGCGAAGACGACCCTCGGTTCCATCCGCCACTGCAACATCATCCCTGCCAGCGCGAAGTCCATGAGCGCGATGCCGGCCACCCAGATGAGCAACAGGTACATCGTCGCCCTGGCAGAGTTCTGCACAGTGGTCGACACCCACAGGCCGATACCCGAAAACGACCAAATCAGGACGGCGCAAAGCACGATGCAATGCCCAATGAAGCTCCATGCAATTTGCTGGTCGAACGCCACGCGGCCGAAGACCCCCACCGCAGTCATGAGAAGCGCCAGCGGAAGCAGCAGCACGAGAAAACGCACTACCGAAATCGCGCTGAAGAAGGCACCTCGGGAGATCGGCTGGCTGAATAGGAGCTCCAGGGTCCCGTCCTCTCGGGCTTTGTTGACCACTTGGCCGGTCGCGACCAAGGACATCAGCGGTAGAAGCACCAATAGGGCGTGCACGTACGAGACGAGCACCCTACCCGTTCCGGTGAACCCGAATACGGTCGACTCACGCATTCCGACCATCAGGAACACGAACGCAAGCGCGGCGTACACGACGACACAGAACAGCAGCCAGCGCGAACGAAGAACCTCCGCGAGATCGAGCTGGGCGACCGCCCAGAATGACTGCAGCTGACGACTCATGAGCCTCCGTGACCGTGATGCGGGCGGTTCATGACTTGCTCCTTGGCCCACTCGATGTCGTTCGCCTCGGGCGTCTGCTTGGGTACCGCGCGGATACCGTAGCCCATTGGGGAATCGTCGACGGGAAGGAAACCAACTTCAGTCTCGGTGAGCCAAGCGTCTGCTGTGTAGTTCCGGAAATAGAGTGCGTGGACCGCGACGTCGTGGGACTGAAGGTAGTCGAAGAGGCAGCCGGGGTCGTCGAAGTTGAGGACATCCCCATCGGGGGTCTGAAGCTGAGCGGCGAAGCGCGGGTCGCCCACATGCATCTTGCAATGCCCGCAGACCTCGCCGTCCCAAACCACTGGCACCGCCCCTTGGGGTAGCGCCACCTGATTGAGCCGAACGAACGTGAGGACGATCGCCACGAACGCAGCAACGAGCAAGACGCCCTTTGTCACATTTCTAAGCATCGTCCCCTTCTCCTTGGTCTTCGAGCTGCACAGCGTCCGCGTCGCGCACCAATAGGTTCACGATCCCGCCTTGGAGTTCGTTGGAGATTCGTGCGACCAACTCTAGCTTCTCGGACCGCGTCGCGGTGCGGCTCCACCACCCGGCGATCCCCCGTTGGAACCCCATCGTTGCAAGCGCCTCGTTGTCGGCGCCGTTGCGCATCTGTACGTCGATTGTGCTCAACGTCATGCGGTCCAGGTAGTCTTCCGTTGGACCGAAGTACGCGAGTCGCCCTTCCTCGAGCACCATCACCTTGTCGACGAGCGTGCGGATCTCTTCGAGCCGATGCGAGCAGAGGATCAAGGTTGCGTCCTCCGTTCGCTCGGACAACAAATGGAACAGATCTCGACGCGACTGTGTGTCGAGGCTCGCGGTGGGCTCATCGAGCACGTAGAGAGATGCCTGACTCGCGAGCGCGAGTGAGATCAGGGTCTTCTGCTTGGCCCCCCCGGACAGGTTGCAAAACGCCTGTCGCTCTACGGACCGCAAGTCGATTCCGACCTCTTTGCCGCAGGCCGCCACGGCATCTGGAGAGATTTCGCGAACGCGGGTGATCGCTTTGATCACCTCGCCGACCGAGGCGCTGAACTTTGGAGCGATCTGGGGGACGTACGCAATCCGGTCCGCAAGGTCCATTCGGCGCTTCTTCTCTCCGTCGAGCAGCAACTCTCCCTCACACTGAAGGAGCCGCAGGACGATGCGAATCAGAGTCGATTTACCCGAAGCGTTCGGACCGATCAGGCCGATCTTCCCGCCGCTCGGAATCGTGAAGTCAACGCCGCGAAGCGCCTCGACCCGCCCGAATCGTTTCCGAACAGACTTTCCTTCAACGCGCATCGAGCGCCTTCCAGTCCATCTCGCCCATCATGGGGCGCGGATCGATCAGGGTGGTCTGTGGCTCAACCATCGGAAACAGCGAGCTGATGGCATCGAGCAGTTCGAGGGTGATGGCGCCTCGAAAGAACTGTAGCTGCGGGTATGTGCTCTCGAGTTCGGTGCTCAATCGACGGAGCTCGTAGGGGATATCGCCAAATCCGTCGCGATCCATGTCGTACCCGGCGTAGTCGTCGAACGAGTTGCCGTTCCAGTCGACTTCGAGTGCATGGCCCCCGCCTGCGACCTGAAGTTGCGAATGGTTGCTCACGAACTGATTGCCGAGAAACGCGTTCCGTCGCGCGCTCGAGTGCATGAGAATCGCCACGTCCGAATGGAAGAACGCGTTGTTCTGAAAGGTGTTGAAATCGTCGGGCTCGAGCGGTGCGGTGTCCATATAGACGCCTTTGGTGTTGGCGATGAACGCGTTGTGGGTGACCGTCAAGTTGCCCGACTCCTTGATGCCAAGCCCCATACCTCCCGGACCGGAGGACCGAGCCAAGAGGTTGTCGCGGAGCACCAAATTGCGGCTGTACATGATGAAAATCCCAACGACGTTATCGACGTATTGATTCCCCTCCACGTGGTTGTCGTGACTGTACATGAAGTGGGTCCCATAACGGCTGCGAACCACGGTGTTTCTGAGCAGCTGATTGTTGCTCGAATACCAGACCACCATGTCGCGGGATCCGATGACCTGGTTGTCACGGACGACCGAGTCCCGTGTCTCCCAGAGCCTGATCCCATCACCACGAAGACCGAGCGGACCTTCATCGGGTCCCTGGACTACGTTGTTGATAATGTTGGCGCGATTCGCCTTCTCGACGAGCAACCCGAACGCAGCGTTCTGGACGCGAACCCCTTCTACGCGATTGTCATCCGCCACCACGTGCACGGCGGCATCCAGGGTGTCGAAGCGGCCACCGCTCCCATCCACGGTCAAGCCTGCGAGGGCGGCGCCGTTCGCCTCGAGCTCGACGGTGGTCCCTTCTCCGGAGGAGCGAATCACGGCGTCCCTCGGACCCCAAATTTCGACCCGCTTGCTGATCGTCAGAGGCCCGGCGTACGAACCGGATTCGAGGCAGAGCGCGACGCCCTCCTCGGCAGCGTCTACGGTCGCCTGCAAGTTGGTCCCGGCTGGAACCGAGACACAATCCACGGGTCGCGCGGGCGGTGCGAGCGCCGCCTCCACAACGAGAGGCGGCGCGCTTTCAGACGCACACGCGGACAGGGTCAACAGACCCATCATGCGCACGCACACGCGACCAGGAGCGTTCAGCCCTCGGCCGACGCGTGCGGCGCCCCGGGTCAACTGGGTTCCACCAACAGGTAGCCCGCCATCTCGAGGTGGAGGGCCGAGCAGAACTCGGTGCAGTAGAACGGGAAGGTACCTTCCCTGTCGGCCACGAACGTGATGTCGACGTGCTTCCCAGGCTCGAGGCTGCTGTGGACGTTGTACGAGCCAATGGTGAATCCATGGGTCGCATCATGAGCCTGCTCCACGTTGGTGATGTGCAGGTTGACGGTATCGCCCTTCTTCACACGGATGATGTCAGGTGTGAAATGGCTTCGCACCGAGGTCATGTAGACGTCGACCGTCTTGCCCTCACGTTCGATGCGCTCTTCCTTGGCCTTGACGGCGTTGACGCTCGGCTTGTCGGTCACGACGTCATAGCCAGCCGGCTTGTAGACATCGACGGGGTTGACCTTATCTGCCTTGATCATCTGCGCGTAGTGCGGCTCACCAAGCGGCAGCGGCATGTCGTAGAGGAGCTGCATGGGCTCGCTGTTGATGTTGATCAGCTGGAAGTTCTGCGGAAGCAGGGGTCCAACCTTGTTGAAGCGATCGAGCGCCCACTTGTTCATCGCGATCAGGTAGCCACCATCGGGGCTCACGGTGTCACCTTCGGCAGCCACGATGTGACCGACGTTGTAGTGAACCTTGACCTTCTCGAGCACCTTGAGGTCAGCGAGCGACCACTTGGCCACGGTCGACTCGATGAAGACCGAGGTGTAGCAGTTACCCTTGTCGTCGAACTGCGTATGCAGCGGTCCGAGACCGATCTCGACCTGGCCGCGAATGCTGTCCGCGAAGGGAAGAATCGGAACACCGTACTGGTCCTTGCCCTCGTACTTCTTCGCGTCGATGAGGCCCTTGAGCTTCGCGAACTCGTAGACCGTGCCGTGCGTATCGAGCTTACCCGAGATGACCAGCTCTTTGCCGTCCGGAGTGACGTCCACGCCGTGCGGGCTCTTGGGCTCGCCGACGAGGTGCAAGAGGCCTTCCTCGTTGGTCGTCTCGAGGCTAATGACGTCCATGCCGGCGATCTTCGTGGTCTTGCCCGCCTTGTACACCGCTTCGGCCTTCTTGAGGTCGATGATGTGGAGGTAGTCCATGTCGTTCTGGGATGCGCCGGACTCCATGGGCGGGTTCCCTTCGAGGGTGCCGCCGTACGACATCTCGGTGTTGAACGAGTTGATGAAGATCCAGCCCTCACTGGCAAGCTTGCCGGCATCGGCGAGGTCCTGCATGTAGGGCGGGAGCTCCATCGCAAAGGAGTTCGTCGGGTCGATCTTGCCGGCCTCGCGATCGAACTTCCAGAAGATCACCGCGCCGCGGTACTTGTCCTGGAACTCCTCGATCGGGGCGTATCCACCGCCAAGGGGCGCCGGATACTGACTCGATTCGATGACGTACTCGGTGTTGGGTGTCACGAAGGTCGCGCCGTGATCGGTCTGAATCAGTTGCGACGTGACGATCTGCTTCGTAACGAAGTCGTGTAGGTCGACGACCGCGATGCGCGCGTTGGCCTTGTCGTTCACGAAGACGAACTTGCCGTCGTACTCGCCAGCGGACTCCGAGAGCGCCGGATGGTGCATGTCGCCCCAAGTCATCTCCTTGCCGAAACGGCTGCCCATTTTGAGGACTTGGCCGCTCTGGTCACCGTAGCCGTAGCCCTGCCAGGGCTCGGGGGTGAACACGCCGACATACTTCAGGATGCGCATCGACGGGACGCCGATGACGATCATGTTGCCGCCGTGACCGCCGGAAGCGAAGGTCAGGTAGGTGTCCTTCATGCCCGTGGGCGTGTAGGTCTGAAGGGCGGCGCTGACGTCGGCCTCCGACAGCCCACGCTGCTTCATCAAATCAGCCGTCGAGCTCGCCGGCGCCTGCGACACCTGCGACGCTTGCTGCGGACCGCATCCGATGCTGACGGTCGCGGCAAACAAAGCCGCGATACTCAGTGCGCTAGACGCACCAATACTGGTAAACCTCATCTCAACTCCTCGCTTCCCCCAGCGAAAGGGAAAACCTGCACGCCTTTCCCCTCTAAGAGGAAAGAACTCCAAACTCATCTCCAGCTCCCCAGCTCGGGAGCACTCCGCGCCACCTGGCGCGATGCAATATCTAAGCCAGTTACTTGGCGAGACCGCGAATCAGCTGGACCAGTGCGGCGACCACTTCGGGCTTCGCATCGAGGTCCGGATTCGCCGGCATCGTTGGGGATTTTCCCACTCCTAAACCGCCGTAAACGATAATCTTCGAAAGGTGATCGTCCGTGACGGAGGCCTGCCACTCAGCCGAGGTGAAATCACGTGGCTTGGGGTCGAGAGCAGCGGAGCCGGCGCCGTCACCCTTTCCAGTGGCGCCATGGCAAACCGTGCAGCGATCGGTGAAGATCTGCTTCGCCACAGCGACTGGATCCGCGGCCGGTTCGGCTGCCGGTGTCGGCGCGGGCGCGGGTTCCGCCGCCTTGGGCTCAGCGGGCGCGGCATCTTTCGAGGTGCACCCCGAAATGCCGATTATTATTCCAATGATTAGCCCGATCGATCTTGCGCGCATAGACCCTCCTCCGATTGGCCGGAGTCTAGGGGCACCAGAGGGGCTGGCAAGCCATTCATGGGAGAAAGAAGTGCGTCAAATTCGTCTGAAACGCAGTATTTGCGCAGCGCATCGAAAGCCGGAATTCCGATTCCTGGGGCGAAATTGTGCGTCTATACTCCGCACGCGCTGGGAATCGCTTCCTAGCAGCAGGGGAGGATGTGATGAGAGGTTTCGTGAGAGTGACAGTTATTGGAGGGCTCCTTTGTGGGCTCCTCGTTTTCGGATGCAAGAAGCAGGAGGCGGCACCTGGTGAGGCAGCGCCTGCGGAGGCAGCCGCGCCGGTGAAGCAGGCGTCCAACGTCCCACCGCTCAACGAGAACAACATCGTGAGCATCGCAGTCGGCTCAAAGGATCACACGACCTTGGTCGCGGCGATCAAGGCAGCGGACTACGTGACTTCGGTCGCCGCTTCCGGCCCGTTGACCGTCTTCGCGCCGACGAACGAGGCGTTCGACAAGTTACCCGAGGGCACGGTTGAAACCCTCGTCAAGCCCGAGAACGTGGCTGCACTTCGTAACATCCTACAGTACCACGTCACCACGTCGGCGCTTCAGCTGGAATGGTTCAAAGACGGTCAGACCGTCTCCATGGCCAACGGCAAACGAACGACCATGAACGTGAAGGATGGCAAGGTGACGGTGAACGGCGCCAACATCCTCGCAACGATCCCTGCCGAGAACGGCATCGTGTACGTGATCGACGCAGTTCTGCTTCCCCCTGAGGAATAGGGCAAGCCCGTGACGCGCGGCTCGGCCCGGTTGCTCCCTGCGCTCGTGGCAGGCGCGTTCGTAGTAGTGATGACGCCGCTGTTCGGTTGCACGAACAGCGGCGTTTCTAATGGCCCTGGAGACGCGGGGGTGGATGCGGGCGGTGATGGTGGCGCCGACGCAGGCAATCGCGAGCCCGTCGAGGATGGCACCTACTTCGTTCGTGACGAGGACGGTCGCGTACTGATCTTGCGGGGCATGAACATCATGAGCTCCGCCAAAGGGGACCCCGAACGGCTTCCCGACCTCGAGGAAGAGGACGTCGCACGATACGCACAACAGTGGGGCTTCAACGTCGTCCGGTACCTGATCTTTTGGGATGCGATCGAACCATCGCCCGGCGAGTACGATTCCGCCTACTTCGACAAGACAGAAGAGCGACTCGATTGGTTCGCAGACCATGGCGTGCACGTGATCCTCGACATGCACCAAGACGTCTACGCGCAGCGTTTCTGTTGTGACGGCGCCCCCGAGTGGGCGATCGAAGACGATGGCCTGCCGTTTCAACAGAACCCCGTCTGGTCGCTGAACTACTTCCAGCCGGCGGTCCAAGCCGCGTTCGACAACTTCTTCGAGTACCCAGGGGAGCACAGCCAGCTCCAGGATCATTTCGCGGACGCATGGGCCGCAGTCGCTGCGCGCTTCAAGGACCACCCGGCGGTGCTCGGCTACGACATTCTGAACGAGCCCTCGCCCGGTTCTGTGTACGCCGGCAGCGACATCACCCTGACCGCGCCCGACGGCGAGGCGGCCGAGTTCGATCGGACGCTCTTCACCGAGTTCTACGAGCGGATGATCGCCGCCATCCGGGAAGTCGACGACAACGGCTGGATTTTCTATGAGCCACGCGTCGCGGCGCCCGCCAACGGCCAGCCCTCATTCATCCTCGAACTCGACGACCCGCGGGAAGGCGAACCGCGCATAGCCTATGGGCCGCATCTCTATTCCGTTCAGTTCGAATTCAATCAGGCCTACACGCCGGCAACCGACGTCACCCTCGAAAACTGGGAAGCCAGTCGAAACGTCGAGACGGCGCTACAGAAAGCCCCCCTCCTGCTGGGTGAGTGGGGCTTCGATCCGTCCTGGCCGAACGCCGACTTGTTCAGGCGCGAGCTCCTCGCGATGGGCGACCGCATGATGATGGGATGGACGTACTGGTCCTACGACCCGGGAGGGTGGGGTATC
>RCNB010002936.1_pt1 | contig 10280 bp, 5 predicted proteins | sample 2041321 | NCBI WGS metagenome assembly RCNB01 (sample SAMN09708232, study PRJNA481090) | Marine sediment metagenome, whole genome shotgun sequencing project.
GGCAGCCTCCGAAGGAAGTATGGAATCGAGCCATTCAGTAGATTCGACTTCACCGAAAAAGCGATCAAGCCACCGGTCTTCGTAACAGAGTTTATGGGTTCCGGGCCAGACGCCGAATTTTTCCCCGTCATCTCCGTAGAATACCATATTTGCTCCGGCATCATGCATCTCTCTGAGATTCTCTATGACACTTTCAACAGGAGAAAAGGGAATGCGGTATCTTAACTCCTGGTTACTCCCGAGCAGCCTGAGAATTCTTCCTGAATCCTCTGTAATACAGGGGCGAAACAGGTCCATCCCTGAAGCGCCGGCTCTCTTGAGATGTATATCATCAACTACAGCCCACGATACATCAGCCTCTGTCAGAATCGATGGAAGCTGCGGCTCCCAGACCCTCTCGGTCAGCCAGAGCCCGCTTGGTCTTCTGCCCGAAAGCTTTGCAAGAGTATCCGAATAATTCTTAATCTGCTGAACGATATCGAACCTTCTGAATACTGTAAGTATGGGTTCGTATCGACCGCTGGTAAGTAACTCCATTCGGCCCCTCCGGCAGAGTTCACCTGTTCTCTCAATGTAGTCTGGATGGTTGATAGCAAGCCACTCGAGGAGTGTTCCTGAGATGTGAATACCACTGCTGATGCCTTGATGATTTTCAAGGGTTTCCAGCATCGGCCGGTAACAGTCCTTATACGCTGAATCCATGACATGATCAAAGTTCCCCACAGGCTGATGATTATGCAGGCAGAAGCATATCTTCATAAATACCTTTTCCTGGAATCAGAACGGTCAGGCTCCTAGATGTCATTTGGTTCGTTATTGATATGTTTATATACGATATCAGCTGGAAGAATACCATCGGGATCGATATCGATCGCGAGTATCCGTTCAGCAGCAGCAGGTATATCACCCATGTAGATACCCTCCGTAGAACCGAGGGTCAGGTCCAGATCAATAAAACCTGTTCCTGTAAATACGCGAATTTCATCGAGGATTGAACCAAGAGGGAAATCCTGTCCGGGCTGAAGCTGTTCTACGAGAAGGTTGAGAGTGCCGGAGGAGTCCGTCCACGAAATTTCCAGTTGAGGCACACCGGGACTGTAAAGCCACTGGGAGAACATCTCCCCATATCTGCTGCTTTCAGGTATCCCCATAGCCGAAAATAACCTGCCGAATGAATCACCTGAGTGCCGTAGATTACGAAGTGCTCTGGGAACAGCTCTTTCAAAGGCCGGGATCTCGCGCAGGAGAAACTCTATTACAAGCGGGGCTTTCCCGAATATTACAGGATTATGAAGGTGAGATTCGTTCAATCGCGGATCTGCAATAGCATATTCGATTCCTCCGGTGATCTCTGTAGAGTACAGGTAGTACTTCAAGAATGCATCGCGCAGCTGTTTTGAGACCGATTCGTCACCTGAAAGCGTAAATCTGTAAACGGACCATGCCGCAAGCACATTTCTCAGATTATCCGAAAGGTATGTACTCCCTGCCAGATAAGCCCATGCAGCTTCGAATACTATGGATGTAGCGGGAACAGCGGTTCCACGAACAAAAGAATCGGACCACGTTTCATATCCCCTGACCGAGGATAGCATATCCGCTGACAGGAAAAGACACCCTGGACCGGTGATAAACACAGGCAGATCCAGACAGCTCACAACAACAATATCAAGCCTTGCACCATCGAAAGCCATGTTCCGCCAAAGCACTTCAGTGATATCATTGGCAAGATCGATCATTCCCAATGCTGTCGAATCTGATTCAAGGCAGATATATCTGCTTCTGCCATCAGCAATTGCATTTTCCGTGAAACCGCCGACTGCCCAGGAAAGCGGACCTCTGACCCCCTCTATCGGGGAAACATAGGATACGGTAAGTAGAGAATCGCTTACGTATCTTTGCTGTTCCGCGAGAGGAGCAAAGACTTCGTAACCCTTGTCAGGTACCGAAATATCGAGAGTATAAGCCGAAGGAATACCGCAACCGGGGTAGAACCACATACCGCTCTGGAAGGATGTCGATGGATTGATCTGGAGCCCATACTCCGTAATCCTGTTGGGTGAGGATGATATAAAGCCGTCCCAGTTTCCGGAATACAAGCCTGAAAATACTCTGGTGGAATCGGCGGTACACAGCACTGAATCCCCCGAGTTCTCCTTTGATCCTGAAAGAACTTCAAAATTTGTTCCATTATCGCAGTTCGGGAGAAAAATCATCAGCTGACTGTCGGATTGAGTAGATCGGAAATCAATAGTCAGGGAATCCAACACATACATTTCCCTGCCCATTGGATCAACAGAAAGCTTTATTCTGTGTCTGATTTCTGGCGGCACGGTCACATCCGCGTTCACTTCTTCCACAATCTCGCTTCTTATCCGATCAGAGAGGTAAACAGAACGGGAAAGACCGTTGATCGGTTCGACTATCACCGATGTGCCCAATATCCCGGTGACAGATGTAAGAAGAAGATTAGTGGATGTATTTCCGGATTTGATCTGAAGAACCGCCAGTTCACCGCTGCCTCTGTTCCATACCCTTTCCACTACACTCGAATCACCTCTGAGATAAACGACAGTTGTAAAGCCGGGTATATCCCCAAATGGTTTCACATAGTTCGTGTCAAGGTTCAGAAGATCGCCTCCGGAGAGGTATTCCATTCTGTCTGCAGGAGTTGAGCCACAGCCAGGCACCAGCATTGCGGTTATGCATGGTTCGCAATTCTCAGAGGATAATATCAGTTCGACCGGCATCTCGTTCCGGTAAATAAGAGTATCCTCAAATTCCTCTGAAACCAGCGTCAAATCAATGTAAACACCCTTATCAGCATAAATGGATATGGTCTCGTCATACTGTCTGTCCGTGGCTTCCATGCCGTCTCCACCGCCGAGCGGCTCGCGCGGTTCCAGTTGCTTGTTGAGTTTCTCGATGTCGGCAATGATGCCTGCCATTTTGTAGACTGCGTTGTCACCTCGCTCGGGCGCCGAGCCGTGGCAGGAGATGCCGGACGTATGCACCTCGATTTCCATGCGACCGCGATGTCCGCGATAGATGCGCAGGCTTGTCGGTTCGGTAATCACGACAAGATCCGGGCGCAGTCCGTCTTCGTTCACGATGTATTGCCAGCACAAGCCATCGCAGTCTTCTTCCTGTACGGTGCCGGTTACATAGAGTGTCACGTTGTCAGGTACTCCGAGTTTTTTCAGGAGTGCGCCTGCATAGACGCTGGATGCAACGCCACCTTTCATGTCACTCGTGCCGCGGCCATACAGAATGCCATTCTCGATATCGCCTGAATGCGGATCGCGATCCCAGAGTGACAGGTCGCCGACATCGACTGTATCGACATGGCCGTCCAGGGCGATCACTATCGGCCCGTCACCGATCCGTCCGATGACGTTGCCCATCGGATCGATGCGTACTTCGTCGTAACCAAGCTTCAGCATTTCATCCTGGATGCGTTTCACAACCGCGCCTTCTTCTGAACTCAGTGAGGGAATGCGGATGATGTCCTGCATGAAATGCACGAGATCCGTTTCGAGTTCCCGTGCGCCGGCAAAATAAGTGTCATTCATTGTTTTGCAATCCTGTTGCGTTGTTAAAGGCATCGATCAACCGATCCCATTCATCCACGACGTCCTGCGAGAAGACTCCTTTCCAGAAGTCTTCGTCCCAAAGTTGCCGCAGTTCGTCCGATGTTCGGCCTTGCTGTTCCACCCACGTGAAGTATTTGAAATTGTGCAACGCCTTTTGATCCGCGTAGCTCAACTCGCGTAGGTGGTCGGTTGTAATTCCCTGCAGGTAGCGCGCGTAGTGCTGGTCGGCCATGCGCGTGGTGTAGGCGCCGTGTGTTTGCTCGGCTTCCTGCATGCGCGACGCATACAGTTGCATCGAGTCCGTCAGCGGCGTGAAGATTACGTCGCGGCCATCCATGTCGTAGTAACGCGCGGTCTTGATGCTGGCGACGAGGTTACACAGGCCCGAGATACCGATCATGTCGAGCGATTGCAGCGTTTCTTCATCCACACCCTCGCGCAGCAGGCACTCACGGCCTTCTTTTTCGTTGAACAGACGCATGAGTTGCATCGTTTGTTCGTCATCGACGGCGGCAACCATATTGGTGTTGCGTACGTTGTGTACCCACGGAATATGTTTGTCGCCAATGCCCTCGATGCGATGCTCGCCGAAGCCGAACTGCAGCAGGGTGGGGCATTGCAGGGCTTCAGTCGCTACCACCCGAATACCGGGGTGTTGTGTACGCAGGTAATCACCGGCGGCGATGGTCCCGGCCGAGCCGGTTGCACTGACGTACGCGGACAGCCGCCGCCCGTCGCTGTAGTGGTTCTCGAAGACCTCATTGATGAGCGAACCCGTCATCTGGTAGTGCCAGATTGCGTTGCCGAATTCCTCGAACTGGTTGAAGATAATGACTCCATCGCCACGTTTTTCCCGAAGTTCCCAACATTTATCGTATATTTCCTTGACGTTCGACTCCGTTCCAGGTGTTGCGATGATCTCGTCGGTGCCAATTTCCTCTAGCCATTCGAATCGCTCACGGCTCATGCCTTCGGGCAGGATGGCGACGGCGGGGCATGCCAGCAACGCACAGTCGTAGGCACCGCCACGACAGTAGTTGCCCGTGGACGGCCAAACTGCCTTCTGCGTCTCCGGGTCGAAATTGCCAGTGACCAGACGTGGTACAAGACAACCATATGCAGCACCAACCTTGTGGGCGCCTGTCGGGAACCAGTTGCCAACGATTCCAATGATGGTGGCATCCACGCCCGTCAGTGCTTTGGGGAACTCAATCCAGTTGCCTTCGCCAAATCCGCCACCGTTTTCGACGGGCTCATTTTTCCAGGTGATGCGGAACAGGTTCGCGGGGTCTAAATCCCACAGGCCAACCTTCTTCAGCCGCGCAGATATGGCCGCCGGCACAAGGCTTGGATCTTTCTGCTGGGCGAACGTTGGCAGAATGATATTGCGTGCGCGTGCGCGCTCTATGGTCTTTTCGAGAACATCGTGTCGAATGTCCGGTATCAAACTCATTGTTCGCCTCCAAGAGCGATGTTCGGGATCGGCTTCAGGTCGCCCCAAGCCAGTTCAACTTCGGTATCTCCCGCGCGCGCCGCGCGCAGCAGTTCATCCTGGTCGACAGGCAAGCTCCGCATGCGCACGCCCGTGGCGCGGTAGATAGCATTGGTAATGGCAGCGCTGGTCGGAATGCTGGGCAATTCACCGACGCCTTTTGCTCCGTACGGTCCTGCTGAGGTGTTGTGCTCAACGATGTGCGACGTGATCGTGGGCGTGTGACTGATACTCGGAATCTTGTAACGCGCCAATACGTCGGTCCAGGGTTTGCCTTCTTCCTGGATGTAATGCTCTGTCAGCGTATAGCCGATGCACATGACGATGCCGCCCTCTATCTGTCCCTGCAGCGTCAACGGATTGATGGCGCGACCAACATCATGTGCGGCGATGATCTTGTGGACCTGCACTTCACCCGAGTCCATGTCGACCTCGCACAGGGCGGCTTGAACACCGAAGCCGAACGCGACGTGCATGTCGCCGCCGCTACCCAGTGGTTTTGTTTCCGGTGCGAGGTAGTCGTAACGAGCCACAATATTGGTTCCGGGTTTCGCGTCCTTGAGTTGCTTCGCCGCATCCTTCGCTGCGAGCCGCACGGCATTGCCGCTGACAAACGTTTGCCGACTCGCGGTCGTCGGACCGCCATCGGGACAGTAGTCCGTATCCCCGAGCAACACGTTCACGGCGCTTGCATCAATACCCAGTTCTTCGGCCGCACAAGCTGCAAGTACGACCGGAAGGCCCTGGCCCATTTCAGCAGAGGAGATGCGTACCTCGGCTCTCGTTCCCTTACCCGGATCCAGCCACACTTCAACTTCGGCGCTGGCTTTGTCGGGGGCGCCACCGCCGAGGCCGGTGTTCTTGTAGGCAGCGGCGAGACCCCAGGCGAAGCGTCGATTGCCTTCCTGCCACGTCCAACGAAAGTCGTCGCCGCGCAAATCTCGTTCAACCAGGTCGATGCATTCATTCAGCCCGGCGCTCTCACGCATGACCTGGCCTGTTGAGGTTACCGAGCCAACGTCCAGCGCGTTGCTACGACGAATTTCGACGGCGTCGAGTTCGAGCTGCTCAGCAAGGATGTCCATGTTGCTTTCGACAGCGAAACAACTCTGTGTCACGCCGAAACCGCGAAAGGCGCCGCTGGGTGCGTTGTTGGTGTACATGGCAAAGCAGTCCACCTTCACATTCGGCACGTCGTAGGGGCCGGCCGCATGTGTGCTGGCGCGCGTCAGGACCTTCTCACTAAGACTGGCGTAAGCACCGCCATCGCCATAAAGCGTTGCTTCGACGGCAGTCAACTTGCCATCACGCGTCGCGCCCGTGCGAATCCGAATGACGGTGGCATGCCGTTTCGGATGTACCAGAAGGCTTTCCTGGCGCGAATACAGCATCTTGACCGGACATTGAGTCTTCTCGGCAAGCAAAGCGACGTGAATCTGGCCGGTGATGTCTTCTTTGCCGCCAAAGCCGCCGCCCATCAACGTTGCTACGACACGTATCGATTCCGGTTCTACGCCCAAACTCGCGGCGACCTGGTCACGATCGCCGTAAGGAATCTGGCTGCCGACGTAAACTGTTGTCTTGTCATGCTTTGTGGTTTCGCCTCGTGCCGCCGTCGTATCCAAAGTCCCGCCAAAATTCTCCGGGTTGTAGCCGGCAGGTATGCCGATTGAGCATTCCGGTTCAAGAAACAGGTGTTCAGTCGCGGGCGTCCGGTAGGTTCGGTCGATGATCGTATCCGCTTCGGCGAATCCGACCTCGATATCGCCTTTGTTAACTTTGATGTGCTTGAGCAAGTTGCCCTCGGCACGACCTTCGTGGACAAGCGGCGACTCGGGTTTAGCAGCTTCTATTGCGTCGCTAACGACAGGTAGTTCTTCGTAGACTACGTCGATCAGATCCACAGCGGCCGCGGCCGCTTCTTCTGTGTCGGCGGCCACGATCGCGATTGCATCGCCGGCGTAACGAACTTTGTCGGCGCACAGCACCGGCCAGTCTTTGATGAATACGCCGTGCAAATTACTGCCCGGAATGTCTTCGTGAGTCAGTACAGCATGCACGCCGGGCAAAGCGCGTGCTGCGGACGTATCGATCGAGCAGATCTTCGCGTGTGCAATGCCGGCGCGTTTTGTGCGTGCATGCAACATGCCAGCGAACCGATAGGCATCTGCAAATTTGGCGGAGCCGGTAATCTTGTCGTGTGCCTGCAGGTTGGGCATGGGTTTGCCGATTGACTTGCCCGTCGGCTGGGTTGCCGGGAGGAGTGGTGGAACGTCCTGCCCGGATGCCTGCAGAATGGCACGCGTAATGCTCTGGTAGCCGGTGCAACGGCAGAACGTATCTTTCAAAGCGACGGCGATATGATCTTCGGTCAGTGTTTCGCCGGCCGCTTTTTTCTCATCGATAAGCGCTTTCGCCGTCATGATCATGCCCGGCGTGCAGATGCCGCATTGCACAGCGCCATGATCCAGAAATGTCTGCTGAAGAGGGTGCAGCTCGTTGTTTTTCGAGAGGTTTTCGATCGTCTCAACGCTGCTGCCTTGCGCCTTGAATGCGGGGAAAACGCAACTCGATATCGGTGTGCCGTTAATCAGTACGGTACAGATTCCGCATTCAGCTTCGTTGCAGCCGATCTTTGTTCCGGTCAGTTGCAGATCTTTGCGCAGCACCTCTGAAAGATAACGCGATTCCGGCACGTCAATGTCGACCGGCGTGCCGTTCACGGTCATTTGCAGCCTGCTCACGATGCGCCCCCTGCTGCCTGCTCGACTGCGCGGGTCAGAATGGCCGGTAGGTAAGTTCGCACCATTTGTTCGCGATATTCGGCGCTTGCCCGGTATTTGCTGGATCGCAATGTGACGCTGGCCAGCGCGGCTTCGGCCGCCTTGTCGAACTGCTCTGCAGAAGCAGTACCGCCTAAAAGTACGTCACTTGCGGATTCGGCCAGGAAGGGCACTGGCCCGACAGGCCCCATGCTGATGCGCGCTTTTGTGATCGTGTTGTCCTCATCCAATTGAATTCGAACTGCCATCGAGATGATCGGCAGACACAGACCCTGTGGCCGCATCACGCGGTGATGTGCCGAGCCTTCCCGGGTTCCGGTGGGTTTGAAACGCAGCCTGGTCAGTACCTCACGGTGGCGATTGATGAAGCTCTTTCCAGGCCCCTTGAACGACTCCTGCATCGGGATCCAGCGCGTACCGTCGACACTGGCGATCTCAATTTCACCACCGAGTGCGAGGAGACCGATCGTGCCGTCGCCGGCTGGCAGGGCGTGGGCTACGTTGCCGGCGAGTGTGCCGACATTGCGCACCTGGGGGCCGCCGATTACGCCGCAGCTTTCAGATAGGCATGAGCCGTACTGAACAATGCGGGCATCCCTGACAATTTGACTGTGCGTGACGCCGCAACCGATAACGATGTACTCACCATCTTCGTCAATCGTATTGAGACCAGCGATGCGCGAGGCATCCACCAACGCGTCGATGGGCCGGTGCAGCCCTCGCCGGATTTCCACGACCAGGTCGGTGCCACCACCTACTACGCGAGCCTGGCCGTCATAGCGTCGCAGTAATTCGACAGCCTCCGCTACGGTCTCAGGCGTGTAGTAGTTTTCCCATCGGTTTGCTAATGAATTGGCCATTGCTCAGTTGATCCTCGCCCAAATTGCGCGTGCCCGTTCGGTGCAGCGGGCGCGAATGGCTTCTTCGTCGAGATGCGGCAGGCGGCCATCATCAACCACGACGCGACCTCGTGCGATCGTGGTTTGAATGCGGCTGAAACTCAGGCCGAACAGCAAGTGCCCATAGAACGTGTCCGCATTCAGCGGTGTAAAAGGAACGTAGTCGTGAATAACAACGTCAGCTAATTGTCCCGCTGCCAATGTGCCGCGCGCTTCGGCGAACAGGCGATTGGCAATGCGGCTGTTGTTCCTGAGCAAAATTTCGCACGCCTCTGCAAATGCAAGAGTCGGGTCCCTGTGTTCGGCGCGCTGATGCAAATACATAGCTCGCGCCTGTGAAATTAGATGCGATGAAATTCCGTCGGTACCGACACCCACAGTTACGCCGTGTTTAAGCATGTCCAGAATGGGTGAGACGCCCAGCCCATTATTCATATTGGATTCGGGGTTGTTGACCAAAATGGAATCGGTGGCCTGCAGTACGTCCAGTTCTGCGGGCTCAAGACAGGTGCCATGCACGAAGATTGTCTTGCTGCCAGGAATGCCAAAATCGAGAAAACGATCCATTATTCTCTGGCCGTAAAGCTCCCGGGTCATCTGAACATCGATCGCATCTTCTGCGGCATGCACATGGAAGCCGGTGTCGAGTTCGTGTGCTACGTCGGCGCAACGTTGCAGCGTCCTGGTGCCCAGGGTCATCGAAGCGTGTAAACCGAAGAGGGCGGTCATTTGCTCATCGTCGGAGTCACGGCACTTGCGGATATAACGTTCGTTTTCTTCGATGCCTTCTCCGTCTTTGTTGCGGTCCGAGACTTCGTAGCAAAGACAGCCGCTTAAACCGACGTCGCGAAATGCCTGCTCGACCTGATCGAGGCTGCCGTCGCTGCAAGAGGGTGAAGCGTGATGATCGATAATGGTCGTGCAGCCAGCACGCGCGGCGTCCATCAACGCCAGCAACGCGGAGTAGTAAACGTCCTCAAAGTCGAGTGCCGCATCGAGTTTCCACCACAGGCGTTTGAGGTTTTGATCGAAGTTCGTCGCCTGCGGACCCGGTGGCGTGAAGCCGCGAGCAAAGGTGGAATAGAGATGATGGTGAGCATTGATCAACCCCGGCATGACGAGCTTGCCGCCAGCGTCGATCGTACGCTCGGGCGAGTAGGAACTGGTATCAAAGTCACCGGCGGCGACGATGCGGCTCCCTTCGACATAAACACTGCCGTTCTCGACGAAGCGGTTGTCGTCGTCGAGCGTGGCCAGAAGGCCATTTGTGATCAGCAGCGAGGTCATGTTATTAGTCCCTTTTCCCGAGAATAGACGTCGCGGGCGCTGCAGTCGGTCGTGGTTATTCCTTATATATAACGGGGATATGCGGCATCGACTTTGCGATGCCTCGCAGCAGGATCGCCATCGAGACCTCGGGTTCTGCCGTAACAGGCTCGTCGCCCGTGTAGTCCAGCTTGCTGTCCAGCTCGATATGATGGGTCGCCCCCTGCCAGCGCAGCAAGCAGGCTCT
>RCNB010007231.1_pt1 | contig 10276 bp, 6 predicted proteins | sample 2041321 | NCBI WGS metagenome assembly RCNB01 (sample SAMN09708232, study PRJNA481090) | Marine sediment metagenome, whole genome shotgun sequencing project.
ACGCATCGCTCTCCCAGAAGGGGCAAAACTGGGTTTCCCTCAGTGGTCCCTGGACGGAAAATGGCTGGCCTTTTCCCTATTGAAAGATAAGGGATTCGAACTCTGGATTGCTGACGTCACAACAGGAAAGGCAAAGGCACTCACAGGACTCAACCTCAACTCCACAGTAAATTCCGGATTCTCCTGGCTTCCGGGCAATAAAATCCTGGTTTACGCCATACCGGAAGACCGCGGTGATCCCCCGAAAATACCTGAAGTGCCCATTGGTCCCAACATCCAGGAAACCGCAGGACGGTTCGCGACAGTCCGGACCTACCAGGACCTCCTTCAGACTCATTATGACGCGAAACTGTTCAAATTTTATGCCACTTCTCAGATTTATGAAATCGACATTACATCCGGAAAAAGCCGAAAAATCGGAGAACCCGGAGTCTACCTCTATGCCGATACTTCACCTGACGGAAAACTGCTGTTGGTTTACCGAGTCAAAGAGCCTTACTCCTTCAGCGTTCCCTACTACTCCTTTCCCCACAGTGAAGAAATATGGGACAGAGACGGAAATCTTGTCCATCTCTGCGCTGACCTTCCTTTAGAAGACGAAGTCCCGGTCAGAGGAGTTCCCACAGGACCGAGGTCATTGGAATGGAGACCTCTCAAACCCGCCACACTCGTATGGGTCGAGGCCCTGGACGAAGGGGACCCTGAGAAACAGGTTCCTCACAGGGACAAGCTCATGACTCTTTCGGCTCCCTTCACAGATAGTCCTAAGGAAATCTTGAAGACCAAGGAACGCTATGGCGGTATCTCCTGGCTGCAGCAAGAAGGCTTGGCTTTTCTCTCGGAACGCGAATGGAAGAAAAGATGGAGAACCACTTATCTCGTGAATGTCGACGACCCGAGCCAGGCTCCAAAAAAAATCATCGATATAAGTTCTCAAGATCGTTACAACGATCCGGGGCGCCCTATATCCACAACCACGCCCAACGGAGAACGTGTCATACTCCAGGATAAGGAGTGGGTCTATCTTTCTGGAAGCGGTGCGTCCCCCAAAGGAGACATGCCCTTCCTCGACAAGATGAATATCAAGACGTTGGAAAAAAAGAGACTGTTCCAGTGCAGCGAGGGAAGCTACGAGTCCTTTGTGGATTTTGTCGGGAAATCCAGGAATCAAATCATCACCCGTTATGAATCTAAGACCGAGCCTCCCAATTATTACCTCTATAACATGAAGAACAAAAAAAAGCAGGCTCTGACCAGCTTCAAGGATCCTGCTCCGCAGTTAACAGGATTAAAGAAGCAGCTCATCAAGTACACCCGGGCGGATGGAGTCGAACTTTCCGGCACCCTGTATCTGCCTCCGGACTACAAAGAAGGAGAGAGGTTGCCCTGTGTGGTCTGGGCCTATCCCCGCGAATACCAGGACCGGAGGGTTGCAGGACAGATCAGAGGTTCTGCACACCGTTTCACTTTTTTCAGAGGAACATCCCAACTTTTTTTCGTGACACAAGGATATGCCCTCCTCGACGCTGCCCAGATGCCAGTTATCGGTGATCCAAAGACAATGAACGACACATTTGTCGAACAGATCGTCTCAAGCCTTCAAGCCGCAATAGACAAGCTGGATTCCATGGGAGTCATCGATCCCAAACGCGTAGGTGCAGGAGGTCACAGTTACGGCGCTTTCATGACAGCTAACCTGCTTGCCCACTGCGACCTCTTGGCAGCCGGGGTTGCCCGGAGCGGCGCTTACAACAGAACACTGACACCGTTCGGTTTCCAGAGCGAACGGAGAACATTCTGGCAAGCTCCTGATATCTATTTCAAAGTATCCCCGTTCATGCACGCCCACAAAATCAACGAACCCATCCTGCTCATTCATGGTGAAGCGGACAACAACTCCGGAACTTTTCCGATTCAATCCCGAAGGCTCTATCATGCGCTTAAAGGACATGGCGCCACTGCGAGGCTGGTCATGCTTCCCAATGAAAGCCACGGTTACAGAGCCCGAGAGTCCGTCCTTCACGTGCTCGCAGAGATGTTCGAATGGTTCGACAAATACGTCAAGAACAAAAAATAGATGAAGAATAAAGCATGATTAAGAAAATCCATCCCATCCTCGCCGCACTCTTGCTGTTACTGATCCTGATCCCTCTAACGATTTCTGCTACATCACAAGAAGAGGAGCAAACCGAAGAATGGATTATCACCGATTGGCTGCTTCTCGGACCTTTCCCCAATCCTCTTCCTGCCCTTCTGGAAGAATATAAAAAAGAACAACTTATAGAGAACCTGATCAAATTCCACCAGGTCGATAAATCCAAACTGATACCCATATCAGGCAGCCCTCTCCGATGGCACGACGGGACTCTCTCCCGGTGGAGAAAAATTCAATCGGGTGAAAACGGCGTTAGTCTTATCGGAGACAAAACCCACCCCACCATCGCCTATTTTGGCACCTATCTGGATGTGAAACGATGGACGAGAGCTAGAGTCACCATACAAAGCCCACAAGCTTTTCATCTTTGTGTCGACGGGAGAATCTATGCCACAAAATCAAACGCTAGCAGGAATGGCAATAACAGCAGCACAGCCAACCGAAAAAAAGTCTCGACAGATCTGAGTTTGGAGACCGGAAAGCATCTCCTCATCGTGAAATCCGTTTATGACCCCAGTTCGGATGAGGAATGGACATTAAAGGGAACAATCACAATCGATGAAAATTACACTTCCCCGCACCCCACCCTAATCCTATCCAATGAGCATAATATGCGCTTGTACCATCTTCTGGATGTTCCCACTGTCACAGGGATATCCATTTCTCCGGATGGCACATTGGTTGCTGTTTCTGTTCGCAAAGCTCTTCCTCCGAGCGATGATTCTGAAACCTGGGTTGAATTATATGATGTCTCAGAGAGCCGGCTCCTCCAGACTTATCGGGGAGGGACATCACTCTCCAGGGTCAGCTGGGCACCAACGGGAAAAAAGTTTTCTTACACAACGCACAACAAGTCTGGAGCAACTCTCTGGATGGTCGACCTAGAAAACGGAACTTCGACACCTCTCCTCAAAGATATCAAAGATTTTGGGAGTCACACCTGGGTGCCAGACGGAACCTGTATCATCTACTCCGTCTCGGAAAAAGGGGAAAAAGATAGGCCAGGGGTAAAACGCCTGAGAAATCTAGCCGACCAAAAACCCTGGGCCCGGAATAAATCCTATCTGTACAAGATCAGCCTCGAAGATAGAGTCCGCCAGAGGCTGACAGCAGGCGAATTCTCGACTTCACTCAACAGCATCAGTCCTGACGGAAAAAAACTTCTTTACACACGCTCATTAGTCGATGAAACACAACGGCCTTTTCTGAAAACCGAACTCTACTATCTCGATCTAAGATTTCTTGAAAATGAATTGCTCTGGGAAGGGAGATGGTTCAATCAGGCTCAATGGAGTCCTGACGGCAGCAAAATCCTTATTCTAGGGGGCCCTTCCACATTCGATGATGCGGGTAAGAATCTTTCCGGTAATATGATACCCAATGAATATGATATCCAGGCATATATGTTCGATCCTCAAGCAAAACAGGTGGAGCCTATCTCAAAAGAATTCGATCCTTCGATCCAAGAAGCCTTCTGGAGCCATACAGAAAATGCCATCTATTTCCTTACGACAGATCACTCTTACCGTCGCTTATACAGGTATGATATTGCAAAGAAGAAATATCTCTTTATCCCCGGCGGTGTTGATATCATCGAGCAGTTCGATCTATCCAAGGATAAACAAGTGGCAGCATTTTCTGGGTCGAGTGCTTCCGTTCCTCCCAAAGCCTATATCTTAAACATAAAAAATAAAACCCATCTGCTGCATGATCCTGCCGAGAAGGAATTTTCCTATGTCACATTCGGGAAGGTCGAGCGTTGGACTTTCAAGAACCAGAAAGACCGTTTGATAGATGGGAGGGTTTACTATCCTCCTGATTTTGATCCTGAAAAAAAGTATCCTTGTATCGTGAACTATTATGGGGGGACCACGCCGGTTACCAGAGAGTTTGGGGGACGCTATCCCAAAAATCTCTGGGCAGCACAGGGATATGTCGTCTATGTGCTTCAACCCAGCGGAGCAATCGGGTACGGACAGGATTTTTCTGCCCTTCACGTCAATGATTGGGGTTTCATTGTCGCCAATGAAATCATCGATGGCGTCAAGAAGTTTTTATCCGAACATCCATTTGTCGATTCAAAAAGATTGGGATGCATAGGTGCATCCTATGGCGGATTTATCACCATGATCATCCAGACACGAACCAACCTCTTTTCTGCAGCGGTATCCCATGCGGGGATCAGTTCCATCTCCAGTTATTGGGGCGAAGGTTACTACGGATATGAGTACTCCGCGTACGCAGCGGCCAACAGTTTTCCTTGGAACCGCAAAGATATATTCATCAATCAGAGTGCATTATTTAGCGCTGATAAAATCACAACGCCCCTACTCCTCCTTCATGGCTCTGAGGACACAAATGTTCCTCCAGGTGAGAGCACACAACTTTTCACGGCCCTGAAGATTTTGGGAAGAGAGGTAGAATATGTCCAAATCCTCGACCAAGACCATCACATCATGACCTATAACAAGAGAAAAATTTGGACAAGAACCATCATGGCCTGGTTTGACAGGTGGCTCAAGGATCAACCCGAGTGGTGGTATTATCTTTATCCGAACAATTAACCTGAATGGTTTTCTTCCATTTTATGGATTCAATTTCATCCGCGAGATCGTCAAGTGGGAGGTAAACTCCCCTATAATATACGCAAAAAATTTTCAGTATATGGAGGACCGTCTGACTACGAATCAGAAGGCCCCATGGGTTCGAATCCTGCCGGGCGTGCCCAAAATCTTCTTTAGGAATAAACTCATCACCCCCCTTTTTGCTGACACAGCCGGCATATATGCTCATCTAACCCCTGAGAATAAGAGGAAGGCTGTGGAGGTTAAGGAGCTTTTATAAACCTATCTTGAGTCCTCCAAAGTGACACCTGTATGTAATTCAGGACAAATATCCCTCCAATATTGCTGATAATACCTCTGACCTTTATTTGGCATGGTCTTTGCATTATAATAAACATGGAGGGGTAAAAAAATGAAAAAGGGAATTTTAATAACTGGCGTTTTGTTTTTAATTTTATTTTCGTCTGGGCAAGAAATCCAAGAACAAGCAACTGCTATAAATATAGAAGTGCCTGTTCGGGTTTATAAAGGAAACAAATTCATTGATAACCTAACCATTAATGATTTTGAAGTTTTCGAAGATGGGAAGCCTCAAAAAATCGAGGCGGTCTATCTGATTCAAGAACGACAGGTACAAAGAGAAGAAAGTGAGAAGCCTTTCTTCCCAGAGACAAAGAAAAGAAACTTCATATTGATTTTCGAGTTGATGAGCTATTCAAAGAATGTTGGAAAAGCTGTGGATTATTTTATTAAGAATGTGATTATGCCAGGCGATAAGTTAATTCTTATCACACCAATGGAAAGATACAATTTTGATACAGGATTCCCTTCAGATGTACCCAAACAAAAAATCAGTGACGGGCTTAGGGTTAGAATCAGAAAAGACATTCTTAAAGGTACCAGGGAATACCGAAGCCTGACAAGGGAACTCCAGGAGATTAGAACTATGGATGTTCCTCCTGACTTAAAGGATTCCATAGAATTTACATATGCAGAGCTACTGGAGAAACTTAGAATGCTTAGTTGTTTGAAAGAGGACAGGCTTATTGGATTTGCTGAAAATCTGAAAAAAATAGAAGGCCAAAAACATGTTCTCCTTTTCTTTCAGAGAAGACTCATTCCGACCTGGGGCTCATTCACTTCAACTCAAGTATTAGACAATAATCCCTCATACACGCATCGAATATTTGATTTTTATACCCCACGCACTTTTTTTGACATGGAAAAAGTAACAGGGACGTTCGCAGATTCTTCGATTTCCCTGCATTTTATCTATGTAACAGAGAGGCCAAAAGGCTCATCAGATTGGATGGAATTTAATCCAGCAGCAGAAGGTAAAGAAAAAGTTGATTGGCAAGATGGAACAGTTGATTTTTACAATGCTTTTAAGGAGATTGCCACCGCCACAGGAGGAATCACTGAAAGCTCCGCAAATGTCAATGCTTCTTTAAAAAAAGCCGCAAAAGCCTCTGAGAATTATTACTTGTTGTATTATACTCCAAAGGATTTTGTGGCAGATGGGAAATTTAGGAAGATAGAAGTGAAAGTCAAGGGAAAGAAATATAAAGTAAGACACCGTTCAGGATATATTGCAGATTGAAGGTATGTTGTGGTCACAATTTGGTCACAAGGGGAATCTGGAAAAGACATAAATACTTCATTTAAAAGCAGTTAACATATACAGAGCAACTGATTCGTAATCAGTAGATCTGAGACTCGTCCATATAAATCACTACGCTAATAACTCCATCAGTTGACTTAGTTGGGTTGAGATTTCTCTTTTCCTTGTCTCCATTTTGTTTATGATTATCTCGGATTGGGCGTACCAGGCGTATCCCCTTATTTTTAGACTTTACCTTAGTTTAGTCTTTTATACTACAGACCTGTAGTTTCAGCTATTTTAAACCATTCTTGTCACATATGTGGCACATGGGGATAAGTCTACTTCTGTTTCAACTACATAATCGTCTAAATTATTAGACATGTAAAAATATCCAAGAAGACTTTAAAAAAAACTATCCTTAATCCTAACTAAAAACCCCTATCACCCAAGGCCCCCCTTTCCATCGCGGTAGGTAGAAGTATTTCATCGATACATCTACACTATAGTTTCTATAGCATTTTTCATAAAGTGATAATTGACACCATGGTTTTCCCACTGATATAAATTACAATGCAGCCCATCAGGTTTCAAGAGTTTTCACAATCCGTTGGCCAAGATTGTAATGATTGTGTCTAATAGGTCTGCTTGTCAATTTTTGCAGAGGAGGGAAAATGAAAATAAACAGAAGGAATTTTCTATCATTTGCCGGCGTGAGCTCTGCTGCATTCTTGTCCGGCCGAATGGACTTTAATAGACCACATCCAGGAAGTAATTACCAGAACAGTTCTTATGATGACGTCTGGATCGAATTGAAGTTAGAGAATATGGGATGGAATCTGGAACAGATAAGAAAATTTGTCAAGGTTCCAATCATGGCTGTTATAAAATGCAATGGCTACGGCCATGGTCTGGTGGAAGTAGGCCGCTACTTGGATCAAAAAAAAATCGATGCTCTTATGGTAGTCAGTCTCCCCGAAGCACTCAAGTTGAGAGAGGCGGGTGTTTCCTGCCCTGTTCATAATTTCGGTCCTCTTCATGAGGATGCCGCAGAGATTCTTATTAATAAAAACATATCTCAATCTATATTTACAGAAAAAGCTCAGAAACTGAACGCCGCCGCCCTCAAGATTGGGAAAAGGATAGATGTCCATATTCATGTGGATACTGGAATGGCAAGGATGGGAATCCCTTATTATGAGGCTCTGCCTTATATTAAGAAAGTAGCCGGTTGGAAAGGCCTTCGGATAAAAGGGATTTCTACTGCCATGAGTGAAGATAATGAGTTGGATAAGGAACAGATTAAACGTTTTGAAATCCTATGTAAGCATGCGGAGAGCGAGGGAATCTCTTTGGGAATAAAGCATGCATTGAGCACTACTGGGATTTTTTCTCAAAGGTCTTTTTACCTGGATATGGTCCGGCCCGGGCTGCTTTTTTTCGGATATTACCCTTCCCAGGAAGTCCGGGAAAAATTTAAAGAAATAACTCTTAAGCCGGTTTTACAGCTTAAAAGCAGGGTGGCCGTGGTCAGAAACCTACGCCCGGGAGATCCGGTTTCGTATAACAAATCCTATGTTGCAAAAACCAGAGAGAAAATTGCTGTTATCCCAGTTGGCTACTCTAACGGGTATCCTTATAACGCCCAGGGAAAAACCTTTGTTCTGATCAATGGTGAACGATGTCCGGTGGTAGCTTATATGTCTGCCAACCATATGGAAGTCCTGCTGAAACCTGACTCCAATGTTTCCATGGAAGACGAAGTTGTCCTGCTGGGTACTCAGGGAAAAGAGGAAATTACTGCCGATGACATAGCAGAATGGACCGGTGTTTCCAGTTATAAAGTCATGATATGGCTAAATCCGCTGATGCCAAGAATAATATTATAAGTGCTATTTCCAAAACTGTTTTGTTACATCTAAATTCGGACCACTTATGATATTTCATTAGCGATTATTTGCGAACTTTCCTCTCCCTCTGGAAGGACGCCGACCCTTGTATAGCTGAGGTTGAGAGTGCCAGCAAGAGGCTTGAGGAACTCAAGAGAAGGTAGGATGCAGGCACGAAAATGAAAAAAATACCATTGGCCATATTTCTGATTCTGATATTTTCATCGGGCTTATTTGCCTTCCAGAAACAACCCTCCTTGCATTTCGACTACACAAGTGCTGAAGCAATGATGAAAGTGATCCAGACCCTTCATCGTCAAGACGAAGATGCGATTATACAAAAACTCCTGGATGAGGCCTTAAAATACAAAGCCTACGCAGTCAGCCATGAACGCTATACCAGTCCTGAAAGATCCAAAGAAAACCAGGTCACTCTTTCGCAGTTCAGAAGATTTATGCTGAGTTTTTCGGGAGATCGGGTCGACACCCAAGACAACAGGAGGCTGATGATCACAACCCCGTTTTATAAAGATGCCATAAAAAATCCTGAAAAATTTCACAAAGCCATACAGAAAATCCAAGCTGCCCCATCTTCTCAATTTCAAGATTCTTTTGACCTTGCCCTTTACTGGCTGCCCAAAAAGCCAGATTTGGATATCCACGTGTGGATTTTATTCGACATCGGAGGCAGTGGGGCTTGGGCTTTTCGCACCAAAGACGGGACACACAACATTGGATTCAATATTCTGCACATACTTGATGCTAAAGGAGAATTCGATTTAAATTTATTTTTAGGTGTTTTGGCTCACGAGATACATCATCTTGGTTCTCCCCTGTCGCTTTATCTCGAAGCTATAAATTATGACAGCTTGAGCGAGACCTCTCGTCTAAAGCTGTATTCGGATTATGTAAACTCAATGATCGTAGAAGGAATGGCACAAAAATTCTGCAACAATGCGCCTGGAGTCCTCTCCCCCAAACCATATCCGGAAAAGGCATTTGCCGCAACTCTATTAAACCTAAAAGACTGGGCATATTTCGAGAAACAGCTTCTCGATATCCATAAGCGTGCCATAAAAGACCTGAGACAATTATTGAGTTGTGCAACCATCAATAGAGATAAATTCGAGTCCGATTACAACAATTATTGGACATGGAGGGCAGGAGAAATTGAAGGCAAAATATTCACTTTGGGAAGACAATATTACTATGGAACAGAGTTATTAGGTGTAATAAATACCGCTTTAGGCAGAGAGGTCCTATTTGAAGCTCTGAAAGACCTGAGGAAGATTCCGCTTCTATATAATAAAGGAGTTAAGAAACTTCGCCCCAAAGACTTTGAACAATATTTATTCCCGGAAGACATCACAAAACTGGTTCAAGAAATCTATTGAATAATAACACCGAATTTTTTGACAATTGACTCTTCCCCTATTTCCTTGATATCCTTTCGCCGACCTAACATAGAAATATAAGGGGACACTTTCCCTCTGGAGAGCAGAAAAAAGTTCTGATGCCGTCGCATAAGGCGTACCCTCTGGTTAGGTTGGATCGGCTTGGTTCGTGAATAATCCATGCAGTATAATTTAGGCAGTCCAAAATCTAATTAAATGGAAATGATGACTTTGTCGGACTTTTTGCCGCTCATATATTCAATATTTATTCTACCGATCTGAACGCCCTCGATGGATTTCTCCGTCAGCTGTGTATCCGGCACTTTCTGAGGATCATCCTCCAGTACATTTATCATAACCTCAAGAGCATGTTTTTTTTCGTCGCTATTTTCGACAAATGTGACCCTACCCATAAACTGTGTCGTTGCGTACAAGTGATCACAGGATCCTTGAACATACCCTTTGTCCATAAGGGCCTGCCCCCACACTTTGTTCTGCTCCTTCAATATATCGATTTTTTTCCCCTCCCTCGCACAGTGGAAATAGATACAGTTTCGCTCTCGATCATATCCATGACTCAAAGTCACAAGATAGGGCTCATTATCTACACACATTGCGATTGTGATGTATTTGGCATTTTCAAGAATAGCCAACATCTCATTTTTATCTGATAT
>RCNB010002937.1_pt1 | contig 10275 bp, 6 predicted proteins | sample 2041321 | NCBI WGS metagenome assembly RCNB01 (sample SAMN09708232, study PRJNA481090) | Marine sediment metagenome, whole genome shotgun sequencing project.
TATCACTATATTCAATGGAAAAACCTGGAACCTGATTTGGTTGTTGATGTAACTGGATTTATTGATGTAAAAATGAAAGCTATTTCGGCTTATGCCTCACAATTTTATGATCCTGACAGCAATGAACCCAATACACCAATAAGCAGTAAAAACTTTACTGATAGTATTGCTTATAGAGCGAGGGATTTAGGACGTTTGGTTGGGGTTGAATACGGAGAAGGGTTTACTGCTGAACGTCATATAGGCGTTAAAAATCTCTGGGATATTATTTAAACTGCTTTGCTATAGCTTTTCTCTCTTTTAGGGAGAGTGAAAAAGAAGCAACTACCTTTGCGCAGGGCACTTTCCACCCAAATGCTACCGCCGTTCTTCTCTACCATTTCTTTACAGATAGACAGTCCAAGACCTGTTCCTTTTTCGTTATCTGTACCATAGGTAGTGATATTTGAATTCTTCTCAAATAAATTCTTTACTGTAATTTTATCCATTCCCACTCCTGTATCTCTTATGGCGACCTCCCATAAATTATCGCGTTCACGTGCCGATATTCTAATCATCCCATTTTGTGGAGTGAATTTTAGAGCATTACTGATAAGATTCCTCACAACAATATCAATTTGATTACTATCAGACCATGTAAGAGTATTTTCAGTAAGCTCGCTTACAATTTTTATAGATTTCTTTTTAGCAACTTCAGATAGTAATTTAATATTTTCAGAAACCAGAGATTCCAGTGCCATAAGTGAAGGCTTGGTTACTGCACCATTCATCTGTGTATGACCCCAGCTAAGTAGATTATTTAGGGTAAATGAAACGTGATCAACGTCTTCCCTCAATTTAGGAACAAACTCTAAAAATTCGTCAGTCTCAATATCACCATCAGAATAAAGCCTTAACAGTTCTTGCAGGGCACCAACAGGACCTCGAAGGTCATGTCCTATTATGGAGAACAGTTTAGTTTTAGTTTCATTACTTTCCTGCAACTCAGATTCTCGTTTTTCCAGAATTTCTTTTTTGCCCTCTAGTTCCTTATTAAGTCGTTTTTGAATTACCTCGGCACGATATACCAAAAGAGTAATTATTATAGATACTACTAATATGACCAGAGCAGCTATAATATACCTCTCTTGTTTTGCTAATGCTTTTTCATTTTCTTCGATCAGCATTTGCTTCTGTTTATCATATTGAGTTTTGGTTTTTAGCATGGTTAAACTCTTCTTATTCTCATTTCTGGATAAGGTATCAGAAAGTTTTTGATAGAGTTCGTGAAAGCTTAAAGCCTGAGAGTAGTTCTTTTTATTTTTATTTATTCTGTAAAGAGTATAAGCACATTTTTGAGTCCCTTCCATGAACTGTATTCTGTCAGATATTTCATAGGCCCGATGTGCAAAATTTTCAGAAAGGCTATCCCTGCCCTGTCCCAAATATGCTTCTGCCATTCCATTAAAAAGGTCAATTTTATCGCGGTCGGCATCCAAGTCTTTATGCAACATTTCACTTTGGTTATACCAATAAAGTGCCCACTTATACTTATTTTCCTTTAAATATATTTTGCCTTTTATTTCATAGGTAAATGCCAGCCAATCTATAATTTTATGTTTTTCAAAAATTGCAAGGCTTTTATTTATATTAAACATGGCATAATCTAGTTTACCCATGTCTGCATAGGTTGAAGCCAAGTTACTTAAGGTTTCTGCCATAATAACCTCATTACCCAGTTCCCCGTTAATTTTTTTTACTTTTTTGTAAAAATCAAGTGATTGTTCATAATCTTTTTGTGAGGCATATAAGTTGGCGATGTTTTCATTCATAATAGATAACATCTTATTATTACCAATTTCTTCTGCGATTTCGATGGCTTTAAGGTACCCCGTTAAAGCGTGGGCATAATCTCCTTTATAGGCATTTTCGCCGGCCAGGTTATTCATAATGCGTAAGCTCAGATCTTTGTTTCCAAGTTCTTTAGCAATATCGAGACCTGCCGTATAATTAAAAATTGCATTATCTGAATCACCTTTATCAGAGTAGTAATCCCCCAGACGCAGTCTGGCTCTGCTTTCGCCTTCTTTGTAACCAGAATCTATACTTAGTTGAAGGGTTTCATTAGAGAGTAGTAAAAGACTGTCTGTATTATAGTACCTGAGTTGGTACCCTAAATTGCTCAAAAGGTCAATATAAAGGGTGTCCTTTGGAGAAAAGTTTTTTTGGGACCTAAGTTCCCGGATACTGTCCTTGTATTTTTTTTGAATTTCCTGCTGAGCATTAGCATTAGTAATACTGCATATAAAAAGTAAAGCAATTGCAGCATGCTTAATGACGTCAGTACAATGTGTCCGGATATAGGTCAAAATTAAGGGCATAGGTTACTAACCAATTCTAAAAATAAAATTACACCCCAAATACACAATGGTCTAATTTATGTTGTGAAACGCCATTTTTTGTGTGTTTTATCGTCTATTCAGTGTATTTCATCCATGAAATCTAGAAAATTATTGAATTTGTGGTGATTTAAAGGATAGTTCTTTTGATGTTTATTGTAGTTTGCCGTTCCAAAAATTTCAGGAGTTTAGTTTGAAACAATGGGTAAAAAAAATTACCTTTGCCAGCGCTTGCAAATGGTGGTTGTAGCTCAGCAGGTTAGAGCGCTGGATTGTGGTTCCAGAGGTCGCCGGTTCGAACCCGGTCTTCCACCCCCATTAATTTTCTAAAGCCCTGTCATTTATGACAGGGCTTATTGTTTAAGTTACTTTTGATTAGCTTAGAGTTTGGAAAAGAATCAATTATTCTTACCAAATTTCAACCTTTACTTGGAAGGAGTGGTATCTACCTCAATACGCGTTTCCCTGTTCGCAATTTCCCAGGCAGTATAGAAGATTAATCGTGCACGGTCTTCCAGCAAATCATAATTTATTTTATTCGGGGTGTCCCCAGGTCTGTGATAATCTTCATGTGTACCACTAAAATAAAAAATGACAGGAATATTATTTTTCACAAAATTATAATGGTCGCTCCTGTAATAAAAACGATTGGGATCATTTTCATCGTTATAGGTATAATCTAATATCAGTTGTGAATATTTGTCATTAACCTCTTCCGACAGGTCATGAAGCTCCGTACTTAACTTATCAGAACCAATGAGATAGACGTAATTTCCGTTGTCCTCATGTTTAGGGTCAATACGCCCTATCATATCTATATTGAGGTTGGCAACAGTTTGAGATAAAGGAAATACAGGGTCATTATCTGTATAGTACTTTGATCCAAGCAATCCTTTTTCCTCACCCGTAACATGCAGGAATACTATAGATCTTTTTGGCCCGTTACCGCTATCTGCAGCCTGTTTAAAAGCTTCGGCAATTTCAAGCATAGCAACGGTTCCGGAGCCATCATCATCTGCGCCATTATTAATATCACCATTGGCATTTACCCCTATATGATCTAAATGTGATGATATTACCACAAACTCATCAGGTTTTTCAAAACCACGAATAACTGCCACAATATTTTCAGATGATACAGCCTCGTTGTTACTTTTAATTTTAAGAGATATAGGCTGTGATATTATTTTGGTAGCCTGCTCTTGTTTAATGGCAGGGAATACCTTGTTTATCATGGATTCATTAAGGAGAACTAATGCGGCATTATATTCTTCAACCTTAATTTCCATTTTCATTTTATCACTCCCGTTCAAATAATCATAATATCTCTTGTAACGACCGTAGTTGTCTGGATCATAGTATAGCACCCCTTTAGCTCCTTTGCTTCTGGCTAATTTTAATCTGGCTGCAGGAGCATCAGACTTTTTACTCCAAACAGATTTTTTAGAACTTCCTGAAATCAAATAAGTGCCATCTTTTTTCACGGGCTCCCCGGACTTAATTAATACAAGTTTCCCAGATACATCCAATCCTTCGTAATCTGAGTAACCCTCGTCTTCTATCCCGTAGCCTGCATATATAATTTCGTTGAAATCTCCTTCAATAGGTGTAAATGTCAAAAAGTCGGTTCCTAATTCATATTCAGTCGTTCCTGCCATTATGGAACCAATAGGCAATTTGGGGAATACTAAAGGAACTTCCTGCAAATAATTACCATCCTCCTTTGCTGCGGGGATTTCCATTGCCTCATAATTAGATTTTAGATATTCCACCGCTTTTTTTTGTCCCGGTTTCCCGGTTTCCCTGCCCTCAAATTCATCTGAAGCATAGATATACAAATGTTCTTTTAACTCTTTTTCGGTAATCGTTACTGCATAAACTCGCGGATCTATAGATACACTTGTAGTAGCAGTATCAGCTTGTTCTGCAACTGTTTTCTGAGACGAGTTACAGGCAAATAAAAGTCCAATGAGAATGAATGATAATTTTTCCATAAAATTATTTTGCTATGCTTAAGAAAATTTCCCAAAAATAGTAAAAAGAAAATGAAATGCGTTTATGCGATAACGAAACTAATTATTTGAATTTCAACAATGTATAAAATATTTATTTTGTTATTTCCGGGATACAAAAATGAAGTTGTCTAAATATGAGATATGAAGGATAAAAATCATGCCAGAGCACTATTTTGTTAGAAACGAAGTCTTAAAGTTTAATGGAATAACCACTATTATTCTGCTTTTTTGAATCATTTTTAGAAAGAATATTTAGTACATTTGTTCACTAAGTTTTTCTTTAAAAAATTCTATTAATAATAACAAAACCGAGTTATGAAATTATCTTATTGTAAATATTTATTCATTTTTAGTGCTTTGGTGTTTGGAACTAATTTTGGGACTTATGCTCAGGAGCAATCTCTTGGGGCTATGGTTTCAAATAAAGTAGGCTTATACGTTTTTCCTGCCAAAGACCAGAGTGCTGAGCAGCAAGCACAGGATGAGTCTTACTGCTATAAATGGGGTGTTCAACAGAGTGGTATAGATCCTTTAAATCCTCCTCAGGTACAGGCACAACAAGTGGAAACAGGCCCGGACGGTTCTGCGGTTAGTGGTGCAGCAAGAGGGGCATTAGCAGGCGTGGCTATTGGTGCCATTGCAGGCGATGCCGGGAAAGGTGCTGCCATTGGCGCTGCTTCTGGTGCTATGGTAGGACACAGAAGAAGTAAGGTAGGCCGATCACAACAACAACAAGCAAACAACCAGTCAGCAGGCCAGGCTGAAGCTGATATGATGAATAGCTTTAAAAAAGCCTACAGTGCATGCTTGCAGGGCAAAGGGTATTCTGTTAACTAATAACTAATTCGATAAAATTCTAATTCAAATATTATGAAGATCACTTCCTTAAAAAATTACTTCGGTACTCTTTTCATGTTTATATTGCTGTCTAATGCCTATGGACAGACTATGGATGAGAATTTGAACTTATTGTTAGTACGAGAAGACAAAGTTTCTCCGTCCATGTCAGTGGATTATGAAATGTCTTTGACAGACCTAAAGAATTTTCTAACGGAAAATAACGTTCAGAATTTCAATTATTTTACCCACCTGCAAGACGATTACAGGTTTACACATATTGTGCCAATTGATGATATGGATAATCTGCATGATGGAACCCGGGAGGCCCTAAAAAACAAAATCAATAAACCAGAATTAGAAGTAATCCTCGATTATTTTGATCTATCTGTTGAATCTTATTATCAATATATTGTGCAATACCAACCCAATTTATCATATGTAACCACTGCTGAAAACTGGCAAGAAAATAACCCATATAGAAAATGGAATTTTTATTATTTCTTTCCCGGTAACGAAACAGAAGTGGAGGAGCTGTTGGCTGCCTATAAATACCTGTATGCAAAGAAAAAAGTGTCTATGGGTTTTAGGGTTTTTACAGGCCTTATAGGCACCCCAAAACCATTGTATATATTAACCACCTGGGGTGAATCTCCTATAGATTATCATGAAAGTCTTGAGAAAGCTTCTAAGCTTTTAGGCGAGGAAGGGGCTATTTTATGGACCAAACTGATGGCATTAGTCAGGGACACAAAAACAGTGGAAGGATGGTATTTGCCACAGTATTCTTACGCTCCTGGAATGAAGTTGGCGGAATAAACACAGCTATTGTTTAAGAAATAGCTATACATCGCTTTATAATATGAAGGAAAAAATAAAACCTGTTATGTTTTAATTCATAGCAGGTTTTATTTATTTTAATACTAACGCTTATTACTTATTTCGGCGGTTGCACTGGGTATTTTTTCATTAATTTTTGTACTCCTTTTGGAATAGTTTTATTCCTTTTTTTGGGATTTTCATTTATGGTCTTGGTGGAGATACCTTGCCATATTAATTTTTTTGATTCTCCTTCGTAGACACTAACTACAAAAGTACCTACCTCGTAATCATTTTCAGAAATTGTAGTGGTAGAAGATCCCATGCCCATACCGCCACCATATCCAACACCATAACCATAGCCCCATCTACCGCCATATCCCATGCCACCATTATAATTGGTGTATGCCGTTCTACTTGTTTTTTGATCTATGACGAAATATAATGTAACAACTATATCCCCTCCTTGTTCTACATAGGTTAGATTCCTCATTTTGAATTCTTTTCCAAAACTATCCAGGACTCTTTTTTTATCCAGATCGTTAATCAATTGATCACTATTATCCTGCCAACCTTCAAATTTGAATGTTTTAAAATTGGTAAAATCGACGGTTTGGTCATAATCGCTGCGAACTTGTGCGTAAAATTGAATAGTAGTTAATAGGGTAATGATAATAACATAAAATGTTCTAATGTATTTTTTCATAGTAATTATGTTTTAAAAAAGTTAATCTCTCTTTGAATTTTATTCCATAATAAGATCAATAGGTTTCAATAAATCTTACGGACATATAAAGATAATATAAATACACTAAAATATAAGTAACTTCTAATCAAGCTTTTTTTTTCAAGTATAATGTTCTCATTACTGTCAAAAGTAGAATAAGGGTATCATCCTAATACTACCTGAACGGCTTAATGAATTGTAATATAGTTCACTTGATGACGGAATGATAGACTATCAAATAGAATAACCAGCCCAAGCCATAAATAAGAAAAACCCAGGATAAGCTTAAAACATGATCATTAGCTAATTGTCTGTTGTTTTAGAATCTGAATCTTCCTTCTTGCCTTGATTTGATTCATGAAGATGAACATCCAATTGAGGATAGGCAAATTCAATTTTGGCTTTTTTGAATCGTTCCGTGATATCCGCTAAGAGTTCACTCTTTATGGTTAACACTTTATTAGAATCTTTAACTAAAACCCTCAGTTCAAACTTAAGGGCACTTTGATCAAATTCTCTAAATAAAACCGTGGGCTGACTGTTTTTTACCAATAAATCGCCAGCTTTTCCAGCCTCGATTAAAGTTTTGATCACCAATGAAATGTCCGAACCATATTCAACGTTAACAGGGATAATTAAATTCCTAATCTTGTCAGTTAAGGTCCAATTGGTTACATTTTTATATATAAGTTCAGAATTGGGCACAATAAGATCTCCACTTTCATACGTAATTAGTCGTGTAGATCTAAGTCCAATTTCCTTAACTGTAGACCAGGGTACACCTAGCGCCTCAATACTGTCACCTTCCCTTATAGGCCTTTCAAAAAGTAAAATAAGTCCGCTTACAAAGTTGTTAACCAGTCCCTGAAGGCCAAAACCAATTCCAACGCTTAATGCACTCAATACAATAGTAAAATTGGTAAGGTCAAATCCAAAAACGGAAATGGCTACGATAAACCCCACGAACATAATTAAATAATGAACGAGCTGGGCTATGGACAGTCTGGTCCCTTTGTCAAAATTCTTCTTGTCAAAGGTCTCATTCATAATAAACCGGCTAAAAAGAGAAGATATGATGTAAGAACCATAAAGAACACATATAGCAGTAATTACCAATTGCAGTGTTATCTTATTATTTCCAAACTTAAATCCCAAAGCCATAAGACTAACATCTGCTTCCGGCATATTACTATAAACCCCCCAGGTTACCAATAACTGTGGAAGAATAAGAAAAACTATGGCAAGAATATTTATAAACTTGGTTAACCGATTTACACTTGAAGAGATGTCCTGCGGTGATAAATATTTTTGATTGGAATTAAACTTTAGAAGTACCCATTCTAAGGCGCCGTGAATTATGAAAAGGTAAACTCCATAGAGGACTATCAGGGTGGCTGTGCGAATTAAAGAATCAAATAAATACAATGCCAAAACTTCTTTACCCGTTATTTCTGCCAAAAATACCAAGCCAAAATAAAGGGTTCCAGTGTATAGGAGATAAGTCCATAATTTATAATTATTTTCAGTCTTACTTTTTTTAATCCACAGAACTGCTAGTAATATTAAGGAGAGAGAAATGAAAGCTATATAAATTCTAAAAAGTGGTGTTGGCAAATTAATGGTAAAAAAGAAATTATCAAGTAACACCAACAACACAAATAAATATACTATTTGTTTCTTCCAGGAAGATAGCCGGTCTTTTAAAACAAAACAAAATGACACTCCAATAATCACAGCAATTAACAGCTCTTCAGCCGGTTGGATTGCTTCATATTTAAAGATTAAGAATACTGTGGTTACGCTTATAAATATCGCTGATATAAGGGCTTTATTGGCAAGGAATTTATATTCAGAACTATTTAGAATAGCTTCATTGTTTTTCTTCAGTATCAAATAAACCGTGAGGAATAAGAATATTCCCAAAAAAACACCCCAGAAATATGTAGTTCGGACAAAGTTGTTTGTTAATTTAATTTCAACATACCCTTTCTTGGTATTTTCCCATAGTTCCGGTGTAAATTTATCTCTGAATTTTGAAGAAAACATTGAGTCAGATTCATCAAGTAAAACTTGCTCCTTTTCTTGTTGGCTTATTAAGTCAAATTCATCTAACAGGATATCAATTTTAGGTTGTATTTTATAACTATTATCTTGAAGTATTAATAATTGATCCAATTTTGGCACAAGACTTTTAAGAGCAGTATTAATAGCTCTATGGGTTTTTTTAAAAGTTGTTCTAATTTGGGTGGGTGTATTTTTTGTTACCAGGGTATCCTCCCATTGTGTCCAGTTTTCCTGCTCATTCAGCCACATTTTCCTTTGACCCTCAATTTTTGCAATCTCATTTGAAAGAGGGATATTTGCTTCTTTAAAATTTTGTGCAGTGGCCAAAAGCTCAATTTTAAATGATTCAAGGGAATTAAAGCTTGCCGGACCCAAAGTTTTTAGGTTATTTAAAGTTATTCCCAGGGTATCTAATTTTTCATCAATGGATTTAAATGAGCTAACCAAGGCATCTTCATTTATGGTATCGCGTAATTTTTTTTGAGTACGTATTAACTTCACTTCAATTTCTGAAGCTAATGGTATTAATTCTGAGAATTCAGGGATGACTATAACGGGAACTTTTTCTTGATTTTCTGTACCATCTGATTTAGGAGTTTCCTGGCCGTAGCCTTGCTGAAAGAAAGCTGTACCTGCTAAAATAAGCAAGAAAGCAATTATCATTTTTTTAGTATCCGGAAAAGAAAATGGATTTTTTGGGATTACACCTTTTGACTTCATAATTTCTTTATTGGGAATAATAGCTAAATTACGATTTTTCGAATGAGTATCTTTTGTCTTAAGCGGAATAAAAGTTGATCTTCTTATTTCACTATTGTGTTTATAAGTGTTAAAATTTAATATAAATACGTAATTTTAAAAATTCAAATTATGTTTCTATCTTCCTGTGAAAATAGAATTCTTATTAGTTATAATGATAAAATATTTCACCTCGGCTAAAAGCAATCCTTCAAGCCGTTTCCTGCTTTTTTCTATATTTCTTGCTGTATTATTGACCGCCTGTAATGGGATAGAGAAGGAGACTTATGTGAAGGTAGAGGAATCCTATCACGAGGCTTCCTTTGTAGGCACAGCATCGTGCATAGAATGTCACAAACAGGAATACGAGTTATGGCAGAATTCCCATCACGACCAGGCTATGAAAATTGCAGATTCTACTACCATACTGGCCGACTTTAATAATACGACTTTTACGCATAAAGGAGTTAAAAGTTCCTTTTTTAAAAGGGCGGGCGATTACTATGTAAATGCGCAAGGGGAGGACGGGAATTATACTGATTATAAAATCGTGTATACTTTTGGTTATACCCCATTGCAACAATATATTGTAAAGTTTCCAAACGGGGAATACAATTGCCTGCTTACAGCATGGGATACTTTAGAGAAAAAATGGTTTCATCTGCAGCCCGATTTAGATTTAGAATTAGACGAATGG
>RCNB010002940.1_pt1 | contig 10269 bp, 5 predicted proteins | sample 2041321 | NCBI WGS metagenome assembly RCNB01 (sample SAMN09708232, study PRJNA481090) | Marine sediment metagenome, whole genome shotgun sequencing project.
CGGTACCGATGGCAGCTTCGACCTGGCCACGCTAATGCTGCGCTTTACCTTTCCCTATCTGTTTTTTGTCTCATTGACGGCATTTGCTGGCGGAATTCTGAATACCTACGGGCGTTTCGCCGTTCCGGCGTTCACACCGGTCATTCTGAATATTGTCCTGATAGCGGCAGCGATCTGGCTGGCACCGCAGCTCGAAGAGCCGGGCATGGCACTGGCGTATGCGGTTCTGCTTGCCGGCCTTCTGCAGTTGCTTTTTCAGGTTCCGTTCCTGCTGCGCATTCGAGCGCTGCCGCGCCCGAAATGGGCAATTCGCCACGAGGGCGTTCGCCGCGTCATGACACTGATGCTCCCGGCGATATTCGGCTCGTCTGTGGCGCAGATTAATGTGCTGGTGGGCGGCATCATCGCGTCGATGCTGGGTGTCGGCAAGATCAGCCTGCTGTACTACTCCGACAGGCTAATGGAGTTTCCACTGGGTCTTTTCGGTATCGCGTTAGCTACAGTCACTTTGCCTTACCTGTCTCGCCAGTATGCCAACGGTTCCCATGAAGAATTTTCTGCGACCATCGACTGGTCAATGAAGCTCGTTCTTCTTATGGCGCTGCCTGCTGCTGTTGGTCTTATCATCCTGGCCGAGCCGCTGGTTGCCACGATATTTTATGGCGGCGTCTTTACAGCAGACGATGTGCGCATGGCAGGTCTCGCGCTGCAGGCGTTCGCGGTGGGTCTTGTAGGCTTTTCCTACGTCAAGATACTGGCACCCGCATACTTCGCCCGGGAGGACACAAAGACCCCTGTTCGCATTGGCCTTATTGCGCTCGCCGTGAATTTCGTCCTGAGTATTACACTGGCCTGGTACCTTACATCGATCGGTTTTGCCGGCACTCATGCAGGTCTCGCCCTCGCAATTTCGATCGCGGCGCTGCTGAACGGCCTGCTGCTATATCGTGGTTTGCGCCGGGACGGTGTGCTGCGTCACTCCGCAGGTTGGAGCAGCCTGTTGTTACAGGCTATTGCTGCGAATGGGTTGATGGGGCTCGTTATCCTTCGCCTGGGGCGCCCCTTAAGCTGGTGGCTGGAAGCGGGTAGCGTCGACCGGATCAGCTGGCTGGCGGTTATTATCGCTGCCGGGGCCGCAGCTTACTTTAGCGCTCTGCTTGTCTTGGGACTGCGTCCATCCAAGTTGGGCATCAAGCCACACTGATATGCGCCTTATTCGACACATTAATGACATGCCGTTCGATGCTGTTGCAGACGGCAGCGTTGTCACCATCGGCGCGTACGATGGCCTGCACCTTGGGCATGCATCGTTGCTTGAACGTGTAAAAGCCGCATCAAGATCTCTTCGCCTGCCATCGGTTGTCATGAGTTTCGAGCCGATGCCCAGAGAGTTCTTTGCCACAACAAGCCCGCCGGCACGGCTAATGCGGTTCCGCGAGAAATTTGACGCGCTGGCATCCCACGGTATCGACCTTTTCTATTGTCCTCAATTTGACGAGCAAATGCGCAGCATTGCCGTTGACGCGTTTATCCGGCGAATCCTGATTCACGGCCTTTGTGCAAAGCACATTGTTGTAGGTGACGATTTCCAGTTCGCTCGCCGTCGAGAAGGCGGCTTGCGGCACCTGCAGCAGGTTAGTGGTCCGCTTGGGTTTTCGGTGGAGCAGGTGTCCAGCATCGTCGTCGATGGCACCCGGGTGAGCAGCACAGCAATTCGTGAATCGCTGTGGAGTGGAGATTTGCAACGGGCGACAGCTTTGCTCGGGCGACCCTACCGAATGTCAGGAAAGATTGTCCTTGGTGATAAGGTCGGCAGGAAATTGGGTTACCCAACTGCAAATGTCGATCTGCGCCGTCGCCAAAGTCCGGTCATGGGGATATTTGCGGTGCGCGTCAACGGTCTCGAGGGCGGTCCTCGGGATGCGGTGGCCAGTGTCGGAACCCGACCAACATTTGGCGGCACGAAACCGTTGCTTGAGGTGCATATCTTCGATTTTGACGAGGATATTTACGGCCAATATATCCACGTGGACTTCGTCGCCCATCTGCGAGGCGAGGTTAAATACGACGAAGTCGAGGAATTGGTTGCGCAGATGCACCGCGATGCCGACAATGCCAGATCGATTCTTGCGACAGATGCAGCTTGAGAGGAGCGTGCTTTGACTGATTCATCGGACACGGGGACGCGACGGTTCATCACCTGGATGAGCGTTGCATTGCTGGTGATCGCGGCCGACCAGGCAACGAAGTGGGCCATTGTTGAGTGGGTGCAGTTGTACGGCAAAATACCGCTGAACTCGTTCATGAATTTGACGCACCAACGCAATACCGGTGCCGCATTCAGCTTCCTGGCAGATGCGGGCGGTTGGCAACGATGGTTTTTCGTGGTTCTCGCAACCGTTGTCAGCGGCGTTATCGTAGGCTGGCTCTGGCAGAGCAGAAAGCAGGGAGCGGTTCTGTTAATGGCCGGACTGGGGTTGGTGCTTGGTGGTGCGGTCGGCAATCTGATTGATCGCGCAAGGTTGGGCTACGTTACGGACTTTATCCAGGTTTGGTTCGGTAGCTGGGCTTTTCCGTCATTCAACGTCGCCGACGCTGCAATCAGCGTCGGCGCGGCGTTGTTGATTATCGACGCGCTGTTCTTATCGCGTTCGGATCCAGCAGTTGTCGTCGGGAAGTGACGTTTTCCCGCCACGACCGTCTATATTGAAGGTCAGGCATTTATCCTTTTCAGCATCAGGCCTCCGGTAGGTCGCAACAGCCGTGAAGTCGTTGGCGTCTGCCACCGTCACGCGTACTGAGTAAGACTCGGTATCAGTAATGAAGGGGTCATCCGGAAAGCCAAGCTGCGTCATGTCTAACGTATACGTGTTGTTTTGCAGGTAGAAGCGCTCCTGGTTCTGCGCGATCTGCAACAATGCTGCCTTGGCTTCATTGCGCTTGGCCCTTGCGACGAACTCCCGATAGTTGGGGTAAGCGATTGACGCCAAGATGCCGATGATGACCACAACGATCATAAGTTCGAGCAACGTAACGCCACCCATGTATTTACGCATTTGCATAGTTCTATCCTATATGTAGCCCGACTACTCTATCCCATCTTGGGTCCAAAGAGTCCGAACCGGATTGTTTGAGAAATCTGGATCAAAGCACTCCACGCCGACACAGGCGATAGGCTTCGTCTTGCACTCGGCGCCGACACAGTCCTTGTCCCAATGACTTGGAAACAGAAAAACTGGGACGGGAGCGATACCGCTTTGTTCGAGATCCGTAACCCGAGCCGCATCAATCTCCTCTGGATCGCCGCCGCTGCCGTCGGAGCCTGGAGCGGGCGATTCCGTACTCCATATGGGATCACCATTGCTAACGTTCATACGATATAGGCGATTCGTCGTGAGGCCTGCCTGGCAGGGATCCGCAGAATTGACTTCCGGTTCCAACGTGACGAAAAAGACCGAATCGTCAAATGTACGCGAGTCCGACAGAACCTTCTGCGTCGGCGGCAAAGACATCTTCCATCCATCTCCATCCGCGGGAATCACTGTATCGTATTTCCCCCGTACGTCGATCAGATCCGAATCCTTGACGATCGGGTAGGAGTTGTATTGAGCCTGCGTCAACTGGTTGAATACGTTGGCGTCGCGCAATGAGTAAAAGTTATCCGAGGCGCTATTGTCCAGCGGGTGTGCTCGGTAGCCACTTCCGATGTTAATTGAGAGGAAGCGCCGATTGAGGCGTTGGTCCGTAAACATCGCGACATCCGGCGTTGTATAAAAGCGCCGCGTATCCTCTGCTCCCGGCGAACCGAGACCCTCGGCACCAAATTGAGCGATAACGCCACCGGTGACGAGTTTCGCCGGTGTCATGCCGTTGTGAATATCAAATCGCCAGATCTGCCCGCCCAGGTCCGCGGCATACATGCGATCAGCAAAGCCGTCGCCACTGAAATCTATGACCCGAACCCGGCTCGGAATTGAGCGTGTCATCGAGCCCAGCGAGAGGTCTGCGAATGCATCCGGGCCTGCACGCCAAACAGGTTCTCCGGTCTCAAGGTCCAGCATGAAGATACCAGCACCTTCAGCATCCGGGCTGGTCGGGTGTGCAGGCGAGTCATGAGATGTGTCATAGCCAGCACCCAATACGATCACTGCATTTTGCGGGCTGCTTACGCTCGCACTGTTAATTTTCACTTTCGCGACAACCGGAGAGGACCAGCTCTGCCCGAATTCCGGGAATGTCTTGATCCACTTGAGGACAGGCTTGTCGGGATTAGTAACCTCCAGCATGTAGTACTTGTCACCACCACGACGCATGCCGAAAACGATGTACACAAAGTCTGTGCCTACCTCAATGACACCGTCACGATTCGTGTCGGCAACAATAGGTACGACGTCGCCATCTAAACCATAGTTCTTGTAGTCGACATTCTCGTTGAAGTAGAGATCTGTGAGGTTGGACAGCAGCTCGTGTGGAATAAATGCCCATTTTTCCTCGCCAGAATCCGCATCGATCGCGTGCAAATAACCATCGTTGGTTGCGCTGAACAACAGCGTCTTACTCGTTCCAGCGTTGTCGCCGTAAACGACAGCAGCGGGCTGTGAGTGCAATGTGTCGCCCATCGAGTAACGAACCATCGTGTCCTCGTTGTTATCTTCGTCCTTGACGTCGACGCCTCGCGTCCAGTCGATCAGGTCACTGATAGAGGGCTCGCCTTCAGCGCCTGACATGCCAAAGTCTTCCGGGCTAAATGCGGCTTCATTGGCAGTCGATACAGCGTTGCTCTGTGCCGTCAAGGCAGCAGCACCGTTATTGGTGTAAACATTGCGTGCATCCGGGCTGGGAAGGACATTCGCAACGCCACCTTTCGTGACGTCAGCGCCATCAGGCCTGGTCTCCTCGGACCAGAAGTTCGTCGCACCATCGGCAAAGTAGCCCGTACTTGGATCTACTGCATCGATATCATGCTTGTCGCGAATCTCACCTTCCTTGAGCGTATATTTTTTCACGTTGCCCGGCCAGTGAACTTCGTCCGCGGCGCGGAACACGGAAACGTACAGGTCGTTCAGGTTCTGCGTCCTGTTAAACGCGTTTACGGCGACTGAAGGCGCCGTGAAGGAAATGTCACGATCAAAAATATTCGTTACGATATCGGTTAGTGCAGCCGTCAACGACTTCACGTCAGATGCAAGGTAATACTCGCCTCCGGACAGCTCGGCTGTTCTCTTGAGAATCGGCAAATCAACGGTGAACCCGATCGTAAAGGTTGTTACTGATTGCTGGCCGGGTATGTTCCGATTGATATCAACTTTGGAGAGGTACTCCGAGATATCATCGAGGCACGCGCCATCCGTGTCGCCGCCATTGCAGCCACTGCGGCCCATGACGCTGGAGAAATCAGGCAGGCCACCGGTCTTGGAGTACGCACCTCTGTCCTTGGTTGGTTCGCCGTCGGTCAATAGCACAACGAAGTTTTTCGAGCAGGCAAATTCTGCCGGCTGCTTGTAGACCATCGGGTTGCTGGAGACCAGCGCATCCGGATCGGTAGAGGTAGTGCCGCCGTAGACTCCGGACAGACCACTCCAGTAACGTGCTGCTTCGTACATCGTTTCGGACAGCGGTGTCCAGCCACTAGCAGGAATATTGTCAACAACGTTGTTGGCCTGGGCCCTATTGTCGTCCAGGTCCTTAATGCCGTGAATAACCGGACCGCCAGCGTCGTAATGAAAACGCATGAAGCCGACATTGACGTCACTAACCGAGCCCAGGACATTTTTCGTTACAGACTTTACGATGTCCGTGCGGCGCATGCTTGAGCCTGGTGGGTTGTGATACCAGTTAAGAAAATTGCTGTCGTAGACCGTGACGATTTGGTGAGTTGGGCTGTCGCCCCAGGAGACCTCACGGTTTTCGTTCGACGTATACATGTCATTGTTGTTGCCGGATCGCGCGTAGGAATCGTTGGTCGGATTCGAGTTGTCACCGTGTATACCTGAGTCGGCCCGGCACTCCACAGGGCTGCTGGTTTTTCTGTTGTTCAGTTTCTGCCATTTCCATTTTCCCTTGGATTTCCGATACATCGCCATCGTATCGGTGTACGCGCCAGAAGCACTCGCCTGAAGGACGCCTTGCGCGCAGTGGAATGCAGTCTTGTAGAATCGGTAACGGCTACCACAAGTCGGAATCGACGAGTTGGTCGTCCAATAATACATATTCGAGTTACACGGACCCGAATAGGGCTTCGAGCTGTCGAAGGGTTCCTGGCTACTCTCGACCGTCGTCATACTGCCTGACGAGTCGATGATAAACAGGATGTTTGGCTTCGCCGCAATACTGGACTCTGGCGTCGATATCAACAACTCGACGTCATCGGCCCAAACTGGCGAACCGGCTATGATCGTGATTAGCAATCCCGCTATTGCCCAAGCGGAGTGCTTATGGCACATATTCATGTGTCCTTACCTCTTTTCAAAGTCATTCCGTGACCTATCGCTCAATCAGTCACAACAAGATTATCTACCTCGCAATATCAATGCTCGTAACCGTTCTTGTTTTCGTATCTACGCTAAGCAACGCGTAGCTACTCTTGATATTCCTTACTATCGAAAATTCTGCCGCGAAGTCCTCAAACTTGACCGTCTTACCTGCTATGGAGAATGTCGTCTCCGCCGTCAGACGCGCCCGCTTATAGTCCATGTCGCACTCGTCGGCACATGGCTTATACGACATCATTCCGTTGATCGATGCGGGCAAGATCATGTTCGATGGCGACATTTCCTTCGCACTAATTTGCGTTACGATTTCCAGGTTGGCCGCGACTGCGGTCTGGCTCAGAGCCAGAACCGCGATCGCCAATAATTTTCCAATCTTCATCTTCATGTCTCCAATCGGATCTGCTTACTCGATTCCGTCCTGCGTCCATAGCGTGCGAACCGGATTGTTCTCAAATCCAGGGTCGAAACATTCGACACCAACACAACCCAATGGCGGAATCTTGCATTCATCACCTACGCAATCCGGATCCGGGCTTGGGAACAGAATTGCCGGTGACGGTGCGATACCACCCTGCTGCAATGTCGTGCGGCGCTCATCGTCCGATAGCAGCGGATTCAATGTGTCGATATTCGGCACAATCGGATCGCCATTAACGGCACTCACGCGGTACAGGAAGTTCGTTCCCTTGCCGGCGGAACAGATTTGGCCCGCAATCGAATCGGGCGTGAAAGCGACGAAGAAGATCTGGTCGTCAAACGTCAAAGAGTCGGCCAGGATTTTCTCGTTGTAGGGCAGCGTAAATTTCCAACCACGATCACTCGCCGTGATTACCGTTTGTGTTTGACCGCTGACCTCTACCAGGTCGGCATCTTTGACAATCGGATAGCTGATGTATTCGGGCTGTGTGAGCTGCTTGAATACGTCGCCATCCCGAACCGAGTAAAAGCGATCGGACGCACTCAGGTCGAACGGGTGCGCACGGTAGCCGGAGCCAACACTGATCGAAATATAGCGACGCTGTTGACGATTGTCCGTAATCAAAGAGACGTCAGGTGAATTGTAGAATCGTCGTGTATCGGCAGCCAAAGGAGTGGCAAGCCCTTCACCGCCAAGTTGCGCGATAACACCGCCAGTGACAAGAGATCCGCGAGGCCGACCATTGAACACATCGAATCGCCATATCTGTCCGCCAAGATCGGTGGCGTACATGCGATCGGCCAAGCCATCGCCGCTCAGGTCAATGACGCGAACATCGTTGGGCACGGCACGATCCATTTCGCGACCCAGCGTATCGAGAGTTAAGTCTGCGGGCCCGTCTGAGCCGGCGCGCCATAGTTCCACACCGGTTTTGAGATCAAGGATGAATAGCCCGGCACCCGCTGCATCCGCGCTTGTAGGATGAGCCGATGAATCGTGCACCGTGTCATAACCACCACCGATGACTACGACGGCTTTGTCGTCGTCTTGGGTGAATGACGTTATTTCCATACGGGCAACAACAGGCGTTGACCAGCTTTCGCCAAACTCGGCCAGGTTTGAGGTCCACAGCAGCTCTGGTGAGTTCTTGTTGGTGACATCAAGTGAATAGAACGAGTTGCCACCGCGACGCATGCCGAAAATCAACTTTACGAAGTCGCCGTCCACAGCTTCAATAAGACCATCACGATCGACATCTTTGACTACGGGTACGACATTGCCGTCGAGACCGTACTGTTTGTACTTAGACCGCGGGTCGAAATACAAACGTGTCAGGTTGGACAAGAGTTCCTTTGGAATAAACGACCAAAGCTCTTCGCCCGAGGCGCCGTCAATCGCGTGCAGGTAACCATCATTTGTCGCTGTGAAAATCACAACGTCAGGGTTATCTGCGGTGCCACCGTAAACAACGGCCGCCGGCTGCGCGTGCAGCGGATCACCCATTGTTTTGCGAACCAGCGTTGTCGAATTGCCATCTTCATCGAGCAAGTCTTCACCACGTGCCCAACGAATGACTTCGTCCATCGTGGGCTCACCCGTGGCTCCTGTCAGGCCGAAATCGGCGGGCACAAAGGCAGCGGCATTAGCCGGTTTTACGGCGTTCGCCGCGGCTGTAAGGTCGCTGCCACTGTTATTGGTGTACAGATCGCGCACCAGCGGGTCCGGTAACTGCTGGGCAGCACCGCCCTTTTTGACGTCGTTGCCGTCCACAAGTCCAACGGTCCAATAGCTTTTCGCTCCCGTTGAGAAGAAACCCGTACCAGGGTCAACCGCATCCGCACCGTTAACATCGACAATGCTGCTATCAAACATATTGTTACCGTCCACGTCGACAGTAATTGTAGTAGCAACACGATACTTTTTGAGGTTGCCTGGCCAATGCGCTCTGCCTTTGGCGCCGAACGTTGTTATGTACAAGTCGTTGAGGTTCTGCGTGCGGTTAAACGTATTCACCGAAACCGCAGGTGCCGAGAACGACAACGCACGATCATTGATGTTGGCGATAATCGATAGCAGGGTCTTGGTCAGCGTCTCGACGTCATCTGCCGTATAGTAGTTGCCGCCTGAATCCATTGCGGTTTCCGTCAATAGCTGCGTTGTAGCAAGTCCGATATCGTCCGCGAAGCCGATCGTATGCGTTGTGACAAGCTGATCACCATCGGTAACAGGGTCGACATCCTCGACTGACAAATACTCAGCGACATCATCCAGGCAATAACCATCGCCGGCAGTTCCGTCGCAGCCGGCATAGCCCAAAGCACCTGCGAAATTAGGCAGATTGCCGAGGAGTCCCGGTGTTTCGACGTCTTCTGTAGGCGCACCGTCAGTCAGCATTACATTGTAGTTCTTTGCGCAAACGTCCCACTCAGGTATCTCGTAGGTCATTGGGGCGGAGGAGGCCAGGGCGTCGTCGTCTGTCACATTCCAGGCAATAGCGCCATACTTGGCGGGCAGTCCACGCCAATACAAAGCGCTCTCATACATTGTTTCCGACAATGGTGTCCAACCAGTGGCGGGCAGGGCCTCGACGGCATCGAGGACGTCCTGACGGTTCGCATCAAGATCGGTCAGATCGAGGATTACAGATCCACCCACGCCGCGGTCTCCGCCTGCCACGTCGTTCGGGCCTGTTGGATTGAAGCGCATCAGACCGACATTGAGGTTCTTGACCGAACTCAACACCTGCTTGGTCACCGCTTTCATGATGACTGAGCGAGACAGCGTGTCCGGGATCGGGTTTGTCTTCCAGTTCAGGTAGTTGCCGTCGAAAACCGTATAGGATCTGTTGGCCGGGTTGCTGCCCCATGAAAGCTCATTGCCTTCGACATTGGTAAATGGTGTTGAGAGATCGGTACCTCGGAGCGCGTAGACATAGTCGGTCGTACCATCGCCGTGGTCGCCGCTATCGGCCTGACACTCGACCCGAGAATCATGAAAATCCTTCTCAAGGTGGTCCCACTGGTTCTCGTCAGTGCCTATTGCAGCCACCAGATCTGGCCGGAACATGACCATGGTGTCGGTATAGCTACCGATACCCGAGATCTGCTGCATCGAGTAATCGCAGTGGTAAACCGACTTGGCGAAATACTGGACATTATCTACATCGCAGACGGGCGTAACGTCCACGTCGGTCCAGTACATTGTGTCCGAATCGCACGACCCAGGGTAAGGATTAGTACTGTCATAGGGCTTCGTCGTCGTCTGCGTCGTAGTCATCGAGCCGGACGTATCCAGAATGAACATGACGTTCGGTTTCGGGTTTTGCGAAGGATCCGGATTCAGCAGAAGCAGTTCAGTATC
>RCNB010002941.1_pt1 | contig 10268 bp, 10 predicted proteins | sample 2041321 | NCBI WGS metagenome assembly RCNB01 (sample SAMN09708232, study PRJNA481090) | Marine sediment metagenome, whole genome shotgun sequencing project.
TCTCTGGCTTTTTGTACAAAACTTTTATAATCATTTACCTGACCATATTTACCGGGGTATTGCAAAATAGCACCGTAAAAACTCTCACCAAACTCGAATGCTTCATGATCTCCGGTTACCAATTCAATACCAAGGGGTTTTGATCTGGTTTGCAGCAGTGATAGGGTCTGTGGCATTACTTCATTGGACACAAAAAATTTAACGACCTCATTTTTCTTTTGCTCCCTGGTCCTAACATCAAAAAGCATGGTCATCGCTTCCGCAGCTGCAGTGCTTTCGTCTAAAAGTGACGCATTGGATAGCTCCATCCCCGTAAGATCGCAAATCATGGTTTGGAAGTTTAATAAGGCTTCCAATCGCCCTTGTGCAATTTCTGCCTGATATGGCGTATAGGCTGTATACCACCCTGGGTTTTCAAGAATGTTTCTTTTAATGACAGATGGAGTAATACATTCGTTATATCCCAGACCGATATAAGTTTTGTATACCTTGTTTTTTAAAGAAAGGGAATTTACATGTGACAGGAATTCATGTTCGCTCATTTCCCTGCTAAGATCTAATGGTTTTTTAAGCCTTATTTCACTGGGAATAGTTTCATATATAAGCTGGTCTATGCTTTCCACGCCAATGGTTTTAAGCATTTTAGGCAGATCTTCTTTTCGTATTCCTATATGTCTTGAAGCAAACAGGTCTGTCGTCATAATTCCCGATTTTATAGCTAAAATAATAGTGAACAAAATTAAGGATTAATTCTTGTAAAATAATCTATTTCAAAGCGCAGTAGCCTAAAGTTTTTAACGAAAAAGATGCGTTATGAACAGTTTGGCTATTTTTGTTTAATGGGGTGGTTGAGCCGTATTCTTAATTTTTATCTGGATGCAAGCATTCACGTGGCATTTGCTGTGATAAGCCTATTATTGATCACTAATCTGTACTTAAACATTTTACCAGATCAACATCTAATTCTTTTCGTTTTTTTTGGAACCATCCCGAGTTATAATTTTATTAAATACGGGGTTGAAGCCAAAAGATATATCCTGGTAAAGAATAGCTATCACAAACAAATACAAATTTTCAGCTTAATTATATTAGCGCTTGCAGGCTATCATTTCTTTTTTTTGAGCTATGCGGTATGGTTCATTTGTTTTGTATTAGCCCTACTAATAGGATTATATGCATTGCCGGTTTCTCCAAGGCACAAGAATTTAAGGAATTCAGGCATCTTAAAAGTAATGTTGGTGGCACTGGTGTGGACGGGAACTACCGTCGTAATTCCCGTAATATCCTCGGCCATTTCATTTTCATGGGACATTTGCCTTCTAATACTCCAACAGCTTATTCTGATTCTTATATTGTTAATTCCATTTGAGATTAGGGATCTTGAATCTGATGAATTGCATCTTAAGACAATACCACAGCGTATCGGAGTATCTCCTACCAAAAAGCTAGGTCTGCTCTTGTCTCTTATATTCTATATGATTACATTTCTTAAGGACGATTTAAGTCGGTTAGAAATTATTGGAAAGACAATACTCTTTTTGATTTTAATAATTATGCTGCTTATGACGCACAGAAATCAATCAAAATATTTTGCTTCATTTTTTGTAGAAAGTATTCCAATTTGGTGGCTTGGAATCTTAATATTCCTGGAAAGTTATATTTAGGTATTATGTTCAATCTTTTCTTTAATTTCTTCCTTTTCCTGTTCAGAAAGGTTATGCAAATTGGCTTTATCACAAAGTATGGTTAGTTTTTTGTTCTTCTTAGAAAATGCAGCACAGGTTTTACAGTACAAAAGGTGAAAACCTAATTGAATTTGTTCAAGAAGTGTCGCTTCTTTGTATTGTTTTTTACTGCAAATTGTACTTGCTTTCTCGCAACTAATCATAACTTAAACCAATTTTGATTGAGACAATCCATAAGATTCGTTCTCGCTCTGTGCACCATTACCCAGAGGTTAGACGGATTAATCCCAAGTTCATTACATATATCTTCTGTACTTAATCCTCGTATAGTTTTCATAACAAATACCGCAGATTGCTTTTTTGGTAGCTTAGAAATACATTCCTGAATAGCTTGTCCCAATTCTACATTTTCTATTTCGTCATTTTCAAGTGTACTAAATGGATCCGCTACATTTTCTTCCAGCCAATCTCCTGCCGAATCACTTTGGCTACTGTAATTAATTCGTACCTCGGCCTTGCCTTTCTTTGAATTAATTTTTCTGTAATGATCTATGACTTTTCGTTTTAAAATAGCAATGAGCCAGGTGCGTTCCGATGCCGCTCCCTGATAATTTTTAGCCGATTTTAAAGCGGCCAGGAATGTTTCCTGTACCAAATCTTTAGCGATCTCCGCATCACTCACCCGCACAACGGCATAGTTAAATAGATAGTCGGCGTATTTGTCGACCCATGAAGAAGGATTTAATTGATTTTCCGTCATATTAATACTTGTCGAAACCAAAAATAAATTAATTTTGGTGAAAATATTAATTTTAAACTTAATACCGCCTATTATGAAAAATATCGGTTATCTCATTCTTTTGTTATTTACTCAAATAAGCTGCACTGAAACCAAATCCATGTCAATTACAGAATTGACACCTCAAGATTTGGAAAATGCTGTACTTATCGATGTTCGCACCCCTGAGGAGTATGCTGAGGGTCATCTTGATAATGCGGTCAATATTAATTGGTATGATGAGGATTTTGTTAAACAATGCAAGAAAGCGGAAAAAGAGAAAACTATTTATGTCTACTGCAAAAAAGGAGGGCGCAGTGCAAGTGCGGCTGAGTTACTCACCTCGTCTGGTTATAAAAATGTAATAGACCTGTTGGGCGGCTATGATGCGCTGGAAGAAAAAAATTAACTAAGCCGTCTTTTTCATTAATCCAGCACGCTCTAAAAGAGCTTCAATTTTAGGCTCCCTGCCCCTAAAGCGCTTGTAAAGGACCATTGGTTTTTCAGTTCCTCCTTTAGAAAGAATATGATCTTTAAATTTTTCAGCTACTTCTCTGTTAAAAATTCCTTTTTCTTTGAAGTAATCAAAGGCGTCGGCATCTAATACTTCAGCCCATTTGTAGCTGTAATAGCCCGCGGAATAACCACCCTGAAAAATGTGAGCGAATGATACACTCATGCAAGTCTCCGGGTTATTTGGGTAAAGTAAAGTGTCTTCGAAAGCTTTAACTTCGTGTTTCTTCACATCCGAAATAACAGAAGGATCAGATGCATGCCATGACATATCCAGGAAACCAAAACTCAGTTGACGCATCGTGGCCATCCCCTCCTGAAATGTTGCAGATTCCTTTATACTTTCAACTAATGACATAGGAATAGGTTCTTCTGTCTCATAGTGCCTTGCAAATACTTCCAGAGCTTCTTTTTCATAACACCAGTTTTCCAATATCTGACTGGGTAGCTCAACAAAATCCCAATAAACAGAAGTACCGGATAAACTTGGATAGATCGTATTTGCAAGAATACCGTGAAGAGCGTGCCCGAATTCATGAAAGAGCGTTGTAACTTCATTAAAAGTTAACAGGGATGGTTTATTTTCTGTAGGTTTAGTAAAATTGCAAACGTTAGAAATCTGAGGTCTTTCATTCTTGTTGTTCAACATGAACTGGGGCTTAAATGAAGTCATCCATGCACCGGCACGCTTCCCTTCCCTTGGATGAAAATCGGCATAGAATAAGGAAACAAATTTATTATTACTATCATAAATTCTATAAGTCTTAACTTCCGGATGATACTTGTCTACATCAAATACTTCTTCAAATGACAATCCGTATAGTCTTCCGGTTATCATAAATACTCCTTCAATAACATTTTCCAGCTTAAAGTATGGTTTGAGCTTTTCATCGTCAAGGCTGAAGCGTTTTTGCTTTAATTTTTCAGAGTAAAAAGATCCGTCCCATGACTCTAGTTGCTCAATTGCATCCAGTTCTTTTGCAAACTCTGATAGTTCTTTAAATTCCTGTTTAGCAGCGGGCTTTGCCTTTATCAACAATTCCTTTAAAAAGTCATATACTTTTTCCGGGGTTTCTGCCATTCGTTCTTCTAAAATAAAATTCGCATGGCTTTTATAGCTTAATAAATTAGCTCTTTCATGTCGAAGATTGGCAATTTGGAGAACATTAGCCTGATTGTCCAGATCATCATTATGGAACCCTTTGCTCCCAAATGCCATTGACAGCTCTTTTCTAAGTTCTCTGTTGCGTGCATATTTCATAAATGGAATATAACTTGGATAATCCAGAGTTATAAGCCATCCTATTTTACCTTTACTTTTTGCTAACTGCGCAGCTGCATCTTTGGCACTTTCTGGAAGCCCGTCAAGGTCATCTTCATTTGTAAGGTGCATTTCATATTTATTTGTCTCCTTTAACAGGTTTTCACCAAATTTTAATTTTAGTGTTGCAAGTGTTGCATCAATCTCCCTTAGGCGTTTTTTTTGTTCTTCATCAAGGTTAGCACCATTTCTGCTAAAATTTTTATACTTTTTATCAAGTAAGGTGTCTTGTTCTGAAGTAAGGTGGTATTTGTCTTTGTTCTCAAAAACCTTTTTTACTCTTCTGAATAATTTTTCATTTAGGGTAATATCATTATTAAACTCCGACAGCAATGGCGATATTTCCTGGGCAATCTTCTGGATGGTATCATTTGTTTCTGCAGAATTCAGGTTAAAAAATAAACTGGCAATACGTTCCAAAGGTTGTCCTGAGAATTCTAAAGCCTCAATAGTATTCTCAAAGGTCGGTTCTTCTTCGGAATTGGTTATGTCATCAATTTCTTTACGAGCATTTTCCATAGCTTGCAGAAAGGCCGGCATAAAATGTTCATTTTTAATACTCGAAAAGGGTGCGGTATCAAATGGGGTTAATAAAGGATTCATATATAGACCGATGTTTATTACTTTATTTATGAAAAAGATTTAATCTGCGGAGGATAACAATGCTTAAACTTCCTATTTAGGTTTATTTATTTCCTGAGCACCTTTAATTACTTTGTCCTTTAGTCCTTCTTTGTATAAAAGAATTTTATCCATTATACACTTATCACTGCTACCTATGATTTGCGCTGCAAGTATACCAGCATTTTTGGCGCCGTTAAGAGCAACGGTGGCTACCGGAACACCTCCGGGCATTTGTAAAATAGACAAAACCGAATCCCATCCATCAATGGAGTTACTGCTTTTAACCGGTACACCTATTACCGGCAGAGGAGAAAGTGAAGCTACCATTCCGGGTAAGTGGGCTGCGCCACCGGCGCCTGCTATGATAACCGAATATCCATTTTTATGAGCTTGTTTGCTAAATTCATATAATTTATCCGGTGTTCTGTGGGCAGATACAATATCAACTTCTACTGCAATATCAAATCCCTTTAAAATATCAACGGCTTCCTGCATAACGGGAAGGTCACTTAGGCTGCCCATAATTACTGCTACTTTGCTCATATTTTTATTATTTGCTTATTACTTTAATCGTTTTCTTTACTTTTTCGGCTATAATTCGGGCCTCATTTATATCGTCATGTATAATAGTTACATGCCCCATTTTCCTATATGGACGTGTTTCCTTTTTACCGTAAATATGAGGTGTAACGCCGCTTAATTTAAAAATTTCTTCAATATTTTGATAAACGACTTCGCCGGTATACTTTTCTTCACCAACCAAATTAACCATTACCCCTGCCAATTTACTATCTGAACACCCAAGAGGAAATCCTAGGATGGCTCTTAGATGCTGTTCAAATTGATTTGTATAACTAGCTTCTATACTGTAATGACCGCTATTATGGGGTCTGGGTGCTACTTCATTGACCAAAATCTCATCCTCTGATGTTTGGAACATTTCAACTGCCAGAAGGCCTACGTGTTGCAATTTTTCAGATAACTTTAAAGCAATCTTCTTTGCCTTAGCAGCAACTTTATTGTCAATTCTTGCTGGGCACAGGACATATTCAACCTGATTGGCTTCCGGATGAAATTCCATTTCCACTACCGGATAATCGATTACATCACCCTGGACATTTCTAGATACTATAACAGCCAGTTCATTTTTAAAAGGAATAAGATCCTCAGCAATACATTCTACATTAGGAAGGTTTTCTAGATCATTCAGGGAACGTACAATTTTCACCCCTTGCCCGTCATATCCAAATTGGGTACTTTTCCATACAAAAGGGAAAGCAATACCTCCATGAGCAACACTATCCTTTATTTCACTTGTATATGCAAATCTGGAAAAAGGTGCCGTAGGAATTTGATTGTCTACATAGAATAACTTCTGTTTTGCCTTATTTTGAATAGTTCGCAGGACCCTTGCAGATGGATAAATCTTTTTACCTATTCCCTCCAGTTTTTCAAGGGCATCTATATTTACATTTTCAATTTCGATAGTAAGTAAATCTACTTCCTTTCCAAAATTGTAAACTTCATCAAAATCCATCAAACTGCCCTGGATGAATTCGTTACAGGCAATTTTGCACGGAGCCTCGGGCGATGGATCCAGCACTTTGGTGTAAATGTCAAACTTCCTGGTTTCGTACAGGAGCATTTTACCCAACTGACCTCCTCCAAGAATGCCTAACTTAAAATCAGAAGAAAAGAAATTCATGAACTTATACTTTCTCAGGTGAATAAGATTATTTTGACTGGCTACAAAAATACATCTAAATGTTAGAATCTGCCGCCCTAAGCTTAAAAAAGAGAAAGCAAAATACTATCTTTGCCATCCTATAAAACCGATACCATTGATAAAGCTGCATGACAAATTGTTTAAGCCATTTCTGAAGGAAGAAGAAATACAACTTGCAATTGAGAGAATTGCCGCTGAAATTGCTAAGGACTATAAAGATGAGGTGCCCATATTTGTTGGGGTTCTTAACGGCGCCTTTATGTTTATTTCTGATTTATTGAAATGTTATCCCTATCCATGTGAGGTTTCATTTGTAAAATTAGCTTCATACAGGGGCCTGATATCTACAGGGATTGTAGAAACACTTTTAGATCTTCCCGAAAATTTGGAGGGAAGAAGTGTGGTTATTGTAGAAGACATTATTGACACCGGTAGGACCCTACAGGAATTGGTCCATTTATTTGCAAAGACGAATGTCAAGGAGTTTAAAATAGCAAGCCTGTTTTATAAACACGAAATTTACAACGGAGAATATCCCATTGACTACATTGGTGTAGAAATTCAAAATAAGTTTATTGTAGGTTATGGGTTGGATTATAAAGAACAGGGAAGAAATTTAAGAGATGTATACCAACTAAACCAAAACCATATGATTAATCTTGTACTTTTTGGAAAACCAGGAGCAGGTAAGGGAACACAAGCAGCTTTTTTAAAGGATCAATATAATCTATTGCATATTTCTACTGGAGATGTTTTTAGATATAATATTAAGAACAATACCGAACTGGGGAAATTAGCACAAACCTATATGGATAAGGGCGAACTGGTTCCTGATGAGGTTACCATTAAGATGCTAAGAGATGAAGTTGAAAAACATCCTGAAGCCAACGGATTTATTTTTGACGGTTTTCCCAGAACCGTAGCCCAGGCAAAAGCACTGGATAACTTAATGGATTCAAAGGAAATGCAAATTGACGCAACTATTGCCTTAGATGCTAATGATGAAGAGCTTGTTCAACGCTTATTGGAAAGAGGTAAAATAAGCGGCAGAACTGATGATCAGGACGAGGGTAAGATCAGAAATCGCTTTGAAGAATACAATCAAAAAACAGCTCCTCTTAAAGAGTACTATGAAGCTCAGGATAAATTCTATAGCGTTAATGGTATTGGAGCCATAGAAGAGATTACGGAGCGCCTTGCCGACGTAATTCAGGCGATACAAGTCGAAGAGTGATCTGAACACGAACATAGATCCATATTATACTGCTACTTTTTTTAAAACGAATATTAAGCGATGACCGAAGGGAATTTTGTGGACTTTGTAAAGATGTATGTTACCTCAGGTAATGGAGGTAAAGGATCCATTCATTTGCACAGGGAAAAATATATAACAAAAGGCGGTCCCGATGGAGGTGATGGTGGTAGAGGAGGTCATATCATTATTCGTGGTAATGAAAACCTTTGGACACTTCTTGGGTTCAAAATTAAAAGGCACTTTAAGGCAGGACACGGCGAACATGGAAGTAAAAACAGAAGTACGGGTGCCGATGGAGCGGATGTATTTTTGGACGTACCCCTGGGAACGATTGTACGCGATTCGGAGACCAATGAATTGCTATTTGAGATTACAGCGCACGGAGAAGAAATAATTGCGGCTGAAGGAGGTAAAGGAGGTCGTGGGAATTGGCACTTTAAAACAGCTACAAACCAAACACCAAGGTACGCACAACCCGGTATTCCCGCACAGGAAAAGCAATTGACTCTTGAACTTAAAGTATTGGCAGACGTAGGATTGGTTGGATTTCCCAATGCCGGAAAATCTACATTGCTATCAGTATTAACATCTGCAAAACCCAAAATAGCGGATTATGAATTTACTACACTCAAACCGAACTTAGGAATTGTTAAATACCGCGATTTTAGGAGTTTCGTAATGGCAGATATTCCTGGTATAATAGAGGGAGCTGCAGAGGGCAAAGGATTAGGGCATTATTTTCTAAGGCATATTGAACGAAATTCCATTCTACTTTTTTTAATACCTGCAGATAGTAATGACATTAGTAAAGAGTATGAAATTCTATTAAATGAATTAAAAAAGTATAATCCTGAACTTCTTGATAAAAACAGATTAGTAGCCATCTCCAAGTCGGATATGCTGGATGATGAGCTGATTGGGGAAATGAAAATTCAATTAGATAAGGATTTAAAGCAAACTCCTTATATATTCATCTCTTCGGTATCAGAATTGGGTCTTGATGACCTAAAAGATAAGCTTTGGCAGCTATTAAACGATTAAATAATACAATTTTCAGCTTCCCTGTTTTTTTTCTTTATTTTTATATAAAATCGTTTATGAGAAATATAATGATCTTATTGGTTGTTGTATGTGTGATTTCCTGCAGCACGGTAAGGGTAAACTATGATTTTGATAAAGCTGTAGATTTTACCAATTACAGTACGTATAATTATTATCCCGAAATGGAAACCGGTCTGAGTGATTTGGATTCAAAGCGCCTTTTTAATGCGATTGATTCAACTATGCAAATGCGCGGAATTTTATTATCTGAGGAACCGGATTTTTATATCAATATTCAAAGCAAATCTTTTGTAACTCCAAATAACAGCACTGTGGGTGTAGGAATAGGTGGCACAAGTGGCAATGTAGGAGGAGGCGTTTCTGTAGGAGTTCCATTAGGGGGTTCTAATCTGGAACGGGAATTAATTTTTGATCTGGTGGATAGCCAAAAGGATGCCCTGTTTTGGCAGGCGATAAGTCTCAGTAATTTCAGTGAGAATAATTCGCCTAGAACCAGAGAAAAGAAGCTTTATGAAATTGTAGCCAAAGTATTTTCAAAGTATCCACCGGTCGTAAAGAAGGGCAAAAAAAAATAGGCTAAAATTACTTGTTAATGCACATAGACTATCCCGGGAAAACCTTCATGTTTGCAATAAAAGTGCCGTTCACTTCCTCAATTTTACCGTTAGTCATAAGTTGGATTCCCTAATTTTTATACTTTCATATATTTATCTGATAATTTAGGATTTCCGCTTGTAACAAAAAAGACATTTTTAATACTAATTGGCAGTGTAAAGTATCACATTATTAATAACTATTAACTCGAAAAACATTTTACTATGAATTTAAACTTTAAAATAATTAGACTAGCTATGTCTCTGGCCTTTTTCCTTTTAGGAGCATGTGTCTTTGCACAGGACGCAGTTGGTTCTTGGAAAGGGAACCTTGCCATGCAGGGAAATGAAATGCCACTGATATTTAATGTAACTGAAACAGATGGTAATTATTCATCGACGATGGACAGTCCATCCCAGGGAGCAACAGATATTCTCATGGATGAAACTTCTGTTTCTGAAAATGAGTTAACCATTATATTTAAACAAGCTGGAATTAAATATATAGGAAAGATTGAAGGAGAAAAAATGGAAGGCACCTTCTATCAAGGTGAAATGGAAATTCCCTTGTTGCTTGAAAAAACAGTTAAAACTATTCCTGGAAATCCTGAATTGGTAAGTTCCGATGAAGAATTAAATAAATTGGCGGCTATGGACGAGGGGAATTATAGATACACCGTAGAGGATTATTTTGCCAAGCCCAAGGCTTCT
>RCNB010002942.1_pt1 | contig 10264 bp, 14 predicted proteins | sample 2041321 | NCBI WGS metagenome assembly RCNB01 (sample SAMN09708232, study PRJNA481090) | Marine sediment metagenome, whole genome shotgun sequencing project.
CCCATCATGCGCATCAGCTGACGCCGGCGCTTAGAAAACTCTTTCTTGTTCATAGGTCCTAATTTAAGTCTGAAACTGATAACCCTGCGATCGCAATAGCGTTTGCAAGGAATCAGGAATTAAGCTGTTCGGGCTTTCCACGCAGATCGGCACTTTCTTCAAAAACCAGCTGCGAACTCACGCGCACATATTCCATCAGCTCAAAGAATGCATTTTCGCCCTGATTCAGCTCATCCTCATCAGACTCTTCAACATCTGATGCGGCTCGTGTTATCTCGGTAAAATCAGCGATGATCTCTTTGCTCAGTTCTGAGCTAAAAACCTTGTCTACCGTTTTGTCGTCACCCTCGTTCCCCAAAGCAACTCCGTGCATAAAACCCTGACACCAAAGCGCAAGGCACTCAGTGCGATCACTCAATGGCCTGTCGTCAGATGGCAGCAACAAAGTAAAGCTCATATCACCATTTTCAAGCATTTGAAAACTGCTCAAAGCAACCTGTGCCAAAGCTGTACCAACCTCTGCTGCCGAAACGTTGTCGGGGTCGCACTCAGCCAAAGTCTCCTTCAACCAAACTGCACCTGCGTGCGGACCAAGCAACACTGCCGCGCCACAAAAGCTGCCATGGACCTCGGAAGCCTCAGCGGTAATGCCGGCTCTCCCAAGGGCGAGACTCAGTTCCGAATAATCGGGGAGAATTGGGGTCCCGCTACTCATGCCGGGTTCCTATTATTATTGGTAACTAGAAAGGCGCTTATCCTACCACTCATCGCAAAAACATATGAATTGTCCCTCGCATCTAATTACGCTATATATTTGACCATAGGGCACGGCAGACACTATATTGGCGCATGGCAGAAGAAATAGACAAATCGTTTGGTCAGGAACTCCAGCGGCTCGGCAAGCGCTTGGATGAACTGGTGGTAATCTGTAATCAACTTAAAGAGGAAAACCGTTCCCTTAAAGACCGACAAGACTTGTTGATTGCTGACCGTGCAACCCTGTTGCAAAAAAATGAGCAGGTCAGGGCGCGCGTTGAGGCCATGATCGGACGACTAAAAGCGATGGAGACCAGTTCATGAGCATTGCACAAGTAAATGTAAAAATTCTGGAGAAAGAATTTCAGCTCGGCTGCGCACCTGAAGAGCGAGGAGACCTGCTCGACTCTGTAGAACTCCTAAACACCAAAATGCGCGAAATTCGCGACAGTGGCAACGTTACCGGGATTGATCAGATAGCAATACTTGCGGCCCTGAATATGGCAAATGAACTCATTCAATCGCGCGGCAAAGGCGAAAAGCTCGAAGTTGATGCAAAACAACAGGTTCAAGCCATGCGCGAACAAGTCGAAACCGCGCTGCAATCCAGCCAACAATTAGAACTGTAATTCATTCGTAATTTTTACCGACTCGACGCAAAACGAAGCCGGTTTTCTGTTAAATTAGTTTATGCCTCCTGCGGTGTTCGATAAGAACCTGGATCCCCTCGACCCTAAATATCAGATCGGGGTTATGTCCTGCAGGCAGTTTTGTGCATTACCGCTTTTTGCGGGAAGCCTATAAGGCTTGCGGCCGACCCCACTTGTTGCTCCGGTTCGAGAGCAACGGTTCTACCGGCACATGCGGGAGGCTCTTATTAATTTCTTAATGCGTGTCTGACAAAAAATACAACATGACACAAATCACTTCCGATAAAAAAAACAAACAACTTCGGAATAAGCTAAACGCTAAACGCAAAACTCTTAGTCCGACTAAAGTAGCAAACACAGCTATTTCAATTAGCCAAAATCTTTGGCAATTACCCGAACTTCAGCGTGCAAAAAACATTGGTTGCTACATCGGTGTAAACGGTGAGGCAAGCTGTGTCGAATTTATGCGAAACGCATATACGCGCAAAAAGCGCATTTTTGTTCCCGTTTTGCGAAAAAACAATATGGAATTTTATCGTCTTTTTCCTGACAGCGAACTTCAAAACAATCAGTTCAACATTCCCGAACCAGTCCCAACAGAACAAAATCTTATGCCTGCGCAGAACTTGAACGTTATTCTCGTGCCACTACTCGCTTTTGACCTTTCCGGAAATCGTCTGGGTATGGGAGGGGGTTACTACGACAAATTATTAAGCTTTACCAAGCGCAGAGATAAATTTCGTCGCCCGCTTCTAGTCGGTATGGCATATGACTTTCAGAAGATTGATAAAATTGTCGCCAACCATTGGGATATCCCAATGCATATCGTAGCCACCGAAACACAAACCTATAGGTTCATCTAACAAACAATCTGCAAATAGGTGGCAGAAGCAACGAAAAGCCAATCCAGACCCTCGCGAACAGCTTTCATCTAGAGTGAGTCTGAACCGCTCGATGCTATTTTTATATCCAACGCGTCATCACCAAAGCGCTCCTTCGGCATTTCTACAAATCATTGTGTTTGTGGAATTTTATCGACTTTTATATATACTAAATCTCGGTTACCCCGACACTATGGAGACGTTGATATGGCTGCTAAAAAGAAAGCAACCCGTAAGAAAGCATCCCGCAAGAAAACTGCGGTTAAGAGAAAAAAAGTAGCGACCAAGAAAAAGGTTGCTAAGAAGAAAGTAACTAAGAAGGCCGCGAAGAAAAAAGCGACCAAGAAAAAAGGCAAAAAGAAAGTAGCTAAGAAATCTTCGAAGAAGAAAGCGAAGAAGAAAGTTGCTAAGAAAAAGGCTAAGAAAAAAGCCACCAAGAAAAAAGCTAAGAAGAAAGTAGCTAAGAAATCTTCGAAGAAAAAAGCGAAGAAGAAAGCTACTAAGAAAAAAGCAAAGAAAAAGGTAGCTAAGAAAAAGGCCACCAAGAAAAAGGCGAAGAAAAAAGTAGCCAAGAAAAAGGCTAAAAAGAAAGTAGCTAAGAAATCTTCGAAGAAAAAAGCGAAGAAGAAAGCCACTAAGAAAAAAGCTAAGAAAAAGGTAGCTAAGAAATCTTCGAAGAAAAAAGCGAAGAAGAAAGCCACCAAGAAAAAGGCCAAAAAACGCCGTTAAGGCGAGGTCTTAGTCAGGCTACCGCCTACAAAGGTGGTTATGACTAGAATATGCCCGCCTTGTGCGGGCATATTTTTTGCCTGTATTTTGTGACGAAGGTCTTAAATTCGCTCTCAGATGTACTTGTATGCAAGTTGCTGTGGTTATAATGCCGCAATAGGAGAAGGGCGATAATGAATCAAAATGAACAAAAGCGTCAGGCGGCTATTGCAGCGCTGGAGTTTATCGAGCCCGGCTGCGTATTAGGCGTGGGAACCGGGTCTACAGTAAATCACCTGATTGATGCGCTTCCGGCACTTAGAAATCAAATTCAGTCTATCGTTTCCAGTTCGGTTGAATCGACCAAGCGTCTGCAAGAACACGGCTTCGAAGTATCAGAACTGTCCGACGTTGGTACTTGCGACCTCTATATCGACGGTGCTGATGAGGCCAACAAACACTTCCATCTGATAAAAGGCGGTGGTGGTGCGCTTACTCGCGAAAAGATTATTGCAGCGGCCTCACGCAAGTTCATCTGTATTGTTGACGAAAGCAAGATGGTTGGGGCTCTCGGTGCATTCCCGTTACCGATTGAAGTTATCCCCATGGCCCGCTCATACATAGCGCGCCAAATGATCAAGTATCGCGGCCAGCCGGTATGGCGCGAGGGATTTATAACCGACAATGGTAATGAGATTATCGATATACACAATCTCAGCATTACTAACCCGGTAGATATGGAATCCCGGGTGTGTATTATTCCTGGCGTTGTCACAGTCGGGCTATTTGCCCACAAACCGGCGGACGTGCTGCTAACAGGCGGACCTAACGGAGTCACACGCAGGGATCGTTAAATACTGCATTGCCGAGATAGAGACAGAAGAAGCCCGCTTAATGCGGGCTTTTTTAATGCTAACAAGTGGCAAGCCATTTAGTAGCCCCAATACGGATTGCTTTCGTGGCTAGGGATTGGGTCGTCGCGAATAGCCTACCGGCCAAGCTGCAAGTTTCGGGCCGCTCCTCCCCGTTCTCCCCATCTTGTGTACCTGCGGCCCACAATCTGGACCCGAGTCGAACCCCGGCGAGAGGTCTCTCCCTACTCCCCCAGCCAAAAAAAAGCCCGCTAAAAAGCGGGCTTCATTTTTTATGGCTGGGGGAGAGGGATTCGAACCCCCGCTGGCGGTGTCAGAGACCGCAGTCCTACCACTAGACGATCCCCCAAGAGGTACGGGGTTCCGGATATCCGGAAAACCCGATCGCCCCGAACGTATTAACGTTTCGAGAACTGGGTAGCGCGACGAGCTTTACGCAGACCGACTTTCTTACGCTCAACTTCACGAGCATCACGGGTCACAAAACCAGCTGCACGTAGAGGTTTACGTAATTCTTCATCGAACTGCATCAGTGCGCGGGTCAAGCCGTGACGAATTGCGCCTGCCTGGCCAGTAGTACCGCCACCGGCAACCGTTACGGTAACGTCGAACTTGCCTTCGGCATCTGCAACTTCCAGAGCCTGACGAACAATCATGCAAGCCGTTTCACGTCCAAAGAACGTATCCAAAGGCTTGCCGTTAACAACAATCGCACCAGAACCCGGACGTGCATAAACGCGTGCGGTTGATGATTTTCTGCGGCCAGTGCCGTAATAAACTTCGCTCATTTGAATTATTCCTGTAAGCCTTCTAGGCTTGAATTTCTAAAGGCTGAGGCTGCTGAGCTACATGAGTGTGCTCTGGACCTGCAAAAACACGCATTTTCTTGAGCATTGCGCGACCCAAACTGTTTTTAGGCAGCATGCCTTTAACTGCTAGGGTTAAAACCCGCTCTGGCTTCTCAGCAAGCAAGGTCTTCAGATTAACTGTTTTCAGATGACCTACATAGCCCGTGTGGTGATGGTACAGCTTGCCTTCAAGCTTATTACCGGTCACACGGATCTTAGATGCATTAACAATAACGATGTAATCGCCTGTGTCTACATGCGGGGTAAATTCTGGCTTATGCTTGCCGCGCAGACGACGAGCCAGCTCAGTCGCAAGGCGACCCAGTGTCTTATCAGTTGCGTCAACGACATACCAACCACGCTGAACCTCAGCGGGTTTTGCGGAAAAAGTCTTCATTACTAGTGCCCTCAGGGCTCCGGATATATATTGTTCTGCAGCGGGTCTGTCCGCTGAAAGGTGCGCCATAATACTGGTGTTTGCGCCGTATTTCAACGGAATAGGCAGTTTTTCCGTCGAAAGACGCCGTTACCCGTTAAAAAAGTTAAGTTATTGTTTTAAAACTCGTAATCAAGACCAATGGCCGTAATTGTGTCTGTTTTCTCGGTTTCGGGCGGAACATCAGAGTTATTTTGATAGGTGAAAGAGACCGTTAAGCCCAAACTTCCGATAATTGAGAGTCGCAAAGCCGAAACAGCCTCGGTGTAGGTATTGCTACTGCCGGCTGATACTTCGATCGTCTGCGAGAACGTAGATGTATCAGTAATGTTCAGGTCATATTCACCGTAGAGGCGAAGTATCGCTTCACTAATTTCCTCGCCCACAAAGGGCTCTGACTGAGTCCAACCAGCACCGATCTCCCCGTCTAGCTCTTGTCTGTCGGACTTAATAAAGCGACGACCATAAGCGAGTGTCGCAAAGCGCTGATACTCATAACCACTAAAACGGTCTTTTTTATAATCTAAACGACCCACACCGTAATTAAACTCGCTGAAGTCATATTGGCTATTCCACGATGCGCGGTAGTTTTCGGCAGTCGACTCATCATTTGCAGCTGCAGAAAAATAACGGCCGGATAGACCATGATGCCAACGGTTAATGTCATAATTAACGTTAAAGTCAAAATTAGCTGTGTTGTTCTCTGTATTACCCGTTGTCGCCAGATAACCCAGAATAATATTACCGGACCAACGGTCCTCTTCTTCTGCTTCCTGAGCCACGACATTGAACGCGGCCAGAGCCAGCAACGCTGTAAGTGTTATTTTTATAATTTTCACTGTATATCCTGTATATCTTGGTAAAGCCAAAAACTTCAACTAAAGAAGGCGCTGGCGGTCGTTGCGTGCGCATCCCATCGGGCCCCAAACCCGAAGGGCTGCCAATAATACCGATTTGGCTCACCGATACCAGTCCCATAGCAGCTAATTCTTAGGGCAGCCGCATAAAAAGTAGTAATATCGAAGCATGAACAAACGACATATCTCACCTGCTGATCGCTTAATAAGCGAATTTGATACAGCTCTGCGTGTTATCAGCAGCAGGGCGCACAGCCACGGCGCTAATCCCGCTGCCACAGAACCCGAAGCGGACCTCAGCAGCTCTGATAAAAGCGATGCTGCTGCACTCATGCGTGTAAATCATGCCGGAGAGGTCTCCGCACAAGCCCTATATCGTGGGCAGGCGATGATGACACGGGACCCCGAGCTCAGAGCACAGCTGCTAGACGCCGCTGACGAAGAGCACGACCATTTGGCCTGGTGCGAAGATCGGGTAAAACAACTTGGCAGTCATACCAGTGCCCTCAGTCCACTTTGGTACGGCGGATCATTTGCTATCGGAGTTATTGCGGGGCTAGCCGGAGACAAGATCAGTTTGGGCTTTCTCGCTGAAACCGAAGATCAGGTAACCGCGCACCTCAACAGTCACCTTAAACGACTACCAACCAACGATATGCGCAGTAAAAAGATCGTTACTCAGATGCGTGATGATGAAATGCGTCACAGCACTCACGCGATAGAACAAGGCGGCGAAGAACTTGCCGAACCGGTTAAAAAAGTGATGGCCTTTGCATCAGGAATTATGACCAGACTGGCGTATCGAATCTAAGATTCGGGTTTATTTGCATAATAAGCTCTGAAATCCCTGTTAGTGCTTGCTCTTATCGTCGGAAAGTATTACAAAAGGCAACGGGTTATTTAGGAGACATAAGATGGCTGAGGCCGGTAAAGTTTTAAGTGATATTCCTTCGATCAACAGGTTTCTCACATACTGCAGAGTACGCACAGCACCGTCAAAAACTGTGATGATTCATGCCGGAGATACTCCGGACTCGCTCTATTACATCGTGAGTGGCTCTGTCGAAGTCATGATCGAAGATGAAGACGGCAACGAAATGGTGCTGGCTTATCTGAACAAAGGTCAATTCTTTGGTGAAATGGGGCTTTTCAAAGATCAACCGCAACGTAGCGCCTGGGTTCGGACCCGAATCGAATCAGAAATTGCTGAAATGACATATCCCAGATTTCGCCAGATTGCCAGCGAAAACCCTGGCCTGATATTTGAACTGGCAACGCAGTTGGCGACACGCTTGGATCGCACCAACCGTAAACTTGGTGATCTCGCATTCGTTGATGTTACAGGTCGTGTAGCTCACGCAATCATGGATCTATGTAACGAACCGGATGCAATGACTCACCCTGAAGGCATGCAGATCAAAGTAAGCCGTCAGGAGCTTTCCCGATTGGTAGGCTGCTCCCGTGAAATGGCGGGCCGCGTACTGAAAGTATTAGAAGAGCAAGGCTTGGTTACAGCTAGCGGCAAGACAATCGTTGTCTTTAACGCCCGGCCTAAGCAGACACTAACTGCTTAAGCTAGCAAGCCATAGAAATAAAAAAGGCCGTCATAATGACGGCCTTTTTTATTTCTAGCTGCTCCAGCTACTAATCTTGGCTGTGACCTCAATCTGCTAGTCACCAACGGTCGAAAGCTCCGCACGCATCTTGGCAATAGTTGCCTGATAATCATCTGTACCAAAAATTGCTGAGCCCGAGACAAAGGTATCGGCGCCGGCAGCTGCAATTTCAGCGATATTGTCGACTTTAACCCCACCGTCAATTTCCAACAGAATCTCTCGGTCCTGCAAGCTGATGAGCTCCCTCGCAATACTCAATTTAGTGAGTGCCTCGGGAATAAAGCTTTGCCCGCCAAAACCCGGGTTAACCGACATAATCAAAATAAGATCAAGCTGGTCAATAACGTGTTCAAGCCAGGTCAGTGGCGTTGCCGGATTAAAAACCAAACCGGGTTTACAGCCAGCCTCACGAATCAAGTTAATAGTGCGGTCAACATGCTCACTAGCCTCGGGGTGAAAGCTAATATAAGTGGCTCCGGCGTCAGCAAAATCCTGCACTAGGCGATCGACCGGCTTTACCATCAAATGCACATCGATTGGCGCGGTAACGCCGTGCTTTACTAAAGCCTCACAAACCAAGGGTCCGATAGTTAAATTCGGCACATAGTGATTATCCATCACATCGAAGTGCACGATATCTGCACCAGCAGCCAGCACGTTGTCTACCTCTTCACCAAGTCTGGCGAAATCGGCAGACAAAATTGAAGGGGCTATTTGGTAGTTACTCATTTACAGATATCTCCTTTAGATATCGCGGGCTCTGGCAGATACGGTCATTGTATGGGGGCAAGGCTGCTATTTGAAGCCGCGTGACTCTTTAATCACTTCATAGGCCGCTCGAATTTCACGGGTCTTCTCTTTCGAAACTTCCAACATCGAATCTGGTAAGCCTTTCGCCATCAGTTTGTCGGGGTGATGCTGATTCATCAGCCTGCGATACGCCGTCTTAACTTCTTTGTCCGTAGCGCCTGGCTCAATACCTAAGGCTCTATAGGCTTGCCCAATATCACGCTCCGGACTTGCAGCACTATTTGCATTGCCTCCGCCAAAACTACGCTGGGCGCGCAATATGGCTTCCAACTGAGCCAATTCAACCCGGCTTACACCCAGCCCTGATGCTATGCGCCACAGCGAATCACGTTCGGCGGAATCGATAGAACCTTTGCTCAGTAGTAAATAGAACTGTATTTCTAGAAAACTCCGGCTCAGCAGCTTCTGTCCGCCACTGACGGTCCGCAGCTTAGAAACCTGTGCATCAAGGTCAAAGCCGGCTGATTTGCCCTCAGAAAACAGCACGATAGCCTCTTTGACCTGATCAGGACCCAGGCGCAGCTGATGCATGACACTGCGGGCCGCACGAATTTCATCTTCTGAAACATGACCATCCGCTTTGGCCAAATGGCCCATAACCAGAAACGTCGACCTGAAAAAGACCTGCTGGACCTCTCCGGAGCTTCCTGCGAAGCCAGCACCGGTGGCTGCGCGCGCTCTAGCCTTATCAAACTGGTGCCCCCAAGCAATGCCCAGCCCAATAATAAAGAGGCGCCAAGGGCCCATCATCCCTGAAGTGAGCAGGTAAGCCACTAACCCACCAACAATTTTTCCAATCCACGGCATTTAACGTCTAAATCCTTAAAAAGAAATCGCATACGGAATTCACCCCGCGCGCTGGTGAGGCTACAATAGCGAGCCACGAAATCAACCGAAAGGTCCGATCAAACCAATGAACAAACCAGCACACGCCGCACTGTATGAATCCAGTGTGACAGGGCTCACCCGTCTTAATCAAGGCAAGGTGCGCGATATTTATGAAGTCGATGACAAACACCTGTTGATTGTTACAACCGATCGTTTATCCGCGTTCGATGTCATCCTCCCAGATCCCATTCCGGGCAAAGGCGTTGTGCTAACGCAAACAGCAAACTTCTGGTTTAACCGAACAACCGATATCGTCGATAACCACCTCACAGACAAAACTGTGGCCGACGTAGTTCCTGAAGCAAGCGAAGTGGAAGCACTTGAAGACCGCTCCATTGTCGTCAAGCGATTAGCCCCTCTGCCTATTGAAGCTGTGGTCCGTGGCTACCTCATCGGCTCCGGCTGGAAGGACTATCAGCAGACAGGCACAGTTTGCGGAATCGATTTGCCCGATGGGTTGGAGATGGCGGCGCAATTGCCCGAGCCAATCTATACACCAGCCACCAAAGCAGAAGTTGGTGACCATGATGAGAACATCAGTTTTGAAAAATCAGTAGAACTTCTCGGCGAAGAGCTGGCGACACGGGTTCGTGACCTGTCAATTGAGATCTATCGTGCGGGTGCTGAATACGCGCTAACGAAGGGCATTATCATTGCAGACACCAAATTTGAATTTGGTTTGGATGAAGATGGCAAGCTGTATCTGATTGATGAAGTCCTTACCCCTGATTCATCGCGCTTCTGGCCTGCCGATCAGTACAAACTTGGCATCAGCCCACCAAGTTTCGACAAGCAGTTTGTTCGTGACTACCTCGAAACCCTCGATTGGAACAAAACAGCTCCGGGCCCATCACTACCCGAAGACGTGATAGAAAAAACCGCTGAAAAATACCGCGAAGCGATGGCTCAGCTAACCAACTGATCGAGCATAAACTGCATATA
>RCNB010002943.1_pt1 | contig 10263 bp, 7 predicted proteins | sample 2041321 | NCBI WGS metagenome assembly RCNB01 (sample SAMN09708232, study PRJNA481090) | Marine sediment metagenome, whole genome shotgun sequencing project.
AAACCGACACCATTCTGGGCCCCGTTGATATTAAAAAACAAACTACCATCACGGATCCAGGCACTGCCACCACCCGCCATGCGCACTTCAGAATTCTTTGTCAGGGTTTTCATTTGCCGCGCGTAGCGATCCAATGGCGGCGCAATATTCTCAGCAACCACAGCACCGATAACCGCTAACACGATACCTGTGTACAACGCTGCACGACCGATTCGCAACAATGAGACACCCGATGCACGCAGCACAATCAACTCGCTGTGCGTTGCAAGCGCTCCCATACCCAGTAAGCCGCCCAATAGCACCGAGACCGGCAAAACGCCACCCGCGAAACGCGGCAGCTTCAACGCGGTGTACATCAAAGCTTCTTTAAAGCCGTAAGCCCCGACGCCAATATCATCAAGCTGCGAAATAAATTCTATGAACGCACCCACCGATAACAAGACGCCCAGCACCATTGCTGTCATGACCATAATAGAGCGGAAAATATAGCCGTTGATGATCCTCACGATGCACCACCTTTCAGGCTCGTGTGATCTCCAGAACTACCGCCACCAAAACGGTTCTTTAGAAAAGCTCGGAAACGGGTCAGACCACCGTGCTGGTTAAATAACATGCCGATAGCGATTGACAAAAATATGACGTGCACCCACCACATACCTAACCACGAAGGTGTAACGCCCTGCTCCACCCAAACTTTAGCGGCAGCGAGTATGTTGGCATAAACGATATACAGAAAAATTCCGCCTGCGATGTTGCTGTAACGCCCCTGTCGCGGGCGTGATTTGCTTAGTGGAACAGCAAGTACGGTCAACACAAATAGTGTAAGCGGGACCGAGAGTCGCCACTGAATTTCAGTATTGGCCTCATCAGGTGCCTGCTTCAGCAGTTCCCGCAATGACATAGCATCAATATCAAGCTGGAGTGGCTGCGTCTCCGGGGTCATATACGGAATACCGTGTTCCGCGAAACCTATAATCCGAAACTCTGGAGAGCCCGGCACACCCTCATACCGTTTACCATCAAGAAAGGTAAGTACCTTTGCACCTGTCGTTTCATCGTTTCGCTGCACCGCCTCTGCAGCCACAATCACCTGGATCTCGTCACCCTCACGATTCTGCACAAACACATTGGTCAGACGACCATCTTCACTAACTGTTTCGGCGTAAAGCACAGCACTGCGGGTTCCCAAAGGAATAAATCTCCCGGCTTCCAGCATGCTCAAACTCAGGTTCTTGCGTGCCTCGTAACTAATCTCGAGAATAGTGCGCCTAGCGGCCGGAGCAATATCCAAAGATAGCCACGCGGCCATACCCGAAAGCACAATCGCGATAACTGCCAGCGGACGATACAAAGATGCAGGGCCAATGCCGCACGCCATGATGGCAGCCATCTCACTGTCCCTATAAAAGCGGGCCAGCGACAACATAATCGAGATAAAAATACTGACAGGCATCAGAATGGTCAGGTACTGAACCGAACCCAAGGCCATGAGGGCGAAGAGAGCATCTTTAGGAAGCTTCGAGCCCGCAGCATCACCAAGCACTTGGGCAAACTGTTCTGTCAGCAGCACCAGCAACAAAACAACGGTTACGGCTACCCAGGTCATCAGGGTTTCGCGCAATACGTAACGATTAAGAATACTGGGCATATTAAGCAGAATATCAAGTAAACTAGCGACTACTGCTCTGGCTCGGCAGCACCAAACCTTATGATGGGTTCTGGGTGTGAATAGAGTCAAGCCCGAAACCAACCAACCGACCTTTTATTACTGCCCTCTTAAGGAGAATTCAATGCGATTTCAAGTCAAAACCGGCAAACCAGAAAAGCAAAGCTGCAAGGTTGCCGTAGTGCCGGTGTTTGAATCGGGCACACTTGGAAGCACAGGCAAAGCCATCGACAAACTCTGTGGTAAAGCGATCTCAGGCGTAATCAAGGCTGGCGACATCAGCGGCAAAAGTGGCGAGATGTTGCTGCTCACTGAAACCGGCGATATGCCAGCTGGCAGAATCCTCCTTGTAGGCTGTGGCAAAGAAGATGAATTTGACCGACTGGAGTATCGTAAAGCTGTCCAGGCGAGTTGCGCTATCCTTGTTAAGAAACCTTATACCGATGCTTTGTTCTATTTAGCTGATGATTGTGTTGCCGATGAACATGCATACCGCGCGGCACGCATCATTGCCGAAACATGGCACTACCAGTCGTATAAATTTCAATTACCCGGCAAGGGCAAAGCGCCAGCGGCGCCAGCACTAAAAAGCATCGGCATCGCTGTTAATAGTAAGTATGCCAGCGCGGCGAAAAAGGGACTTAGTGATGGAGACGGTATTGGTAAAGGCATGAACTTTACCCGCGACCTCGGCAACACTCCATCGAACTACTGCACACCGAGCTACCTTGCAAAACAGGCTAAGGCTCTGGCTAAAAACGAGACAAAACTTACAACACAAGTATTGAACGAAACCGAGATCAAAAAACTCGGCATGGGCTCCTTTCTTTCGGTAACAGCCGGCAGCAAAGAACCAGCCAAGTTCATCATCATGCAGTATCAGGGCGCGGCAAAAACGGCCCGCCCCGTTGTAATAGTCGGCAAAGGCATTACCTTCGATACCGGCGGTATCTCTTTGAAGCCGCCGCCCACTATGGATGAAATGAAATTTGATATGGGTGGCGCTGCTGCTGCCTTTGGTGTGATGCGCGCCGCTATAGAAATCGGTATTAAGATCAATTTGGTCGTCCTTGTCCCTACCTGCGAAAACATGCCGAGCGCAACCGCCACAAAACCAGGCGATGTTGTCACCTCCATGTCAGGTCAAACTATCGAAGTACTCAACACCGATGCTGAAGGCCGTTTGATTTTGTGTGATGCACTAACTTACGCAAAACGTTTTAAGCCTGCCGCTGTCATTGATGTCGCAACGCTCACAGGTGCCGTTGTTGTTGCGCTGGGCAAATATCGCATGGGCCTCATGGCGAATTCAGACGAGTTGGCAAACGAGCTTCTCAGTGCGGGCGAATCTGCCGATGACCCTGCCTGGCGCCTGCCGTTAGATAAGCAGTACAACGATCTGCTTAAAAGTAACTTTGCTGACATGGCAAATATTGGTGGTCGTGATGCTGGCACTATTACTGCCGCTTGTTTCTTGTCGCGCTTTACCGATGGCATGAACTGGGCGCATCTTGATATTGCCGGTGTGGCTTATCATAGTGGCGCTGCCAAAGGCGGCACGGGTCGCCCTGTGCAGTTGCTGGTTGAATACCTGCTAAATCGCTAACGGCAACGCCGACGAGGAGAATCGTGTTGCAGGATACTGCGACCCGCGTAGATTTCTACATTCTGGAGACGACAACCCCGTCAGACAGAATGCACTTTGCATGCCGGCTTATTGAAAAGGCATACAAGGCAAAGCATAGACTCTACCTGCTCACGGGATCTGTAAGCCAAAGTGCGGAAGTCGACAAACTGTTGTGGACATTCCGCAAAGAGGGCTTCGTGCCCCATGAGATTGCCGGAGATAGCAATAGCACAGCCGCACCGATTATCATTGGACACGAACAGCCTGATGCAACCCATTGTGACCTGCTAGTGAATCTTTCATCAGTGCAGCCTGCGAACCTGCAACAGTTCAAACGCGTTATTGAAGTCATTGATGCATCAGAAAATATACGCAACACAGGCAGACAACGGTTTAGTGATTACCGTGCAGCAGGGTTAACGCCGGAAACGCACAAAATTGGCAGCACACATGCGGATTAATAAAAAAATTAATTTATGAGTGACGACGACGACATTCCGGTATTGACGGAAGCGGTAGATATTCCGGTGCTAACCGAAGCGGTAGAGATTAACTCCACCGCGCCGTTTGTTGCACCTGCACTCGATGAATTTCAAATCAATGAATTGCGAATACGTTTAACCGATAGCGCCTATAGCTTGATGGAGCGTCTGATTTATAACGCAATCAGAGAAATGGAAAATGCTCTTCTAGAGGATCTGGCAAATAATCTACGCGATGAACTGCCGGAACTTATCGATAAAATCTTACAAGAACATCTCGGCACTGCTGACAAGCAGTCAAAAGACGCGGAAAACAGTTAGATGGATAAAACATACCAACCCGGCGATATTGAAAAGCGCTGGTATAAGCAATGGGAAGAAGCAGGCCACTTCGCACCTTCAGGCACAGGCAAGCCCTATTGCATCATGATTCCACCGCCCAATGTCACCGGCACATTGCATATGGGGCACGCGTTTCAAGACACCATCATGGACACTCTGGTGCGCTACCATCGCATGCAGGGCAACAATACGCTCTGGCAGCCCGGCACCGACCATGCGGGTATCGCTACGCAGATGGTTGTTGAACGCCAGCTCGAGGCCGATGGCATTAGTCGTCATGACCTTGGTCGTGAGGCATTTCTAGAGAAAGTCTGGGAATGGAAAGAGAAGTCCGGCAACACTATCTCCGGGCAACTGCGCCGCATGGGCAGTTCACTCGATTGGGAGAACGAACGCTTCACAATGGATGAAGGCTTATCCAAAGCCGTCGCCGAAGTATTTGTAAGCCTCTATGACGAAGACCTCATCTTCCGTGGTAAACGTTTGGTCAACTGGGATCCCGCTCTGCATACCGCTGTATCAGATCTGGAAGTTATTTCTGAAGAAGAAAATGGCTATCTCTGGCACTTCCGCTACCCACTGGCAAACGGCGAAGGCCACCTCACTGTTGCGACTACGCGCCCGGAGACCATGCTTGGTGATGCCGCTGTGGCAGTGCATCCCGAAGATGAACGCTATAAACATCTGATCGGCAAGCAAGTTAGCTTGCCACTAACCGGCCGTCACATTCCTGTAATTGCTGATGACTATGTCGATCCTGAGTTCGGTAGCGGCTGCGTAAAGATCACGCCTGCTCATGACTTTAACGATTACGATGTTTGGAGCCGCCATAAAAAAGAACTAAAAGATATTCCTCACGGCGGACTGATCAATATTTTCACTGCTGACGCGCATATTAAAAGCTCCGCCGGTGACGATCTCACGTTCGGTCACAAAGCGATGCACAATGATGGGCGGATTGCGGATGAATCAACCCGTGATGCTGACACCTACAGTTTGTTGCCCGAGAAGTATCGTGGCATGGATCGCTTCGAAGCCCGCAAAGCTATCGTTGCCGACCTGGAAGCAATCGGTCTGCTGGAAGAAATCAAAGACCATAAGCTAATGGTGCCGAGAGGCGACCGCAGTGGTCAGGTTATTGAGCCCTACCTGACAGATCAGTGGTTTGTAAAAGCCGGCCCTCTGGCACAGCCTGCCATCGAGGCTGTAAAAGATGGTCGCATCAAGTTTGTTCCGGAAAACTGGTCAAAAACCTATTTCGAATGGATGAATAACATTCAGGATTGGTGTATCTCACGCCAACTCTGGTGGGGACACCGGATTCCTGCGTGGTATGGCGAAGACGGTCAGATCTATGTGGCACGCAGCGAAGCAGAAGTGCGGGAAAAGTACGACATCCCGGCTCAGGAGCAACTCACGCAGGACCCGGATGTACTTGATACCTGGTTCTCGTCAGCTCTCTGGCCTTTCTCTACGCTCGGCTGGCCAGAGAACCCCGATGCACTGAAAACGTTCTACCCTGGCAACGTGCTGGTAACCGGTTTCGACATTATCTTCTTCTGGGTCGCACGCATGATCATGATGGGCATGAAGTTTGCCGGTGATGTGCCCTTTAAAGAAGTGTATATACATGGCCTGGTCCTCGATCAGGACGGCCAAAAAATGTCGAAATCAAAAGGCAACGTGCTTGATCCGATTGATGTTATCGACGGCATCGAACTGGAACCTCTGGTTGCCAAACGCACCAGTGGCATGATGCAACCGGCGCTAAGACCAAAGATCGAAAAAGCCACACGCAAACAATTTCCCGATGGCATCCCAGAATTTGGCACGGATGCATTGCGCTTTACCTTTGCAGCACTCGCAAGCAATGGTCGTGATGTACGCTTCGATCTGAATCGCGTCTCTGGCTACCGCAACTTCTGTAATAAAATCTGGAACGCGACACGCTATGTTCTGATGAACACCGAAGGCAGTGACTGCGCGATTGACAGAACAATCAATCGTGATGAGCTCAGCTTGCCGGATCGATGGATACTGTCACGTTTAGGTAAAACCATTAATGAAGTCCGGCGGCATATCGAAAGCTACCGCCTCGACCTTGCCGCAAAAGATCTGTACGAGTTCATCTGGAATGAATATTGCGATTGGTATCTTGAGCTGTCTAAGCCGATCCTGCAGGACGAGAACTTGTCGGATGAGCAAAAAGCATTAACCCGGAATACGCTACTTACTGCGCTAGAAGCCCTGTTGCGCAGCCTGCACCCGATAATTCCGTTCATCACCGAAGAGATCTGGCAAAAAGTAGCACCATTGGCCGGAAAAACCGGCGAAACCATAATGCTGCAGCCGTATCCGGACCCCGCAGACTTCCCCGCTGACGAAGCAGCTGAAGAAGAACTGCACTGGATCACAGAATTTGTGCTCGGATTGCGGCAAATTCGAGGTGAAATGGATATTTCTCCTGGCAAGCCACTTGCAGTACTTATGCAGGATGCTTCAGACCGGGACCAGAAACTGTTTGCCCGGCACGAGATTTATCTGAGCAAACTTGCCCGACTCGAAAGCAGCCGCTTTCTTGATGAAGGCGAAGCGCCACCGCCGAGTGCAACGGCACTATTAGGTGGCATGAAAATTCTGGTGCCAATGGCAGGACTCATTGATGTGGAAGCAGAACGCGGCCGCCTATCGAAGAGTATGGAGAAAGTGTCCGGCGAACTTAAGAAACTGCAGGGCAAACTCGGCAATCAGAAGTTCGTTGAAAGAGCACCGCCCGCTGTCGTCGAGAAAGAACGTCAGCGTGCTGAAGAAATGGAACGCGAAATCAATCAGCTCAACGACCAATTGGAGCGATTGAATAATCTGGAATAGCAGGAGCTAACAATATGGCCAACGACATAGCAGCTGCAAAAGCGGTTACTGACAAACTCGCGGATGAAGTTGGCCAGATTATTCTCGGCAAAGACACAGAGATCCGACTTGCACTAGCCTGCATTCTTGCCGGTGGTCATTTATTAATTGAAGATGTGCCTGGTGTCGGTAAAACCCTGCTGGCCCGCTCACTGGCTATTGCACTCGACCTGAGCTTCAATCGTATACAGTTCACTAGCGACCTGATGCCTGCTGATGTCATTGGGGTCTCTATCTATCAGCCCAACGATAGCTCGTTTGTTTTTCATAAAGGTCCTCTTTTCGCACAGATGATACTGGCGGATGAAGTAAACCGCGCCACGCCAAAATCCCAAAGCGCATTGCTCGAAGCGATGGAAGAAAAACAGGTCAGCGTCGACGGCGAAACCTGGCCACTGCCGAAGCCATTTGTTGTCATCGCAACACAAAACCCGGTTCATCAAATCGGCACCTATCCGCTGCCGGAATCACAGCTCGACCGTTTTTTAATGCAGATCGGACTGGGCTATCCGGCCGAACAACTCGAGCGCAAATTGCTGCGGGGCGAAGATCGCCGAGAGCTACTTAAAACACTAACCCCCACGATTAGCGGCAGCGAACTTCCCGGATTACAAGCAACTGTCAGAACCATTGAGGTAAGTGATGCCCTGCTGGACTATGCGCAAGCGCTCACCCGCCACACTCGTGAACACCCTGACTTCGAACTTGGCTTATCGCCACGGGCAACTCTGGACATGATTAATGCGGCTAAAGCCTGGGCGCTTATGGAAGGACACAGCGGTGTTCTTCCTGAAGATTTACAAGCGATCTTCAAGCCTGTCGCCAATCATCGCCTTCGCCTTAAATCAGCCAGCGGCTCGATTCAGGGAAACCCCGCTGAACGTGTTCTGGCTGAAGTGCCCATACCCTGATGCGCAGCCCGGCGCAGTTAATCCGTCTACCATTCAGCAGAGTGCGTTCAAAGCTATCTGAGCGCAGCGGCAGCTGGATCAAAAAACGTCAGGGTGCTGATGCATTGCACGTTACGCTGCATCGTCGCCGCATCTACATACTCCCGACAAAATCCGGGCTGCTATATGCAGCAGTCGTGTTTATGTTGCTAATCGGTTCGCTGAACTACGCGAACAACATGGGCTTTATCCTCACGTTCCTGCTCACAGGTGTTGGTCTGGTTGCCATGCATCATAGCCACCGTAATCTCGCAGGACTAAAGGTCTCATTCACCCAGGTAGAACCGGTGTTTGCCGGGCAAGATGCACAGTTCGAGTTTGTGATCGAAAATCCTGAGCGTATTGATCGCTGGCAACTGTGTTCCGGGTGGAACAGTGTCGTAACGGTATGCGGTGATATCGATGCCTTAGATCGGGCCAAATTTTCGCTACCGCTCGGAACTACCCACCGGGGCTGGCTGGCCTGTCCTCGAATCGGCCTGAGCACAACGTACCCACTTGGTTTATTCCGCGCCTGGGCATGGGTGCATATGGACCTGCATGCGCTCGTATATCCGCAGCCATTAGATCGCGTCGACTTTGTAAGAACCGCCAATAACGAATCGGGCCAAAACGGTATCAATTCAAATGGCGAAGATGAGTTCTCCGGGCTACGTGAGTATCGCCGCGGAGACTCACCACGCAGCATCGCCTGGAAGTCTGCCGCAAGCCTTGGCACCTTACTGGTAAAAGAATATCGCGAAGGCGGGCAAACACCGCTATGGATCGAATGGAACAGTCTGAGTCATCCGGATAGCGAAACCCGTTTAGCCGCCATGTGCAGACTTGTCCTCGACGCTGATAGTAATCAGCTGATGTATGGATTGCGCCTGCCCGATGTCGCTATTCCTCCAGCAAAAGGACACACACACTTACACCATTGTCTTCGGGAACTCGCCATGTTCGGTGAGAGAAAAGTGTAGAGGATTATGAATACTCTACAGCCGTTGCAGATACCGAACGCACGCGAACGCAAGATCCGGATTCTGTGGCTGATGGCAGCAGTGGTCGTCGTCAGCGCTCCACACTTGCCGCATATTAGTCCGTGGATCGGCTTGCTATTGGGCATAGTTTGCATATGGCGTTATCTGGTAGAAGCCCGCGGCTGGTCGCTCCCGTCAACATGGGTAAAGGTACCTCTGGTCTTTATCGGACTTACTGCGGTAGCTCTCACCTATCGTCGTATTACCGGCGTAGAAGCCGGAACGGCATTGCTGCTCACAATGTTGGCGCTAAAGATTCTGGAAACCAAATCTGCCCGCGACCTCACCGTCGTCTCTATGATCTGTTGGTTCCTTATGTTTGCCGTTTTTCTGCGTGAACAGCAGCTCTGGGCTATCGCCTATATCTTCATCGGTGTAGGTGTCTGCATGACGGCTCTTGTGCAGATCCGGCGCGTTGGCCCGACATTGCCTACAGCTAAAGTTCTGCAGCAAACTGGTGGCCTGCTGCTTCAGGCACTACCTTTAATGCTAGTGCTATTCTTTCTTTTCCCCCGTCTACCGGCGCCAATCTGGGCACTATCGACGGGAGGTAGCAGCTCGCAAACCGGACTTAGTGACACCGTCAACCCGGGTGACATTAGTGAGCTCAGCCAATCTAACGCGGTGGCATTCCGGGTTCGTTTTAAAGGTGCAATTCCACCGCCGGATCAGCGCTACTGGCGCGGTCCCGTAATGGGCTATTTCAACGGTCGCTCATGGTCATGGGCTGATCGTGGCGAAGCAATACCAACGCCAGAAGGCTTAGCTGTATCAGGCAGTTACTACGACTATGAAGTCGTACTTGAGCCCCACGGTAGAGAATGGCTACTGGCACTCGAAACCCCGGCTCAGTGGACTCAGGCAAAATCCTACCTCTCCGCCGATCTGCAGCTTGTTAGCCAAGCCCCTATACGACAGCGCATCGTCTATACGGCAAGGTCTTATCAAACTGCGCGCAAAACTCAGCCAGAAGTAGAACGCTACTTAGAAGCGATGACCTACGTTACCCCCGGCGTGAACCCCGACAGTGTGAGTTTCGCAAAAGAGCTGCGGAATAAATCAGCCAACGATCGGGAATACCTGAACAAAATACTCAGCATGTTTCGTGAAGAGCAGTTCTACTACACCTTGCGCCCACCGAAACTAGGGAAGAACTCAGTCGATGATTTTTTATTCTCAAGCAAGCAGGGTTTTTGTGAGCACTATGCATCAGCGTTCGCCACACTGGCGCGAGCGGCCGGGATTCCAGCACGGCTGGTGACAG
>RCNB010002944.1_pt1 | contig 10263 bp, 11 predicted proteins | sample 2041321 | NCBI WGS metagenome assembly RCNB01 (sample SAMN09708232, study PRJNA481090) | Marine sediment metagenome, whole genome shotgun sequencing project.
CCACCAGCTGGTTTCGACATTGCGGAAAGTGGGGGGCCGGTTCTCGTCGGCGGCGTCCGTGTCCTTGTCCGGCATGGTGCGCAGTACGGTCATACGGCCGCTGGGCCAGTCATCGTGCTCGGGCAGCGGAATTTCAAGCGGCTCAGCAGTACTGTCATTGGAGCCATGACTCAGCCAGTCATGTACCATGAATTGGATCCACGCCGCCGCCAGTACATTCAAATGCGGGACCGGCACAAACTCATGGCGTTTGAGTAGCTTTTCACTGATCAATCGCGGGCTGGGGTCCATCAGCTCGGCCTCGGAAGGTTTGTACGTGTCCTTCATCGCCACGTTTCGCCCAAAACGTGCCCCGGCGCTGCCCACTTGGGGCTCGGCTAGGTCATTGAACCGACCATCAGGTGTTCGCCAGCCGATCACATCAAAATCCGGTGGCCGCTTCGCATCCAGCGGATCAGTCTCGGTGTCAATTAGGTTGTCATGTCGCAGGTTCACCCGATGGCCCAGGATGATTGCGATGGCGGGGATAAATGGCCACGAGTGCCATACCGCAATTCGTTGAGAAAGACGGGCGATACGGCCCAGAAAGGCATCAAGTATTCTTTCAAACATTAATGGCGCCTCCAAAGGAGAACTAGGAAATAAGCATCAATCAACTTAGGCAGAGTATCACAGAATGCGCTAATTTCACAGTCTCAGATTTCTCGCCGCAGCGACGTTTCCCCCGACTTTGTCAGTGCGTCCACTTTCACGTAGGTAACAATCCGGCCCCGGTCATGCGCCGGGAAACTCGTGCGCCGCAATAGCCGAGCGGAGCGTCAGGTCAACAGCGGCGGATATCATCTGGATGCCGCAGGCGTAGCAAAAGGCCATCACATGCTCGATATCGGGTGCGGGTGGGGAACACTGTTGAAATCCGCTGTCGAGCTTCGCGGCGCTGCCTCGGCGCAGGGGCTGACGCTGAGCCCGCTACAGCGTGACCATATTGACAGTCTGGGCATGCCGAACGTCTCTGCTTTACTTCAGAGCTACGAGTATTTCGAACCTGAAATCAAATTTGACTCCATTGTCAGCGTTGGAGCATTTGAACACTTCGTAAAACCGGAAATGTCGCATGATGAGCGATTGAACATCTATTCTGAACTGTTCCGACGATGCGCAGACTGGATGACCGTCGATGGGCGGGTCTCATTGCAAACCATGGCCTGGGGCGATGCTGGCGAGACCGAACGACGCATGAATCGGATTCATGAGATTTTTCCCGAAAGCGACCTGCCGGAAATCGCAGAAGTGATCGAGGCAGTTCATCCGTATCTGGAACTGGTCGCAATGGAAAACAGGCCCGAGGACTACGAATGGACCCTTGCGGCCTGGGCCAAAAATCTCAGGGCCAATCGCGACCGCGCGATTGAAATCGTTGGTCCGGAACGGTTCAAGTTTTACTTGGATAGCTACAAAGGCGGATCGCTGCTCTATCGTCGGCGTCGATTCTACCTTTGCCGATTTGTAATTAAACGCCGAGGTAGATGAGCCCGCGGTGGTGACAGAAGCAAAAATCTGCTCTGCTACCTCGACGGGCTAATACGCAAAATTCCCTCACATTGCCCGCGTCCTGTAAGGCCGCATTCAGATCGAAGGAGACAGTCCGCCGTCAAGTGGCTGATTGCTTGTGCAGAAGATACGCTGTCACAACAATCTTAGCGCCTTTAATTGTCCAAGCGCCAACTCACCTTGTAATCTTGCGACGGGATTGGCGCCATGTCACCGTCAAAACCAATGCGTCTTGCCAAAACAACTCCGGTGGGCGTAGCTCTAACGTCATTCCCCGTACTTTGGGGTTCTCAGGTTAAGGAGTGTTTGACGTGAATGCCATCTCTTATGCGGCTCTACCGTTATTGATTGGCGCGCTTCCGGCTGGTGCTGAGACGTTCCGCGCAATCAACTGGCTTAACGTCAGTGCAATCACGGCAACCGAGTTTGAAGTGGTTTTGAAGCCGGGAGCGAGTTCTCGTGGAGTATGGTGCGCAGCGTCTGATTACAGCTGGCGGCGCTTGGGTCAGTACAAAAAACTGAGCTAATTGTTAAAACTTCGACAGGACCCAGTGTTACACAACCCGGGCGCAACGGGGTTGTATTTACCATTGATCCCAATCAGGTGGACGCTGCTCCGACCAGATCGTTTATGGTAACGACAAAGAGGGTTGGCGCGAGCATGAGTGTGGATCATGCCCGGATGTTTTGCCCGCACTTGCCGGGCCCCGCCTACAATTGGCGCTAAACATTGGTTTGGACTTCACCGTTGGCTTCACTTGGCGTTCGACATTTCGGGCGGAAGGCTTTCTGCTAGCAAAACTTGGCACTGTGTTCCCAATTGATGCGTCGTGACCATTGTGGATGGCGCTCGATTTATGTGGGTCTGCAAAAAGACGAACAAACACCAGGTCGCAGTTCTCTGATGCGATTGATTCCGCACCTGAATTTCCGTTTTCGGTTGGAACTGTCTTGATCGAAAATACTTGGTCACAAAATTCGAAATGTCGGGCATTAGGACGGCGGTGGTGTAAGCGCTTGCATTTTGACTTGTAAGCGCTTACACCACTCCTGTCGTCACAACTTGGTCACTTGGGATAGGAGCGTCACATGTATATGGGGATAGCAGTATTTCTGTTCGCTGGATTTTTCCTAAACGTATTTCTAGGGGCTTCTGGAGGGGGACTGCACCTGAGCGAAGTGTCGGAAATGCTAGTGCTGACGACGTCAGTGCTGTTTTTTGTCGCCGCCATCTTGAAGCGCGAAGCGGCTGCCAAAAAAAATAACAATTAGCGAAGAAATGACTTCTGGGAGGAAGCAAGAATGAAAAACGAACTGCAATCGGCAGCACGCCGGAACTTTTTGAAATTGACTGGCAGTGGCGCTTTTACAGCAGCTATGGTTGCTGGGGGCGCAGGGATGCTGTGGTCAACCGAAGCAGTCGCCCAGACGGCGAAGGAAGAAAAAGATCGCCAGTCCGCCGCTGAACATACGATGACGATCGCAACGGCCTACGTATTGGGCGCGTCGCGCAGCTACCCCATCATGCAGCTTGACCTCAAAGAGAACATTCAAAACGCAACCAACGGCAAGGTGTATGTCAAGCTCGCACCAGGTGGTCAGCTTGGCGCCGGAGGCGCGCTAGTGCAAAAGGTGCAAGGCGGTACGATTCAGGCAGCGCAGCATTCGTTGTCAAATTTTGCCCCGTTTGCGCCAACCGTTGACTTGATCAACATGCCATATTTCTGCGGTGCCAATCAGCGATTCATCAATCTGGTTCATTCGGACGCTTGGAAAAATGATGTTCACCCGAAGGTGGAAGCAAAGGGCTTCAAGACTCTGTTTTATGTGGTCATTGACCCTCGTGTTGTCGCAGTGCGCAAAGGCGGCGCCGGAGCAGTGCTTACACCCGGCGATCTGAATGGCGTCAAATTCCGGGTTCCGGGATCCAAAATGCTGCAGCAGTATTACCGGATGGTTGGTGCCAACCCGACACCGGTTGCATGGGGTGAAACACCCTCGGCCATCAAGCAAGGCGTCGCCGATGCGCTTGATCCGTCAGTTGGTGCGCTGCATGTATTTGGCTTCAAGGACATCCTCAGCCATGTCACGTTTACTCAAGCGGTGCCTGATAGCCAGGTCTTCTCTTGTAATCTGGAATGGTTCAACAGCCTGCCTGCCGACGTACAGGAAGGTGTTGTAGTAGGGTCTGATATCACGGCACAACAGAACTTGGCGAAAGTTCCGTCTGCGCGCAACTACGCCATGTATGAGCTGCGCAAATCTGGTGTTGAGTTCCATTCGCTCTCGGAAGATCAGCTTGCTGAGTGGAAGGCTGCTGGGGGCCATCAAAATGCGGATTGGGACAGCTTCAAGGTCGAATTGGCCGGTTCCATGGAGCAGTTTGACAAATTGAACGAAGCTGCCAGCACACGCGGCAAGTTCTACGTCCACGACGCTTAAGAATACTACTGCCGTCAAACCGTTCTGGTTTGACGGCACTCAATCTTCTTTTCAAAAAACTTCTTCCTCACCGCGCGCGTTGCAGGTGGCCGGAGATGCTATGAAAGTGAGGTCCCGATGCAGGGGATTCTGTCAGCACTAAACAAAAACGCTGAACGCTGGGCGCTCTTATTTTTCTACGTCCTGCTGGTGTCCACAATGGCCATCGAAGTGATCCGTCGCGAGGTGTTTTCGTATTCCTCGATCTGGGGGGAAGAAGTTGTGCGGTATGCGTTCATCTATCTTGCCTGGATCGGTGCTGCCTCGGCCGTCCGCGAGCGCGCCCACATCCGCATCGACGTCATCATGCACTACGTCCCGTCGCAGGTCAAAACGCTGATCTACATTCTGGGTGATCTGGTGATGTTATCGGTCGCTGTTGTAGCCCTCTACTGGTCGTTCGAGACGGTTATGGTCTCATGGAAATTTGGCTCCGTAAGCCACGGCCTTCGGATCTCGATGGTGTGGTTCCTCGCAGCGGTCCCCGTTGGCTTTTCACTTATGGTGTTTCGCCTGATCCAGTCGCTGCTCCGCGACATCAAAGACTTTCGTTCGGGTACGCCCGTTTACGAAGGTGACAAACTGTTTGATTGAGGTCCACCATGCTGTTTCCAGGTCTACAAGAACAAACTGTGGTACTCGGGTGGGACTTTTTCCTGCCGGTCATCGTTTTCGTCATCTTCTGTGCATTGGCTATCCCTGTCTGGGCCTCTATCGGTGCTGCCGCGATTGCAATGCTGCTGTTGTCTGGCGCTCTGCCATTATCGCTGTTGGGGGAATCTCTGTTTGATGGCATTGACGCCTTTGCCCTGACAGCCGTACCGCTGTTCATCCTGACGGGCGACGTGCTGGTGCGAACTGGGCTCAGTCGTAAGTTTCTGAACGTGGCCGAGGCACTGACGTGCTGGACAAAAGGTGGATTTGGTTCTGCCACTGTCCTTGTGTGCGGGATGTTCTCTGCGATTTCTGGCTCAGACGCAGCGGGGGCAGCGGCGGTCGGCCGGATGACGATTGATAGGCTGGTCGAATCTGGCTACCCGCGTCCCTATGCCTGTGCGCTCGTTGCTGCGGGTGCCTGTACCGGTGTTTTGATCCCGCCGTCGATCGCTTACATTATCATCGGACTGGTTCTGGGCATATCCGCCTCTACCTTGTTTATCGCCGCTCTGATCCCGGGGATCGCCATTCTGGTGTCTATTCTTGTGACCAATCTGGTGATGAACCGCATCTACTCTTATGAAGGCGGCGAACCCATGTCGTTTGGTGAGTGGTCCAGCAACCTTTGGAAAACTGTTTCCAGCGGCTGGTACGCGTTTCTGGTGCCCGGCATCATCTTTTATGGTATCTTCTCGGGACGCCTGACGCCTACCGAGGCCGGGGCCACCGCTGTTATCGTGACCATCATTCTTGGGTTCATCCTCAAGACACTGAAGTTTTCGGACTTTCCAGCCATGTTGATCAGTTCGGCAAAAGTAAACGGTGTTATCCTGCCGATCATCGCCTTTTCGCTGCCTCTGGCGCAGGCCTTGGCAATTATGGGCGTTCCACAAGGCTTCGTTGCCTCTGTCTCGGCGCTGACTGACGACCCATATGTGTTGACGCTGCTGATGATTGGTATCTTGATTGCCGCGGGCTGTGTCATGGAGACGACACCGAATATCGTTATCCTTGCCCCGATCCTCAAACCGCTGGCCGATTCCATCGGAATGCATGAAATTCAGTTCTGCATCATGATGATCACAGCCCTGGGTGTCGGGTTCATTACCCCGCCATTGGGGCTCAACCTTTTCGTTGTGTCTGGTATCACGGGTGAATCTGTCCTCAGAATCGCCTCGCGAGTCGGACCGTTTGTATTATGCATGCTCATTGTCACCTTGTTGATTGCCTATGTTCCGGCAGTCTCGCTGACAATGCTGCCCGAAAACCTAAGATAGGAAACAATAATGCCAAGAGATTACCTTAAGAAAGCAACGCTGACGGCCAAATCCGATGCATCCGATGTGCATGCTACCGTCAAGGGCATCCTGGATGACATCGAGGCCGGCGGTGATGCCGAGGCGCTGAAGTATGCAGCCAAGTTTGACAAATATGACGGACCAGTGCTGCTCGGGGCGGACGACATTGCAGCGGCGTCGGATAAAGTGTCGCAAAAGCTGAAAGACGACATTGCATTTGCCCATGACAACGTCCGCCGCTTTGCCGAAATGCAAAAGCAGACCATGCAGGATGTTGAGATTGAAATCGTGCCAGGCCTGATTGCAGGCCAGAAAATCATTCCTTGTCAGGCAGCAGGTTGCTACGTGCCGGGCGGAAGGTACAGCCACATCGCAAGTGCAATCATGACTGTAACCACTGCCAAGGTTGCCGGCTGCAATCATATCACAGCCTGCTCGCCGCCGCGCGTGGGTGAAGGAGTTGCACCAGCGATCATCTATGCCGCCAATTTGTGCGGCGCAGACAAGATCCTGTCGATGGGCGGGGTTCAAGGCGTGGCAGCGATGACATTTGGTTTGTTCGGGTTGCCCAAGGCTGACATTCTTGTCGGCCCCGGCAACCAGTTTGTGGCAGAGGCGAAGCGCATTCTGTTTGGCCGCGTCGGGATCGATATGATTGCCGGGCCAACTGACAGCCTGATTCTGGCGGATGCCTCGTCTGATCCCTTTATCGTTGCAACGGACTTGGTTGGGCAGGCCGAACATGGCTACAACTCACCTGTTTGGCTCGTGACAGATACCCGCGCGATAGCCGAAAAAGTCATGGAACTGGTGCCGGTCCTGATCGCTGACCTCCCAGATGTTAACCGTCAGAACGCGGAAGCAGCCTGGCGTGATTATGCCGAAGTCATCGTGTGCACGGACCGCGAAGAAATGGCCGCGACATCTGATGACTATGCGCCCGAACACCTTACCGTTCAGGCACTGGACCTCGATTGGTGGCGCAATCGTCTGCAATGCTACGGATCGCTTTTTCTGGGCGAGGAGACCACAGTGGCTTTCGGCGACAAAGCCTCAGGCACAAACCACGTTTTGCCCACGTCGCAATCTGCCAAATATACGGGCGGTTTGTCCGTGCACAAATACATGAAGATCGTAACATGGCAGACTTCGAGCCAAGAAGGGTCAAAGCGTGTGGCCGAAGCCACTGCCCGTATTTCAAGGTTGGAAGGTATGGAAGGTCATGCTCGCACTGCCGACGCGCGTCTGCACAAGTACTTTCCGGACGAAACATTTGACCTGACAGCGACCGAGTAACGGTTGTGGCTGGGCTGTTTGATGTCAAAGGCAGGGTGGTTTGTGTCACCGGAGCCAGCAGCGGGCTTGGGCGCGCTGCGGCCAGTCTTTTGGTATCGGCGGGTGCGCGTGTTGTCGGTGTGGCCCGGCGCGGGGATGTGCTGGATCAGTGGCGTCTCGAAGCAGATGGCGACACAGCCGCGGTTGTTGCCGACCTGTCTGACCGGTCGCAGCTGAGCCAGATCGCAGCAGATGTGTCTGTTCCGTTTGGCCCGCCCGACATTCTGATAAATGCCGCGGGCATCAATACCCGTCAGCACGCTGATGACGTCACCGCAGAGAGGTGGGATCAGACGATGAACCTGAACCTCTCGGCACCGTTTTTTCTGGCGCAGGCAATGGTTCCGGCGATGAAGTCAAAAGGCTGGGGAAGGATCATCAACTTTGCATCCCTTCAGTCCCGCCGCGCCTTTTCGAACGGCATCAGCTATGGCGCATCCAAAGGCGGTGTCGAACAACTGACCCGCGCAATGGCAGAAGCGTGGTCAGGGGATGGCATCATGGCAAATGCGTTGGCACCAGGGTTCATTCGAACCGAGCTCACCGGGCCGGTATTTGACAATCCGGTGCTGGCCAAACGCAATGCTGATCAGACCTGTATCGGTCGCAACGGCGAGCCAAACGATCTTGACGGCCCGTTGATGTTCTTTTGCTCGCGTGCGTCTGACTACGTGACCGGCCAACTGCTCTTTGTTGACGGAGGCTATACAGCCAAATGAAAGCTTTGATCTATACCGCAGTTGAAACCTTAGAGTATCGCGATGCGCCGCAGCCAGTCCCTAATGAGGGCGAGGAGCTGATCCAGATCATGGCATCGGGCATATGTGGATCGGACATGCACGCTTATCGTGGCCATGATGCGCGCAGACCTGCGCCTCTGGTACTTGGACACGAAGCGGCGGGGGTTGTTGTCGGCGGACCGGATGAGGGGCGGCGGGTAACGATCAACCCGCTTGTCACCTGCGGAACCTGCCGTGATTGCACAACAGGTCGCACCAACCTTTGTGCCGCCCGTCAAATCATTTCGATGCCACCGCGCGCGGGCGCTTTTGCAGACTACGTTACCATGCCGCGCAGCAATTTGATCACGGTGCCAGATGCGACGTCTCTGGCACATGCGGCCCTTGCTGAACCATTGGCCTGCGGCTGGCACGGTGTGCGGCTTGGTATTGCTGCTGCGGGCAGGGCACCGGAAGACATAAATGCCCTGGTGATCGGTGGCGGTGCGATTGGTCTTGGATCGGCCCTCAGCCTGACGGCACAAGGCATTCGCAATGTCACCTTGGTCGAACCCAATGACGAGCGACGCACATTTTTGCACAACAGATGCGGCCAGAACGCAGTGGCACCTGATGATCTTGATGCTGACATGATGTTTGATCTGATCATCGACGGCGTGGGTTTTTCTGCAACGCGCCAGTCTGCATCTGCCCATGCGCGCCCCGGTGGGGTGATCGTGCATATCGGTCTCGGCGAAGACGCCGGCGGTCTGGATATTCGCCGCATGACCCTTCAGGAGATAACCTTCATCGGCACCTACACGTACACAGCCGACGATTTCGAACAGACAACCGGCGCGATCTTTGATGGTACCATGGGGCCGCTTGATTGGATCGATTTGCAGCCACTCTCGGACGGCGCGCGCGCCTTCCAAGGCATTCGAGCCGGCACAGTTGCTGCGCCAAAAACTATTCTGGTTCCGGCGCATGCGCGCCTGCCATAACGCCAAGCATTTACGCGTTCTGCGGATCGCATCCCTTCCCGAAAGGACAGGACATGTACGACAAGATTATCATATCACTGGCCCTTGATCATGGCATCAGCCAGACTGCCCTTGCGGTCGCAAGAAGCCTGCGCAGCGAAGTCGGAGAGATTGTTGCGGTGCACGTCTACGAACCGCTCCATGGCACAGCGAGCACCTTTGTTACGGAAGAGGCCGTGGCGCATGCGATGCAATCGGCAAAAGACCGACTGGCGGAAAGGGTTACGGACGCCCCCGATGTTAAGGCGGTTATGCTCAAAGGCCATCCCGGCCGCGCCATCACGGACTACGCCAAGAAGTTTGGGGCGGATTGCATCATAGTCGGCTCTCATAAACCGGGACTACGGGACTATTTTCTGGGCTCAACCTCTGCCCGCGTCGTGCGCCATGCCCCGTGTTCCGTCCATGTACTGCGTTAGTTTTCTGATGCAACCGAACCCAGCCCAATAAAGTTTTTCTGAACAACAGGAGTAGACCAAGTGTCAATCAGCAAGAAAATCGTGGACGATTTTGTCGCCAACGATGTGTCGTTCGTCACGACGGTGCCATGCAAACAGCTGGCAGGTGTCATTGACGAAGTCGAGGCGCGCAAAGAAATCTACCACATCCCATCCAACAAAGAAGACGAGGGCATGGGATTGTGTGCTGGTGCCTTTATGGGTGGCAAACGTCCTGCAATCATCATGCAGAACACTGCAATTGGTGTGACCGTCAACACTCTGGTCACGCTGACGCAATACTACAGGATGCCGCTGCCGATGCTCATCTCGTATCGCGGAGAGCTGCGCGAGCCGGTGGCCTGTCAGGTCGAAATGGCGGTACACACCAAAGCGTTGTTGGATCAGCTGCACATCCCGACCTATCACTTTCACAAGGAACAGGATGCTGATGAGTTGGACGCAATCCTGAAATACACTTTCATGTGCAACAAGCCTGTCGCGATCCTGACGGACGCATCTTTCTGGGGAGGATATGGCGAATGATCCGGTCTGAAATCTTACGCGAAATCGCGCCGATCCTTCGGGATCATCTTGTCGTCTGCAATATTGGCTTGCCCAGCCAAGAACTGCACATGATCGACGACCAGCCGACAAATTTCTACATGCTGGGCACAATGGGATTGTCTTCTTCCATCGGATTGGGCATCGCCCTTGCGCAAAACAAAAAGGTGATTTCGAT
>RCNB010002945.1_pt1 | contig 10263 bp, 11 predicted proteins | sample 2041321 | NCBI WGS metagenome assembly RCNB01 (sample SAMN09708232, study PRJNA481090) | Marine sediment metagenome, whole genome shotgun sequencing project.
AACAGGCAATTTCGAAGAGCACTCTGGGGAATTCAGAAATTGTTCAAATGCAGAGAAAAAAGGATGTGATGACAACCCCCTTTTAAATAAGGGGAAATGTTGCTGATGTCTGTTTTAAGAAACATACTTTATATAAAATACAGACTGACAGCGAGATTAGTTATTTAAAAGCTGTCAAATTGATGACATTCGTTTTAAGAGAGAATAACGAAAATGGTTCCAAACTTTAAAGAAGCAATGAAAACAATAAATCCAGGAATTTTGCATTTTGATAAACTCCTGACACTGCAGGTAAATCTGGGAAATATATGTAATCAGAACTGCAAGCATTGTCATATATCTGCCGGTCCTACGGGTGACAGGATTATGAGCAAAGAAGTTATGGAGAAAATTCTTGTGTTTCTTGGTAACCACAAAGGACTTATTCTTGATATTACCGGGGGGTGTCCAGAAATGAATCCACATTTTAAATTTTTTGTTGAGGAAGCTTCTAACCTTGTTTCTCGTTTAATGGTGAGGACAAATCTTACTGTATTCAGTGAAGAAGGAATGAGTTGGATACCTGAGTGGTATAAAAAACATCGAGTTGTTCTTATGGCTTCACTGCCCTGTTATACTGAAGAAAATGTTGATAATCAGAGAGGAAATGGTGTTTTTAAAAAAAGTATAAACGCACTTAATAAACTGAAAAAATTAGGATACGGGACCTCACTGGAATTAAACTTGATCTATAACCCTGGTGGAAATTATCTGCCGGACTTTCAGAGGAAACTTGAGGAGGATTATAAGAAACAACTCTTTGAAAAATACAGAATCAAATTCAACAACCTTTTTGCAATTGTGAATGCACCACTTGGCCGTTTCATGAACTATCTTGAATCGAATGGACTGACTGAACAATACTTTCAATTATTGGTTGACAACCTTAATCCTGATATTGCTGGTAATATTATGTGTAGGACTCTTATAAATGTGGACTGGCAGGGTATTTTATATAATTGTGATTTCAATCAAGCGTCAGGACTGCCCATGGTAAATATAACAGGAAAAGTACTTAGTATCAATGACATACAAGATGTTGTTAAAAATAAGTATGAGATTGTCATGGGCAAGCATTGTTATTGTTGTACTGCTGGGTCAGGCTCCAGTTGTACGGGTGTATTGACAGGATGAATAAACCAGGTAAAGATTGCATGCTCTTTTTCGCAAAGTATCCCGAAAAGGGGGAAGTGAAAAAACGTCTTGCTACGCATTTAGGAGAGGATATAACGGTTGAGCTCTATAGATATTTTGTACTGGATTCCTTATCAACACTTGAGAAATGTGGGGTTAAGCTACTGGTGTGTTTTTATCCACCAGAATCGCAAAAGAGATTTGCAGAATGGTTGGGGATGAACTATTCATATGTGCCTCAACAAGGTTCAGATTTGGGGCAGAGGATGAAAACCTGTTTTGTTAATGCGTTCGACCGTGGTTTCCAGTTCGTCGTTGCTATTGGCAGTGATATTCCTGATTTGCCATGTGAGTTTATTAAGGAAGCACTTTCATCCTTGAAAACACATGATGTCGTAATAGGACCATCTTTTGATGGAGGATATTATTTAATAGGGTTCAGGGAGGATAAGTTTATACCTGAGGTATTTGATGGAATAGATTGGGGAACTCATACAGTGTTTCACGATACGCTTACTGTTTTACAAAACGCAATATGCAAAGTACACACCCTCCCTAAGTGGAGTGATATAGATACCATTGCTGATCTGAAGCATCTGATTGATAGAAATCAGAATACAGAATTTCACAACTCAAAGACAATATCTTACATCTCAAATATTCCTGGATTACTCACGTGAAGGCTTCTTATAAGAAACGGATCATTTTGCTTGTTATCATCCTGACCACAATTGCGATCATCCGATTTTCTGGTGTCGACCGTTATCTAACGTTCGAAAACCTGCAGGAGAATAAGTTTCGATTGCAACAGATTGTAGAGGGTAACTATCTGCGATCGATTGGTGGGTATGTGCTGCTTTACATAGTCGTTGTTGCGTTTTCTATTCCTGGTGCTACTATTTTAACACTCAGTGGTGGTTTTTTATTTGGGGTAATATGGGGGGCCGTTTATGTAAATGTTGGAGCAACCACAGGGGCGGCACTGGCTTTTCTCTTTTGCAGATATGTGGCAGGTGAATGGGTTCAGAATAAATATGGAGATAAGCTCAATAAGTTTAATAAAGAACTCGAAGAAAATGGCTATCGCTATCTACTAGCGTTACGTTTGATTCCTGTATTCCCTTTCTTCATGATCAATATTTTTGCCGGTTTGACAAAGTTTTCTTTGAGGACATTTATATGGACAACAAGTGTGGGTATATTGCCTGGTTCTTTAGTTTATGCCTTTGCCGGCAATCAGCTTAACGCTATCGAATCTGTGAAAGACATTTTTTCTGCGAAGATTATAGGTGCATTTTCACTGTTGGCACTCTTCGTTCTCTTTCCTGTAATTGTAAATTATATTAAACGCAAGAGGCTGAAGTGACTGGAATTAAAGGTAAAATAATTTATAAAAGGAGCTATGAATATGGAAACTTCTATGCACGATGCATCAGGCAGCAGTAAAACAAAACCAACACTGCTTTTTGTTTATAACGCTGATACAGGTTTGTTTAGTGTGATGACTGACTATGCACACAAAATTATTTCACCTAAAACATACCCCTGTAATTTATGTGCCATTACCTACGGTAATATGGGGATGAATAAAAAGTGGAAAGAATATATTGACAATTTAACTATCCCAATTGAATTTTTGCACCGCGATGAATTTTTGAAACGTTATGATTTGAAAGATACACAACTTCCAGCTACCTTCATAAAAAAAGGAGAAAACATAGCTGTGCTTATTGACCATTCTGAAATTAACGGGTGCACGTCGGTAGAGGAGTTAATGGATCTGGTAACGATGAAGATAGAAAACGTAAGCTAGATTTCACATGCTTCGCATTCTCTCAGCATTTTGGCTGACTCTTCTGGTAAAATAGTATTCACCTGTATATGTGTTCCTCTTTCAAAACCTCCCAAAATTTTTGTGCGTGGAATAAGCTGCATATGCCAATGATAAGAGGGTACATCTGATAAAGGATATGGCACTGTTCTTATAACGAAGTTAAAATCAGGATTATCTATAGAGATGCGAAATTTGTTGAGAACGGTATGCAGGATGTCTGCAAGATTTTCTAACCGTATTCCCTCTATATCCTGTAGACCGGCTCTATGTAAAGTTGGAACTATCCATGTTTCATTCTCAGCTCCAGCAGCATAAGGCACAAAGGCTATATAATTATCATTTTGATATACCAACCTTATTTTTTCTTTTATTTCGTAGCGCAGCATATCACATATGACACACGAACCATAGGTGTCGAAGTGTTTCTCTGCTTCATGAATGAGTGTGCGAGTATATAAAGGAACTACTCTTGAACCGACTACCTGAGTATGAGAATGTGGTTGCGTTTGGCCTGCTAAGACACCATAATTTTTAAAGATTATGGTCATGAGGTTATTGGGATTTTTTTTAAACTCATCATATCTATTTACATAGGCAGAAATAACATTTTTAATTTCCTCTCTAGGCATTTCAGTAATGGTCTCGTTGTGTTTGCTGGTATCAATGACTATCTCATGGCTACCACAACCCTTCAATTTTTGATATATTCCCTCCCTTTCAAAAGAATCAGGCACTAGAGGGCAAGTGTTAAATCTATCTAAAATCTTAAACTTGTTATCTATAACTCTTGTGAGCCAGTTACCGTCTTTATCTTCTATCCTGTGTCTTTCTTCAACAGGAAATGTTTTTTCATTCCCAGGACAAAAAGGACATTCAGGATCGTAATTTTTATCAGAAACAGGGGTACTTATAATTTTATTGAGAACGGCATTCGGCTTTTTTGCCCTTTCTGATGAGATAACTACCCACTCCTTAGTTGCTAGATTTTGGCGTAATTCAGACATATCGTTATTCCTCCTGAGACGTTTGTCTTTCACTATTGAATATTTTCTGGAGCTGGCGGTTTTTTCTTGTTAATATTACAATCTTTATATAAAGTATGCTATACTTTTCTGGTAATTGATATTTTAGCAAAAAACCCTGTGAGAATGCAAATTATTGTGCTGTGACATGATAAGTACTGAAAGGAGGTGGTTATAGAGTATATAAGAATATATTAAAAGGTTTGAATAATAAATCTAATAACATTATCTAAAAATGAGGGGGGTTGGTTATGAAAAGAGAATGGTTAATTGCTATAGCCACTATTTTTATAAGTGTGTTTTGTATGACAGGACTTACCTTCGCTGCTGAGGAAAAAACAGATGAGATAAAGGTAATCAATAAAATTATTTCCGTCACTGCTCGCGAAGGTTTACAACCTGCTACTCTTACATCTAAACCTGGTACTACGGTGATATGGGTGAACCACTCAAGGCAACCTGTGGAGATACTTTTCCTTGATAAAAAGGTTACACTTGCCTGTGGTACTCCTGTAAACTTTTTTATTGGTAAAGATGGGGCTTATGAATCAGCAAAAATTCCTTTTGGTGGTACTGCCAGCCTTTGTTTTACAGAAAAGGGAAAATTTGAGTATGTATACAAAGCTTCGTCGACATTCTACCCGTTACAAAAGAAAGAATTTAAGGGATTTATTTGGATTAAATAGCTCTGCCCGAATTTTATAGCCTTATTTATAATTATAAAGCTATACAAGGATGATATTAGCCCCTCAGGAATGTTGAGGGGCTTTTTTTGTTGGGTGATATTTATTGTGCTTCCTTCGAAGCAATTAATGCGTATCTGGTAAAAAGCGGACCTAAAATTTCATAAAAAACGGTTGTCGCTATGATGGTAGGAAATAAAATATCTCCTATTTGAGGAAGTTCTTCTTTAACAATGAGTGCAAGCCCTATGGCAACTCCTGCTTGAGGCAAGAGTCCCCAGCCAAGATATTTTCTTATTTTGTGCTCTGCTTTGGAAAGATATCCCCCCAGGTAGGCCCCTAAAATCTTTCCTAGAGATCTGAAAAAGATAAAGATAATTCCAATCAGCAACACTCCTCGAAGCAGGGTAATTTCAAGATTAGCTCCTGCCAGTATGAAAAAAAGTAAATAAAGGGGGGCATCGACACTTTTTATGAGATCAAAGAATTTGAAAGAAGTTGGACTAATATTGATCAGCACTGCTCCAAAAACGATATTAGTGAGGAGTAGAGAAAGGTGTAAGTGAAGAGCCAGGCCGGTATTGAGCAAGAGGAAACCAAGGATGTAAATTAAGAGGTCTGACTTTAGTTTAATATATCGGGAGATGAAATTACATAGCAGGGCAGATAAACTGCCAAGAATAACCACAAAGAACATTTCTATGATAAATGGGTAGATTGCATTGAACCATGAAAAATTAGCACCTACACCTTGAATGATGCCTTTGGAAAAAGCAAACGATAGGGCAAAAACAATAAGACACCAGGCATCATCAATTGCTACTACACCAAGGAGTGTATTGGTTAAACTTCCCCGTGCTTTATATTCCCTTATGACCATCAATGTAGCAGCAGGTGCGGTGGCTGAGGAGATAGCTCCGAAGAGAATGGCAACAGATAAAGGCTGTTCAAGTATAAAGAATAAGCTTATTGTTACTAAAAGGCATGGCAAAAGGGCAGCGATAAGTGAGATATAGATGACTGGTCTGCCAATTTCTTTAAAAGAACTGAATAAAAATGTTTCCCCCAAACTAAATGCAATGATGCCCAGGGCAATATTAGAGATAAGACCGGATGATTTTATGAGTTGGGGGTTTATCAGATTCAGGAGGGAAGGACCGACGAAAATACCCACAATGATAAAAGCAGTCACCGTGGGTAATTTTATTTTCTGAATGAATCTTTCAGCCAGCAAACCAAGGAGGAGTATAAACCCCAGATTGAGGATAGTATTCACTCGATTATCCCTTTTTCTCGGAAAAGTGCGGAGATGATATCAAAAAGCGTGATAACTCCTACCAGAGTGCCGTTTCTGACTACAGGCAATCCCTGCTTGTTATGAAGCTTCATCAGGGTGCGAGCCTCCGAGATGGTTTTGTCCTCTTCAATGCTAATAACATTACTTTCCATAAGGTCAGAAACAGATGTCGTTTTTATCCACTCCGGTGTGATTTCTGCATCTAAGATATCCATTTCTTCCTCTTCTACTTTGAGTGAAGGGCTTGCTCTCAACATGCGGGTAAGACGTTTGCTGTGTGGTTTGAAAATTTCCATTATACTTTCAATGCTGACCGTGCCAAGGATGTTGTTATCCTCATCAATCACGGGAAGTCTGTGAAAATGGTAATTTTGGAACAGCTTTATCAGTTCAATCAAATTGAGAGATGGTTTAACGGTGATAAACTTTTTGCTCATCACTTCTTTTACAAGCATGGGTATTCTCTATGGTTGTTGGTTTTTAGTTGGCAGTTGTCAATAATGGAAGGAGCATAAATGAATGTTTTTAGTCATCTTCTACAATGCAGCAGGGTTTTTCCATGACCTCAAGATCCTCAGTTTCCAGATACGTTTTCATATCTCTTAAGAAATTAGCTGCGTTGATTCCATCGACCACGCGATGGTCCATAGAAAGTGTAACTTTCATTAGTTTGGCAGGAACGACGGACCCATCTTTAATAACAGGGGTATCTTTGATTGCACTGACAGCTAAAATAGCAGTCTGAGGGGGATAAATGATAGCGGCAAAGTCGGTTACACCTAACATCCCCAGATTGCTGATCGTAAAGGTACCATCGGTGAAATCGTCTGTGGAGAATTTCCCAGATTCTGCTTTCTCCCGCAAATTTTTCACCCCACTGGATATTTCTTCAAGAGTCAATTTATCACAACCCTTAAGAATAGGAATAATTAGTCCTTCTGGAAGGCCAAAAACGATACCTATATTCACCTCTTTTTTTAGAATTAAACCTTGCTCAGGGTAGACTGCATTAAGATAAGGATAGTTCTTAAGAGTTGCAGCAGCAGCTCTGATGATAACATCATTTATAGTAATCTTTTCTTTACCTTCTTTTTTCTGTTTTAGTACTTCAAGCTCGTTGATAACTTTAGTCATATCAATTTCATAGCTTACATAAAAATGGGGAATGTGTTGTTTGCTATAGCTTACTGTTGCGGCAATAGCCTTTCTCATCTTGGAAAGGTCTGTGATCTCTTCAGTTGGAAGCACCTCTCTTTGTATAAGGGGTGTCGTCCCTTCCTTTACTGCCTTGTGTTCTCGAAAATCTCTTACGTCTTTGAGTGTAATCATACCACCGTCACCAGTTCCTTCAACCGGGGTGATATCTATTCCCCTTTGTTGAGCAAAGCTTCTGGCGGCCGGAGAGGCATTTGCTCCTTCTGTAGTGGCAATAACTTTCCTCTCCATTTTTATAGGCACCACTTTGAGCTTTGGAGTTGTTTTTATATCTTGCAGCGTTTTTTTCTTAGCTCCTTCCTCTTTTTTTACAGATTTTTTTAAAGGTTCTTCTTGAGGAACAACTTTACCCAGTTCTTCACCTATTATAGCTATAGGAGTTCCCACATGAGCCTTTTCTCCTTCCTGAACGAATATTTGTGAGAGGATGCCAGAGACGAATGATTCAACTTCCATTACTGCTTTATCTGTTTCCACCTCAAAGAGAGTTTCTCCCTGTTGGACATAGTCCCCCTCTTTTTTGAACCATTTGAGAAGAGTTCCTTCTTCCATCGTATCACTCAATTTGGGCATGGTAATTTCTTCTGGCATTGGACGGCTCCTTTTATAGGAGATTGATAGCAGCCTGCATGATATCCTCTACCTGAGGGATAGCAGCTTGCTCAAGATTTTTAGCGTAGGGCATAGGTGTATCCTTGCCGGCAACTCTTATAATTGGGGCATCGAGGGAAGTAAAGGCATTTTCATAGATTTGCGAAGCGATTTCAGCTCCTACACCTCCTGTTTTCCAATCTTCCTCAACTATAATAACGCGGTTGGTTTTTTTTACCGAGGCAATAATTGTGTGTATGTCTAAGGGATTTAATGTTCGTGGGTCAACAATTTCTACACTTATGCCCTCTTTTTCTAATTGCTCAGCTGCTTCTATAGCAGTCAAGACCATGTTGGAATAAGCAACAATTGTGAGATCACGCCCATTCCTTTTAATCGATGCTTTGCCGAAAGGTGTGGTGTAATCTTCAGATGGAACTTCGCCTTTTGTGTTATAGAGGTTTTCATGTTCTAAGAAGATAACAGGGCCATCATCTCTGATTGATTCTTTTAGTAATCCCTTTGCATCTTCGGGTGTTGAAGGCATAACCAACTTCAAACCGGGACAATGTAGAAAATAAGATTCAAGGCTTTGAGAATGTTGAGCTGCCAACTGTTTGCCACCACCACCAGGGGCCCTTATTACAAGAGGTACCCTGGCCTTACCGCCAAACATATAGTGAATCTTGGCTGCATGGTTGACGATCTGGTCCATGGCCAGGAGCGCAAAATTGACTGTCATTAGTTCTGCAATGGGACGTAACCCAACCATAGCTGCTCCAATAGCAGCTCCAACAATGAGACCCTCAGCGATAGGTGTATCAACAACTCGCTTTTCACCAAATTCTGCGAATAAGCCCTCTGTAATCTTGAAAGCGCCACCGTAAAAACCTACATCTTCGCCCAGAATGAAGACATTTGAATCCCTTTGCATCTCTTCTCTCATAGCATCATTTAAGGCTTCTCGATAGCTGATCAGTGGCATGACGTCTCAATAATTTGATATTTACTAGAGTTAAGAGTGTGCTTAGCCTAATTTGCCAACTACATGACACTCAGTTGTTAAGGTTTTATTGACAGGACATCGTTCTGCTATTTCAAGCAGTCTTTCTTTCTGCTCTTGTGTAAGATCACCTCTCAGAAAAATAGTTTTTGTAATCTGGTCAAGTTTGCCTTCTTGTGTTAGACACTCATTACAATCATTGGCATGAATCTTTTCGTGATTCAACTTTACCTGGACACCTTCCAGTGGCCATTCCTTTCGTTTGGCATACATCATAATGGTCATAGACGTGCATCCGCCCAAAGCAGAAAGTAGCAAGTCATAAGGATCGGGCCCTATCCCGTCTCCTCCCACGTCTTTTGCTTCATCGATGATGATGGTATGCTGGCCGGTTTTTGCCTCCTGCTGGTAATTTTTGATAAACTTAACTACGACTTCTTTCATGATCGTTTCTCCCAAAGTCCTTTTATTCTACATAAATATCTTTCATCAATTCTTCCAGCTCAGGCCATGAGCTTTCATCTGCAAATTTTATTGACTCGTCAACTTTTGCATTCACCTCGTCTTGAAGCTCTTTTAGCTCATCCGGTGAGATAATGGCTTTATCTCTCAATTGTTTTGCCAGCTTAATAATGGGATCCCTTTCCTTCCAGATTTTTTCTTCTCGTTTTGTGCGATAATCGTCAGGATCTGACATAGAATGACCACGGAACCTGTAAGTGACAGCTTCTATAAAAGAAGGACCTTCGCCCTCCCGTGCTCTCTCAATAGCCCTTTCGGTTGCTTCTCTTACTGCCAGGACATCCATTCCATCAACTCGTTCACTTGGCATATTGTAGGCTTTGACTCTTTTGTAGAGCTCTTTGGAAGGTGAAACTCTATCAAGAGAGGTCCCAATAGCAAAAAAATTGTTTTCGCAAATAAAAACGATAGGTAGTTTCCATGCAGAAGCGGCATTGAGAGATTCGTGAAAAGCACCAGCGTTCGTTGCACCATCACCAAAGAAAGTAGTTACCACACAATCTTCGTCTTTATACTGTAATGCCATCCCAACGCCTATAGCAATAGGTAATCCTCCGGCAACGATAGCATATCCGCCGAGGAATCGAAGTTTGTTGTCAAATAAGTGCATAGAGCCACCTTTGCCCTTGTTTATTCCGGTAATTCGGCCGAACAGCTCAGCCATGACCACATTGGGGTTTGCTCCTTTGGCGAGATAGTGCCCATGATCACGGTAGGTACTGATTACATAATCACGTTCATGTAGTGATGAGATAGCACCTGTAGCAACGGCTTCCTCCCCTATATAGAGATGTGTGAAACCCGTTATTTTGCCTCGCGCATACATCTCTGCAACCTTTTCTTCAAACCTTCTAATAAGAAACATTATGCGATAGAGACGAACTAACTCATCATCAGCAATGTTGCGTGCCTTAACCATTATT
>RCNB010009112.1_pt1 | contig 10263 bp, 10 predicted proteins | sample 2041321 | NCBI WGS metagenome assembly RCNB01 (sample SAMN09708232, study PRJNA481090) | Marine sediment metagenome, whole genome shotgun sequencing project.
GATATTGCTGATGAATTAGTAGAAAAAGAAATTCTTTCAACCTCACACGATATTCGATATAAAGTAGTGGCCTCTAATGATTGTTTTGATTATACAGATGCTTGTACTAATATTTTGGTCAATAGTATATTGTCATATTATGATGGAGAGAATTCCGGTCAAAATGTATCAGGACAACCTGGTTTAAATGGCATTAGCGGATGTGGTCTGGGTAATATAGGATCAATGGATTTATATGTTAATACCAGTTCTTGTCAATATAATAGTGTCGAAACGTTTTGTAATGACACCATTATCATTACAGGTCATGATGGTTATAATGAATATGAATGGGTAGATGAAAATGGAATCACGGTTGGAAATGAACAATTATTAGAAGTGAATGGCCCAGGTGTATTTACTGCAATTCAAACAAAAACTGGCTGTACAGTAACTATTAGAATTATTACTGTATTAGGATTAGATGTAACATTTTCGTCGAGTGACGCCTTATGTAAAGACAGTGAAGACGGTAAAATAAACATTCAGGTAAATGAGGCTTCGTCAAATTATACTTATGAATTATTTAAAGGTGTAAATTTAGTAGCTTCAGAAGGTCCAATAATTACCGATCATCATGAATTTAGTGGGTTAGATATAGGTACTTATGAAGCCAAAGTTACTAATGCAGATGGCTGTTATGATATACAAACTATAACTATTGGCGAACCAACACTATTACAAGCAAGCAATACTGTTTTAGATAATATTATGCCGTGTAATGGTAATGTACTAAGCGGTAGGATAGAAATTGCAGCATCAGGAGGAACACCTGATTATGAATATAGTATTGATAATGGAGCTACATATCAAGAATTAAATATTTTTGAAGTTACTACTCAAGGTACTCATGTCATAACTGTAAGAGATACAAATCAATGTATTACTACTTCAACGGCAATTGTTGATTTTGATGAAGAAATTCAATATAATATAACTACAGAAGATATAGTTTGTTTAGGAGACTCAGATGGCTCCGCAACAGTCAATATTACTAATAATTCTGCAGGGAATACTCTTTCTTATAGTATCGACGGAGGGGTCTCATTTCAAAGTTCGCCAATTTTTGCTGGATTAGCGAAAGGAAATTACGAAATTATTATACGCAAGGTCAAAGGTGTTAATTCTTGCGAAACGATTGAAAATGTGGTTATTGATCAGTTAGTGGATTTGGACTTTTCTGCCGAAACGGAGTTTTCATGTGAAGGTTCAAGTAATCAAATTATAGCTAGTGTAGACTCTCAGTATGCCAACGAGGTTACTTATACCTTAGACGGTACTATTGAGCAAGCCACAGGATTTTTCGAGGATGTTGCTGATGGCGAGCATACTTTAAAAGTAGAGCATAATAGTACTGGCTGTGAGGACGAGCCAATAACAATCACAGTTCATGCTTATCTACCAGTCGTTATAGGAGATTTAGAAGAATCTGGATTAAATGAATATACCGTAATTGCTACAAATGGAGAACCGCAATACGAATATGCAATGAATGATGAAAATGATTTTGGTAGCTCTAATGTATTCGATATTATCAGCTCTGGAACTTATATTTTCTATGTTAGAGACACGGCAGGTTGTATAGTTGAACGTAGTTTTGAATTGGAATTTTTAGATATAGAAATACCTAATTTCTTTACACCCGATGGTGATGGTATTAATGACACCTGGTATCCAAGGAATATTGAAATTTACCCGAATTTAACTGTTGTCATTTTTGACAGATACCAGCGTTTAATTGCCACTTATAAAGGAAACCGCACTGCTTGGAATGGTTATTATAATAATAAATTATTACCATCAGGTGATTATTGGTATATCGTTAAGCTAAATCAACCTGATGACACTAGAGTATTTAAAGGAAACTTTACTTTATACAGATAAGATCAGTTAAACTTATTAGTTAATGAAGAAGTTATATATTGTTCTGATCTAATTTATGAAGAATTAAAACTTTTTGGCTTTTTTAAGTTCAAAGCTTTCACCTAGATATACTTTTCTAACCATCTCATCTTCAGCTAACTCTTGCGGTGTTCCTTCTTTTAAAATACCACCTTCAAACATAAGATACGTTTTATCCGTAATGGCCAGTGTTTCTTGAACGTTATGATCTGTGATCAAAATACCAATATTTCTATCTTTTAAATGTGCTACAATACTTTGAATATCTTCAACGGCAATAGGGTCAACTCCAGCAAAAGGTTCGTCTAATAAAATAAATTTCGGATCAGAGGCCAACGCTCTGGCTATTTCTGTACGTCTTCGTTCACCCCCTGAAAGTAGATCCCCTCTATTTTTACGGACAGTACCCAAACCAAATTCTTCAATCAATGATTCTAACTTTTCTTTTTGTTGTTTTTTTGAGAGACCCGTAAACTGTAAGACGGCTAAAATATTATCTTCTACTGATAGTTTTCTAAAGACCGAAGCTTCTTGAGCAAGATATCCAACTCCTTTTTGGGCCCTTTTATACATGGGGTCATCCGTAATGTCTTCATTATTCAAAAAAATCTTTCCTTGGTTTGGCTCAATCATCCCAACGATCATATAAAAAGAGGTTGTTTTTCCAGCACCATTTGGCCCTAATAATCCTACTATTTGACCTTGCTCTACTTGCAACGAGATTCCCTTGACAACTTTTCGGTTGCCATATATTTTTTCTATATTTTCTGCTCTTAAAATCATTTATTAATAATTTTTTCTATGCGTTTCGCTTTGGTTTCATCTCGTTTGGCTCCGCTAATATAGTCAGAAAATTCTCTTTTCTTGGTTAAAGCTAATGCGTTAAAAGTTTTAGTAAGCAACTTATTCTCAGGTAATAACTTCTTAAGGTCAGGAGGAAGTATCAACGATTTTTTAGTCGCTTTTATTTTTGAGCCCTTTTTTTCGTTCTCTATAGCCTCTTGAACATGCAAATATATTAATTCAGCATCAATGGTTGAGTCCTTATTAATTTTCTGATGTCTGTCAGTAAATTAGCAAAGTTTTTATGTCTGGAAATAAACTCATCTGCCTTTTGATCCATAAGATAAAATTAAAGCTTTGATTTCTCCTTTTCTTTACGGATAATGATCTTTGATATCGTAATGCTTGCTTCGTAAAGAATCATCATTGGTATAGCTACAATTACTTGGCGCGTAATTAACGCGGATAATATAAGTACTAATACAAGGGCATATTTTCTGTATTTCCTCAAAAATTCAGGTGTAACCAATCCCATTTTTGTCATAAAATAAATGATAATAGGCATCTCAAAAATCAATCCAGCAGACAATACAGAAGCTCTCAATAAGCCAATATATGAACTCAAATCTATATTATTTCGAACTTCATCAGCCACTCTATATGCCCCTAAAAAGTTAATAGAAAGTGGTGTTATGACGTAGTAACCAAATAAAATTCCTAAAAAGAATAAAAACGAAGAAATAAGGATAAAACTTCTTGCGTTTTTTCTTTCTTTTGCATATAAACCTGGCTTTATAAACTTCCAAATTTCCCATAATATAAACGGAAAAGCCAAAATGAATCCAGCCGTAATTGATGTCCAAATATGAGCAGAAAATTGCCCTGCCATAGTGCGGCTCTGTACAATAAATGGAATTTCATCAATGCACAACCCATTGGTCCCAAATTTTTGGGAAACCGAACATAAAAATCGATAGGTAAAAAAATTAGGGTCTTTTGGTAATAAAATTATTTTATTAAAAATAAAATCTTTCATTGCAAACGCTCCCATGGAAACAATGAATATCGCGGATGCCGATCGAACAAGAGTCCACCTTAATATTTCAAGATGGTCTAAGAACGACATTTCATTATTCTCTTTTGTCATATTAAATTATTCCTTCTTTAAATATATTGAGTGATTGAATAACCTCTTTTGAAAGTCATACTCTTTGTAGTTAATATTTCTTTAATATAGCCACTTCTATGAATGTTGGTAACATCAATAATTATTTTTGATTTTAGGATAAATTTAACCGAATTATTAAAAAATTTCTTTAAAAAATTGATTAAATTCGCTATCCTCATATTTTCAACAGGAATAGATTTCACAGGAATGTCTAAAATATCTTTGTCACTATTCAAAATTGAAAATATTTAAAAATAAAGTGGTATCTTTAGTTGCAAATGTATCTAAAAATATAGATAAATTATAAATACAAGTGACAAATTTAGATTTACAGGAAGCCTTAAAAAAATATTTTGGTTTCAGCCAATTTAAAGGATTACAGCAAGACGTTATTAAAAGTTTGATAGGAAGGCATAATACATTTGTAGTTATGCCCACCGGAGGAGGCAAATCATTATGTTATCAACTCCCAGCTTTGGTACAGGAAGGAACTGCTATTGTTGTATCTCCTTTGATTGCCTTAATGAAAAATCAAGTTGATGCTCTAAGGGGTATTTCAACAGACTATGGTATTGCCCATGTATTAAATTCTTCTTTAAATAAGGGTGAGGTTAAAACAGTGATGAATGATATCGAAAATGGTATTACCAAACTATTGTATGTCAGAATCTTTGACCAAAGTGGAGTATATCGATTTTTTAAAAAAGCAAAAAATTTCTTTCGTTGCTATTGATGAAGCCCATTGTATCTCAGAATGGGGTCATGACTTTAGACCTGAGTATAGAAACCTTAAAAGTATTATTGAGAGAATTGATGATGTACCTATTATTGGTTTAACCGCTACTGCCACTGAAAAAGTACAGGAAGATATTTTGAAGAATTTGGGCATGTCAGATGCGAATACTTTTAAAGCCTCTTTTAATAGACCCAATTTGTTTTATGAAGTAAGACCTAAAACTAAAGAGATAGATAAAGACATTATAAGATTTGTTAGAAAATATGCTAATAAATCGGGAATTATTTATTGTTTAAGCAGAAAGAAAGTTGAAGAAATCGCTCAAATTTTACAGGTAAATGGCATTAAAGCAGTTCCATATCACGCTGGTTTAGATGGTAAAACCAGAGCCAAACATCAAGATATGTTTTTGATGGAGGATGTTGATGTTGTGGTGGCTACTATTGCTTTTGGGATGGGGATTGACAAACCGGATGTACGCTTTGTAATTCATCATGATATTCCTAAAAGTTTAGAAAGTTATTATCAGGAAACTGGTCGTGGCGGTAGAGATGGAGGAGAAGGCTATTGCCTGGCTTATTATGCATATAAAGATATTGAAAAATTAGAAAAATTTTTATCGGGCAAACCCATTGCTGAGCAAGATATTGGTCATGCTTTGTTACAAGAAGTAGTTTCGTACGCAGAAACATCAATGTCTCGTAGAAAATATTTGTTACATTATTTTGGAGAAGAATTTGATGAAGTGAATGGAGATGGTGCCGATATGGATGATAATGTAAGAAATCCCAAAAAGAAAACAGAAGCAAAGGACGAGGTTAAAACATTGCTAGAGGTTATAAGAGATACCAATCAAGAATATAAGGCTAAGGAAGTTGTAAATACTTTAATGGGGAAATCAAATGCCCTATTAAAATCTCGAAGAACAGATAGTCAAGCCTATTTTGGTAGTGGTAGTGCAAAGGATGATAAGTTTTGGATGGCTTTAATACGCCAAGTTTTGGTTGCAGGTTATCTTGCGAAAGAAATTGAGCAATATGGTGTCTTAAAGTTGACACCTTTAAGTGAGAAATTTATTAAAAATCCTGCTTCATTTATGATGACTGAAGATCACATCTATAATAGAGATGATGATAGCAATATCATTACCAATGCTAAAAGTGCTGGTGGTGGAACGGATGAGAAACTAATGGGAATGCTTAAAGATCTAAGAAAAAGGGTTGGTAAAAGATTAGGAGTGCCTCCTTTTGTTGTTTTTCAAGACCCATCATTGGAAGATATGACCATAAAATACCCTACAACTGTTGAAGACCTTTATAATGTCCATGGGGTTGGTGATGGAAAAGCTAAAAAATTTGGTAAAGAATTTGTTGATCTGATTGCCAGATATGTTGAAGAGAACGACATTTTAAGACCAGATGATCTGGTAGTAAAAAGTACAGGTACAAACTCTGCTTTGAAGTTGTTTATTATTCAAAATACTGATAAAAAACTACCTTTAATTGATATAGCAAAAGCTAAAGGATTAACTATGGAAGAGCTAACCAAAGAATTGGAAAGTATAGTTTATTCAGGTACTAAACTAAACATTGATTACTGTTTGGGAGATATGTTAGATGAAGACCAGCAGGAAGAAATTCATGACTATTTTATGGAAGCTGAATCAGATAAGATACAGACAGCATTAGATGAATTTGAGGGTGATTATGATGAAGATGAGTTACGTTTAATGCGCGTTAAATTTATAAGCGACGTCGGAAATTAATATTATGCCCCAAGTTGGGTACTGATAAAAGCGACCGAAAATCCCACTAGAACAGAAATAAATTTTTTAAAATTAAATTGATGATTTTGAGTGCTTTCAAACAAAATTGCCGTCGCTATATGTAAAAATATACCAATAATAATAGCGGTAATTTCGACATGATATGAATCAAAAATCACCATTTCCTTGCTTAAGGAAAGGCCTAAAGGACTCATCAAAGCAAATACAACCATAAACATGTAAATATACTTTTTTGATAATTCGGCATTCAATAAAAATATAAATAACACAACCGTAATGGGTATTTTATGCACTACAATTGCCCATAACAATAAATTACCATTAGCCACTCCTAGTGGGATCCCTTCAAAAAAGGCATGTAAACTTAAACTAATAAAAAGTAACCATGGTATACCTTTTAAATGTGGATGTGCATGAATATGGCCATGTTCCGCACCCTTGGAAAAATATTCCAGGACACTCTGTAATAAAATTCCAATGAGAATATAAAGCCCAATATTAACTTGCTGTGATTCATATACTTCGGGCAATAAATGCAATACTGTTATTGACAATAAGTAGGCTCCACTAAACGAAAGAAATAGTTGAATGATTTTTGTATGGGGTTTTAGTCCCAAAACAAGTAATACCCCGACAATAACTGATAATAATAATGCTAATACATTCATTCTAATATAAGAATTAATCTGCTCGATTTTTTACTGTCAAAAGCTGAAAGTGAATAATCTCCAAAAGTATGTTTTAATTTTAGATTTGCCTTTTTTATAAAGTTTTTTAAAGTTTCTAATGACAAATACTTAACACGTTCAATAAAATAATGTTCTCTACCATCAGCAGTAAAGCGAATTTCTTTAACGATAAAATTATCTTTGATACTTCTTTTTATGTTGAACACGATATTGTTCTTGGTTATAATTTCTTCTGCAACGAGGTGTTGTTGAACATAATTTACATTCATAAAATCAACAACTAAAACTCCGTTTTCTTTTAATCCTTTTTTTAAATTATGTAAAACCTTAATGTTAGTTTCTTCATCATCAAAATATCCAAAACTAGTAAACAAATTGAATATAGCGTCAAACTTTGTATTAAAAGGTTGGCGCATATCGTGGACTAAAAAATTTAAGGTGTTATTAGTGAACGCTTTAGCATAATTAATACTGTTTTCCGACAGGTCAGCACCGATAACATCATATCCTAACGAATTCAAAAAAATAGCATGCCTTCCCTTACCACAAGGCATATCTAATAATTTGCTATTCTTTTGGAGCTTAATGAATGAAAGAAGATTTTGCATAAAAAGCTGCGCTTCATCATCATTTCTATCTTGATATAAAATATGGTAATATTTGGTATCAAACCAATCTTTAAACCACTCTTGCTTTTGAGACATAATCTAAAATTGCTTACAAAAGTAAGAAATCAAATAGTAGCAATTATAATTAACCTATTTTTGCATTGAATTTTTTTTAAATGAACGAAAATTTTAAAATGGTAGCCAAAACCTTATTTGGTTTTGAAGAATTATTGGCCAAAGAATTGCTTACGCTCGGGGCCAGAGAAATAAAAGTTGGTGTAAGAAATGTTTCTTTTGTAGGGGATATAGGTTTTATGTACAAGGCAAATATAGCCTTAAGAACTACGGTACGGATTTTAAAACCTATCAAAAATTTTAAAGTTGATTCAGAAGAAGATCTATACAATAAAATACGACTTATTGAATGGGAACAATATTTGAACATAGATGGAACTTTTGCCATTGATGCCGTAACAAATTCTGAAAAGTTCACACACTCATATTATCTCGCACTCAAATCTAAGGATGCTATTGCTGATTATTTTAGAGATAAATATGGAAAAAGGCCTAATGTAGACGTTAAACATCCGGATCTACAGATAAATATACATATTCAAAAAGACACTTGTACAGTTTCATTAGACAGTTCAGGCGATTCTTTGCACAAAAGAGGTTATAGAAGTGCAACTAATATAGCCCCAATTAATGAAGTTTTAGCTGCGGGATTGGTTTTGTTTAGCGGTTATGACGGCACTCAAAATTTTATTGACCCCATGTGTGGGAGTGGAACTATTTTGATTGAGGCGGCAATGATTGCCAACAATATTCCAGCGAATATTAATAGAAAGGAATTTGGTTTTGAAAAATGGAATGATTTTGATGAAGATTTATTCAATACAATTAGAAATTCATTATTAAAAAAAGTGAAAGATTCTTATGCCGTAATTATGGGTTATGATAAGGCACCATCAGCAATAAGAAAAGCGACTGACAATATTGAAAATGCACATTTAGAAGATTTTATTAAGGTAAAACAAGCTAACTTTTTTGAGACAGAAAAAGGAGTTGAGGGGAAAACGATCATATTATTTAATCCACCTTATGGAGAGCGTTTAGAAATTGATGTACCGGTATTTTACAAAGAAATTGGTAATACTTTAAAACGTAGCTATACAAACACTAATGCTTGGCTTATCACATCAGATTTTGAGAATGGATTAAAAAATGTTGGCTTACGAACTTCAAAAAAAATAAAAGTGTTTAATGGTAAGTTAGAATGTAGATTAGTAAAATATGAAATGTATGAAGGGAGTAAAAAGGTTAAAAATTAAATTAAATTTGAAATTTCTCTTCTCGAAATAAGAGTTTTAGATTCTATTTATATTAAAATAAAGTTCATAAAAGTGAGTAATTAACAATTTTTGTTAATAATGTTCATAACGTTAATTTTAAGTATGATTTTCTTAGACCACTATAAAACAAAGATTTAAAGTATAAAAATATCTATTATATTTCTAATTATCAGTCTACCCTTTCCTATATAAATTGTTAATAACAATGATTTGTTATATTCTAATCAAGATAATTATTCATTTAATTTTAATTTCAATATAGAATATCAATTTATAATACAATTTAAGAGGAGTAATTGTATAGTAGATGTATGTTTAATAAAAATTAGTTGTAACCCCTAACAATGAATTCCAGAAGAAAATTTTTAAAAACTTCGGCTTTTGCAAGTATTGCAATAATCTCGACACCCAGTTTTGCATTATCAACTTCCTCGAGTAATTATACAGATAAATATTTAATTGGTAGAAGTTTGCCAGCATTGTATGGTAATGGTTATAAAGTTCTTAAAAGGGTAAATGAAGCTTTTTTAGACATGAATAGTGCTGCACGTAAAAGCGGCTTAAGTGTTCGAGTGGTCTCTAGCTATAGAAGTTTTAATCATCAAAATTTAATTTGGACACGCAAGTACAAACGATACAGATCTCGTCAATTGTCTCCACAAACAGCCGTAAATTACAATATTAGATATACAGCTATACCTGGTAGTTCACGCCATCATTGGGGCACAGAGATTGATGTAGTTGATGGCACTGTTAAAACTTCGCAATACCCTTTAAATACAAAACACTATCACGGTAATGGTATGTATAAAAGCTTTAGGGAGTGGATGGACTATAACGCGCATAAATATGGCTTCTTTAGGGTGTATACAAATGATCATACCAGAAGAGGATTCAGATATGAACCTTGGCATTATAGCTTTGCTGAATTAGCAAAGCCAATGCTAAAGGAATATACGGATCGGGATGTTCAAAACACCTTAAAATATCAAGAGTTACTAGGGAAACGTTATTTTACGGATAACTTTATTGATCAATATACAAAGGACAATATATTAGGAATTAATAAAAACTTGTTGTTATAAGTGTTTAATTAGATAGGATAAAAATAAAAATCCAAGCTTAAAGCTTGGATTTTTTTTGTAGCGAGAACGAGATTTGAACTCGTGACCTCAGGGTTATGAAAATTTAGACATACTA
>RCNB010002947.1_pt1 | contig 10262 bp, 10 predicted proteins | sample 2041321 | NCBI WGS metagenome assembly RCNB01 (sample SAMN09708232, study PRJNA481090) | Marine sediment metagenome, whole genome shotgun sequencing project.
TAACAGAATTCTCAACGAACGCTTATCGCTATACCTCCACTGAAGGTGCTATATTCCTGAAAAGTATAATCAGCAAATATTTTAAAAACAGAAAGATTAAGCCGCGCACCCAGAGTTCCTTTCACACTTCCGTTATTAGCCTTGATATTAATAGGGTTACTTATGGTTTCGGTCACATTTCCTAAAGAATTACCTGCATTATCTTCTAACTCATATCGCAACTCATAATCACCTTTAAGCTTCAAGGACGTAGCCCCTGTACCATAACCAATTCCCGCAAATAGAGTCACAAACGTAAAATCCAAAGAACCTAAAGCTTCTATGGTAAAAGTATTGAGTTTAAACTCTCCTTCTCCATTGGTAACTTTTACATTATCAGAATCTATGTCATCATTAATATCATATCTAACATTCATATTACTGTATGCTACTAACCCACTTACGCTAAGTGGTAAGTTATCCATAGCACCGAAGTATTGAGTAAGATCATGCTGAAACCCAAGCCCAAACATTCCTGCTTTAACACTATCTCCATATGACAGATTTGGAGCAAACCGAAGTTTGATATCTGTTCTGGTTGGTAGCCCAAACCCAAACTGAAGCATTGGTGTCGGCACTGCACTTGCTGGTAGGTCGCCGGCAATACCCCCTGGCATTTTAAATGAAGCCACCTTAAACGTGCCATCACCATTAGGAACCCTTACATTCAGAACGTTTTGATTAGAATCCTCACTCATTACTGTTGGCAACATTGTAGTGCCACCAGATGGAAGCGCCAAGAATTCGTATTCATTAGGATCAAATAAAAAATTCTGCTGATTACTAGGTACAAAGGACAGGTTTCCCCCAATTATAATATCGAAACCAAACTTATCATGAGTTTTCGCCGTATTCGCCCATCCACTGTTCATGCTATAAATAAGGCCCTTAAGAGCAGGTTCCATGTAACGTTCAGTCAGGGTATTTGCGTCATTTCCTGCTGCGATTAGTATATTTCCTAGATCTTGGGCGCTAACCATAACTGAGGTTAACATCATTAATGCAATAACTTTACTTTTCATGCTGTTAGCTCCATTTTTCTCTACCCCAATTATATGAGGAATCGTAGTAAATCACACATCTGCTATTAAAACCAACCAGAATTACTATTTCATCTCGGTATTCGTTGCAGGATTCATACCCTTCAAAAACTTAAACAGGTCGCTGTCGGTTGACAGGATGATGGTGGTCTTATCAGCAAAAATGGACTGATAGGACTGCATTGTTCGGGTAAATTCATAAAACTCTACGGATTCAGCACTCTGGTTGTAAGCCGCGGCATAAATCTCGGTAGCTTTCGCATCTGCAACACCACGAATCTCCTCAACCTCCCGGTAGGCTTCAGACTGAATCTTGTTCAGGTCACGAATACGGTTTCCGCGAATCCTGGCGGCTTCACCATTACCCTCTGAGAGGAATCGTTCCGCAATCTGACGGCGCTCGGAGATCATACGGTCATAGATTTTTGGCCGCACACTCTGATTGTAATTGATGCGTTTGAAACGGATGTCGAGCAGTTCGATTCCAAACACCTCGACCTTTTCTGCTGCAGCACTAAATATTTCAGCTTCAACCAGTTTACGTCCTTTGTGGATGGGCACCAGTGATCCCATTTTTAGTTCCTGCTGCGCCCCTGTCAGCAGTGAATCACGTAGGGGTATGCGATCTTTGGTTGTGCGTATGATTTCTATCAACTCATGCTTGGCGACAGCATTACGGGTTTCACTGCCTAAAATATCATCAAGACGGGATTGCGCACTGCGTTCGTCGCGCAGACGCAGAAAGTATTGCAATGGATCTACAATCCGCCAGCGTGCAAACAAGTCGACCGAAATATAGAGTTTATCCTTGGTTGGCATATCCGAGGGGGCGCCATCCCATTCCAATACCCGTTTGTCGATTGGGTTAACTTCCTGGATGAATGGTACCTTCACTTTGAGACCGGCTGTAACGATCGGTTCGCCCACTGGTTTACCAAACTGGGTGATGATCATCTGTTGTACTTCATTCACTGTATAGATTGAATTCATCAGTACAAAAGCAACCAAAGCCAGGAATACCAGGCCGATAATCTTTTTGACCTTACTCATGGCTTTTCTCCTTTCCGGGTATCGAGGTTGAGCAAGGGCAGAATTCCCTGTGTTTGTTCATCCACGATGATCTTGGACTCGATTTGCGGCAGGATCTCCTGCATGGTCTCGATGTAGATACGCCGGCGTGTCACCTCGGGGGCCTTGCTGTACTCTGCAAACAGGGCGTTGAAGCGACTGGCATCACCTTCCGCCTCGTTAATCCGCTTGAGTCGGTAGCCGTCTGCTTCGCGAATCCGCTGATCCTTCTCACCCTCGGCAAGCGGGATAACCTTGTTGTAATCGCGGCGGGCTTCGTTAATCAGTTTTTCCTTCTCCTGCTGGGCTTGGTTGACCTCGTTGAATGATTCCTGCACCGGTTCAGGCGGGTTGATGTTTTTCAATTGAACCTGGTCGATGCTGATACCCATTTCGTACTTCGTGGCGAGTGCCATCATTTTTTCCAGGGCTTCCGATTCAATCTCCTGTCGCCCGATGGTGATAACCTCGTCCACCGTGCGGTCACCGACCACTTCACGCATGACGGATTCGGATACGTGGCGCAGTGTACCCCGCGGTTCGCGTACTTCGAACAGGAATTTGGCCGGGTCTGCGACACGATACTGAACGACCCATTCCACTAACGCGGAATTCAAATCGCCTGTGACCATCTCTGTTTCCCGTCTGCCTTCCCTGGAACTCTGGAATGCATCTCGTGAGCCTGGTGTCGCAAATCCGAATTCCTGCTTCAGTTGCCGTTTCACCGGAACAATGGATGCCACATCAATGCCGAATGGCAGTTTGAAGTGCAAGCCGGACGGGACGTCTTTTACGTATTTGCCAAAGCGTTGAATGACGGCCACGGAGTCACTGGGTACCGTGTAAATGGCAGTCCATGCAGCAGCGGCAATCAGAATGAAGATGACAAAGCCAAATTTCCCGCCTGCACTGCCGCCACCGGGAATCATACTTTTAAGTCGCTGTCGTCCTTGCTGGATCATTTCTTCCAGTTCCGAACCGGGTAAGCCGCCGTTACCCTGTTGGCCAGGCCGGCCGCTATTGTTTTGCCATGACATTGAAACACTCCCTCTCTTGCTCGTATTTAAGGCCTATTGTATACCCTTATGTAACAAACCTTTTGTGAAGCGGTCGGTCATCTCTCTATCAATAGTTTCTTTGCGGAAATCGAAACAGACTTAAATCGGGCTCGTGATTTCGCTGCCGCTCAAGTTCAATCTCATAAATGGCAAGACCCAAATTCTTTAAGAATGGTAGCGCAATCTCATCGTATTCGTACTTATTGTCATTAAACGTCTGGTTTTCATTGGTGTAAATCGTGGCAGACAGCAGGAATTCGATCTTATTCTCGAAATCGACAATGTAGGCCGAGTCGGTAAGGAAGCCATAAGCATCACCGACCTTGTTGAATATGCGGATATGGGGCGTGATCACTTTGGCATTACCGCCGTACATGAAAAATTTTACATAGCCTTGCGGGTACTGGTCAGAATTTCTGTAGGCCTCGATATCACTCTCCCCAGGGTACATCGACATATACTGATACAAAAATCGGTAGTCATCCTCATTGAGGTTAAGACGTCTTTCAGACTCGGCACTTTCCGGAAACATCAGGTTTTTTACGAAGTCATGTTGGTCCTGTAACCCGTAAGCGTTTTTTTCAGCAAAATCCTTGGGACGCTGCTGGCGCATACCATCGACTATCTCTGCAACACCCAACAACTCAGGAGTGGCACCGTAATAGTTGACCTGACTATGAGCAGCAGCCTGCTCATGGACCAGTTCATCACCATTAGTGAATCTGACTGGATTCGTCCATTGGTTTTCGTCCTTGCTCAAGGCGATTTCAAGACGGTGGACAATACGGGTATCGTTGTAAGCCCTGTTTCGGAGTGACTCATTAAGCTCCTGCTGGCCAATAAATTCGTATAGGCGGTTGAATGCATCGTTGTCGCTTACCAGCAGAATCTTGCGGGTATAGTTGCCGACGGATGGCAGTCCGGTTGGTGAGGTTTCATCTGTTTTGGCCTCTGTTTGATAAGCGGCAGCCGAACCGGTCAACATCGTGGTATCGCGATCAAGACCCTCTATACTCAAACGGTTCAGTTTCTCAAGCGCCAGCGCTGCGGTGGGCAGTTTGACGGTACTTGCAGGGTAGAAGTACTCCCGCGGATTCACCCTGTATTTGAACGATTTGAATGAAGGATGATTTTCAGCATCACGGTCTATCTGTGTGTAAATGATCTGAACGCGGTACTTTTCAGGATTCTGCATCACAGTACCGAAGCTGTCAGTTTGTGAGGTGAGCAGGGACTCGATTGAGTCTTCCCAGGTTTCCGGTCGATTGCAGGCTGTAGTCATGGCAAATATTAAGACAATGATAGCGATACGCATGGCGGCATTGTCGCACATTCGATGAGAGTGACAGTGCTATTGTTGGCGGTCTGGCATTGGAGAGTGCAAAATAGATAAATCACAACCGGTACATTGATTGAGAGACTTTATTATGGCCAATGAACATTTCTTCCCCGACATCGAACCGTTTGAAACCGGCACCCTCAAAGTTGATGACATTCATGAATTGTATTGGGAGCAATGTGGTAACCCCGAAGGCGAACCGATTCTGTTTCTGCACGGTGGTCCTGGTGCCGGGTGTTCGGAGCATGATCGCTGTTTTTTTGACCCGCAGCATTTTCGCATCATTTTATTTGACCAGCGTGGCAGCGGTCGATCCCGACCAGTGGGTGATCTGACCGATAATACGATGGCTTTTACGGCCAAGGATATCGAGCAGTTGCGCGAACGACTGGGTATCAGTCGCTGGCATGTATTTGGCGGATCTTATGGCAGCACGATTGCGCTTTATTATGCGCAAGAATTCCCGCAACGCTGCAAGAGCCTTGTATTGCGTGGTATCTGGTTATTACGTGAGGAGGAAATCGACTGGTGGATTTACCGTATTCGCATGATCCAACCCGAGCTGTGGTCAGAGTTTGCCGGATTTATTCCGAAAGCTGAACGCGGTGACCTGCTGGAGGCCTACTGGAGGCGCCTGACTGGTAAAGACCGTCAACTGGCGCTGGAAGCAGCCAAACGCTGGACCATTTACGAAACGGCTTGTTGTACATTATTGCCGAACGTGGAATTCACCAGCCATTTTGCCGAACCTGATACGGCCTGGGCCATCGCCAGGCTGGAAGCGCATTATTTTCGTAATGTTAAGCCGGATCCTGATTCCCTGTTACTGGACCGCGTCGATCTTATTCGCCACATCCCTGCGTTCGCCGTGCATGGTCGTTATGACATTGTTTGTTCAGTAAAGAACCTAATCGATCTGGCTGCTGCATGGCCCGAACTCGACACGGTCATTTCACCGGACTCCGGCCATTCATCTCATGAGCCCGGGATAACCAGGGAACTAGTGGCTGCGACCAATCGCATCGTGAAAACGGGTAGCCCGGTTGACTCAAACAAAGAGGCTTAAGTTCGATGGTTGTGACATTTACTACTTATGACTGAGCTTTTTGTACCCTTATTGCAACAAGGAGAATTGTTCACTGATTTCCAATCACACGACGAATTTCAGGCATCATCCTGCGCACGCAGCGCTCGCCTTCCGTGATCGCTTCGGCAGCGCGATGGAATTCCAACATACCGATGCGGGCAAGTTGGGGTGATAGCAATACGTCTGCGGGGTCGCCTGCAAGACGGCTGCGGGTAATCCGGTCCTGGACAATATTGATGGAGTTGGCGACGGCATAGAAAAACCCGGGAGGCTCATTTTTTTCGTTGCTGTTTGGAAAAAGGGAGTTTGAATACTCTTTTGCCTGGTTTTTGACCTTACTCAAAATACTGTTGCTTTCTCTCAGAGTCGCTTCCTGCTTACGAATGTTATGTTTGCCAATGAGACCTGAATTCAGGTTAACGGCGATGACAACATCCGCTCCCAATGCACGGCAGGTTACCACGGGTACAGGATTAACCAGGCCGCCATCAACCAGCCAACGTTGATCAATTTGAACCGCTGGAAATAAACCGGGCAGTGCCATCGAGGCACGAACTGCATCCACAAGATTACCCTTCTTAAACCAGACTTCACGACCCGTATCAAGATCGGTAGACACAGCTCCGAATACCTTTGACATATCCTCGATGCGCTGATCAGCGGAAGCTACATAATTATGCAGAAACCAGCTCAGTCGTTCTGTATCGACAAAGCTGGATTGTGAGGTCCAGATATTGAAAAATTGTCGTACATCGCTGCGTGTTGAGCCGAGCACCCATTGTTCCAGCTTGTCGAGGTTTCCGGCCACGTATGAGCCGCCGATAATGGCCCCCACAGAGGTGCCGCAAACGATATCGGGTTCGATGCCCCCTTTTAGCAGTGTATTGATGACACCGATATGTGACCACCCACGTGAGGCGCCGGAACCCAGGGCCAGTCCAATTTTTGGCTGAATGCTCAGCTTGCTTAATCCTTGAAGTTTGAATTTGGCGGTGTGCATATTATAGACGAAACAGCACCCCGAAAATCGACAGGATGCTCATCTCACCGTATAGTATTCAGCCACCATTTTGGATATATGAAGATGATCAAGAAGTGTTTTTGCCACAAGGTAACCATAATGCTGGTAATGCTGTTGGGTTTTTCAGTGACCAGCAGTGTATTCGCTGCCGACAGGTACCGGGTCAGTACCCAGGTGTTTCATCTGGGTGAGATGATCGCACAACCCGTGATTGACGTCGTAGAGGGAGAGACCACCGGTGGTACATATTCGGTGCCGGGAGAAAGCCGATACACTTTTGTTGTGCTGGTAAGGCCCATAGCCGATGATAAGGTTTCCGTCTCCTTTCAGTTTTCTTCCGGTAAAATTGATATTCAACCCAACCTGGTGGTCGATATTGGTCAGGAAACATCGGCCACAATTGACAAAATCCGTCTAAATCTGCTGGTGCAGAACATCGTGGAGCCGGATCTGCCAACCCTGATAGCAGACAATATGTAGTGTATTCTGCCGTATAAGTTCGATTTGACTCGCAAAGACAGATTCGATATCTGACCTCTATCCCGGCGAGGCATATTCGCCTTATGCGCAGCGCAATTTCCCCGACCAGATTTTGTGGGGTGATACACATTTGCACACCGCTCTTTCGATGGATGCTGGCCTGTTTGGCGCACGCCCGGGTCTGGATGATGCCTATCGATCCGCACGTGGCGAGGAAGTCACGTCCTCGAGCGGTCAACCGGTCAAGCTGGGCCGTCCACTCGACTGGCTGGTGATTGCTGATCATTCAGACGGTATGGGTTTTTTCTTTCTGTTTATCATTTGCCCAAGGAAATTCAGGCCATAAGTGTGAGTTAACCCTGAACCAGATCGGATTCCTTTTCAGATTTGGGTGTCGTGTCCGTATCGGGTAGGTCGCTTTTGCCATCCAAACGAAAAGAACCTTTCTCTTTGATCCTGATTGAGCGACCCAGACCACCCGTGTCAAGCTTGGCCTCAAACTCGAATTCAAGATTCTCGTTGGGGGAGCGCATCATATCCATGATAAGACGAACCCCGGCGAACAGGTTGGCCGCGGCCGTCAGTTTGATGGTTTCTTCCGAGTAGCCTTCGACCACCGGGAAATCCTTGCCTACGCCTTTGACCACATCATGGCCCTGGATAGATACCGTGTAGACAACACCCTGGAGTTGAAATGAGCTGGCATTTGGATTCAGTACATTCAGCCCAATCTCAAAGCTCGGTACCATGCCCTCAGTGGGAAGTGCCCGGAATGACTTCAATGTCACGGTAGGTTGCTCGTAATCCGGGTCCAGCGTTGCACAGCCCTGCAACAGAGCATAGAGAAAACACAACAAAAATACGGCGATTGGTAACCTGGTGCCCCTGGTAATCATTTGATTTTCAACTCCGGTATTTGGCTGGCAGTATCACGGATGATGATACGCATGAATATAAATACCAAATTTTGCCGCAGTACGCGATCTATTCGTAACGCAGGGCATCAATAGGATTCATTTTGGATGCCTTTTTAGCCGGGTAAAAACCAAAAAATATACCGACAAAAGTCGCAGAAGAAATTGCGATGAAAATAATGGGTATATTCAATAACACGGGGATTTCGCTGGTTTGACGTATGATTTCTCCGGTGCCCACACCGATGGCGACGCCAAAAAAGCTGCCAATCAGACAAAGTGTGACAGCCTCGACAAGAAACTGCATCAATATGTCATTTCGCCTGGCACCAATTGCCAGCCTTAAACCAATCTCGCGGGTTCTTTCAGTTACCGACACCAACATGATATTCATGATCCCGATTCCACCGACCAGCAGGGCAATGGCAGCAGTTGCTGCCAATAGTAAGCCGAGCGTACTGGATGTCTCGTTCCTGGCGCGTATGAACTCGGAAAAATTCCTGACCGCGAAATCATCCTGGGCACCGGGTGCAATTTTTCTTATCTCACGCAAAAACTCAGCAAGATCTTCTTCTGCAATTGATATATCTCTATCCAGGTTGACGGTGAGGTAAATGTTTCCCACCACGTCGGGCACCGAGCGCGCGCTGCGACCACTGACACGCATACGTGCGGTTGAAATCGGTATAAAAATAATGTCATCCTGACTTCTGCCCCAACTGGATTCACCCTTGCCCTGAAGAGTGCCGATCACCGTAAAAGGCACATTTTTGATCCGAATGCGGGCGCCCATCGGGGAACTTCCGTCGAAAAGCTGTTCTATAACATCCTGACCCAGCAGGGCAACTTTGCCACCTGAGCTGACTTCACGATCGGTAAAATTACGTCCTTCTTCTATAACCCATTGCCGCACATTCATATAGTCTGCGTGGACACCGGTGATACTCGTGGTCCAGTTCTTATTGCCATAAACGACCGTTGCATTGGTACCGATGCTGCCGGAAATTCCATCCAGAAAGGCAAACTTCTCTTTGAGACGCTTGATATCCTTTTCGGTAAATGGAGTTGCTGATCCTGCACCTGAGTGTCTGCCGCCGGACATATGCGCACCTGGCCTGATGTTAAGCATATTGCTACCAAGTTGGTCGATGGCTTTTTCGATTTCGTGTTTCGATCCACTGGAAACCGAGACCATGACGATCACCGATGCGATGCCGATGATGATACCGAGCATGGTCAGAAAGCTGCGCAAGGCGTTCAGCTTGAGTGCGATCAGGGCGATATTGATTGTTTTCCAGAGTCCCATTTCAGCCGTCCCGTCAGCGCTTCATCACGGTATCGTCAACGATACGGCCATCTCTGAACAAAAGATTTCGCCTGGATTCAACTGCAACTTCCTGATCATGAGTGACCACAATCACCGTGATGCCTGATTCGTTTAACTCCCGAAACAGATCGAGTATCTCCAGTGAGGTCTTTGTATCGAGAGCACCGGTGGGTTCATCGGCGAGGATTACGGAAGGGTTATTGACCAGTGCACGGGCAATCGCAACACGTTGTTGCTGTCCACCGGACAGTTGGGTTGTTTCATGACCCAGGCGGTCTCCAAGCCCAACCCGTTCCAGACATGCTTTTGCCTGTGAATTGGCATCACTGCCATTGTTTTTGCGGGAGTAAAACAGGGGCAGTTTGACATTTTCCAACGCACTGGTTTTTGGTAACAGGTTAAACTGCTGGAAGACGAAACCTATCGTATGATTTCTGAATTCTGCCAGCGTATCCGGTTCCTGTTTTGACAGGTTTAAACCATCAATGACAAGGTCGCCTCTTGTGGGCACATCCAGCGCACCAATCAGGTTCATCAGGGTTGATTTGCCAGACCCTGAAGGTCCCATGATGGCGACGTATTCGCCCCTGTTGATGGTCAGGCTGACATCACGTAAGGCGTGAATGATTTCACTGCCCATATCGTAATCCTTGCAAACGGAGCGGCATTCGATCAGTACGTCTTTCATCCGGCTTGAATCCGCGTTGCGACGCTGTGCTTACTTTTTGACATTACGAATTCGGGTTATGAGCACATCACCCTGATTGATATTCTTGCCAAGGACTTGGGTGTAATTGTCATCACTGATTCCAAATTTGACAGCTACCGGCTTAATCTCACCATCTTCTGATTGAATCCAGATCTGTCCGGCCCGGGATTCTGATGCCTG
>RCNB010002949.1_pt1 | contig 10256 bp, 10 predicted proteins | sample 2041321 | NCBI WGS metagenome assembly RCNB01 (sample SAMN09708232, study PRJNA481090) | Marine sediment metagenome, whole genome shotgun sequencing project.
AAAATAACAACAGCCGCTGGGACCTGATCGACCTCGCCAGGATGTGTTATGCATTGCGACCGGATGGAATTGAATGGCCGGAGCACGAGCCCGGTAAACCAAGTTTCAAACTTGAACACCTTAGTGCCGCCAACCACATCGAACACGAAGGTGCGCACGAGGCCTTGTCCGATGTATTGGCGACCATTGGTCTTGCCCGCCTGATTTATAAACGGCAGCCACGTCTTTTTGACTGGGCGCTGAAAATGCGCGACCAGCATCATGTCATGAAAATGCTGAGCCCGGCCGAACCAAAACCATTACTGCATACCTCCTCCCGCATTCCGGCCACCCGGGGTTGCACCACGTTGGTATTACCGTTATCAATCTATCCAGACCGGAAAAAATCGGTCATTGTTTATGACCTGATGACCGATCCTGAACCGCTGTTGAGTTTAACTGCGGAGGAAATCTCTGACCGTTTGTTTACACCGGCGCATGATCTTCCTGAAGGTGTGGAGCGAATCGCACTTAAGGCCATTCACAGCAATCATGTGCCCATGGTTGCACCATCAGCCACCCTTAAAGGCGTCGACTGCCAGCGCATCGGTCTTGACCCGCAACGTTGCTTTGACCACGCGAAAAAACTGACCAGGGTCCTGCCGCAAATACGCAACAAGGTGATGGACGTATTCAAACCGTACCCGCCAGGTACAAATACTGACCCTGATCAGATGATTTATTCCGGTGGATTTTTCTCACATCATGACCGCCGCCTGATGGACAAAATCCACAAAACACAGGCCGCTAAATTGGCGCAACTGGACTGGCCATTCAAAGACCCGAGGCTAACGGAAATGCTGTTTCGCTATCGGGCACGGAATTTTCCCGCGACTTTGAGCTCAGATGAAAACCTTCAATGGCAAAGACAAAAATTGGAAAGGCTGAATCAACCAGCTGATGGCCGTCAATTGACTCCGGAATCATTCAGGATGGAAATATTGGCTGCGAGGGAATCACATGAAGGAGATAATCGCGCCCAAAACATACTGGATCACCTTGAAGCCTGGGCCAATCAGATTTGCGGTGATCAGTAAGCTGTAGGCAAAAACCCCAAATCAACGACTTATCGAACCTTTCTCGATTCGATTCGAATTATTTATACACAAGTCGCTGATTGTTAGTGAGACACTTCTTTGACAATGAATTTTCATCGCAAACATTGATCGGCATACACGTATGTCATTGTATTAAAGGGATTATTCTTAATTGCTCTATTTTTAACCAATTCAGAGACTCGCCCACGCTGACTACACACTGAGTAGCTTACACACAGAGTTATCCACAGATTTTGTGGATAACCTGTTTAAGCGACATTCATTCGCATTTGAGCCGGTTCAGCACTGGCTTTAATTGCACGTTTATGACCACCGGTTGCCTTGATTAGACGACGTCTGGCAGTCGGTGAGACAAACTCAACATGAGTACCATCCGAAAACTGTAACATCCAGATTCTATGGGGATCATTGCCCTGACCTGGGGTTGCCACAACACCGGTAATCGTCTTGCCAACCACCTGAAAATCTGTATTCATCTTTGTTTCTCCCGAGCTGTTGAGTGTTATTAAAACAAAGGTGATTCTCAAATCATGAGAGGCCAGAAAGAAATTTTCAGCCAGTGGCAACTGCCTACATTCTCCAGAGTTGTTTTCCCCTGTTTTTAACCAGCATCAAAACATAGCCTGTAGATGTCCCGTATTGACGGGTCAACCAAAATAATTTTGGTCTTCTTAAACGAATGGGGTATATATATGAAATCGATAAACATCAAATCACTGATCACACTTCTGGCAACCGGTCTGTTTTCCGTCTGGGCGTGGGCCGCACAGCCGGTCAACGTAAACACTGCCAGTGCAGAAGAAATTGCTGAAGCACTCAAAGGTGTGGGTCTCAGCAAAGCCGAGGCAATTATTAACTACCGGAGTGAAAACGGTCCGTATAAACACATGGATGAACTGGTCAATGTCAAAGGTATCGGCATACGCACTGTCGACATCAACCGTGATTACATCCTGCTGGAAAACAGCGAGCTCGCCGCCAGCAAGTAGGCGCTGCCACGCAGCAGATGATCCGGGCGGCAAACTCGCCCGGTTCATTTTTTATCGTCCCTACAATACTTTCGCGATCGATGATGGTAAGCCTATAACGGTAAACTTTTTGGTGCGTAACAAATTACACACCCCACAGCCAAATTAATCAATCAACAAACGACTGCCAAAAGCATGTGCCAGGGTCGACTGGTCGGTGTATTCGAGCTCTCCACCCAGGGGCACGCCGTGGGCGATTCGTGTTATTTTTATAGCGTGGGTTTTTGCCATTCTTTGCAGGTAATATGAAGTGGCTTCGCCCTCAACCGTCGGGTTGGTTGCGATAATAATTTCTTTTGGTGGCTGGTTTTCAAGTCGTTCAGCCAGTTGATCCAGGCCCAGTTCGGCCGGTCCAATACCATCCAATGGCGACAAGCGTCCAAGCAAGACAAAGTAACGGCCTTTATAAGCAGTTGCCTGCTCAATAGCCAACACATCAACCGGGGATTCCACCACACAAAGCTGCGATTGATCACGACGGGGGTTGGAACAAATCGTACAGGTTTCCAGTTCCGTGAGATCACGGCATTGCTGACAACGACCGATTTTCTGCATCGACTCAGCGAGTACAGACGCCAACTGCGTGCCACCTTCACGGTTGCGCTCAAGCAGATGCAAGGCCATGCGCTGTGCAGTTTTTGGTCCAACGCCGGGCAAACAGCGTAAGGACTCGATCAACTGGTTTAGTAAAGGTTCTGATGCCATTGCAGATCAGGATCTTTCAAAACCGGCCCTTAAAAGGGCATCTTGAATCCGGGTGGCAGTTTCATACCCTGTGTCACGCCGGCCATTTGCTGCTCGGAAGTTTCCTTGATCCGGTTTACCGCATCATTGGTCGCGGCGGTGACCAGGTCTTCAAGCATTTCAATATCATCGGCCAGGGTAGGATCGATCGTAACGCGTTTCACTGCGTGTTGACCATTCATGACCACACTGACCATACCGCCACCCGCCTGTCCGGTGACTTCCAAATTGGCCAGCTCTTCCTGTGCCTTTTGCATTTCCTGCTGCATTTTCTGAGCCTGTTGCATCAGGCCTGCGATATTACCTTTCATTGTATTTTCCTTGTCTGTCTTACCGGTACGTTTCGCGCCCGGTTTACTGTAATGGTTGAATAGAATCGGGAACGATTTTAGCCCCGAATTTTTCCTTGATGTCCTGGACCGTCGAATCTTCATCGATCGCGCGTTCTGCCTCGCTCATACGATTAACCTCGGCGGAAACCTTTGCCGCAGCCACGGATTTCACCGGTCCGGTGGCCGTATGCAAATCCAACCTCACCTCGTGACCAAGATGAGATGACAGTGCAGATTGCAGACTCTGAACTACGCTTTTGGATCCCAGGTTCTCCAGGGTATCAGGCACCAGGAATTTCCAGCGCTGTTCATCAGCAGATTCCAGTTGCAGATTCCTGGCAAATTCCCGTGCCGCTCCACCTAAACCCAGTTTGCCCTGCAATTTATTCCAGTCCTGCTCCAGTTCTGCACTGGCCGTTTCAACCATAGCATCATGTTCCGGTACGGGTGCAGTTGTAGAAGCAGGAGCAGGAGCAGGAGCAGGAGCAGATTTTGTTTCAAAATTGAATTCAGGTTCAGGTTGAAATTTAGGCTCAGGCTCAGGCTCAGGCTCAGGCTCCACTCGGCGTTCAGGTACAGGCGGTTTTGGTGTAACTGCCGGCACAGGTTTTTGCATTTGTTCAAAAGCAGTCCGTGCTGCCTTGGCTGCATCATTGCCATTGCTGACACTTCTATTTTCTGCCACCGGGGCGGGTTTTGCAGACTTGACCAGCGTATCTGAACCGGCTTCCACCGGTTTGAACGCCAGCATACGTAACAGGGTCATTTCCAGACCGGTACGTGGATCGGGTGCCAGGCCCAGGTCCCTGCGACCGGTAATGGCGATCTGGTAATACAGCTGGGCGTCTTCCGGTGAAATCTGTGTTGCACGCTCCACCAGTGAATCCCAGTCGAACCTTTCCGGATCACGGAAACCCGGCGCTGCATGGATCAGGGAGATGCGGTGCATGGCTTCTGCCAACTCATCCAAAGCGTTTTCCAGGTTGCGCGACTGAACCACCAGTTCATTGACAATATCCAGTAATGCCCCAGCATCCGAGCGCGAGAGCGCATCGATAATTGCCGCAATATGTACGTGATCGATACTGCCGAGCATACTCGCGACATCGGCATCTTTCAGGCTGCCCCCACCAAATGCGATCGCCTGATCAAGTAAGCTGAGACCGTCACGCATACTGCCATCGGCTGACCGGGCAATCCGCATGACCGCACTTTCATCCGCTTCTATAGATTCCGACTGCAAGATCTTTTCCAGGTGTGCACTGATCTGGTCGGGCAAAAGCCGGGTCAGACTAAAACGTAAACAACGGGACAGAATGGTAATCGGAAGTTTCTGTGGATCCGTCGTTGCCAAAACAAATTTTACATGCGGTGGTGGTTCTTCCAGTGTCTTCAGCAGAGCGTTGAAGCTGTGGCTCGACAACATGTGGACTTCATCGATGATGTAAACCTTGTAACGTCCCCGGCTCGGTGTGTACTGAACCGTTTCGAGCAGTTCGCGGGTATCATCTACCTTGGTTTTTGAAGCCGCATCGATCTCCAGCATGTCCACAAAACGACCTTCATCCAGATCAATGCAACTGCCACACTCACCACACGGTGTAGAAGATACACCCTGTTCACAGTTCAGGCATTTGGCCAGAATCCTCGCGATGGTGGTTTTACCCACACCACGGGTACCGGTCAGCAGGAAGGCGTGATGGACACGATCCTGATCAAGACCGTTAACCAGCGCCTGCACCACGTGTTCCTGTCCAACCAGGTCTTTAAATGTATGTGGCCGCCACTTGCGGGCCAATACCTGATAACTCATTGGGAATCCTCTGATCCACTCATGGGTGAACAATTAGTATTGATCATAGCAGAGAAATGGTGGCAGCCCCTGCCCACCGTACCCCGGCGCCCGAGTCTGCTGCTGCCGCTGCTCCCTTCCGGGTCTGACGGGGTTCACAACGTATCGTCGCGGGGAGGCCGACAGGGGCCACCGCTGAACCGCAGTCTTGAGTAATCAAATCTACGGGAACGGAATTGTGCCGTAAGCCATGACAGGGTTCAATCATTCAATTCCATTTTTCACATATTTCACAGTTTTTCATTAAATGGGGGCGGATATTGACGCCCACCACGCTCAAGTGTAATCCAACGCAATTCCGAGAAGGCTTCTACAGAAAATTTTCCGTTCTGACGACCCATACCACTATTCTTAACGCCACCGAAGGGAACATGTGGCTCATCATTCACCGGGCAGTCATTGATGTGGGCCATACCGGTTTCCAGGCGGCGCGCCACTTCCATACCACATTCTTCATTAGCGGTAATAATTCCTGCGGACAAACCGTATTCAGAATCATTGGCTACCGCAATAGCCTCTTCCATATCAGCAACGACGATCACCGCGGCAACCGGACCAAATGTCTCCTCGCGGAAAATCTTCATATCCGTTCGCACACCTGTGAGTACCGTCGGTTCATAAAACAAACCCTGAAAACCACCACCGGTCAAAAGTTCTGCACCTGTTTCCACCGCGTCTGTCACCTGGTCATGCACATTCTGCAGTTGCTTCTCATTAATCAGCGGCCCGATCACGTTAGCCATTGAAGAAGGATCACCCACACCCAGTGTTTTAACATTGGCTACCAGACGCCTGACAAATTCATCGGCAACCGCCTCGTGTACGATTATTCGTTCCACAGACATGCAAATTTGGCCCTGGTTCATAAACGTGCCAAAAGTCGCGGCATTGACCGCCCTCTCCATATCGGCATCATCCAGAATTATCAATGCATCTTTGCCACCCAGTTCAACGCAGGCTTTCTTTAAAAGCGACCCGGCCAACATGGCAATGTGCCGACCAACCTTTGTAGAACCGGTAAAACTGATTCCCCGCACTGCCGGATTGACTACCAATTCATCACCAAGCCCTTCAATGGCAGACCGTGAACATGTCACCACGTTAAACACACCGTCAGGAATTCCGGCAGCCTCAAATACTTCGGCAAGCAACAATCCACCCGCCAACGGGGTTTCTTCAGATGGTTTCAGAACAATGGTGTTGCCAATGGCCATGGCAACCGCGAACCCACGTACGCTTAGCAGCAGTGGAAAATTCCACGGTGAGATAACACTAACCACACCCAGCGGTTGGCGTATCGCCATGCTGACTTTGCCGTGTTCCGATGGCAGCACTTCCCCGTTCATGTAAAACACCATGGCTGCCGCAGCACGCAATGCTTCGATTGAATACCCCGTTTCAAACATTGCCTTGCCAATCCAGGAACCACCCTCTTCCACCAGCGCGTCAACAAAATCCTGCTGTCTTTGCTCCATGATATCAGCCGCTTTCGTGAGATAGGCCGCACGCCGGGTATGTGAAAGACCCGCCCAGGCTTGTTTCGCACCGGACGCAGCTGAAATTGCATACTCCACATCCTCAAGAGAAGCATCGGCAACCCGTACGCAAACTTCACCGGTGGCCGGGTTAAAAACATCGAATGACTGGCTGTTTTTAACCTCGCGCCAGCTTCCACCCATAAAAACCTGCGCTGGTTTATCAAATTTCATGTTTTATCCCCGGAAATTATTAATCAACTATTGTCTCGTTACGCGTCAACGCTGACAATAGCGTATTTGAATTTTGGACTAACTATGCCAACAACGTCACATATTCATCTGCAGCGATTAGAGGCAGAAAGCATTCGCATCATGCGGCAGGTCGCGACGGATTTTGAACGTCCGGTTCTGCTTTATTCTGTTGGTAAAGATTCGTCAGTGTTACTGCACCTGGCCATGAAGGCTTTTTACCCGGCCAAGCCACCATTCCCGTTGCTGCATGTTGATACCACCTTTAAATTCCGGGAAATGATCGCTTTCCGGGATGCCACGGCAAAACGTCTTGGCCTGGAACTGATCGTGTATACCAATCCTGAAGGACTGGCGAACAATACCAACCCGTTCACCCACGGCAGCTCACGCTACACCGACATCATGAAAACCGAAGCGCTCAAGCAGGCGCTGGATATCGGAAAATATGATGCGGCGATTGGCGGTGCACGCCGGGATGAAGAAAAATCCCGTGCCAAGGAGCGTGTATTCTCCCATCGCACAAAAGGTCATGTCTGGGATCCGAAAAACCAGCGTCCGGAATTGTGGTCGCTGTATAACACCCGTATCAATCCGGATGAAAGCCTGCGTGTTTTCCCGTTGTCCAACTGGACCGAAACAGACATATGGGCATATATCTATCTGCAAAATATCCCGATGTCCGAGCTTTACATGGCAAAGGAAAGACCGGTTGTCGAACGTGACGGCGCCCTGTTTATGCTGGATGACGATCGTTTTCCTCTTAATGAGGGTGAAAAACCAATGATGCGTTCCATCCGGTTCCGCACATTGGGGTGTTACCCATTAACGGCGGCGATCGAATCCACGGCCAGCACACTGGCAGAGGTAATACTTGAAATGCGCTCCACCCACACATCCGAACGTTCTGGCAGGGTAATCGACAAAGATCAGGCCTCATCGATGGAAAAGAAGAAAAAAGAGGGGTATTTCTGATGTCTGCAAGCAACAAGGCACACCTCGATCTGCAAGAGTTTATCGAGTTGGAAAGTTCGAAAAGCATGCTGAAATTCATCACCTGTGGGAGCGTGGATGACGGTAAAAGCACGCTGATCGGGCGTCTGCTCTATGACTCCCAGTTGCTCTATGATGATCAACTGGAAGAACTCAAACGGGATAGCAAGGGTCGTCTCTCCACGGAAGAGGACATTGATTTTTCCCTGCTGGTCGATGGTCTGGCTGCAGAACGTGAACAGGGCATCACCATCGATGTTGCCTATCGCTTCTTCTCAACATCAAAACGAAAGTTTATCGTCGCCGATACACCCGGTCACGAGCAGTACACACGCAACATGGCCACCGGTGCATCGACTGCAGAAGCTGCTGTGCTATTGATCGATGCGCGTCTCGGTGTCTCCACGCAAACCCGTCGTCACGCCTATATTCTGTCGCTGATAGGTGTGAAGCATATTCTGCTGGCGGTCAACAAGATTGACCTCAGGGATTATTCACAGCAGTTGTTTGAGGAAATCTGTGCAGACTTCGACGCATTCGCAGCCGAGCTTGGTTTTATAAGCACTTATGCCATCCCCATATCAGCTCTGAAAGGTGACAATATCACTACAAGGAGTGAACGTATGCGGTGGTACGAAGGCCAGCCCCTGTTAACCTATCTGGAGAACTTGAATCCGGAAAGAGATGACTCAGTGCTGTTTCGTTTCCCGGTTCAACGTGTCAGTCGACCGAATCTCGATTTTCGTGGTTACGCCGGCACACTGGCTGGTGGCGAGATCGCTGTTGGTGACGAAATCATGGTGGCTGCCTCACTCAAACGCAGTCGTGTGAAATCCATCGTCACCATGGACGGTGATTTACCGAATGCCAGCAAGGGCGATGCCATCACGCTGACGCTGGAAGACGAGATTGATATCTCCCAGGGTGATGTTCTGCATCGGCCAGGAGAACCCCTGGAACGCAGCAACCAGTTCCAGGCACACCTGATCTGGATGCATGAAGACCCGATGTTGCCGGAACGAAGCTATATGCTGAAGATCGGCACACAAACGACCTCGGTGCAGATTACCGACCTGAAATATGCGATCAATATCAATACCTCGGAACATCTGCCGGCCAACAAAATCGACCTGAATGGCATCGCGGTATGTAATTTTGCTACTGCACAGGCCATTGCATTTGACCCCTATGCTGACAACCCCGAGACCGGTGCATTTATACTGATCGATCGCATCAGCAACGCCACGGTCGGCGCGGGTATGATCGACTTCGGTCTGCACCGCGGCCAGAACCTGTCCTGGCAGTCCTTTGAAATCAGCCGTGCATCACGTGCACGTATGAAGCACCAGAAACCGGTTGTGATCTGGTTTACCGGTCTTTCCGCGTCAGGCAAATCCTCCATCGCCGATGTGGTCGAACAAAAATTGGCGGCACAAAACCGTCATACCTATTTGCTGGATGGCGATAATTTCCGTCATGGACTCAACAAGGACCTGGGTTTTACCGATGCCGATCGTGTTGAGAATATTCGTCGCGTTGCTGAAGTTGCACGTTTGATGGCCGATTCCGGTCTGATCGTGATGACCGCCTTTATCTCGCCTTTCAGACGTGAACGCAGGATGGCAAAAGAAATTGTCGGGGATATCGAATTCGTCGAAGTGTTTGTCGATACACCACTGGAAATTTGTGAGGCCCGTGATCCAAAAGGTTTCTATGCCAGAGCCCGCAAAGGCGAAATTCCCAACTTCACCGGTATCAGCTCACCTTATGAGCCACCACAGAGTGCAGACATCCACCTGGATGCTGGTGACCGAACGGTCGAAGATCTTGCTGATGAGGTATTGCAGCAGTTGAGCTTTGATTAAGCTCCTAGTGTAGTGTCCTGCACTAGCTATGTTCCAGGAATTGAAAAACACTGAAGCCTTCGTGTTCTTCATCCGGAACTATCTGGCCCAGCATCGATATACCTGCCGCATGCACGGATTCGGGCCGTCCGGTAATCAAAGGGTGCCAATCTGCCAGGCCCTGCCCTTTTGCCAGTCGCCGGTAAGCGCAACTATCAGGTAGCCAGTCACAGGACTCAACATTGGTCGCAGTCAATTGCAGACAGTCGCTGACCTTGCGTGCCCGGTTTGCATAGTCTGAACAACGGCAGGAGGACGGGTCCAGCAATTCACATGCGGTATTCGCATAGAAAAACTCACCGCTGTCCTCGTCTTCAATTTTTTGTAGACAACACAGGGCGCAGCCATCACAGAGTGATTCCCATTCATCGCTGGTCATTTCTTCCAGCGACTTGTTTTTCCAGAATTGATCGGTCATCGTTGTTACATTATGACAGCAATTACACTGAAACCATGACCAATCGAAACATCATCGACCGGATATCACCACTTTGGTTGGGATCAACCAACAGCAGATGAAATCCGCTATATGGTAAAACACCCAGGCCCGGATCGTGAATTTGCGGAGTGGGCCAAAAA
>RCNB010002950.1_pt1 | contig 10254 bp, 7 predicted proteins | sample 2041321 | NCBI WGS metagenome assembly RCNB01 (sample SAMN09708232, study PRJNA481090) | Marine sediment metagenome, whole genome shotgun sequencing project.
CCCCATTCCACCATGTACTTGAGGTCAAGGTAGTTGTTGGTGAAGTGGTCGTCGGGCATCCCTCCATCTGTACCCATCGATATCGTCAGACCAGCCTCCAGAGCCCTCCTGAAGTTGAGCTCAGTCTCGGGCCAAATACCGGTATCAACCATCCTTGTATGGACACCCCCCTTCTCCAGGTTATCGCGGTGTCCGCAGAACGCCTTCAACGTGGGCATGAGAATCAAGTTGTTCTCCTTCATGAACCTGATGTGGCCATCAGTAAGCGTCTGGCCGTGGACGATGACATCCACGCCAGCCTCAAGGCTGTTACTGATGCCCTTCTCGCCGTAGCAGTGGCCGTGAACAAGCTTCCCGCAGTTATGCGCCTCCTCGGCACACGCCCTCATTTCATCAACGGACAGCTGTGGATGCCTCGGACCGGTGTGGGCGCTTGATATGGCCCCAGTAGCCCCCAGCTTGATGAAGTCCGCGTTGTGGTACATCAATAGCTTCCTGGCGGCCTTCCTGGCCGAGTCGGCGCCGTTCACCTCTAACCGCTCCCCGGGGACCTTGGTCCTTCCCCCCGTGATGGTGATCATCTCCCCTGAGACGAACAGGCGTGGGCCGTGGGTCACGCCGTTATTGATGGCGTTCCTGACGGCGAACACCACGTTCCCGATGCCCCCCGCCTCCCCGAGGCTCGTTACCCCGATGCTGAGGGCTTTCCTTGCGTTTTCGGCTCCGCGGAGGGCCTGGTACTCGTGTGATCTTTTCTCAGGGTCTCCATAGGGGTCGTACCTGATGTGGACGTGGGCATCGATGAGCCCCGGCATGACGTACTTGCCCGAGTAATCGACCTCCTCCCCGTACCTGTCGCCCAGAGGCTTGTCAGATACCTCCTTGATGACGCCGCCCTCGATACCGAGGTACACGTTCTCCCGGACCTTTCCATCACTCACAATCAAGTACCCAGCGTAGACGCTGAGGCTTCCGCTCTTCATGGTATCTCATCAACTTTTACCCATAATAGTTCATCGAGGGCAGTCCTTTCATTTTTAATACCTGTCTGGTAAAATATCTCTGAACTGAGGTATCCATGTGAAGACCGTTAAACTGATATTGGTAATGATTTTAATGGCGGGGGTTGTACCCGCCCTCGCTCTCGTTGATGACAACCCGAGACAGATACATCACACCTGGCAGAGAGATGATACGGCCCACACGATGGCTGTATCATGGAAGACCTCAAGTGACGTAGGTGGCGTCGTTTACTATGACACGGTCTCTGGTGACGCCACTCCCTCAGGTTACAGTTTTTCCGTTGAGGCCGTCTCACCCCGCAGTGACGACATCAATGGCATTTACCATGACGCGGAACTCACAGGGCTTGCGCCCGATACAGTGTACTATTACATATGTGGAAGCCAGGAGACTGGGTTCAGTGAGGAAAGGAGCTTCAAGACCCTCTCCCTGGTCAGGGACCATTTGCGGATCGTTGCCGGCGGTGACAGCAGAACCAACCCTGAACTGAGGGACCTAGTCTCCTCTATGATGGCTCAATATGGCCCTGATTTCGTGTTATACAACGGTGACTTTGTCAATAACGGTAACGATGACGCTCAATGGGACGATTTCTTTGATCAAGCCGAGAGTCTGTGGGTCACTCCAGAGGGATACGGGATACCCATTGTGCCAGCTATCGGTAACCATGACGGTGGATCAAGTAACTACGATGAACGTCTCGCGCTACCGGGAAACGAGGAGTGGTATAGTCTCAACTTTGGCTCCGACATCCACCTCGTAGTGTTGAACAGCGAGTCCACCGTGGAGGGCTTCGGTCTCCAGACAGAGTGGCTACGCGCTGACCTGGAGAGTCACAAAGAGTATCCTTGGAAGTTTGTTCTCTTCCACCGTAACGTCCTGAAAAACTATCATGATATATGGCTTACAGGGGTCAACAGGTGGATTCCCATCCTTGACGAGTACGGAGTGGACATCATCTTCTCGGGTCACAGCCACAACTACCAGCGCTCAGTACCGGTGAACTGGACCCGATCCAGGACCGAGGCACAGGCATCCTATGACGAGGGAAGCATGTATCTCACCAGCGGCGCATGGGGCGCCCCTCTCTACGAGACGGTGGATGGATGGTGGGTAGCTTCCACTGACTCACGTCTTCACTTCACCTTGATAGACATGTATGCTAATGGGACATTGAAGCTGCAGGCCATAGATGAGACGGGGGAAGTATTCGACAAAGTGGCGCTCCACAAGGATCTCCCAGACGAAAACACGGTCCTGGCAGAGAGACTTGTCAAAATTAGGCAGGAGACTGATGCCTTGAATCAGGAGAATGACGCTTTAACACAGTCAGTCGCTGAACTCGTCCTGGAGAATGAAGCAACGTTACAGGCTCAGGATCTAAGAATAGACGAACTTGTTGACCAGGTCAGTGACCTCGAGATAGATTTAGAGATCGAGCAGGCGCTTATCACGTCCTACCAGACCAAGGTTGATGAGCTGGAAGCTCAGTTGAATGTCCCCGTTGAACCTCCAAGTCCACTAAGTCACGTTCTCTTCCTTTTCTTCGGCCTCGTCGTGGGGGGCGCAATATCGCAGCTCATGTCTAAGAGTCGGTAACGATATCTCGCAAATATCTTATTCCCTAACTGTCATTCTAGCTATATTCGGTGTTTAAAAATGACTGAAGAATACGATGTCATAATCAAGGACGCTCACATCATCGATGGAAGCGGCAAGAAGGCATACAAGGGATCAATCGGGGTAAAGGGCGACAAGATCGCGGCCCTCGGCGAGGTCAAGGGTGACTCCGTGAAGACAGTGGACGCCAAGGGGCTCTACGCGAGCCCGGGATGGATCGACGCCCACAGCCACGGCGACTCGACCCTGCTGTTCTTCCCCAAGGCGGAGAGCTACATCATGCAGGGGGTCACCAGCTTCGTAGGCGGACAGTGCGGTGGAAGCGCCGGGCCATACAGTGACTGGATGAACCTACCAGGCGTCGCAGTCCAGTACATCGACGACCTTGAGCCCCACAAGTACTACCCCAAGAACAGCCTGTTCCCCAAGGAGCAGGTCAACGAGATCATGGACAAGTACTTCGGCTGGACCGTTGACTGGGTAACGCTTGGTGGCTGGTTCAAGAAGGTGGAGGAGGTCGGGGTCTCGATGAACGCCGTGCCTCTCGTGGGACAGGGGACCGTCAGGTACTCCGTCATGGGCAACGACTACAAGCGCCACAGCACTAGTGAGGAGCTGGAGGCGATGAAGGTCCTCATCAGGCTGGCGCTTGACGAGGGAGCCATTGGTATGAGCAGCGGCCTCGACTATGACCCTGGGGTACAGGCGCACATGGACGAGATCAACGAGTGTGTGACTGTGCTCAAGGACTACCCCAACGCCGTCTACGCGCCCCACTGGAGGAGGACGGGACGCCGCAGGCAGGTCAAGTTTGGGGACACCAGGAGCAACAAAGTTGACGGACTACTCGAGTCCATCAACACCTGCAAGGTCACGGGGGTTCCAACAAACATCGCTCACCTGACACCTGGATGGAGGCTTGTCCCGGAGGGAAACGAGTACCTGGAGGAGCACAATATACGTGCGACCCTGAAGTACTTTGACGAGGCCATCCAGGAGGGACACAAACTCACCTTCGACAGCATGCCTTGGTTCCTGAGAGGAGGCTTCGATATCATGCCGTACCTGTGCAGCACACTGAACCCGTGGCTCAAGGAGTGCGGCAGCCGTGAGAAGTTCGCGGAGTGGCTCAAGGTATCTGATTTCCGCGAGGAGATCATCGACGCCCTCAAGAACGGCAAATGGTACATCAGGCTCGCATACAACCCAAACACAAACCCCCAGTGGGCCGAGAACATCTGGATCAGCAGGCACAAGGACGAGAGCCTTGTGGGCAAGAACCTCGCCATGATCGCTACCGAGAGGGAGGCCGACAAGATCCACACATGGTTCGACCTCATCTGCGAGGACCCGGACTCCATGGGGTACGCCGCGGGAACCGCGGACACGGGTAACTTCCCGTGGAAACCATACAGGGCGCTGATGTTCCAGCACAAGGCGGGAAGCCTGAGCCTAGACCAGTCCGTCTTCGACGCCAAGTACGAGATGGAGAGACCGCCATACAGGAAGCCCGGCAGGAACGCGTTCGGAGCGTTCCCGGGTTTCATCAACAAGATGGTCAAGGAGATCAAGGTCCTCACCATCGAGGAGGCCATCTACAAGATCAGCACAGCAGCGGCGGAGCACCACAACCTGAAGGGACTGGGCACCATTACACCGGGCAGCTACGCTGATATCACGTTCTTCGACTTTGACAAGCTCGAGGTCGTGGGCACACCCGTTGAGCCACGCCAGCACCCCAAGGGGATCGAGTACGTCTTCGTCAACGGCGAGGCCGTGGTCGAGAAAGGCAAGCACACGGGTGCCACCCCGGGCAGAATCGTGAAGAGGGTTTAACCCTCACCTATTCTTTTTGATATATTCAATCGTCTCTTCTAGGAAATTCTCTGTCTCGGATTTCGGAATTATCGCCCCGATGACATCCTTCTTGCCGCCAGCGTTGAATCCATAAGCCTTTGCTTTCGTGATCAGGTCATGGTAATCAACAATACTACTCCTACTATAGAGCTGGTCCTGATCCTCGAAGAACCCGGTGTTCACCACCACGGTGTCCCTGCCGGTCCCCCATGCCAGCCGCCGCGTAACCTGTGATATGATGGCGTAGGGGGTGTCAAGCCTCTTCAACTGGACGCCGTCAACCTCCTCGGGGGGCTCAGAGAGCACCCTATCCATCTTCTTCTCAAGGTTCTCCAGGTTTGCCTTCCACTTCCCGTTGCCGAGGATGTCCTCCCCTGTCTTGTATTCTCTAAGAAGGTGCGGTGCCTCGGTGACCGAGTCCCTGTCCCCAACCTTGTAGCTGGAGTCGATGAGGTAGACAAGTTCAAGCAGATCCTCAAACGTGACACCATTCTGAGTCATATATTCCTGTATTCGCCTCCAGAACGGCGGGTTGTCCTTGATCTTCTCCTCCCTGTCCCCTATGAAGCCAAGGAGGACGTGGAGCCGCAGGGGGAGGCCGAGGTGCTCCTTCATCACCCATGTGTTGGATGGGTAATCGTCGCCCGAAGCACCGTGGGCAACGGGGTTTATGTGAGTTATCCCATCGATGGGGTCCTGGTGGTGGTGATCGAACATGATGACGTTGGCTTGCTCAGCTATCGCCTTCAGGTTACCCGCCGGCAACGCCATGTCGCATATGATAACGTTATCGAAGCCCCTGGCGTACTCGATATGCTCGTCTGTAAGGTAGAACGTGCCCAGCGGAGGCGTCCATGTCTCGGCCTTCCTCTCCCCAAGCTGCTCAAGGATCAGCGCCCCAGAGCATACCCCATCGGTGTCCCAGTGATGAATAATGAGGATAGAGCCATCGAGCTCGAACATGGCTTCAAGGATGATCGTGGCTTAATAAAACGTTAGCCGTAACATGAAAAACGTCAAATCCGCATGCAACACACATTAAATGAGATTTTATGAACGAGAAGCAGTCACTTGAAAGGAGACGCAGGGCCATAATGGAGGAGGTCCAGGCCAGGGGCTACGAGGCCGTGGTCTTCTTCAACGAGGTAATCAGGCAGAACCCCAGCAACACCATCTACGTGATGCCCGGGGCCCTGGGCGACGAGCACCAGACATTGGTCATGGACTCGAACGGCGATACCACCCTCGTCATGCCCCACTGGGGGGCGCCCCGCGTCCGCGCCTCAGGTGAATACAGCGAGGTAATATCCATCAAACAGGAGAAGGGCCACCACATCAAGGGAACCCTTGAGGCGCTGAAGAAGTACCCCAAGGACAAGGTATGCTTCGACATGTCCACGGCATCCGCCCAGATGTGGTTCAGGATAGCCGGCGAGCTTGGCATCAACCCTGCACCGGTTTCCGATATCAGTGACCACGTTTTCAAGCTACGGGCCATCAAGGACGAGTACGAGATCGACCAGATACGCAAGGCCATCGAGATCACCGAGACGGCTATCCACGTGCTCATCGAGGACACGATGCCAGGGAAGAGCGTCTTGGACCTGAAACGGGAGCTGGACTCCAACATGATAGAGCTGGGAGCCTACGAGTTCAGCTTCGACAGCAGCATCGGTTTCATCAAGGGCAACACGACGGAGCACCTGAAACATGGAGACGCCCTGAGCCTGGACGTGGGGGTCAGGCTGGACAACGGGTACTGCAGCGACATGGGCAGGAACTGGCACGTGACATGGGAGAAGGCCACGGAGGACTACATGGAGCGGGCGATGACGGCCCAGGTGGAGGCCATCAACAGGATCAAGCCCGGGATGACCGGGAACGATGTCCTCGATATAGCCAACGAACTCAACAGGGAGCTGGGTTTCAAGGAGACCGTTCGCACAGGTCACCAGATAGGGCTTGACGTGCACGACTACACGATGCCCTACGCGCCCAGCTTCGGGCCCATAGAGACAGACAACCAGCCACTGAAGCCTGGGATGACGCTGACCTACGAGCCAAACAGGCGTGACCCTGAGACCAACTACCGGGGCCACATAGAGGACGTGATACTTATCACTGAGAACGGGGCCATCTGCCTCAACGAGATGCCCTACAGGATCACCTGGTAGCCATATCCCTCAGGGTTTTTCTGAGCTCCCTGTACCTTTCTATTGATTCATCAAAATCTTCGTCGTCCATCTGCACAAGGTTGGCGTACCAGAGAACCCTGTTGAGGAGAAGAGGGTTCATGGGCCCGAACTTCATGAAGAACCCGGAGGCGCTGCACTCCCTGCAGAACTCGTAGGTGTTCAACGGGTTGTCGAGGGTGCTCCTGTACCTATCGTACAGCTCCTCTATCACGGTGGCGTTCCTCATGGAGATTTCAATGTTTACTCCCAGCTCTCTGAGGCCGTTGAGAACTGCCAGAGCCTGCTGGGTGGGGCTCTCGATGATATGGTCCTCGCTGAAGACTAGGGTATCGGAGGGCACCGAGTAGAAGCTCTCAATTAGATGCCCACTCCTGCGCTCGTATTCCAACCCCACTATCCCCGCGTCCTGCAGCTTGTTCATGTGGTGGTAGATGTTCTGGGGCGTCATCCCCAGCTGATCCGCGATGTCCTTGACAGTGTGAGGCTCATCACGGAGTATGAAGACGATTCTTCGCCTTGTCTGGTCCTCAAGGAGTTTGAACCCCTCCCTTGAGATTCGGTGTACGAGACCTTCCTGGTTGCCCTCCATTTGTGACACCGTATTGTCCTCAGAAAGAAGGGCATTTAAAATGCCCGTTTTAATAGCCAAACGGAGTCGTATTAAACTCAGGTTATCAAAGCCATCTCAGGGAACCTTGAGTGGTGTTTCAAGGTAGGTGTTTGATATGAGTGTGGATGAAAAAGGGTCCTATGTCCTCGTCGACATAGGCAGTCAGGTCACTAGGGGGCTTCTCGTTGAAAAGGAAAACGGCGAGTACAAGATCGTGGCAGAAGGATCAGCGATGACCACGGTGGAGCAGCCTCAGCTGGACGCCTCAATCGGCGTCAAAAACGCGTTAGACATGGTCAAGGAAAAGACTGGGAAAGTAATCCTGGATGATGGGCGTCCTGTGCCCGGACGGACCTTCATGTTCAGCAGTGACGCCAGTGGCGGCCTACACATGGTGGTTACTGGCGTAATAGGAATGATCTCTGCAGAGAGCGCCCAGAGGGCGGCTTTAGGGGCAGGCGCATTGCTGATAGACCAGTTCAGCAAGGACGACGGTCGACCGGTTCACACCAAGGTGGCTTCAATGCGTTCAATGAAGCCTGATATCCTGCTCATGGCTGGAGGAACGGATGGTGGAGCCGTCGCCCAGGTGATAGAGATGGCCGAGATAATCAACGAGGCAGATGTCCAGCCCAGGTTTGGCTCCGAGTATCCCCTCCCCGTTATCTTCGCTGGAAACGTTGAGCTGCAGGACAGGGTTCAGGAGGCTCTCAGTGAAGGGTACGCCACCAAGGTTGTGGACAACGTCAGGCCAGTGATCGATAGAGAGAACCTAGGTCCAGCCCGCGAGGGCATCTACGATGCCTACATGGAGCACGTGATAGTCCATTCCCCCGGTTACTTGAAGCTGGCTGAGTGGACGGGCAGCAGGATCATCCCATCTCAGGCGTCTGTGGGAAAGATGCTGTACTCCTACGCCCAGGATAGGGGAATCAATATGATCGGAGTGGACGTGGGAGGCGACACCACCGACGTGTACTCAGTCTACGACAGCGTCTTCAACCGCTCTCTCAACGCCGATATCGGGCTATCCTATGGCCTGAGCAACATCCTGAAGACGACCGGAGTAGAAAACATTCTCAGGTGGCTGCCTGGCTCGGATGATAAGCAGGTCAGAAACATCATCGGGAACCTCATGATAAACCACCCTGAGCAATATACCTCTGAGCAGGTGCGGATTCAATCTGCCCTAGCAAGGGAGGCAATTAGCCTCGGCTTGGAGAAGCACAAGGATATAGCGTCGAGGCTCAAGGGATCGATCCTGGACAGGACCCTCTCCGATATGTTCGAGCAGGAAATTGTACAAACCAGGATCAACATGATGAGGACCGATGTGATCCTCGGCAAGGGCGAAGTGTTCAAGCATCAGTCGGACGAGGAATCCGCCCTGATACTCATTGATTCCCTGAAACCAGAGGGAATAACCGAGCTAGCCCTTGACAAGTCCAGCCTGACCGCTCCACTCGGAAACCTGCTGGACCATGAAAAGGAGGCGTCCCTGAACCTCTTCAATGAGTCGATTTCGTTCCTCGGTACATGCATCGCACCCATTGGAAACGCGAAGCCGGGGGAAAACGTACTCAAAATTACACTTGAGACAGGGGGAAAGGAGGAGTACGTGATCAAACAAGGCGAGCTCAACATCCTGCCCATTAGGGGTAAAGAGGTTGAGGTGAACCTCCTCCCTAGTAGGTCAGATCTGGGGAGAGGAAGAAACAAGGCAATCACCAGAACGGTACTTGGAGGCTGCCTGGGCCTGATTATCGACACAAGGGATAGACCCATTTCCGGCAGGGGTAAGCCCCTCGGACTGCTTCCATATGAGAACGGGAGGTCCAGCTAATGCCAGTTGAGATCATATCCAAGCAGAGGAGGCTCCCCACACGGGGTGAAGTGCTCGTCGAAGTGGGCCAGCAGGTCCAGCCAGAGACTGTTGTTGCCAAAGGAGTTATCCCGAACCACGAGATCCATGATTTGAATCTATTCAAGCAGCTAAGGGTAGAACCTGAGGTGGTGAAGAATTACCTGACAAAGGCAGAGGGAGAGCAGGTGGCGAGGGACGAGGTGATAGCCGTCAGCAGGAGCTTCTTCACGAGGCAGACCCGTGTATCCCGGTCACCTGTAGACGGCTTCATCGAACGAGTCTCGACCGTAAACGGCAGGGTCTACATCAGGGGCAACCCCCTTGACGTCGAGGTCACAGCCTATATCCCCGGTGTCATAAAGGAGGTTATTCCTGAGGAGGGCGCCGTGGTGGAGGCATCGGGCATCCGGTTTGAGGGGGCGTTCGGTATTGGAGGGGAAGCCTATGGGGACATCATTCTGACTTCAGAAGGCCCAGATACGCCACTTTCATCGGATGATATCCTGCCTGAGCACAAGGGTAAAGTCATCGTCGGCGGCTCCATCGCCACCCTCGATGCACTGAGGGAGGCAGTAAACGTGGGCGCGAAGGGGGTGATAGTAGGCGGGGTCGACCAGAAGGACCTGACCTACTTCCTGGGCTACGAGATCGGCGTTCCCGTTACAGGCTACGAGCAGACGGGGCTGACCCTGATTATGACGGGAGGGTTCGGTGTCAACCCCATGGAGGGGATTCTTTTCGAGACCCTACGGGGGCACTCGGGGAGGATGGCTTGCATCAACGGGGCAACCCAAATAAGGTCAAGGTCTATCAGGCCCGAGATTATCCTCCCATCTCCTTGATGAAAAGTAATTAATCCAGCGAGACTGCCTATTCTCCCGTGCAACACTTTGACAGTTGATATCGTCATAAAGAATGGGTTAATGGTTCTGCCGTCGGGTATCACACAGGGCTCCCTGGTGATCGACGATGGCAAGATTATAGGTATTCTCAAATCAAACGAGCCCAAGGCGGACAGGATCATCGACGCCACGGGCAAGGTGGTTCTCCCTGGCATGATTGACATGCACGTCCACCTGAGGGAC
>RCNB010006581.1_pt1 | contig 10253 bp, 7 predicted proteins | sample 2041321 | NCBI WGS metagenome assembly RCNB01 (sample SAMN09708232, study PRJNA481090) | Marine sediment metagenome, whole genome shotgun sequencing project.
CCAAACATATAGTTTTATTGCAACAATTTCATGTAAGCATCCTTACTTTAAAGATGGATCTTTTAGGTCTATCGGTTTTTCAATTTCAAAAGATTCTACAAAACTATTAAATGATTTAGGGGTCATAATTAAACAGTTTCCTGGAGGCCTACATTTGTTATCCGCTTCTCCGGAATTATTAATTTCAGAAAATAATGAAAATTCAATTAAAATTTATTTGAATTGTTCAGATCCATATCATATTAATTTCACCAATTTACCCGATGATTATTCACCAATTAAAGATGTCTTCTATTTTAACAATTTAAGCACTCAAAAATCCTCTGCTGAAAAAACTTACGCTTTGCAAAGTTCAGAATTTGTCGACGAGAATGATCTGTCACAATTAAGTCATGGCACTATAGAGATACCAGAGTTTGATTCGAGAAATACGTATACATTTCACGACGCTGCAAATGAAGAAATTTCTAAAGAATACATCCTAGAATCATTTTTAGATTCTGGCAAGTACACGATTACAGATTTACCGGAAGGTATAATTAATATTAAGCTTGAAAATAAAATAATACATAGTGTATATTATTATCCAAATGCGATTTGGAAAAAGCCATTGGGTATAATAGAGTTATTTACAGATACTTTATATCGTGATTATAAAAATAATGAAAAAGCCAATTATATAGTAAATTATAACAATAGATCTAGTATTTGGAAATATTTTTTAACAAACAAAATGTTTAAAAAATATGATGCTTTGAGTATTATTAATAAGAAAAAAGTAAAAGCTTTTCATGCCCCTGAAAAAGAAATCCTACAAAATAATACAGAAGTTATAGTATTCACTGCACAGAATGAAATTCCCTTTCAAGAATATACGGATGACAATTTTCAATTAGTTGATAAGTACGTTTCCAAGTTAGTATATGAACCTGTAATTAAAAATTTAGTACAAGCCTCTCCAGAACAATTGTTTTCAGAAAAAAATCAAGATGAAAAAATCATCTATTATTCACATATTTATTTACACTAAAATTAATTAAAGCTGTAAAATTATGGCAACAAAATTTATGACACCAGGCGTCTACATCGAAGAAAAGGATGCTTTTCCCGGTTCGGTTGTACCTGTAGAGACATCAGTACCTGCTTTTATTGGCTATACTGAAAAGGCAATTAGAAATGGTGAAACTCTATTAAACAAGCCTTTAAGAATTACCTCATTGGCAGAGTATAATGAACTCTTTGGTGGCGCTTTCAAGGCGAAATTTGACATTTTGAAACCAGAAACAAATGAAATAAGACCTGTTACAAATATTAATGGGGAGGATTATGTTATTGATTATAAGGATAAGAATAAAGCCTTTATGTTTCCTAGTATAAAGCTTTTTTATGCTAATGGGGGTGGAGCATGTTACATTGTATCTGTAGGAGTTTATGAAAGTAAAGACTATTTAGAAATTGATATTGACGAATTACTTGGTAATAAAACTGAAGGAGGCCTTAAAACATTACTAAAAGAACAAGAACCCACTATGGTTGTGGTTCCAGATGCTGTAAATTTAGGTAATGCATGTTATACTGTTTATCAAGATGTTTTAAGGCATTGTAATCTAATGCAAAGTCGTATAGCTATATTAGATATTCACGACGGTTATAAAAATAGAACTAAAGGAAACGCAGAAGTTGATATAATAACAAACTTTAGAGAAAAAATAGGCTCTGAAAATCTCAATTACGGTGCTGCTTATTATCCGTGGTTAGACACTAGTATTGTGCGAAAAAAGGAGGTAACATTCGAGAATATTAATCTCGATTTAACTGGTTTATCAAAATTATTAACAGAAGATACAGCAGTTACTTTGATAGAAGTGTATTTAAAAGACACTAAAAAGAAGGAGGAAAATAAACAAAACCTTCATTTAGGACTTGTAACTACCAGTCCAACATATTCTATTATTATAGATGGCATCCATACCCATTTAAACCTTCTTCCACCATCATCTGCTATGGCAGGGATATATACTATGGTAGATAATAATAGAGGCGTTTGGAAAGCGCCAGCTAATGTTAGTGTTGCAGGTGTAATCAAACCAGCAGTTAATATTACGCATAATGATCAAGAGAATTTAAATGTAGATCCGTTTTCTGGTAAATCTATTAATGCAATTAGAACTTTCCCAGGAATTGGCACATTGGTTTGGGGAGGTCGCACACTAGATGGGAATAGTTTAGATTGGAGATACATCAACGTTCGTAGAACTATGATTATGCTAGAACAGTCTATTAAATTAGCTTTACGTTCTTACGTATTTGAACCCAACGATGCCAATACATGGGTAACAGTAAAAAGTATGATCGTTAATTTTCTAACCGAAATGTGGAAGCAAGGAGCTTTAGCTGGGTCTTCACCAGAAGATGCTTTCGAAGTAAATATTGGTTTAGGTAGTACCATGACTAGTTTAGATATTTTAGAAGGTAAAATGTTGGTTTCTGTGAAACTAGCAATTGTCAGACCTGCAGAATTCATTGTTGTGACATTCGAACAACAAATGCAGAAATCATAAATTAAAAATCCTATAAATAAATATTATGGCTGGAGAAGCACAAGATACAAACTGGCCCTTACCAAAGTTTTACTTTATGGTAGATTGGGGAAGTCAAACCAATATTCCTTTTCAGGAAGTTAGTGGTTTAGACATAGAAGCTGCACCAATTGAATATAGACATGGCAATAATAAAATATTTTCAAAAATCAATATGCCGGGAATGGTAAAAAGTAGCAATGTAACCATGAAAAAAGGAGTTTTTGCAAAAGACAATAGTTTTTGGGATTGGTACGCTAAGATTAAAATGAATACTATTGAACGTCAAAACGTGGTTATTAAACTATTGGATGAAGGAGGAAATCCAACCATGACTTGGACACTTTTAAATGCATGGCCAACTAAAATAAGTTCAACTGATCTCAAATCAGATGGTAGCGAAGTAGCAATCGAAACTATAGAAATTGCTCATGAAGGTTTAACTATTGCTAATGCTTAATATTTATGAGTAAAACAGGTTTTTTTACAACTGAATCTGATCCACCAACTGCTTTTTATTTTTCCGTAAAGTTTATTGGGACGGATACAATAGATAGTAGTTTTCAGGAAGTTTCAGGTTTGAAAGCCACTTTTGGGATAGAGGAAAGAAAAGAAGGTGGCGAAAATAGTTTTGTTCATCGCTTCCCGACGCCTCCAAAATTTGAGAACCTTGTATTAAAACGCTGTTTAGTTCCTAACGCAAAATTAGATAAATGGTGTAGTGATGCTATTAACAATTTTAAGTTTGATCCAAGAGATATCCATATATCATTGTTAAGTGCTGGAGATGTAAAAATATTAGCATCGTGGAATGTAATTCATGCGTTTCCAGTTAGCTATCAACTATCTTCTCTTAATAGTACAACCAATATATTGGCTATTGAAACACTAACATTAAATTACCGACACTTTAAAAGAGAGACCTAGTAACAATAATTATAAAGCGAAAGGTATTACTTCAGTTTCTTAAAAAAATTTATTCTAAAAGTTTCTTCTACAATGTTAATGAAATGGAATTTAGGAGATTCACGAGCACCTAATCATCAAATAGGAGAGGAGCGAGTAAACACTCTTTTAACGAAACGACGATTGATATAGAACTAACCGACTTCACGAAAATCTTACTAATTACAAAAAACCAAATCAATTATCATGCTTTGAATTTCTTTGTCCAGAGAGCAGTCCAAATTAATTACAAAAAACTTACAATTAATCATTTATTTTGTAAAATACTCGATATAATACCAAAAAAACCGATGAAATACTAAAATATTTGAATAAAAAGTGAGAAAATTAACATATTGAATGATTTTTTTTATAAATTGCTAATCCTCAATATCTTAATTTTTTATTTTGAGGACAGATTGTGGGGAAACTTTAGGATAGTAGAACCATAATAAAAGATAATAACAAAGCTTTAAAACATAGCCCCGATGAAAAAAATTTTGATGCTAGCTGGATTGTTACTAGTAATTCCTGCTGTTAAGGCCCAAAAACAAGAAATTAAGAAAGCCGAACGTGCCGTGAAGTCAGGTAAATTATCAGACGCATTTTCTTATTTAGAGAGTGCAAAACGAATTTTCGCAGCCGCAGATAGCGACACGCGCGCTCTTTACTATGTAGTGGAAGCTGAAATGAAACTTGCTAATAAGGAGATGGACATGGAGCAAATGGAGTCAATTTCTAACTCCTTGAAGTATGCCAATAAGTATGATCCTAGCAATTCACTTAAAAATAGAATTGCCGATATAAAGTCAAAACTTCTGGATCTGTCGGCCAGAGCTGCTCCTGTCCAATTTGAGAAGAAAAATTTCTCTAGCGCTGCTACCCTATACAAAGTGGCCTACCAATCTACTCAAGATACCGTTCATTTTTATATGGCTGCCAAAAGCCATTTACTAGCCAAAGAGTATGAGGACGCGTTCAATGCGTATAATCGTCTTATTAGGATGGGTTTCACCCACGCCAAAGTACAATATGCAGCTACTAATATTAAATCTAGAAAAAAAGAAGCTTTCGCTTCACCCTATATGAGAAATACAGCGATAGAAATGGGTACACACAGAAAGCCTGAAACTGTACGGTCTGGTTCCAAAACAACAGAGTTATTAAGGGCATTAACAACTGCTTCTATTCAAATTAACCGCTCTTATGAAGCTGTATCAATAATTGACAGGGCATTGGCTAAGGCACCTGACGATAAGGCTTTACTAAATCAGGCTTTCCATCTATATCGCCAATTAGGAGCTATGGATAAACACCATAAAATTATGGAGCAACTAATAAAGGAATCACCTAATGATCCTAACCTATATTACAACTTAGGAGTGTCTAGTGCTCAAAGCAATGATTTAGATAAGACAATAGAATTTTACAAGAAAGCATTGGATCTGGACCCAGGGCATGTGAATGCCAAAACAAACTTAGCTATCATCATGAAGGACCAGGAATAAGCTCTTACTTAGTTAAATAGCCGAAGTAGGATAGGACGTGTCCACCGAAACTCTAGAAGAGTGAAGGAGGAGAGAAGTGGAATGGAATACATTATAATCGTTTTTTTACTGAGGAAGAAATCATAAATTCAACACTATCTGGTAAATACCTAATACCGATTTGGTTATTTAATGTCGTATTCCTAATTTGAATTATTTTTAGTTCAGATGAGATAGAAAATCTACGCACCTGCCTACCGGCAAGGCAGGTAGCCTTAGCTACGGGTTTATTTTATACTGAAATACCTGTGCTGAGCGGCCTGTGCTGAGCGGCCTGTGCTGAGCGCAGTCGAAGTGAGTCGAAGTGAGTCGAAGTGAGTCGAAGTGTGGGCTAAAAAAGCCTGTGCCGAACCTGTTTCGGTAAAACAAATTACCTGTGCTGAGCGGCCTGTGCTGAGCGTGGTCGAAGTGAGTCGAAGTATATGCGACATTACATGGTCAAATTGGTATAACTTAAATATACCGTAAATCAAATATCCTTATATTTGGTAATAGGAGATGATTAGAATCAGACAATTTTTATTAGTATTAGTTACGATATATATCGTTTCTTGTCAGCAAAAAGAAAAATTTGCAACGGATAAAGACGGTAAAGTAGTAAATAGCATTGTTGAGAATTCTGTTGACAGAGATCTAGACGCTATTAAGAAAGATGGAGTCTTAAAAGCTTTGGTCGTTTATAGTAGTACAAGCTATTTTCTTTACAAAGGGCAGGCTATGGGCTTTGAATATGAGCTTTTGCAACGGCTGGCAGATCATCTTAATCTAAAACTAGAAATTATTGTATCCGATAATCTCGACAATCAATTCGAAGTCCTAAATAGAGGTGATGTAGACATCATTGCCCATGGAATGACCATCACCAACCAACGCAAGTGGGAAGTTGATTTTACTGAATACCTATACATTACCAAGCAAGTACTCGTTCAGAAAAAACCAGACAACTACCGAAACATGTCATGGAAAACAATTGAAAATCAGCTCATTCATGATCCTATAGAATTAATTGACGATACCGTTTCAATTCGAAGAAATTCGGCCTACTATGAACGTCTGATAAGCCTATCTAATGAAATCGGAGGCAACATTGTCATTGATACTCTAAGCGGTCAACTAACAACGGGAGAGATTATCGATATGGTGGCAGATGGAACCATTAAGTATACTGTTGCTGATCAAAACCTTGCCAAGATAAATGCCTCTAATAGTGATGTTCTAAACATTGATGTTCCCATTTCTTTTTCTCAACGAATTGCTTGGGTGACTCGTAAAAAATCTAAGATGTTTCGCGGAGTTGTCAATAAATGGATTTTAACAAATAGAAAAAAGACGGATTACCGGGTTATTTATAATAAATATTTTAAAAACAAACGGTCTTTCAAGCGTAGAATAAAAAGTGACTATTATAGCTTAAATAATAATCAAATTAGCAAATACGACGAACTTATAAAAACCAATGCTCGCGAAATAGAATTAGACTGGAGACTGCTTGCTTCTCAGGTTTATCAAGAGTCTCAATTTAATCCTGATGCTGAATCATGGTCAGGAGCCAGTGGGTTGATGCAAATTATGCCAGCCACTGCAGAGTCTTTGGGTATTAAAGATGTTTCAGACCCTAAAGAGAGTCTAAGAGGTGGAGCAAAATATTTAAATCAGATGTATAAACGTTTTGCTAATATTACTGATACGCTTAATAGAACTAAACTATCCTTGGCTTCTTATAACTGCGGATATGGCCATGTAAGAGATGCCCAACGCCTTGCAGAAGCAAATGGATTTGGACCGATCACGTAGAAAAGATGCTCTTGGCTTTACGTTTACCAAAAAATTATAATAAACCTTTTATAAAATATGGTTATGTGCGTGGTTCAGAACCTGTAATGTATGTAGAGCAGATTTTTGAGCGCTATAATCACTTCAAGCAGTTTATTAGCTTAGACTAAATACCCGAGTGGCGTTTATCCTGAGCACCACTGAAATGAAAATATATTTTCATGGAAAGTATCTTCTTAAACAAGTCGAAGGCTAACTTGAGCTTTGCTCACCTCATTAATATAGTTTTAGAGGTGTTCGCGAATCTCTATTGTATATTTCCTCATGGGGAGAACCTGGCGTACTCGATTTGATTAAAAGCAGGACAGAACTTTAAGAAAAGGTCCGGTAGATCTTTTTAGAGTATGGGCCAGCTGGTGCCTTGACATACCACAGTATCTAAAAAAAGTTTATTCCTAAAAGTTTCTTGTGTAATGGTTTCAAAAACTATTATTTCAATCTTAACTAACCTTAAATTTATTTCTTTTTCCAAAACCAATTTTCTATTGAAAATAGGGGGGAAACACTTAAAAAAGTAGAGGGAAAATCCCTTTAAAAAAAGGAGGGAATAAGGGTTGACATATGCTGTATAATGGAATACTTTTATAGACATTAATCCTAAAAAGTTAGCTATTTAGTTTATCTCAAATCTAAGAAAATAACCATAAAAAAATTATGAAAACGGCAAAGTTTAATTATAATGAACCGAAATGGATAGAACCAAAACATAAATATCCAAAAGACACCAAGTTGGATACGTATAAAAACCCGGGAATTGCTGCCCGCATCTTAATAGAAAAAGCCTTGCAAAGTGTCCGTGGCGTAAATTTGGATAAACTAGAAAGTCTTGAAGTCTCTTCAAAAGATCTGGTAAAGTATCGGAATGACATAAAAAATGCACTAACAGCTATGCTAAGAGAAGGCAACAAATCGGACATTCGTCTGCGCTCTGGGGCCATAGCTTATTTGGGTGCCCTGCAATTTTACGGAACCGCTGATATAATTAAAGAAATTGCCTTAAACCCCGAAGAACGATCTACAGTTCGAGGGTCGGCGCTAGAATCATTGGCAAGGCTTATGGGTAAAAAAGCGATTACAACAATTGAAAAATTAACAAATGATCCTATTGAATCTATACGTGAAAAAGCGACCAGAGCAATAGGTAGAATTGGTGACAAAAAACACAATTCCTTTCTTAAGGACATTTCCGAGAATGACTCTGATGCAGAAGTGCGATTTCAAGCTTTGTCTGCCTTAGAACAAATTGGATCAGGTAAAAAACTTAAACGCCCCAGGAAAGTCAAAAATAATAAGAGATTAAAGACTTCATTTGTCCAGGACCATCTTAAACCAATTGGAAGGCACGATCATATAAAACCTCAATCAAGCCCCGATCACATCAAAGGGATAAAATTTTCCACAAATGGAGGGGAGAATCTTGTCGTTAATCGCGAATTTGCCAAGAGAGAATGTGAGCCTCAGGTGTATCCTTTGTCTTATGAGGAATTAAACAATAATAACAAAGAAGGCCTGCGGATCAAACTGAGAGGCAAGGATATAGGAAATTCAATCAAACGACCCGCAGGGGCCGACCTCTATAAAATTCATGATAACGAGGCAATTTTGGAATTTCCCGATAAAAGAAACCTTAAAATAAGTAGAAAACTAGATATTAATGCCAACTGCCTTCAACATGAATATCAAGATGTATTTTGGATACCTGAAACAACTACCAATCCGGTAATTCTTGATGTAGGAGGAAGTGCAGAAATTATTTGGGCTAAAAAGAAATTTGGAATTCAGGTGAAATTTTATGTGCCACAGGAAGCGAAAAATGCCTGTTTATTGTTAAAACTAAGGTTTCCGAAGTCAAATTGGAAAAATCTATTCTTTCAAATCACACAAGAAGAATTAGCCAGTGGTGAAAAGATTATAAACGGTTTTACAGCAGCAACTGCAGGAGCTATTGAAATTCAAACGAGCCTTTATACTTCTACAGGGAATGCGAGTAAATATAACACGGTACTTCATTCGCTTCCCTCGAATCCTATTTCCATGACTGTTTCCCCTTCTACTAGCGGAACTATTGGAGAAGGTCCAGCACATTATAACTCCTCTGAGGATAGGTTTTATTGTTATGCCAATCTACGAGTAACAAATGGATTTGGACACAGTGTAACACTGGGACCCACCGTAACGATTCGTGTTACTGATGGTGGGAATGAAAAAGACAATTTTGCATTTGGCATAAGCACTTCTACTATACCGGCTAACTCAACACGTACTATCGGAATCTACATGTTTTTTGGGGGAGACACCTATAAGGTCTTTAAAAATTATGGTGATGTTACCATGCGCATTACCCTCCAGACTTCTGAAGGCAATGTGGTAGATTCACATGTTTGGGCCGCTATGGCACAGACTAAGTTGGCCCTAAACTTTGTTGGTAATTTTTCATCTACTACAAGAGGCCGTTTACAAAGTGTTGTCGATAATGAAGCCAGTGGTATTTATGAACAGCAAAATTTATATATCAGTGAAAGTGCTAATTTCGTACTCCCATCTTCTAATTCTGATTTTAACCGGTATCGAGATATTGAAATGGATGACAATAAAGACAGTGATTGTACCTCAGGAAGTGATGAGGCAGATGATCTAAGAGATGATTGGAGTTCACCAAATGACAGCTGGCTGGACTTGTGGATCGTTGAAAGCCTATCAGGCCCGCCATGTGCAGCCAGTGTAGGGGGATTTTCGCCCGTTAATGGTCCTACCGGAAAGGGAGGAGATAATTCTGGAGCCATAATCAATATGTCTGGAATAGACTTATCCACCACTGGAGGTAGAAATTTGATGGGGATTATCATAGCGCATGAAGTGGCCCATTTTTTAGGTCTGAATCATAGCGGTACAAGTTCAAACTTTATGGCCGCCTCAACCAGTGGCAGTAATACAGATATAACACATGGGCAGTATATGGATATGACCGACCATGGATTCGTTACACGCTTTGTAGTATAAAATTGGCCGAAAAGAGCAATTAGAAGTATCGAATATTGGCTATCATGATTTGTTCTATAACCTGCCTACCTTTTGAGCCTGCCTGTCGTCCGCGTGTCGCCATAGCTTTTCGGCCTTCGTAGCCAAGCTACTTTAGAGGCACTAGCATTTTCTGCGCAGGTGGGGAGTAGGGAGGAGATAAAGTGTGTGAATGGATTAAATTACCAAAGTTTTAGGCTAAGACAATAATTCACTATATTACACCAATAGTATGATGATATAACTTTTTTAGTATGGCAACAGTTAGAAAAACAGTAACCTTTACGGAACAGCAAGATAAATGGATTAAAGCCCAAATTGAAGCTGGAGA
>RCNB010002951.1_pt1 | contig 10251 bp, 14 predicted proteins | sample 2041321 | NCBI WGS metagenome assembly RCNB01 (sample SAMN09708232, study PRJNA481090) | Marine sediment metagenome, whole genome shotgun sequencing project.
CAGCCTGTGGAGTAATGCGCACATCCTGGTGTTGAAATTCGGTCTCGCCTCCCTGTTCCTGCAGATCATTTAAATACCAGATCGCAACCAGTTGTCGTGCCGCAAATTCGTGACTGCCACCGTCGATATGCCAGTGATAATACTCACCTGGGTCGGTGCGCTGCATGGCATAGCCCATATCCTTGAAGGGACCTGAAAAAAATGTGTAGTGCTCTTTGAATTCGGTCAGGGCACGGTTCAGCGAACGAAACAGTTCTCGATCGAGATCCTGCCAGTGGGGCTTGCCACTCAGGACCAGGTCCGTGGAACGCTTGATCGAATCGTCGTACTGTGCGGTCTGACCGATACGCCCAGGGTATTGATCGTCGCTACAGTGCTCGAAACGGTCGATCATTTCACGGCAAATGTCGAGCGCCAGTGCGGCGGGCTGCTCGAAGATGAAACTGCCTGATTTAACTTCGCTGATGGATGTTTTCATGGCTTGTGGTTTGCTGAGTATGGTTTGATTTTAACTCATTTGAGCGTGTATTTTCGGTACTTTAGCCTGGCGTTGGAATGCTCTGGAATACCCAAATTGGGTAGAGTGTTGAGCAACGAAAACGCGTATCATTCATCTCCTTCCGGTGAATAAACCTACACCAATCAAGGCCTTCCAATCAATATTGTGAGTAACTATTCCATGATTGCAAAAACGATACCTGCAATTTTCTTGATGCATTTCGTCATTCTCTTCTCCAGTGTGGCGGTTGCTACCGGTTCGGATGAGGCGAAGGAGCAGCGCTGGGCGGAGCAGGTTGTTGACAGTCTGCTCGATGGTGATGATGTTTGGCTGGATGATGGAGCCGGGCACGAATTTCTCGGCATATTGACCGAGGGCGATGTCGAGTCGGGGCGTGCAGTATTATTGCTACATGGAGTTGGCGTGCACCCCAACTGGCCCGATGTGATCTATCCGTTGCGTACCGGCTTGCTGGAGAATGACATTACCAGCCTCTCGATTCAGATGCCGATACTCGCCAACGATGCAGACTCTGGCCTTTACCGGCCGTTGTTTGCCGAGGTTCCGCAGCGTATCGATGCAGCGCTGGCCTTGCTCCACGAAGCCGGGTATCAAAAAATTACGCTGGTGGCACACAGCATGGGTGCTGCAATGGCGGTCTACTATCTGACGCAGACGCCGAGCAGTCAGGTCGATTCGCTGATCATCATCGGCATGAGTCCGGGGCTGGATGCGGCTGAAAATATTACCCGCCTGGGTCAACTGCAGGTTCCGCTGCTGGATCTATATGGTGAAGCAGATCTTCAGGCGGTGGTTGCCTCCGCGTCCGAACGTGCAGCGATGGGCAAAACCTCGTCATCTGACTATCGTCAGCAGCGTGTCAGCGGTGCAAATCATTTTTTTCAGGGGCATGAATCCGAGCTGGTACAACTGGTGATTGAATGGCTCGATTTAACTCCTCAACAGGGCGGATAGTCAGAGCGCATGGTTCGGGTCAAGAAACGCTGGAATCAGCACGGAGCACCACGCTCTCTGGCACAAATGGCGAATGCTATAGGTTCGACTATCTGGAAGCTTGCTGCTGCCGTGGTGTTGAATCTCGAGAATGAGAATTTTGAAACCGAGACTCAAGCCCAGCGTGTAGATCTGCTCGAGGAACTGGCCTGTTACCTGGTGCACTATTGCGACCGCTGGCTCTATTCGCGTACCGAACAGGATCAACGCAGCGAGTTCATCGGTTGCCTGGTGAAGGACATGGCACGCCTGCTCGAGGACAGTCGCATCGATGTGCAAGGTGGTGGTGACTACCAGTTGGCTTTCATCGACAAGCTCAATCAACGAGCCGCGGATTATGCTGCCTTCAGCTACAACGAAGAAGATGGTTGCAGTTTCGCCATGCGCTGCCGGCTAGGAGACAGAGTGCAGGCTACTATGGGTGCTCGCGATGAGCGCTGGATACCGGATTATATCGTCGGTCGAGAGGCGCCAGAGGCCGAGACGGCCTTGCTGCGTTCACTGGTTGGTCTGGTCAGAATCGAAAATTAAGCTGGCCGTCACTTTAGGCTGTTGTTTTAGCTTGGCACGCCGTTCTTCAATGGCCTCGATCTGGTCCGCACCAGTGTGGCTTTTCTTATAGCCAGGCAGCAGGCTGATTTGTGCGCCGATGATCTCGCGCAGGACAGATTAGCCGCAATAGCAGTGCAAAAGCCGGATCAGGATTCGACCCAGTTAGAGAAGTTCCCGGTCGATTTCTCGCCGCCGTCGGTGTAACCCGCTTCGTAAGCTTCAGTGACGCGTTGTTCTTCGCGCTGAGGATGACCAAGGAAGCCACCCTGCCAGCCCAGAACGTATTCCTGCTGCACCTTCATCTCTTCCATTTGAGTCACTGCGTCTCGGTAAGCCTGGTTCATTTATTTCTCCGTGGATATTCTCGATTATCAAATTGGTCTGGATGGATAAGGCCGCCCCGGTAAGGCAGCATTCATCTCTGTGCGTAAAGCGGGGTAAACCCCCTGAGTAGCATAATCAGGTCAATCGTCTTCCCGCATCATAAGGTAAAACTGGTATTTCATTGTTGCCGCACTGCCGGCGATAATCGCGACAAGCGTCACGATTGAGCCGAGTGCCAGGGTCGATACTCCTGATATTCCCTGACCGATGGTGCAACCCATTGCCAGCACACCGCCAATGCCCATCAGCGTTGCGCCGACAACGTGCATGCCGAAATCCCGCCAGTTGACGAACCACTCGATACGAAGTTTTCGGAAAATCAGTGTATACAAAAACGAACCGACGATGACGCCGACAAGAATGGCAATGCCTAAAGTCAGATAGATCGAACTGAACCCCTGTTTGATGTATTGCACGACATGTCCGCTCGGACCAACGAAGGTGAGCGATTGTGCACCGGTGAAGAACGGGCGCTGATCCGCGAAGTCGAGTTCCTCGAGCAGTTCCTGTCCGCTGGCCCCGGCGGTTACATACCACCCCATGACGATGATCAGGCCGATGATAAGCCCCGCGCTCAGCAACTCGATATTCTGTCGAAAATCGCGCGAACGCAAAACCCAAAACAGTATTGCAATCGCAAGCAGCAGAGCAACGACCAGGCCGAATGTGGGCCCGGAATCGCTACCGCTTAGACCTGCCAGTACCGTCGCCATATCTTGGCCAGCAATATCATGCTGCGAAAAATCGATACTGAGGGGAAGCATCCACTCCAGGAATACAAAATAACCGAAATTGCTGAACAGCATCCACCAGGCGGCAATGCCCATGATGGCGAGCACCACCAGTGACTTCATATTGCCCTCGCCGAGGCGCACCAGCGTCTTGTTGCCACAACCGCTGGCGAGCGTCATGCCCACACCAAACATCAATCCGCCGAGGAGGTGCCGCAGCCAGATGAAATTGGCGCTGCGATAGGGTGGATTCGAGGTGTCGTTGCTGGTCGTCAATGACATGTCGATATTGCCGCTGTATTCGAGAATACCAACCCCGATGATTGCCGTCGCAATCGCCAGCATCCAGGCTCGCATGCGACTGTGATCGCCGATGTTTACCCAGTCGGATACGGCACCCATGGTGCAAAAATTGCTCTTGTTGGCAATCGCGCCGAAGATCAGCGAAAGGACAAAAGCCCACAGCAGAGACTGTGTGTATAAATCAAGCTCCATATATTCCGGGTCCTAAGTCATTCGATCAAAGTCTGCGACTATACGATAAAGCGAGCTCGTATTGATCCATTTCTATCTCGACATCCTGCGACGGGTCAAAATTGTTGGTGCCCTTGACCGAGTTGCTGGGGGCATACATGGCGGCAAAATTGATCGAGCTTTTTTTATCCAGTTCACGCGTGAAGCCGAAGGTGAAATGATCCTCAACGACACCCGGTGCAAGAATGTTAAACACGACTTCGCTGCTTGGAATGGGTTGGTCGGTTGTGCTGTAACCAACGCGCCAGATCATTTTCCCGGCCTGCCATTGATAGCCGAGTTTGAGAATTTGCATATCTTCCCAGCCAAAGCCCGCGCCGTCGCTACCACCGAGGCATCCATTGCCGCTGCCGCCGTTCGCTCCGGGTGCACAGCTGCCAAGTTTGTCAATTGAATTCGATACCGCCGCGACGTCTTCGTAGTTGATCTGTTGCATGTCGACGAAGAACATGCCAGTGGCACCCACATCGATAGCTACACCCAGTGTGAAGTTGGATGGAATATCAAAGTCTCCGTCATCTGCAAAGAGGCCAGCGTAATCATCGAATTCACTCATGTCGATTTTAGGCTGGTAAGCCGCGCCGATGCGTATTCCAGGGGATACTTCGCTTTGAAAACCGAGCCGCAACCCGATACCAGTGGAGGTATCATGATCGTTATTGGACAGGTTATCGGGATCGTTAGAAAAGGCAGCAAAATTACCCAGTCCTTTTGCCTCGAAGCGCTGATAAGCAAGGATTGCGCTGACACCCCAGGAACTGCTGGCAGATATTTTGGCGGCATAGGTCGTTGATATGAATAGCTGTGACAGGTCTACGCCAGCAGTGCCGTCGCCGTAGGTGCCCGGGAATGTCTCGAAGGAACCGGTGGTTGGACCGGTTGGCACAAACAACGTCGCGGTGCCGCCCTTGTACTCAGTATTCATACCGCCGTTACCGTATACCGACAGGCCTATGGTCCGATTGGGGTCGATCTCCCAGTTGTAGCCGAATTGAGGGATCAGGAAGATTTCATTCTCGCTATCGATGCTGGTATCACCGTCACCGATGCTGAAGGAGGGGAGTCCGGAAGGGGAAAAGCCGGGCGTTGGGCCTCCTTTTGAGGAATAGCTTCGAATTGGTGCAAACACCGCGGCACCCACGTCGTAGCGCGCACCTTGCCAGACCATGCCGGCAGGGTTAGTGGCCGCAGACAGTGTGTCCTGTGAATAGGCGACACCAGCTCCCGCAAGCCCTTTTTCAGCGACACTGGTGCCGTGCGAGAAATAACCGTTAGTGGCCCAGGCTGTCGCGGGCAAACCCATCAGTACTAATGCTGATAGTAAAAACTTCGATCGAGTAGTCATAGTGCATTCCTCCAACCCCTTAGATAGGGATAATGCTTAAAGGCCTGGTTTTTATTGCCTTTGGAAATCAGGGGCGGGATTGCCCGCTTACCCCGGAAAATAACTCCATGGTTGAGATTAAAACTAAGTAAACAGGTTAACGTCCGATTCGCCTGCAAATTCGAAAAAGGTAGCCGCACCGGCGTAATCGATGCCATCGATAAATTCGCTCGGCTTCATATCGAACAGATCTACCGTCATTTGACAGGCGATCAGTTTGACCTCGGCCTCGAGGCAGAGGTCACGTAACTCAGCGACGCTGGCGACGCCCTTGGACTTCATCTTCGACTTCATCATGCCGCTCATCATGGCTTCCATGCCGGGCAGGGCGGTGATGATGTTGGGCATCCACTTATCCATCCCCATGGGCATTGGCATACCGGGATTACCCAGCGGTGAAACTTTCAGATTCATATCTTTCTTGAGCAGCTGCAGTCCGTAAAAGGTGAAGAAAATCTGCACCTCGTAGCCAAGTGCAGCAGCTGTGGATGCAAGAATGAAGGGCGGGTAGGCCCAGTCGAGTGTTCCCTTGGTAGCGATTAATGCGAGTTTTTTCTCGGGCATTCTACAACTCCGGGTATTTGTTTAAGACGACGTGCGCGATCAGGTTTTCTTGATGTAATAGTGATACTTACCGTCGCTTTCAGTGCTTTCCAGCAGCTCGTTGCCGGTTTGCCTGCAGAAGGCATCGAAATCCTTGACGGAACCGGAATCGGTAGAGATAACGTAGAGTACCTCACCGCTGTTCATCGAGGTCAGAACCTTCTTCGACCTCAAGATGGGTAACGGGCAGTTAAGTCCGGTGGCATCAAATTTTTCTGTGAATTCAGACATTTTAGATAATTTCCCCTGCTGGTTAATAGTTTGCATTTCTCTAGGTAACTGTTCTAAGGGATTAATGCAAACGCTCATTGAGCTAGATCAATTGCTGGTAACAATGCCGACAAAAAGTGCTGCCAATATTAGAGTAAATGAGGTCTGGATGGTACTGCCCAGTTTGATAGTGGACTACCCCATTCGAGATAAAAAAATGCCGGACATTGCCCGGCATTGTGATGTTACATCAGGTGTTTACAGGATTTATTTTCTGGCGCCGGGCCCGTTGACCGCCAATCCGTTACTCATGTAGGTGTGGAAGTATTCAAGTGCCCGATATTCTTCGCTCTGAGCCGGAAAGGGCTTGGCGCGAACCTGTTTATTACAACCGCCATAGCGACGATGTGCAGTGCCGAGGCCACCCCATTTAGAGCGATAGACCGGAAAGTGAGTCAAGTGACCGAGAGCCGGGCTTAGTAGATCGGCGCGCACCATGTTACCGGCGTAAAACTTGTGGCAATCGGCGCAGGCCATGTTGAGCTGGCCACGCTTGGTGTAGAAGTGTTTCTTGCCGCGTTCATAGGCCGCCAGGGCGCGTGGATCATCCGGGATCTGGATGTCGAAGACATTGCCGCGCGAGGTCGATGCCATGTAGGCGGAGATGTTGGCGATAGCACCTTTTTTCCATTTTAATGGCTTCTCGGCATTTGCCGTGCGACATTCGTTGATGGCCAGTTCAAGGGTAATTACTTCACCGCGATCGGTATCGAAAAAGGGATAGTTCTGGCGAATTCCGATGCCGCCATTTTCGAAACAACTGGCGTAGGTTTTACCATTGGCGAAAGGCTTGCCGAACAGATCTTCACCGTTGCTGATGTTCAATTCGTAGGGTGCAAATTCCTCGATATCTTCCCATTGCTCGCGCGACGCCGCATCGATTGAGTAGACGCCATTGGCGAAATCCTCAAAGGGTGTATCCGGGAAACGCTCCATGTAATAGCTCTGGAACTCTTTCAAATCCTGTTGCGGTGTAGCGGTGGCAACATAGGGTAGCGCAAGCAGCGTGGCCAGGCTTAAAGTCGCTATAATTTTTTTCATGCCGGTTCCTCCTCCTGTATTTTATTATCGTGGCCTGATTTTCCAGGCCTGATATTATGGGCCCATTCTCTCTAGGCCTATTTTTATAAGCTTACTTTTCTGGACCTATTTTATCGGGGCTTCGGCGCTATCGCCCTCACCCATATTGTCGACCCAGCTAATCTTGATGGTGTCACCCGACGCCCCACCTTTGAACTTGAACGACAGATAGGGATTCTTCGAAATTCCACCACCCCAGTTAGCCGTCATTACCTGGTTGCCATTATGCTCCGCGGTTACTTCGGTAACGTGATGAGCGGGTATTTTTTTACCAGTCTTGGAATCCTTGCGCTGACCAGACTCCATCACATGACTGATCAGTGACTTAACCGTAGTGACGCCGTCTTTTGCCTTTGCGCGAATTTTGATAGTTGCCATGTCTAATTCTCCAATGCTTTAAAACTTTAATTAACCGCCGCAACCGCCGATGGTAACCTTGACTTCTTTGGTGGCGGAGTAGAGCTTGCCGTCAGCCTTAATGACCGCGATAACGTCACCGGTCTTGGCCATTCTGATTCGAGTTGAAACGAAAGGCACTGAGTCGGGGGAAAGCACGTAAGTAGATGTCAGTGGACCTGGGTTGGATGTGGCGACGATGGAAATAGCATCGACATTTTCCATGGTTGAAGACACCGTAACAGGTACTACGGCACCGTTTTCGGCAATATCGGGTGCTTTCAGTTTGATCGAATCTGAAGCGCTGTAATCAGCACTTCCGAGTGAACCACTGATGGCGCCCTCTACGTCTCGGGCTGCAAAGGCGTCAGCGGCATATGCTCCGAGAACACGTTGAGGTAGCAGTACACCGGTGCCGACTAACGACGCAGTTGTGCCGACGAAGGCGGCCGTTTTAACGAGTTTGCGACGTAATAGATTCATCTTGATCTTCTCCTGCAAATAGAATTGCTGAACTTAGAGACCTGAACTGGAGGCCTGACTATAAGCTGTAAATAAATTCGGTAACCAGATCGACTTCCTTTTCACTCAGAATGCGGTGCTTTCCAAAAGGAGGCATGATGGTGTTCGGATTGGCAACCGTAGAATCCCAGATCTGGGCACGCAAATCGGCCTTGTCGGGAAAGCGTGATTTCATTGCCACTAATGGCGGTCCGATATTGCCTGGTAACGCACCATCGGCAATCATATGGCAGGCAAGACAATTGCCCTTCTTACGATCGAATGCTACTTTTTTGCCATCGGCAATGTCGTCGGCCGATGCGAGCGAGATGCCGCCAACAAAGGTAATCATGAAGAGCAGTGTGGCCTTCGTAAAATTACGGGTAAACTGATTTGTTATCATTTTGATCCTCCTCGATATGCCCTTAAGTTTTGCCTGCCTGGGCAGGGAACAATTTTAATTATACTGTCCGTCTTCTGCGAGACGGTTCATGTGCAATTCGGAAACTGGACGTTATCTCATCCGAGTACGCCAATACTATACCCCAATTTGGGTAAGCTTAATTCGATCAAGTGAACTGGCGACCAGATCTGAGGCCAGCAGTCTTTTCACTTCTCGCATAGCAGCTAGATATAAGGCCTAGATATGAAGTTTGCCGCTGTCCTGAGAGGTTGCTTGCATATAACCGAGCATAGCTTGAGCTTCCGCAGCCTCTGCCAGTTTCACGGCCTCGTCCAGCTTGCCTTTTTTCAGCATGGCTTCGGCTTTCTTTATCATTTTTCCAATATCACGCCACTCTCCGTTAACTGATTTTGCCTGAGCACGGGCGTCTTTTGCGGCTGCAATCGCCTTGTCGGCGCTCATGTCCGCCGCGTTCGCCGAAGCCAGATAAACACCACTGGACAGTGTCAGGCCAGCGCTTAGCAACAATACTTTAGTTATTTTCATGGGTGGTTTCCTCCTCAGGTTTTATGTATTTAATCATGAAATGAATCATAACCCCAGATGTCGGTGTCAAAACCGGCTTCGCGGATATGATCGGCTCGAGCCGAGATGTAGCGCTGGAACTCGGGTATTTCGAGATACGCCCTATCCAGCACGTAGGCATAAACCGATTGAAAGTGAAAGGTTTTCAGGAACGCATCGATGCGCATGACTTCTTTTCCATCGGTATCAAAAAACAGTAACGAGGGTGTGTAGGCGATGCCCAGCTCCTGTGCCCATTCTTTCGCAGTTGTCTGGCGCCCGTCAGGGGTGGTCAGCGGATTCTGAGACGACATGTTGAATTGAACGTTGCTCACCTGTGTTACCAGTTTTCGTGTTGCTGGATCGGTGAGGATGCGGCGATGCATGGTTTCACATTCGCGACAATCCGCAGTTTCGAAATAGACTACCAGGGGGCGTTGTCGGCTTTTCAGCAGTTGCTGCAAATCGGGCTCTGCCAGAAAGAAATCCTCGTCGATAAGCTTGCCTTCAGATTCAGGCAAGCTGGTAGAGCGATACTCCGCAAAGCTTGTGCTGGTCTCGAGTTTCTGCGCCACGTAGTCCAAGGCGGCGCGGAAGTCAGCAGGCGGATAGTAGCCGTTCAAGCGCAGAGCAACCTTGCCGGATTCATCGAGGAATATCAGGGTCGGGGTGTATTGTACCTTGAGAGCAGCGGCGAAAGTCTTCTCGGTAAAATTACGACCGCCAACGCTGACCACTTCACGGTCGCCCCACAGGTTGAGTGATATGCCGTCGAAGTGTTGCTGGATATATTGCTTCAACTGGGGATCTGCAAAATTTTCTTCAATTAATCGCGCGCAGTAGGGACAGCCATCTTGATGGAAATAGAGCATGACGCGTCGACCACTAGCGCTTGCTTCAGTCACATCGTCTTCGAATTCGAGGAAGCTGTCTTTGAACCAGGCTGGCTTTTCAGCCGTTTCCGCGCCGAGAAACCGGCCCTGCTGCGTATCGCTACTGTTGGCGGTGGACGACATAAAAACCACGAGCAGTAGCGTCAGCAGGTAGCTGCGATAGCAGGCTATTCGCTTTGGCTGAATTGTACTCATTCTGGCATTGCGGTATTCATGGTTAGAAAGCTTCCAGTTCCAGATACATCTTGTTCAGGTTTCGACCGAACAGGCTATCAAATTCGCTCCAGTCCGTCATCTCGACAAAGCGAGGCAACACCTCCTGCTTGATTTCGTAATCCTCAAGCTCAGCTTCCTGTCCTGCGGTAACCGTTTCTCGGAGCTTGCGCAGGTAGTTGAGATAGGGCATCAGAGCTTGTTCACTGCTGCCGCTGGGTCCATGGCCG
>RCNB010002952.1_pt1 | contig 10251 bp, 6 predicted proteins | sample 2041321 | NCBI WGS metagenome assembly RCNB01 (sample SAMN09708232, study PRJNA481090) | Marine sediment metagenome, whole genome shotgun sequencing project.
CCCAGGGTCACTTCATCCCGGCTACAATCATAATAGACATATCGCAGCATATGGGAGAGCTTCAAGACGGCTTCTGGGGTTTGATCCGATTTTGAATAGGCCAGTGAATAGATATTGTTAAGAGAGTTGAATATGAAGTGGGGATTGATCTGCGCTTTTAGCAACCTGACCTCAGTACTTAGCTTCTCTTCAGAAAGCTGCTTTTCTGTAAGCTCCTGGGAGCGTACCTTGTATATCAGAGAAAAAATGAGACTGATCAGGTTCACTGAAATTAGCAAGGTGAATATCCTGAGGTGAGGAAAGTAGGGAGGAAGATCTACGGGAACATCCTCGATTTTGAAATTACTCACCATCAGAACATCCAGCCGAAAGAAGGTGTGACTGAGTAGCACCAGGGCCACAAGGTTAAACAGGATGTACAAGCCATACCGTTTTTTATCAAAGTAAGCGGGAAAAAGCCAGAGCCCGTTCATATAGAAGACGGTGGCTGAAAGAATGAGATTAACCACCGAGAATAACAAGGCAGACTTGAATGCAAGAAAATTGCTGCTCATCACCATTTGCAGGAGCATAAACAGTGACCAGAAACAGATCTGAAAGATAATGGCTAAACGACGAGATCTCATACCAATAAAATAAGGTTCAAAATTATACAATCCGCACCCTCAAATAAAACTTATCTGAACGAATTGCACGGTTTCATGAACCAATGCTCCAATTTAATGAATAACTGTCATAAACTTCCTGTTTATCAGTAAATCCTACGGTTTGTTCAGTGAAAGCAAGGCTTGGTTCAGTTTATTTTCGCGCCTTAGAGGGATGTTTCATTTTTGGAGCATAATAAAAAACCAAGTCGCATGAAACGCAAAATTATAAACAGCATCATTACCTTAACGATTGTATCAGTTGCCATAATGGTATCTGCCTTTATGATCAAAAACAAACCTGAACCCAAAAGGGACCTGACCAAACAGGAGGTACTCTATGTGAAGACTTCACCAGCCACCACCACTGAGATTCATCCCGAGGCCAGTTATCGTGGGCGGGTGGCTTCCCTGGGAAATGTGGTGTTGTCGTCCGAAGTTTCAGGCAAGATCCTTCCGGGTGATGTACCCTTAAAGGAAGGACAGTCCTTTCAAAAAGGCGATGTGTTGGTACATATATATAAGGAAGATGTAGTAGCGTCACTGCAGTCAGTGCGCAGCTCTTATTTGCAGCTTGTATCCTCGGCCCTGCCTGATATTAAAATCGATTACCCCGATCAATACCCGAAATGGAGCCACTTTTTCAATAGCATAAACATCAGCGACCTGATGCCGGAGCTACCCATCATCGAATCTGAGAAGGAGCGGGTTTTTGTGGCATCCAGGAACATCCTTTCTCAATACTACTCCATCATTCAGCAGGAGGTGAATTTCAGAAGGTATACCCTCTATGCACCCTTCAAAGGAACCTATAAAACAGTCAATTCCGAAGTAGGTTCGGTTGCCTCCATGAACATGCAGATCGCCACCCTGATCAGAACCGATGAGATGGAAGTGATTATACCTGTGTTGCCTGAGGAGCTGGAGTGGATCAATGAAGGCATGCATGTGGACCTGAATCGCAACAATGGCCGCAGTGTAAACGGGACAGTTTCCCGGATAGCTGGCTTTATCGATCCGGGCTCACAATCGGTCAATGTCTATGTCTCTGTGAAAAACAGTGGATCGAACCGCCCCCTGGAAGGGGAGTATGTTGAGGCAGAGTTTACCTCAATGGGTTCTGTGTCCGGCATGGTGGTACCCCGTGAAGCATTGATGAATGAGAACCGCATCTATGTGCTTGAGAATGGACTGATCGAAGAGCGCCAGGTCACAGTGGTCGAGAGGATGGAAGATCAGTACATTATTCAAGGTTATGTGGAAGGTGAAGCCATTGTGGTCGAATCTCTGGTAGATGTGAAACCCGGACAAGCAGCCGCTCCAATTTCCTAAGGTCATGAGAAAAGTATTATCAGCATTCGTAAAATATCCCTTCTACGGGAAAATAGTGCTCGTGGTCCTGATCCTGGTGGGAGGGATCTCCCTGCTCAATATGCGGAAGGCCACCTTCCCCATTATCGAATCACGAGTAATCAATATTACCGTTTCTTACCCGGGAGCATCCCCTCAGCAAATGGAAGAGGGAGTTACCTCACTTATTGAGGAGGGAATCCGTGGCCTCCCCGGAATCAAGGAGTTTAGCTCCCAGAGCCGGGAAAATGTGGCCTTTGTGACCGTGACCGGAAGAACCGGATATGATGTGGATGAACTGCTCATCGAAATCAAAAATTCGGTGGATGGAATCTCCAATTTTCCGGCAGCCGCCGAAAAGCCCATTGTGGCTAAGCAGCGTTCTATGGATATGGCAGCATACCTCTCGCTGAGTATGGAGGGGGATGACTTATTGAAGCTGAATGAGGCAGCCAACCGAATCGAGGATGATTTCCTCGCCTCGGGTTTTATTTCGCAGGTCAGTATCTTCGGGATCCCCAGCAACATGGAGATCTCCGTGGAGATTGATGAGACCCAGCTTAGGCGCTACGGGCTCACCTTTACCGATATTCAGAATGCCATCTCTTCCAATAACCAGGATGTCCTGGGCGGAACCATCCGGAACCCAAGGGAGGAAATCCTGATCCTGAGCCGCATGCGTTCTACCGATCCCAATGACATAAAAAACATTGTAGTCAAAGCCGGAACGAACGGGCAGATAGTAAGAGTGGGTGATGTGGCCCATGTTAAACTTCAATTTCCGGAGACTCCCAATGAGAGTTATGTAGAGGGTAAAAGCAATGTGACCATCTTCATTCAAAAGCTGAAAACGGAGGACCTACAGGAAATTTCCGAGTTTATTACAGATTACATAGAGGAGTATAATGCGAAATATGAGGACCGGGAGATAAAGGTCCTGATGGACTTCCTGAGCATCATCAACAGCCAGCTCTCCATCCTGATCAGCAATGGAGGACTGGGTGTGCTTTTGGTGATCATCATGTTGTCGCTCCTGCTCAATTACCGTCTCTCTCTATGGGTGGCCTGGGGAATTCCGGCCTCTTTGTTGGGGATGTTCATCGTGGCTTCCCTGCTTGGATTAACCCTCAATATCATCTCACTTTTTGGCATGATCCTGATTATCGGGATCCTGGTGGACGACGGGATCGTAATCGGGGAGAATATATTCACCCATTATGAGATGGGGAAATCGCCCAGATGGGCCGCCATCGATGGAACCATGGAGGTATTGCCTGCTGTAGTAACCTCCCTGGCCACCACCATGATTGCTTTCACACCTTTACTTTTTATTGAAGGCAACCTGGAGATGATGAGAGAGATGGCCATTGTGGTTATTCTTGCTCTGCTCTTTTCATTGTTTGAAGGGATCTTTGTGCTGCCGGGTCACCTGGTAAGCCATGGTGCCCTGAAACCCATCAAGAAAAAATCCATCTATGGCCGCATCCGCGGAGGTGCAGATCGTGTGATCACCTGGCTGCGCGACAGGGCATATATCCCTGCCCTCAAATGGACCCTCAGACACAGAGCCATCACACTGGGTACTGTTTTAGCACTCTTTGTAATTACCGTGGGACTTTTTGCCGGAGGAAAGATTCCATTTACATTTTTCCCCAATAATACCGGCAATATGTTTAATATCGATATGGCCATGAAGCCGGGTACCAACAAAGAGATCACCAAAGAGAAGCTCTTCTGGATGGAAGATTTGGTCTGGGAGGTAAATAAGGAGCTTATGGATTCTAATCCTCAGGATACAATCTCATATGTGTCAACCACCCAAGTAAGTATCGGAAGTGCTTTTGAGGGTGTGGAGAGCGGCAACAATGCCGGCGGGATCCGGGTTTTCCTTCGTGAGGATATCGGTGAAACACAGATCACCGACCGGATGATTCAACGCATGATTTCCGAAAAGGCCGGCCCCATGAAAGATGTGTATAAATTTGGTGTGGGTGCTTCCAATCGCTTTGGAGCCCCGGTCTCCATCAGCCTTCTGGGATATGACCTGGAGCAAATGGAAGCTGCCAAAGAAGAGTTTAAAGAGGAACTGGGAAAGATGAGTTCCCTTTATAACATTATGGACAACAGTCAGCTGGGAAGCCAGGAGATTCGGCTTGAACTGAAGCAGGAGGCCTATACCCTTGGACTGACTCAGACAAGCCTTATGGGGCAAGTCAGGTCTGCTTACTACGGTGCCCTTTCGCAAAGGATGCAGGATGGCAAGAATGAGATATGGGTCTATGTGAGATATCCCAGGGAAAACCGTGAGAATGTGGGTCAGCTGGAGAATATGATGATCACCACCCCGACCGGAGAGTATCCCCTCTATCAATTGGCCGAGCTGGAGACAGGCAGGAGCCTTAATAAGATCAACCGCTACAATGGCCGCAGGGAGGTTCGGGTGGATGCCTACCTACTGGATGCAGACGAACCCGTACCACCCATCCTGAGCAGTATCGAGGAGAACATTCTTCCCGCTATTTTGGAGAAGTATCCCGATATCTCTTACATGCACCAGGGGCAGCAGAAGGATACCAATGATGAGATGGGCAGTATGATGAAGTATTTCGGAATCGCCTTTCTGGTGATGGTACTGATCATTATGGTCTATTTTAAATCTTTTACACAGGGAGTGATAGTCCTGGTGATGATACCCTTTGGAATCCTTGGGGCCATCTGGGGCCATGGGATCCATGGAACATCCTTTTCGCTGATGAGTATGTGGGGGGTGGTTGCCCTCTCGGGGACCATCATTAACGATGCCATTGTATTTATGTCCAAGTTCAATCAGAACATGAAAAGCGGGATGAAGTTGATGGAGGCCTCCATCGATGCCGGAAGGAAACGTTTCAGAGCCATTATACTGACCACTATCACGACCACGGTGGGACTTATGCCCTTGATTCTGGAATCCAGTGCCGATGCCGGGTTCATTATTCCCATGGCCATCTCATTGGCTTACGGGATCATGTTTGGAACTCTTTTTATTCTCTTTATCCTACCCCATTTGATAATGATGTTCAATAGTCTGAATCTCTTCTTCAAGCGGGTTTTTAAAGGACAGCATCTGGAACCGGAGATGGTGGAAGTAGCCGTGATTAATCAACAGATTGAGACCTCCCTGGAGGATAACCGGGAGAATTACAAACATTAAGATTATGAAAACAAAGTTCATTATTTTATTATGCTTCCTGTCTGTCACTGTGATGGGGCAGGAGGCCTGGGAGCTGTCGCTGCAAAATGCTATTGACAGTGCCCTTCAGAATAACTACGGGATCATTATCCAGCAGATCAACATCGATATTTCAGAAGAGCAGAACTCCTGGGGGACCACCGGAGCACTACCCACCATTACCTTTGTGGGTGCCGGATCTGAAGCTTTCGCTTTCAATGACCTGGACCGTGCCGAGACTACCAATCTGAATGGTGCGGTGGATCTCAACTGGACCATCTTTCGGGGGTTTTCAGCCAGAATTTCCAAAGAGAAACTGGATGAGCTGGAACACCTTTCAGAAGGGAACCTGAACATTATCGTGGAGAATACCTTGCTAGGTGTGATGAGAAACTATTATCAAGCCTTATTGGACCTGGAGAATATCCAGATAGCAAAGGAGCTCACAGACCTGTCCGAAGACAGGTACCTCTATGAGAAGGAGAAAAACGATCTGGGCGCCTCCACCACCTATATTTTGTTACAGGCTCAGAATGCCTACCTGGAGGATAAATCCAACCTGCTCTCTGCAGAGGCGAGTTATAGGGGCTCAATCAGGCAACTTAACTATCTGATGGCAGTGAATCTAGATTATGAATATCACCTTACAGAGGCTTTTGAGGCTACATCTGACTCCTATGCCCTTGCACCCATGGAGGAGAGGATGCTTGGTAACAACTACACCCTGCTGAACCAGTACCTGAACCTTAAAATGGCTGAATTGGATGTGCGGCATGCAAAAAGTGGATATTACCCCACCCTTTCGGTAGGTGCTTCGGGAGGCTATGGCAGTTCTGAAACCGAGTATAATGAGAATACCCAGCTTAATAGCTCCATGAGCAACTGGAATACCAACTTGTCAGTTTCTCTGTCCTATACCATCTATAATGGTGGAGTGCGCAAGCAGGGCCTGCAGGTAGCCAGGTTACAGCAGGAGATTTCTGAAGTGCAGACCGAGGATATGAAACAGGAGTTACGGATGACCCTCAGGCAGGAGTTAGATTTTTACGAGGTACGCAATGAACAGTTGACCCTGGCAGAGGAAAATATGGAAGCAGCCAGAATCAACCTGCAGCTATCCAGGGAGAGGTACGAAAATGGATCCATTAACTCCTTTAATTTCAGGGATGTGCAGCAGATTTATGCCAAGGCAGCTTTGAGGTATCACAATGCCACATTCAGTGTTATTGAAAGTCATTATGCCCTGTTGCGCCTTACGGGTGGAATTGTGGATGAATTCAAAGTATAAGAAAACAGTTTAGGGTTAGCATGTTTGAATCCCCGGTTTTAAAATAGCTGGGGATTCTTTTTTTGGACTGGAATCATTCTATATTTGTACACAAATCAGAGCGCATGAAAAATCGATATATCATACTTATGATCTTAGGAATGATTTCTGGATCCGCTTTAGGACAAACCATTGACGCGCTGAATTCAAAAGTAATTTTTGAAGCCATTGCTTTGAAGAAAAAGCTTACCGAAGGAAGCTTTACGGGGATGGAGGGCACGGTAAAATTTGCCACAGATGATCTTGCCAACTCTGCTTTTAAGGTTTGTATCGATGCGTCCACATTGAATAGTGGACTTAAGATGAGAGACAAACACTTGCGAAAGGATGATTTTTTTCATGTGGAAAAGTATCCTGTAATCTGTTTTGAATCCGAATCAATAGAGAAAAGGGGGGATCAATTCATCACAAAAGGAAATCTCACCATACGGGATGTAACCAAGCGTATTGAAATTCCATTTTCTTTTGAAGCCAACACCCTGGAAGGGGCTATTGTTATCAACCGCTTCGATTATAACCTGGGAAATGATGTGAAGACTTCAAAAGCCTCTGAAGAGGCTACCATTACAATCATTTGTAAATTGATTAACTAAAGATTTAACACCCATTTGCACTCCGAATCTGATTCATAGGAGATGATTTTTACAGGATAGTTTGGATAGTGTTCCAGGAAACTTTTACTAAGGCTTTTTTTAGCAGGTTTGCATTTCATTTTGGCTTCATAGGCCACTCCTTCACCGAATGAAGTGGTAACGATGAAGTCGATCTCTTTAGTTTCGTTGATTCTCCAGAAATTGATCTGTTCTGTATCATATAATTCAATAAGTCGCAGGTAGATATAGTTTTCCAGTAATGCTCCCTGGTCTTCTCTGGATCGGAATTCAAAAAAGCGGTTTAAAGCCATGTTTCTAAGTCCAAAATCCTTGAAATAGATTTTAGGCATTTTGGTAAGCTCTTTTCTCAAATTGGAATAAAAGGGCTTTACCAGATCAAGGTGGAAACAGTTTTGCAGAACATATAGATATTTATCAGTGGTTTTATGGTCTACCCCAATGGTATTCGACAGTTCATTTCGGTTCACAAGATTTCCAGCTTGCCCTGCTAGCAAAGCGAGAAGATTATAGAATTTGTCGGGATTGCTGATTCCCGATTCATCAACATCTCTTTTTAAGAATGAGTTTTTGATCTCTTTCAGCAAGTTGATTTTTTCTCCATTGTCTTCTTCCAGCACCACTTCAGGATATCCTCCATAAACGAGGTAGTTGTTGAACTCCCCCATCAATTCGCGCATATGGGAAGAAACATACCCTTCTTGGTTTCTGATCAAGTCCAGTTCCTTATAGAATGCGGTCTTCTTTATAAACATTAAATACTCTGTGAACGATAAGGTCTTCAGTTCAAAAACTCGCTTCCTTCCCGCAAGGGAATCAGTAAATTTCCTGTCTATGTAAAATGCACTGCTTCCTGTGGCGACTATCTTCAGGTTTTCACCGTAGACATCATAGAGGTATTTTAAAAAGTTTGATGGATCGCTGGCGTGTTGCACTTCATCAATAAACAGAAAGTGAGGATGTTTTACCAATTCCTTAGGATTCGATGGTTTTTCCGGACGGCGAGAAAAGCTAAATACTTCTTCGGGATGATTGTTTATTGCTGTAAGGATATCTCTATCCTCAAAAGTGATAAAACTTACACTTTCCCCAGAGTTTTGAAGTTCTTCAAATAATGCCAGCATTAAGGAGGTCTTGCCACACTGCCGGGGACCAGTAATGATTGTATATTCCTTTCGCTTAAGGTGATTTTTAACCTTGTCGTGTATGGTTCTTCGTATATACATAGCCATCCTTTTTCCAAAAGTATGAAATTATTGGAATCAGAATCCAATAAAAGCGGATATTATTGGAATTAGAATCCAATAAAAGGCACTTTATGAATTTCCCTTTATACGAATTCATTACAATTTCAGATGAGTTTATATAGATTAATTTTAGATTGCGAGGCTTAGGTTTGAGATTGAAGCTGAATGCTATCTTTAGCCTTCAATTTCATTTTTTGACACTATACTTTTAGCAACATGGATCAAGACATCAAATTTTACAGCAGACCCAGTGTACCGGTAGAACTTCACAAGGTGAGGGTTGTACAGAAACTTCATTTAAAATCTGTAGATGACAGACTGAAAGCCATTCGTGAAGGTGGATTTAACACCTTCCTTTTAAATACAAAGGATATTTTCCTGGATATGTTAACCGACAGTGGCACCAATGCCATGAGTGATAACCAGATCGCCTCCATGCTTCAGGCCGATGATGCCTATTCAGGATCTCAAAGTTTTTATAGGATGGAAGAGGCCCTCAGGGAGGTATTCGGCAAGCATTATATATTGCCGGTGCACCAGGGAAGGGCTGCTGAAAATGTGATTTCGCAGGTATTTGTGAAGGAGGGGGATGTGATTCCCATGAACTACCATTTTACCACCACCAAGGCTCATTTGGAAATTAATGGGGGTACGGTGTTAGAGATCTATACCGATGAAGCATTGATAATTAAGAGTACCAATCCTTTTAAGGGAAATATGGATATCCAGCGCTTAAAGGATGTAATCGCAAAGTATGGAGTGGAGCATGTCCCTTTTATTAGGATGGAGGCTTCTACCAACCTGATTGGTGGACAGCCATACTCTATGCAGAATATGAAGGATGTGAAGGCCATTGCTGATGAGCACGGAATCATGATTGTTCTGGATGCCAGTCTGATCGGTGAAAACGCCTATTTTATAAAGAAACGGGAAGCAGCTTATAAGGATGCCTCCATCAAGGAGATTCTGAATGAGATGTGTGCCATGTCCGATATCGTCTATTTCTCCAGTCGTAAGGTAAGTTCCACACGAGGTGGAGGTATTGTAACCGACAGCGAGGAGCTGATGTTAAAGATGAGGGATCTGATCCCCCTTTATGAAGGTTTTATGACCTATGGTGGTATGTCGGTTCGTGAGATCGAAGCCATGGCAGTGGGTTTGAGAGAGACCCTGGATGAAACAGTGATTGGTCAGTCACCTGCCTTTATCGAGTATGCTGTAAATGAACTGGACGAAATGGGAATCCCTGTGGTGATGCCCGCAGGTGCATTGGGATGCCACATTGATGCCAAGCAGTTTCTCCCACATGTTTCCCAGCTGGATTATTCAGCCGGTGCTCTGGCTGCTGCCCTCTTTATTGTATCGGGTTGCAGGGGCATGGAGCGCGGAACCATTTCCATGGACCGGGATGCCGATGGAAACGATGTGGCTTCCGATATGGAACTACTTCGCCTGGCCTTCCCTCGCAGGGTATTTACCCTTTCCCAGACCAACTTTCTGCTTGACCGTCTGAAGTGGCTGCATGAGAACAGGGAGCTTATCGGCGGACTTAAATTTGTGGAAGAGCCTGCAGTACTGCGATTCTTTATGGGTCGCCTGGATGCAGTATCAGACTGGCCCGAGAAGCTGGTGGCTAAATTTAAAGCCGATTTCGGGGATAGCCTGTAAGAACCAGGAAATTTTTAAATTAGTACTCCTAATCTAAGCACTATGAAAAGGGGTAGCAATTTTATTTTAGCCGGACTTGTCTTTGGATTCAGCCTGATGGCCCATGGTCAAGAACTAGTCCAGAAAGAGATTGTCTATAAAATTATAGATGGGGTCAGCCTGAAAGCTGACCTTTTCTATTTGGCCGAAAACC
>RCNB010002953.1_pt1 | contig 10250 bp, 11 predicted proteins | sample 2041321 | NCBI WGS metagenome assembly RCNB01 (sample SAMN09708232, study PRJNA481090) | Marine sediment metagenome, whole genome shotgun sequencing project.
AACAGTTTTAATCACACACTCATACAACAGCGCACAAAAAAAGGTATCTGGCAATCTCTTTATGAGTTTCCATTAATTGAAAGTGACGGTGAATTAGATATTGATCAAATTGCCAATTCACCTGTATTAGAAACCTATTTTAAAGATACCGACACCGCGATCAAATCGTTTAATGACACCTCCATTATTCATAAACTTTCACACCAACACTTACATACAAAGTTCTGGATCGTTGAAACCGAAAAATTACCTGAAAATGCTATCACATGGAATAATTTCGAGAAGCAACCCGTGCCTATTTTAATCCATAATTTTGTAGAAAAATTTAAAAACGACCAATAACAATTTTTAGTACCTTTGATATATAAATTTAAATTGAATGGCAGGTACTTTAAATAAAGTAATGTTAATTGGTCACTTGGGCGATGAAGTAAAAATGCACTATTTTGAAGGTGGTAATTCAATTGGTAGGTTTCCTATTGCCACAAATGAAACCTACACCAACAAACAAACAGGAGAAAAAGTTTCTACTACCGAATGGCATAATATCGTTGTACGAAACAAGCTTGCTGAGATTTGTGAAAAGTATCTAAGCAAAGGCGATAAAGTATATGTTGAAGGTCGTATTAAAACACGACAATGGGAAGGTCAAGATGGTAACAAACGCTATTCGACTGAAATACACGTAGTAGACATGACCTTTTTGACGACCAAAAAAGAGTTGAATGCAAATCAGACATCTTCGCAACCAAAGCCCCAAGAACAACAGAACACTAAAGTAGAAGAACCTCCTTTAGAAGAGGATCTTCCATTTTAATTTTAACTAACTCGAATTATATTTGGACCCAGAACCCCCAAGCTTATTATTTATAAATTCATTTGATGGAACACTTACCATAAGTATTTTTGTGCTTTTAGTACTACTTATTTTATCTGCTTTAATTTCTGGTGCCGAAGTTGCTTTTTTCTCTTTAAGTAAAACCGATTTAGATCAGGCCTTAGCCGATAAATCTAAAAAAAAGCGCGCTGTGGTCGAGCAACTAGAAAATCCTAAAAAATTATTAGCTACCATACTTATTGCTAATAATTTCATCAATATATTAATTGTACTATTGTTTGCTTATATCGGTGAATATTTTTTTAGCGGTATTGACTCTACTATTTTACGATTTGCTTTAGAAATTATCCTAATTACTTTTTTAATCTTGTTATTTGGTGAAGTACTTCCCAAAATTTATGCGAATAGAAACGCCATGAAGTTTGCCTCATTTATGAGCATGCCGATCAAATTTTTAAATACAGCGCTATCATTTGTAAGTATTCCTTTAATGATTTTAACTTCTTTAGTAGAAAAGCGGTTCGGTAAAAAGAAACAAAACTTTTCGGTAGAAAAACTGTCTCAAGCCCTTGAACTGACCTCGGAAGAGGCCACTACGAAAGATGAACAAAAAATACTCGAAGGAATTGTTAGTTTTGGCAATACAGATACTGCCCAAGTGATGTGTCCTAGAATGGATGTTTTTGCCCTCTCAGACGATGAAACTTTTCTTGAGGTAGTAAAAAAGATTATTAAAAATGGGCATTCAAGAATCCCAGTGTATAGAGACAACATAGATGAAGTCGTTGGTATTTTATATACCAAAGATCTATTACCCCATCTTAATAAAAAGGCTTTTCAATGGAAAAAACTGCTACGCGAGCCGTTTTTTGTCCCCGAAAATAAAAAGCTAGATGATTTACTCAAAGAGTTTCAGGAAATGAAAAATCATTTAGCCATAGTAGTTGATGAATATGGAGGTACATCTGGCATCGTGACTCTTGAAGATATTATAGAAGAGATTGTTGGTGATATTAGTGACGAATTTGATGATGATGAATTATCCTACTCTAAATTAGATGAGCACAATTACGTTTTTGAAGGTAAAATTGTACTCAAAGATTTTTATAAAGTGATACAAATGGTAGATGAAACCATTTTCGAAGAATCGAAAGGAGAGGCCGAGACCCTTGCAGGGTTTATTTTAGAAATTTCAGGCAAGTTTCCTAAAAAAAATGAAATTCTTCTTTTTAATAAGTACCAATTTAAAATTGAAGCTTTAGATAAAAAAAGAATAAAACAAATAAAAGTTACCTTGCCAAATGAATAAAAATATAACATCGGCGTTTACCACAATCTTGTCAATTCTACGCAGGCAGGAATTCATATTATTAGCAATTATCATATCACTATTAGTTACTTCATGTAATGAAGAAGTGCTACCAAAACCAAAAGCTTTTTTGCGACTAGCATATCATGACGCAACTTATCAAAAAATAACGAGCGACTGCCCATATGTTTTTGAGTTTTCTAATAAGGCAACGGTATCATCAGATGAAAAATGTTGGATTAACATTTCATATCCCACATTAAGAGCTTCTCTAAATATCACTTATAGGCCTGTTCAAAATAATTTAATGGAGTTACTACAAGAGTCAGAAAAACTGACCTATAACCACGCCATTAAAGCGGATGGAATCAGTGCACAACCCTTTGCCGATTTGACTAAAAAAGTATATGGAGCCTTATCTGAAGTAACCGGCAATGCTGCTTCACCTTTACAATTTCACCTAACAGACAGTACAAGGCACTTTCTTACTGGCGCTTTATATTTTGAAGTCCAACCTAATTACGACTCAATTTTACCCGCGGTAAAATACATAGAAAAAGATATCAAACATTTAATGGAAACCTTAGAATGGGGCAATTAAATACCTGTAGATGACTTCCTACTCTTCAGAATTAAATAAAACTGAACTCCAAATAAAATGGCGGCAAATAGCAGATGGATTACTTGGGTACCAAAAGGGAAGTTGACATAATACATGAGCACACCCGCGAATATTTCAATCGAGAGTATCACTAAAATCCAAAAAGGCAAATTATAGCCTAATTTTAAGGTACGGTTTCGTATAAACAACCAAACATTTAAGACTACCACTAAAATAGAGAAAGAACGGTGTATTAAAAAGTTAATATTCTCGTCTAAATTCAACAAACCTTTATTTTCAAATCCTAGATTTTTTAGCTGCTCATCAACAAATTCACGAACTTCTATACCTAAAACAATCTGAACTAAGGTTAAACCAAAAACAATATATACGAGGTATTTAAAAACCCTATCGATTTTATAGGTTTTAACCTGATTTCTTATAGTATAGCGAAGCACCAAAAGCAAAGCAACAATCAGCAATGCTACCAACATGTGTATGGTAATTTTAGAGACTGCTAAATTAGAGTCAACTACTGTTTTACCCAGCCAAGCTTCAAAACCCATTAAAAATAAGGTTGTAAAAGATAAAATTGGGAGTAGTTTTTTTTCTTTCCAATAAAATAAAGAACTGATAATCAATCCTAAAAAGAAAATTCCGGAAAGTACTGTGGCTAATCTATTGATATATTCTACCCATGTATGGATCACATTGAAAGTAGCATAATCATGCTTAGTATAACCTTCCCAATTGTTAGCATTGAATTGAGACGTAGATGTAAAATCTTGTTTAGCTACTAGTAAACCTTCATCTTTAATAATCATGAGTCCTTTATTGAACTCGGAATTTTCTTGCCACAATAACTCTTCTTGACTCGTTGGCGGTATGATATGTCCAAAACATTTGGGCCAATCTGGGCATCCCATCCCTGAACCTGTCATACGAACAGTAGAACCTGCCAAAATGATAACGTAGATAGAAAGCAGGCAAATCTTTACAAAAAATGGAAAGAGTTTCTTCATTAAAAAAGTTTACACAAAGGTAATTCATTGCAGTAATTAATTACCTAACTTATTCAAATAAAGGCATAAAAAAAGCCTCCAATTTTGGAGGCTTTTTGGTTTGTTTGTAAAAGAAAATTAATTCTTTACAGCTTCAGCAGCAACAGTTTTAACTGAATCAACAGCTTCTTCAACTACTTCTACTGCTTCTTCAGTAGTTTCTTCAACTACTTCTACTGCGTCATCTGCAGCTTGCTCAACACCATCTTTTGCAGCGTCAGCTTCTGCTTTTACTTCTTTACAAGAAATAGCAACTAAACTCACTAGAGCTATTGCTAAAAATCCTTTTAATAATTTCATCTGTTTGAAAATTTTAGTTTTTATACGTTAACGAAACGCAAATAAACCAATAATATTTCACAAGACAAGTCTTTTTTTTAACACTATTTGTTCTCAGTACCTAAAATAAAATGCGTATCTGTTACTTTATAGAGGTCGCCAACGGCAATTTCTTGTACGACGGCCACAATTTTTCGTTCATTTGTCTTAGTAGCATCACACTCTATAATACCTTTTTTATTATCTAATAAAGAAACCTCCATAATGACATTTACAATATATCCCTATGGAGGTTGTTATTTCGATATTATGAAATTCTGATTAATTTACGGCAAACACTACAGGTAACATGAAAGATACGCTCACAGGTTTTCCACCCTTTGTTGCTGGCGTCATCATTGGTAATTCATCTATAACTCTAATTGCTTCCTTTTCCAAAAGTTCATTTGGCCCATCAATTTTTACAATTGAAGCTTTTCCAGTCTCATCAATTTTAACAATTGACCCAATTTTGTAATGATCTTCTTTCAAATCTAAATCACTGGCTAAATCTCCATTAAAATTTTTCTTTAAAAAGATTGTAAATTTCTGAATTGAACATGCTCTAATTTCTTCAACAGTACCACCTTCACAACCAGGATAAATTACCGGAGTATCTGCTACATGATTTAAGATTGTACCTTCAGCTGCCAATTCCAGAAGACCTTCGGGAGAAGCATCCGCTCCAGCACTAGGAGCATCTACTGCATCACTTGGAGTATGTGCTACATCACTAGAAGCTTGTGCTGCATCAGTAGAAGTATCTACTGACTCACCAGTAGTTCCCTCGACTACTTCTATTGCTTCATCAGCAGTTTGCTCAACACCATCTTTTGCAGCGTCAGCACCATCTTTTACTTCTTTACAAGAAATAGCAACTAAGCTCACTAGAGCAATCGCTAAAAATCCTTTTAATAATTTCATTTGGTTGAAAGTTTTAGTTTATATACGTTAACGAAACACAAATAAAACAATTATACTTTACAAACACAAGTTTTTCTTTTAACTTTACTCCTTCTCTGAGCCGCTAATAAACTGAGTATCTGTTACTTTATAGAGGTCTCCACCGGCAATTTCTTGTACGACGGCCACAATTTTTCGTTCATTTGTCTTATTAGCATCATACTCTACAATACCTTTTTTGTCATCAAAACTTATACTCACAATATGAACGCCTTCAGTCTTAGAAAGTTTCGATTCTATCGTCTTTGCACAACCTATCTCACAGGTCATTCCTTCAATGTTCAAAGATATTTTTTTAATATTTACTGCTAATTCCTTTTCATTTTTTACCTCATTACATGATAAAAATAGCATTCCTGAAAAGGCGATCATTAAAATACTTCTAAATAATTTCATCTTTATTCTTTAACCGTTGACACAAACTTAAGAATAATACCCAATAAATAAATACTTCATCTAATTTCTAACGAAACTTTAACTTTTAAAATATGTTGCATTTAACGCTTTAAAAGAATTTTGCCTAAATAGAAAATACTATTTTTTGCTAAAAATATTCATAAATCATATAAATGTAACGACATTTGCCCAAGCTTTCTAACCAATAATAATGCATAAAAATACCCGTTGGTTTTACCTTCTTATACTCGCTTTGGTCTGGGGGAGTTCCTTTATTTTAATGAAAAAAGCACTCATCGGGCTCAGTCCGATACATGTTGGTGCTTTACGCATTTTGATAACGGCTATTGCTCTTCTCATGATTGGGTATAAAAGTATTTTCACGATACAAAGAAAACATTGGTGGTATATTTTTCTTTCCGCTATGTTAGGTACCTTTTTTCCGGCCTTTTTATTTGCCTATGCGATAAACGGAATTGATAGCTCAATAGCCTCTATCCTAAACTCCTTAACACCATTAAATACCTTAATTATTGGTGCCTGGGTTTTTTCTATGACATTTAAGCGACATCAATTAATTGGTGTTATTATTGGTTTTTTCGGCACATCTATTCTTATTCTAAAAGGAGCCGCTTTGAATCCGGATCAGAATTATCTCTATGCAATTTTACCAATCATTTCATCTATTGGATATGCATTTAATGTCAATATTCTCAAAAAATATTTATTCGATTTAAGTGCTTTAGCCATTACAGTAGGTAATTTTATACTCTTGATAATTCCGGCCTTTGCCGTATTATTATTTACTGATTTTTTTAGTACCTATGAGTACAATGAAACAACAAATACGGCATTAATCTATGTATCAATATTGGCTCTTATTGGTACCGCCTTTGCAAAAACACTGTTTAATAAATTAATTCAAATTTCAACCCCTATATTTGCAACGTCTGTGACCTACTTAATCCCAATCGTAGCTATTTTTTGGGGCCTATTAGATCATGAAAATTTAAGTATTATTCAGCTCGTAGGGGGACTTATAATTTTAACAGGCGTTTATCTAGCTAACAAAAAATAAAAAGGTCAAAACAATGTTTTGACCTTTTTATCTAACTTGATAATCTTTTTATTTAAAATCTTCTTCTGAAACGCCTTTGTTTATCAAAACCTCTTTCAACGTTGACTCAACTTTTTGAGCCCCTAAAGAGCCTGTTTTTTTACTCGCAAACATAATACCCTCAAATTCTTTGTAATCTGAAAAAGTAGCTTCTTGATTTTGAACTTGACCACCCATATTTATAGAAGAAATTTCCTTAACTTTTAATCCAGTAGTTACATCATAAAATACACTAGTCGAAACTGTTTGACCAGGAATTTCTATCTTATAAGCATCTTTTCCATCTACAGCTTCAATTCCAGCGAGTTTAGCTTCATCGTTGCTTAAATATGACAGTTCAGGAAAAGTACCAAAAGAGTTCTTCATATCATCTAACATATTCTTTGGCATCGGTCTTTTATTACCGCCCTGCTTCATGTACATTTCAGTATCATTAGCGACTATTTCCATCATTGGTGCTCCATTCATGTAAACGGTACTCTTATACTTAGCACCAGCACGTTTTTCTTCTGTTAGAACAACTGCACCCATAGCATTTGCCTCATATTTAGTAACAATAGAGTTTACTGCTTTTAGCTTATCCATCCCTCCAACAGATTTTATATAATTTTCTAGAACAGATGTAGCCGTAACTCCTGCAGGTATTGGCTTCGAAAATTTTGGTTTTTCAATAGCATTCCCATACTTATCAAAATAATTTACTTTATAACCTATCTTTTCAAGGTTATCAGCAACATCAACTCCTTTACCGGTAACGATTATTCTTGCATTATCTATCTTAAAATACTTATTTGCAGCTTTTTGAACATCTTCTAAAGTGACAGCTTCAAAGTTTTTTAAATAGTTTTCATAATAATCAGCTGGCAACCCTAAAATTTCAATATTCAAAGCATAATTCGCTATAGTTGATGGTCTTTCAACCGCTCTAACGAAGCTACCAACATACTTTGCCTTCACTAATTTTAATTCGTTTGCATCAATAGGTTTTGTTCTAATATTTTCTATTTCTTTAACAAATTGAACAATAGCACTATCCGTAACGACATTTCTTACAGCTGCTGTAGCCTTAAACCTAGATGCATACCTGCTTGCCCCTATACCCGAATAAGCTCCATAAGTATAGCCTTTATCTTCACGCAAATTTTTAAACAAACGAGCTGTGCCACCACCACCTAAAATTTGATTTGCCAATAAAGCCGCATAATAATCACTATCGCTCATATTTAACTTTACGGCATTAATCACTGAAACTTCTGACTGTACAGCATTAGGCACATCGATAAAGTTAATTTCTGTCTTAGTTGGATTTACAACAGCAGGTAATTCACTTTTAGGTAATTCTGCTACTTCCCAACCTTTAAACAACTTTTTAACTTGCTTTTTTATGTCTTTAAATTTTACATCACCTATAATGATTAAATATGCATTATTAGGTTTATAGTAAGTGTTGTATAATTTTTGAACATCTTCTATCTTTATATTCTCTAAGGTTTCTTTTGTAGCAAATTCCCCGAAAGGATGATTTTTACCGTAGGTTAAAGCACTTTCCACTTGACCAGCGATTGCTTTCACATTACTCTCATTACTCTTGATACCATCTAAGGATTGCTTCAATAATTTATCAAACTCTTCTGGAGAAAAAATAGGATTTAAAGCAGCATCAGCCATTAACTCTAAAACTCTTGGAAAATACTTAGACAAGCTGCTCGCTCTAGCTCCTTCATTCGAAAAGGAAATATTAGCACCTAAATAATCAACTTCTTCATCGAATTTAGGTTTAGATATATCAGTAGAGCCTGTACCAAGCATACCTCCCAACAAACTTTCTACACCTTTTTTATCGCCTAATGCTAATGGCAAATTATCAATGGTAAGTGTTGCTGAAGCTCTTGGTAATTTATGGTTTTCTACCACAAGTACCTTTAATCCATTTTTTAAAGTAAATGTTTCAGGTTTACCTAAATTAATTTTAGGCGCTGGCCCTGGCTTTGGTTGTTTTGTTCTATCTATTTGAGCTGACACTCCAAGAGATAGAAGAAATATTGTTACCAGTGAAAATATTTTATTTTTCATTATTCTTGTTTTTGATGTTTTATTTTTTCTTTTGAGATTCTGGCAAATAATCAATAATAACACGTTTGTTTTTATCTAAATATTTTATAGCTACCTCTCTTACCTCTTCTTTAGTAATTGAATTCACAATTTCTAATTCTTTATTAATCATACTCGTATTACCCATTAACATATGATATTTTGCTAATGAACTTGCGATACCCTGTACACTTGAATTAGAACTAACATATTGATTTTCAAATTTATTTCTAACTTTTTGTAAATCTTTATCTGATATCAATTCTGTTTGGAGTTTTGTAATTTCTTCATCAATCTCTTTTATTAAATCATTTAATGGTGTTTCTCCTAAAGGAATCGCTCCCATCATATAAACACTATAATCTGTAAGAGGTCTCGAGAATGAAAATGCCTGAAGAGCTATCTTTTTATCATCTACTAATTTTTTATACAATCTAGAACTTTTACCATCACTTAAAATTGTAGAAATCACATTTAGAACTCTAGCCTCTCTATCTCTCATTGAAGGCGTTTTATAAGCAAGTAAAATTGCAGGTAATTGAATATTCGCATCATATTCAGTCACTCTTTTTTCTTCAGTTCTTTCTGGTTCTATAATTTTTTTTGGTGCTACCAAAGTACCTTTTGGTATTGATCCGAAATAATCCTTTACTAATTTTTTGGTTTTCTCTATGTCAATATCTCCTGCAACAACTAAAACTGCATTGTTAGGCATATACCATTTTTTAAAAAAAGCTTCGAATTCTTCTAGTTTAGCAGCGTCTAAATCTTTTACGTACCCAATCATTGGTCTACCATAAGGATGCTTATCAAAAATGTGACTATAAACATCTCCATATGATATCTTCCCATAAGGTGCATTATCCATACGCTCTCTCTTCTCTTCTTTTACAACTTCGTTTTGAGTATCAACAGCTTTTTGATCAATTATTGGATGCATTAATCTTTCAGATTCCATCCACAAACTCAATTCTAAATTATTAGAAGGGAAAGTTTCATAATAATAAGTACGATCCCAGTCTGTAGAAGCATTTCTAGTACCACCGTTTTCAGCTACAATGTTATTCCATTCACCTCTTGGAATGTTTTTTGAGCCAGTAGATAAAAGATGCTCATAAAAATGAGCCATTCCTGTTTTACCATCCTCTTCATCCATCGCACCAACATTGTACAGAACAGAAGTTGTAATAACTGGCGCATTATTATCTTGATGTAAAATAACATGTAAACCATTGTCTAAGTTATACTCTACAAAATCTACTTTTTGTGCATTAACCGAAATTAATATTACAAAAAATAACGTGAGCGTAAAATTCCATTTTTTCATTTGTAAAATTTTTAAGTTGTTTCTAGTATCAGTCTGTAATTATTAAGAATTGTTACCCTTGTTTCGGAAAAAATCACAGCCAAACAAAAATACAGATTTTAATGACTAAATTTTAGCCATATTATACTATTATTTTTTGTAGAAAAGCATTGTCTATCTACAAAATAGATATATATTTGCACTCATTTTTAATTAAGCGAAATAAAATATTAACCTATGTACGCAATTG
>RCNB010006255.1_pt1 | contig 10249 bp, 13 predicted proteins | sample 2041321 | NCBI WGS metagenome assembly RCNB01 (sample SAMN09708232, study PRJNA481090) | Marine sediment metagenome, whole genome shotgun sequencing project.
CGATACGTGGTGGTCTCGATGTGTGTTGGCGGAGGCATGGGCGCTGCTGGTTTGTTCGAGGTGGTTTGAAGTTATTGCGAATCGCTAGGTGGTTCAAATCAGAACTAAGCTTGGGTTTTTAAACCGCCCTTTCGCAACTGGTTCTGGAGATGGAGCAGAGTTGACTGCTTGAATCATAACTGATGTCCTATCGGCTGTTAGGAAAAAAATGCGTGTTAGCGGCTTTCCTGTTGGTAAAAATTATCCTGCTATACTCTTTGAAAACCTTAATCGTTTGCCAATAAATTCAAAAAAGGCCTTGAATCCAAACAAGTTTGGGCCTTTTTCCAAGGAGTTATAAATGTCGGATATTTACGCGACACCCGAAGCCGAATTAGAGCAGGATGATTTTGGCGACCGCGCGGGCGGCAACATCGACGACGCCGTCGAAGGTAATTTCAAAGTCAGCATGACAGGTTCCCTCGGCGATGCTTGGCGGGGTCTCAAAGGGTTTAAATTCACCTGTATCCTAGCTTTTGCCCTTTACTTTCTGGTTATGATTCTAGTGATGGCTTTCTTCACCGCCATCACCTCGATCTTCACCAGCACTGGTGCAGATCAGAGTGTTCAGGTTTTGTTGAATTTCGGCCTACAGATTGTTGTGACGACAGTTGGAGTTCCGATGTGGATTGCGATCATGATCATGGGCATTCGGCATGCTGAGGGGAAGTCGGTTTCTTGCGGAGAGATCTTTAAGCATTTCAGCACGGTGGGCAGTTTGTTGCTGGCCTATTTTATAATGCTAGTGTTGATCATGATCGGGTTCGCGCTGCTGGTGCTGCCGGGGCTGTATTTGACGTATGCCTATATGTTTGCCCTCCCGCTGATCGTCGAGAAAAAGATGAGCGCATGGCAGGCTCTCGAAACCTCGCGTAAGGCAGTGACCAAAGTCTGGTTTCGTTTCTTTGGGTTTACTTGGCTACTGTTTCTGATCAACATGATCGCGTCGATTCCGTTCGGTCTAGGTTTGATCTGGACGGTGCCTTTGTCGGTTCTGGCTTTCGCAATGATCTATATCAAAATTTTCGGTGCCGAAGTGCACACCCTCGCGGACTAACCCAGGTTTGAACCGGTTCAAAAATACCACTTCAATCTTCAAGAACCTCTAGGGAACTCTATTGCTAGATACTCGTTATCGAGTTGAAATTCCCGGTGGGATTAAACTGGAAGCAGAAATCGTTGGACCAATCCCACGATTTTTTGCATACCTGATTGATCTCGCGATTCGTGCTGTGGTGGTTTTCTTGTTGTTTCTGATTGCTTTGTTTTTTGGGTTTATCGGCGTGGGTGGTGGGTTCGGGCTGATTATTTTGTTTATTGTTGAATGGTTCTATCCGGTTCTGTTCGAAGTCTTAATGCGAGGCCAGACTCCCGGTAAAAAGGCGATGGGCATTTCGGTCATCAACGACGATCTAACCCCGGTAACGCTCGGTCCATCGCTTGTACGCAACCTGCTACGGAGTGTCGATTTTTTACCCCTGCTTTATCTTACCGGGCTTACTTCAATGTTGCTTAACGGACGCTTTCAACGTTTGGGCGATCTCGCCGCTGGCACCTTGGTGATCAGCGTTCGGGAGGCATCGAAATCGACATCCTTGGATGACCTGTCACCCTTGGCTCCCACCACTCAATTTTTGCGCAGTGAACAAACCGCGATAGTCGACTTTCTCTATCGCAGTGGGCAGCTGTCTCAACCTCGTCAACAAGAATTGGCGCAAATTTTGCAAGGCGTCACGCATCAAAAGGATGGTGATGGGGTCGAATATTTACGCCGCATTGGTGCTTGGTTTCTGGGGCTGCGATGAAGCAGCAAATTTTTGAGCAGCAGCATCAAGAAACTTGGACGATGATTGCCCAGGCCCTAGAGAAACCGACCATGGGCGACAGCGCCAAGCTACTGGCAGAGCATTATATTCTGCTTTGCCAACACCTCTCGATTGCTCAGGAGCGGCAATACGAGACCGCCTTAGTCGAACGCTTGAATAAGCTGGTGCTGGGGGTCTATCGTGAGGTGTATCGTTATAGGTCAAACACTCGGTTTAACTTTTTTGCGTTCCTGCTGCGTGACTTTCCACTGTCGATTTATCAATTGCGCTATTTTGTCCTAGTGGCGACTTTGGCTTTCGTGTTGCCAATGTTGCTGGCGGGCAGTTGGGTTTATTTGGACGACAAGGCGGTATATTCGGTGATCGACGCAAAGCAAGTTCGCGAGGTTGAAAACATGTATGACCCGTCGGCCAAAAAATTGGGGCGTCCGCGGGAAGCCGAGACAGATGTTTTCATGTTTGGCTTTTACATCAAGAATAATATTAGCATTGCATTCAAGTCGTTTGCCGGTGGCATGCTGTTCGGAATCGGATCTTTGGTGGTGTTGTTTTATAACGGCATCTTTATCGGCACGGTCGCCGGTCATTTGACTCGACTTGACTATCTCGACACTTTTTATCCTTTTGTCATCGGGCATGGTTCGTTTGAACTAATCGCGATCATTTTCAGCGGCGCGGCGGGTTTAAGACTAGGTTATTCGATTATTAACCCTGGCCAACACGCTAGATTAGACGCGTTGCGTCGAGCCGGGAGAGACGTGGTGCCGATGCTCTACGGCATATTTTTGATGTTGGTGATCGCCGCCTTTGTTGAAGCCTTTTGGTCGTCTAGCACGAGTCTGCCGAACGCGGTCAAGTACACAGTGGGCACGATAACCTGGTTGCTGGTTCTACTTTATTGTTGCTCGGGGCGCCGCTATGAATCTCGATGAGATTCAGATCAACCCTAGCCTTCGTTCTGGGTGGCAGGCGCTTGATCTTGGTTTTTTGATGGCGCGAGCCTGGTGGCGCCCGCTGGTTTTAGCCTCTGCACTTCCAATCATCATCTTCTTATTGCCGATGCTGGTGTTGCTTTACGATCAGCCTCTTTGGGTGGGTTTTATCATTTGGTGGCTTAAACCCGTCTGGGAGCGTCTGCCACTTTACCTAGCAAGCAGACGTTTGTTCGCCGATCAAGCGACCCTTGGCAAACTGCAGGCGCAAGCCATTCGAGAGCTTAAATTCGACTTGTTACCGATGTTGTTGTGGCGGCGTCTTTCGTTGCAACGCGGGTTTGATGCCGCGGTTTCGGTGCTTGAAAAGTTGAAGGGTGAGCCACGCAGTAGTCGATTGAAAGTGCTGCATGGTAAATATAGCGAAGTGGGTCTAGCCAACCAGGTGGTTTGTTTTTGTTTTGAAATTATTGTCGCGATTGGGATTATCACGTTGCTAACTTTCTTTAGCGAGAATCTGATTGAACAACCTGAATTTCGATCCCTTGACGAGTTCTCGGTGATCGCTGAGTGGACCTATCTGCTAGCCGGCCTAATCGCGATGGTTTTGATTATGCCATTCCATATCATGGCCGGATTTTCGCTCTATTTGAACCGCCGCATCGAGTTGGAAGCCTGGGATATCGAGATTGCTTTTCGTAATATTGCCAACCGTAACGCTGCCAAGTCTAAACATGCCGCCGGCGGTTTCGTGACTAGCCTGTTGGTTGCTGCGGTGATGCTGAGCTTAATCAGCTTTGCTCCGCCAGTTGCAGCCACCACCCAACACGATCAAAAGTCCGCAGCCGAGCTGATTGGGGAAGTTTTAGCGACCGATTCCTTCGGCGATGAAAAAACCATCCAAATGTGGCGGATTAACTGGTTCGGCTTAGATGAAGAAGATGAGGAAGCCACTTTGTTCCCCGAATGGCTAATCGATTTTCTGGAAGCGTTGACGAATAATACCAGTTGGTTCGATGGTATTGGCGTTGCTGCGGGCCTGGTCAAGATAGCTCTGATATTTACTTTTGTTTTTATTGTGTTTTACCTGTTGCGGCGCTATCGCGGACCCTTGGCCATGTTTCGGCGACCGGTACGCGTGGTTGACCCGCCCAAGACTTTGTTTGGTCTTGACTTGCGCCCCGAAAGCTTGCCAACGGATGTGCCAGTTGCGGTGATGGAACTATGGCAAAAAGCACAAAGCCGAGAAGCATTGAGCTTGCTCTACCGTGCTTCATTATCGCGCTTGATCGAAAAATATAGCATCCGTTTTGAAGCCAGCCATACCGAAGTGGAATGCGCGCGATTGGTCGACCAGCGAGGTGTTGATTCGCTCAGCCACTATTTCAACGGGCTCACATTAGTCTGGCGCAACCTAGCCTACGGACACCAGCTGCCGACCACTGATAGCGTCGTGGAATTATGCGCTGATTGGCAGCAGGAGATGTCGAATGCGACAGATTAAGCCGTCGATTAAGCCGGTTGTCGGACTGTTGGCGATTATTGCTGTTGGACTAGTGCTCTACTTGAGTATTGAGTTTTATGACGAAAAACAAAAGTCGACCTGGAGTGCCGAGGCACTGAGTAACCCTTATCTTGCGGCGCATCGGTTCCTTGAGCGCAGTGAAATTAAAGTCATAGATGCGGATAATCTACTGAGTCTTGAGACGCTGAGCGAGAACAGCACATTGTTTATTAGTGACTCTAATCGAGTGGTGCGGGCCGAACAATTAGAGCAACTAAAAAGCTGGATCGAAAGAGGTGGCAATCTGATTTACGCCGCCAATTCAACCTCGCATGATGAAGATTTGCTGCTCGAAAATTTCAATCTTACCGTTGAATGGCGAGACGATGACGATGAGTTGGAGTTTGATCGTCGATCAATGGGCGAAATATTAAGAGACTACAACCGGCAAATCAGAGAGGGAAAAAAACCTGACGAAATTAATCAATCTTTCACTCAAGAAACTTTACCAATGCGGGTTAAATTTGATGATGCGATTGATTCACTCGAGGTTGCTTTCAAGCAAGATCGAGTATTGAGCCATCCATCGATGTTCGAGGCTGATGAGACCAGTGAAGGGCCCCAACCCACCGGTTGGTCGAACTCCGCGCATGGTGTTCATCTGCTGCAGTTTGATCTGGGTGAAGGTTTACTAACATTCGTTTCTGATCCAAGCATTTGGACTTCTCATCGAATTGACGAGTTTGATCATGCTTATTTGCTATGGCTGCTGAGTAACTCAGGTGATAACTTCGTGATTCTTAGGCCGGTGGTTCAACAGGGCCTTTTCACCCAAGTGTTGGCCAACGCCAGTGAACTGTTGATTGCAATTTTGATTATGATCGTTGCCTGGGTTTGGCACGCAGGTCACCGATTCGGTCGAATAATGCCAGACAGACGAATGGGTGCTCGTGCAATCACAGAGCATTTCTCCACCATCTCACTTTACCTCTGGCAACGCCGTCACCGCGATTACCTAATAGAGCCGCTGCGACAAAAAGTTTTACGTCGGGCTAGCATGACCTTGAGTGGTTATGACGAGGCCGACGATTCCCTGAGATATCAACTCATTGCCAAGCACATTGGCCTCGAACCTGCCATGGTGATAAGTGCGATGGCGACCACTGACTTTAATGAATCCACTTTTGTTCACGCAGTCAAACTTTTAAAACGGATTGAGCAATCACTATGAATGATCAAACGACATCAACGACCACCGTTTCGGCGGCCATCGAAACTTTGCGCGAGCACGTCAATAGCCGTCTGATCGGGCAATCGCAGGTGGTCGATCAAGTATTAATTGCGTTGCTGGCGGGTGGGCATGTGCTGGTTGAAGGCGTGCCGGGGCTCGGCAAGACTTTGTTGGTGCAAGCACTAGCAGCCGCTATAGGTGGTGACTTTAAACGCATTCAGTTCACCCCTGATTTGATGCCGGGTGATGTCACCGGCCACGTGATCTTCGATATGTCTAAAAACGAATTTGTGCTTAAGCAAGGTCCTGTTTTTACCAACTTGCTGCTGGCCGATGAGATCAATCGGGCTCCGGCAAAAACACAGGCTGCACTGCTCGAAGTGATGCAAGAGCACCAGGTAACGCTGGATGGCGAGTCGATGCCGGTGGGCGACCCGTTTATGGTCTTAGCGACACAAAACCCAATCGAACAAGAAGGTACCTATGCCTTGCCCGAGGCTGAACTAGACCGTTTCTTAATTAAGATCGATATTGACTACCCGCAAGCAGAAGACGAGATCTTGATCGCAACCCGGTCCTCTAGTTCAATTGATTCGAAGGAGTCAGCCGAACCTTTGCAGTTGCTCGATGTTTTGGCCGCACAAGCTCAAAGTAACTCGATTGAAGTCGATGACAAGGTCGCGGAGTATGCGGTTAACCTGGTCAGGGCCACACGGGGCACAACCTTATTACGCCATGGCGCTGGGCCGAGGGCGAGCATCGCGTTGCTTCGTTGTGCCAAGGCGCTGGCCTTGATTAATGGAATGAATTTTGTCACCCCCGACGAAGTTAAAGCGATGGTGTTGCCGGTGCTGAGGCATCGAGTGATTTTGGCGCCCGAGGTCGAAATCGATGGAATGTCGGTTGATGCAGCGTTGCAAAATTTATTAGACAAAGTCAACGCGCCGCGCAGATGAGGCCATCGCTCCACCTACTCGCTTTGCTGGGCCTGTGTGTTGGGCTAGCTTTGTTGTTGGCGATCGCTGAAATACGTGATTGGAATGCAGCTCCTCAGTTAAGAGTTATGTTCTGGTTGGGGCTAATGTCGATTCTCCTATTGGCATTTTGGGATGCGTTATTTTTTCGTCGACCCGAGTTGCAAGCCAACCGAACAGTGGCGAGTAATCTCGCATTGGGTGTCAGTCAAAAAGTCACGATTGATATCAGTCATCAGGAACCGCGAAAAATTAATTTCTCGTTGATTGATTCTCCGTCTGACCAACTTGAGATGGAAGGGCTGCCGGTTGAGCTTGCGCTTAAACCTCAGGAAAAGGTGGGATTGATTTACCGAGTCAAAGCGAAACAAAGAGGACGCGCAGAATTTGGTCGAATTGGCTGCCGAGTGACCTCCAATTGGACACTTTGGCAAAAAAATTATGAGTTTGGCGAGCCACAATCAATCAAAATTCATCCCAATTACAAACCCCTGTTTCGCGCTTCGATTGGTGGTATCGATCAAATACGCTGACTTGGGCCTGCAAAAACATCAACGCCGTGGTGAAGGCACTGAGTTCGAGCAATTGCGTGATTTTCGGGTCGGCGATGCATTGCGCCAGATTGACTGGCGTGCATCAGCCAAATTTCGCAAACCAATATCACGAGACTATCAGGAAGAGCGTGATCAGCAGATCATTTTTCTCCTCGACTGTGGTCGCCGGATGCGCACTAGAGACGGCAAAATTAGCCATTTTGATCATGCACTTAACGCGTTGCTGATCTCGGCCTTTGTTGCATTGCGTCAAGGCGACAGCGTTGGCTTGCTGAGTTTTGCGGGGCAATCTCGATGGGTGGCTCCAGTCAAAGGGCAGAGTCAGATCACTCGATTATTGGAACAGATTTATGATCTAGATAGTTCAACCTCGACCAGTGATTACCTCGAAGTGGCGCAACAATTGATGGCTCGGCAAACACGGCGCTCGATGATCGTGATGATCACCTCGTTGGAACCCCAGGATAGGCAAGACTTAACCAGCGCAGCCAATCTTTTATCGAAACACCACTTGGTTATGATTGCGTCGATGCGCCCACATGCGATTGACGATACTTGTGCGAGTGAAGTCACGTCGGTGGATGACGCATTAAAATATTGTGCGGTGACGCGTCATCTTCAGAACCAAGACTCGTTGTTTGCCGAGTTGCGCAGCCGAAACGTGATTGTCGCCGATAGTTCGCCGGCGATGATGCACTCGGCGCTGATAAACGAGTATATGTCGCTGAAGCGCAGTGGTGCTATCTAGCCCGTTTGGGTTGGCTCTAAGTGGCACATCACCAGTTAAGCAAAATCTACGATCATCGCCGCGTGGTCACTCAGTGAATCACGTCGGTTAGGCTTGAGTGGGTCGACTCCCCAGACGTACTCAACTTTGCACAATGCGTCGGTGACGTCGGGGCTGCAAAAAGCTTGATCGAGCCGGAACCCGTTATTGCGATGTGAAAACCAGCTGTATTCCCGTCGCGCGCCGTGCAAATGACGAAAGCAGTCGAACCAGCCGTGGCCTTCGATGTCGTGCATCCATTGATCTTCACGCTTGAAGAAGACTTTTGATTCAGGTGCTTCGTCGATCCCTCGTTTGCCACAGTTGCTGTCGCCAATCACAAGCCCGGGCCCTAAGTTCCAAGCCTTAATCAAGCGGTTTATTGAATCCATAAAGGGATACTTCAATTTGGGGTGGGTGTAGTTGGGAATGTGCATCAAGCCTAGGGTGAGTGAAGGCTGGCTCTCGATTTGAGCCAGAATCCAGCGCTCATGGAGACTCGGCATGCGAGCTTTTCGAATCGCTTTGAGCGGGTAACGGCTCGCTAGCAACAAAGCATTCTTGGCGGGGAATTCTGAATTGACGTGGCTAATTTGGTGTTCGAAACCCGCTGCCGCCAGCTGCTCCGCAAGCCATTGACTGGCAGGGGTTCCGCGAAATTCAGAAAGACCGATCACCTGCGGCTGCCAAGCCATCAGTTGGCTCAAAATGCCTTCGATGCGTTTGCCGCCGCCGGCGCGAATGTTCCATGAAACAATCCGACTTAAGGGGAGAGAAGCTGAAATTTTTAGACCTAAACGCAGCTGATTTTTGAGTACGCACACGCCATTTTTATTTTAACTCAACTTCGACGAAAACGAACTCGTGGTCGTTCAGGTTAACCACATTGTGTTCCACCCCTGCCTTGCGTGCATAGGATTGACCACTCACCAATTCTGCCAGTGAGGTGCCTTGTTTGCTTTCGATGGTCAGCGTGCCGGTGGTTTGCGGGATCACCACATAATCAAGCGCATGGCGATGCCAGGTGGTTTCGGCACCGGCTGAAAAGCGCCACTCGGTTACGATCACGCGTTCGTTCTCTAACTGCAGTTGAGGGGTTGCAATGGGTCGTTTAGTGGCGGGTTTAGTCATGGGCGGTGATGGTTTCCTGCCAAAGGTTGTAGCGCGCATCTGCGTCCGCGAAGCATTGTCTGACATTCTCGATTTGCCACGGCCTTTCTTCTAGCGCTTCATGTTCCCACTCGCTGCGAGCTTCCTTTGGTTCAAAAAAATCGCCACGGTAGACGTGAATAGCGGATGTCAGTTTGCCAATCGGGTTGGCCACCGAATGAATGATATGGGTGCCTAGGGTTGCTACCTCGCCGGTTCCTAAGGTTTTGGCTGCTACAGCCTCGATACTATTCTTGTTCCGTTTCCAGAATATATTGTCTTCACGACCCGCATAAATTCCGATGATCGCTGACATATTATGATTGTGCGGCATTAGGTTCATATAAGGCGATCGTCAGGTCGGGCGAATGATAGAGGGTTGAAACACCGGCTTTTTGAGGTTCGCCCAGACCAGCAACGATCGCGGTGGGTTGCGAGACGGCAGCCGCCACTACTTCGCGCAAATCGGCTTGTCCCGAAGCGTTCGCGACAAGGCAGTCTTGAATGAACTGTTGTTGGTCAAAGGTACTCATCCGAACCACCATAACAAATGCGAAATCCAGTTGTCGACTGCTGATATTGGAAAAGCGTTGCTATTCTGCGATGGCGTTGGTACAAAACCTCTTTAGTCGTTGCCATATTTCAGACCATGCCCGGAAAAATTTTCAGCTTCTCAGATGCGCGCGAATATGCGCGTCGTCGTATGCCGCGAATGACTTTTGACTATATCGATGGTGCCGCCATCGATGAAAACGCCTGTCGCTTGAATGTCGAGAAATTGGATCAAATTCGATTAATGCCTCGCGTCTTGATTAATGTTGAAAAGCGAGTTTTGAGCAAAACTTTATTCGGTAAACAATGGGCCATGCCCTTCGGAATTGCGCCGATGGGTATGTGTGACCTTACCTGGCCCGGCGCCGACGCGATGCTGGCGCAAGCGGCGCTGGAATACAAAATTCCACTGGTGCTGTCGACCATGGCCTCTAGCGATATCGAAGTTACCGCTGAGCGCACGCGCTCGGATGCCTGGTTTCAGCTCTATGTGGGCCAATCCGAAGACGTGGCTTTTGACCTAGTGCGACGGGCTGAAGCGGCGGGTTATAAACATTTAGTGCTAACCGTGGATGTGCCTGAAATTGGCGCAAGGCCTCGCGAACGTCGCAACGGTTTCCAGTCGCCAATGAGAATTGGGCCCAAACAATTCTTCGATTTTGCGACCCATCCCCAATGGTCGATCAAAACCCTGTTTTCGGGTGTGCCGACTTTGGCCAACG
>RCNB010008031.1_pt1 | contig 10249 bp, 10 predicted proteins | sample 2041321 | NCBI WGS metagenome assembly RCNB01 (sample SAMN09708232, study PRJNA481090) | Marine sediment metagenome, whole genome shotgun sequencing project.
TCTATGGATGGTGATGTGCCAGATTTACACAAGTTTGCCGACTTTTGTTCCAAGAATAAATGTCATTTAATAGTTGACGAGGCTCATGCCATCGGAGTTATTGGAAAGGGAAGAGGGCTTGTACAGGAATTGGAAGTTGAAGACCAAATTTTTGCACGAATAATAACCTTTGGAAAAGCCTTAGGATGCCACGGCGCAGCTATTTTGGGAAGCCAGGAATTGATTACCTATCTCGTTAATTTTGCGAGAAGTTTTATTTATACAACGGCTTTATCACCGCATTCAGTTGGGACCATTCTAGCATCTTATGAGCAATTGGTAAAAGAACAAACAACTGATGACAATTTAATAAAAAGAATAAATCGCAATATAGCCATGGTGCGATTTTATATAAAAATGTATGCTTTGGAAAAACATTTCGTTGAAAGTACTTCGGCAATCCACTCTTGTATCATTCCGGGAAATGAACGTGCAAGGAAAGTTTCAGAAAAGTTAAAAGCCCAGGGCTTCGATGTAAAAGCGATTTTGTCACCTACTGTTCCCGAGGGAAAAGAGCGGTTGCGAATTTGTTTGCATAGCTTCAATACCGAAGCAGAAATTGAAAAGGCTATCAAACAATTGGCTACTTTTATACATAATTAATAAACCTATGCACGATAACTATACTGTTTTAGACATTTTTGAATATTCTACTGAGGCACAAGTGACAAAGACCAAATTAGAAGCGGAAGGACTGCAAGTGATGCTAATGGATGAAAAAACTGTTGACTCAGACCCGCTAATTAGTCAAGCAATAGGCGGTGTAAAATTGTTAGTGCATAACGACGATGTAAAGGATGCAAAAAGAATTTATAGTAGGATACGCGCCTATGCAAAGGATGAAAATGATCAACTGTTTGTCTGCCCTAATTGTAGTTCGAATAAAGTATTGATTGCCCCCTTACAAAGAAAAAATATATTCTATATGCTCTTTCCTTTTTTTGAAAAAACAAGAAAGCAATGCACGGTTTGTAATACTATATTTTAATGAATTCAACATTCTTCATAACAGGTATTGGAACCGATGTTGGCAAGACAATTGTTTCGGCTATACTGGTGGAAGCATTGGAAGCTGATTACTGGAAACCTATTCAGGCAGGCGAACTTAATAATAGTGATAGTCTTTCAGTGGAAAGATTGGTTTCTAACAACACGACAAAGTATCATAAAAGCACATTCAATTTGGAAACGCCAATGAGTCCGCATGCGGCTGCAAGGATAGACGGAGTTAGCATTGAGAAAAATAAAATAAAGCGCCCCAGCACAAAGAATAAATTGGTAATAGAAGGAGCTGGTGGGTTACTTGTTCCACTTAACGATTCTGAAACAGTTTTAGATCTTATTAAACCAACAGATAAAGTAATTGTTGTTTCTCGCCATTATTTAGGAAGTATTAATCATACACTCCTCTCTATTGAGACTTTAAAACAACGAGGATTATCCATTTTTGGAATTATTTTTAGTGGTGATGAGCATAAATCTACCGAATCTATTATTGAAAAGATGACAGGGGTTCACGTACTTGGTAGAATTGATGAGGAACCATATTTTGATAAGAATGTGGTGAAAGATTATGCTTCAATTTTGGAGCCAAGACTAAAATGAACCAAGAACCACGACTAAAATGAAGCTATCACTACGTGACCAAAAACATATCTGGCATCCGCTTACGCAGCATAAAACTAGCGCGCGCCCTATTGGCATTGTGAAGGCCAAGGGAGCCCTAATGTGGGATGAAGAAGGCAAAGAGTACATCGATGGAATTGCGTCGTGGTATACTGCTATGTACGGTCATTGTAACGAAATGATTACTTCGAAAGTAGCCCTTCAAATGCTGAAACTGGATCAGGTAGTTTTTACAGGATTTACACATGAGGCGGCAGTAGAACTTTCAGAAAAGTTAATAGAAATCTTGCCATCAAATCAGCAGAAAATTTTCTTCAATGATAATGGATCCACAGCTGTTGAAGCCGCGATTAAAATGGCACTTCAATTCCATTTTAACAAGGGAGAAAAAAGAAATACATTGATTGCCTTCGAAGATGGATTTCACGGGGATACATTTGGTGCAATGAGTGTCTCGGGACTCTCAGTTTACAACGGTCCTTTTGAAGATTACTTTTTGAAAGTGGAACGCATTCCAGTACCTAAGGGTGACAATTTAACTGAAGCTCTTTCGAAGCTTCAGTTCCTTATTTCTGAAAATAAGTGCGCGGCTTTTGTTTATGAACCATTGGTTCAAGGCGCGGCCGGAATGAAATTTCACGATGCGGAAGGGCTTAATGAAATATTGAAACTTTGTAAGAACAACAATCTTCTTTGTATAGCGGATGAAGTTATGACTGGCTTTGGGAAAACGGGAAAGAACTTTGCTTCAGAATATATCGAAACGAAACCTGATGTTATGTGCTTGAGTAAATCACTTACTGCGGGAATTGCAGCTATGAGCATAACGAGCTGTACTCAAAAGATATTTGACGCCTTCTTGGATGATGATATTTCTAAAGGTTTTTTTCATGCACATACCTATAGCGCAAATCCATTAGCCTGTGCAGCCGCGATTGCCGGTATCGATCTGTTGTCTTCTAAAGAGATTCAAGAAGATATTCGAAGAATTGAAAGGCAGCATAGGAACTTTTCAGAAAAAATAAAAACACATCCCAAAATAGCTTCAGTACGTCAATTAGGAGTCATTTTTGCATTGGATTTGAATGTAGAAATGGATCGCTATGGCGAGCTTCGAAACAAAATTTTTAATCACTTTATGAGTGATGGTGTTTTCCTTCGTCCATTAGGAAATACAATTTATATCCTACCACCTTTTGTAATTGAGAATGAGCAATTGGAAAAGATTTATGCTAGTATTGAAAATGTTCTGTCAATTCTCTAATTGCATTTCAGGTATAAGCAAAGGAATTAATTCACCTGTTTCTGATATTTCTAGTTCCATTACTTTATATTCCCAATCAGCGTCGTATTTATCCGCAACCACAAAGAGGAGTGCCTTTCCTTTAGGGCCTTTTAATGGAATTTCTAATTTAAGATGACCTTCGCCATTCGTGTAATTTACGTTTCCTTTTGCAATACCATCTTCTTCTATTGGTTCGCCTAAAGCTTTAATTAGGACTTCGTTTGATTGCGCGCTCAAGAGAGCTTCTTTATAAGGTTCAGAGCCTGTAAATAAGGATGAAACGCCCAGAATCATCGACCCAGCAAAAACAATAAATAGGATGATAATTAGTAAACAGCCACCTGTGGGTACAGCCCATTTCCAGTTTCTGTTAAACCAATTTTGATGAGGTACATTTTCTTCCATTTAATTATTGATTATAGCTTATTTAAAAAACAAGAACACTTATTTTTGTTGCAAATTAATAAAAAAATTGCGCACCCAAATATCTATTTCAGGAATTAGTTCAATTTCAGCCTTAGGAACTACTCAGGATGAAGTTTGGCAGAGTTATTTTTCGGGGCGACCTCTTTTCAGTAAAAAAAAGTTGGGCGTCAAGGAAGAATGGGTTTCAGAAATTCCAAAAGACGCGCAAAGTTTAATTCTTCATTTACAACGAACGAATACAGTTTACAAGAAATTAGATCGTACGGTCTTACTGGCAATTCTTGCTGCAAAAAAAGCATTCAAGAGTAGCGATTACTTAGATAAGAATATTGGGGTCAATATTGGTTCATCTCGGGGTGCGACAGGTCTATTTGAAACCTCTCACGAACAATTTATTGCTGGCGAAGGAGTTTCGGCTTATACTTCTCCAACTACTACTTTGGGGAATATTTCGTCTTGGGTGGGACAAGAATTAGGAGTCGAAGGTGTGGAAATTGGTCATTCAGTTACCTGCTCAACATCATTGCATGCTATACTTAACGGGATTGCCTGGTTAAAAGCAGATATGGCAGATGCATTTGTAGTTGGAGGGAGCGAGGCTGCCTTAACGGCATTTACATTAGCTCAAATGAAGGCGATGAAATTATACACAAATTCTGCGAACGTATTGGCTTGTGAATCTATGCGCTTTCAAAAGAAAAGGAACACGATGGTGATAGGAGAAGCAGCGGGAGTTGCAGTTTTGGAGAAAGGAGTTTCAGAAAGAACCCAGGGAATTATTGAAGGTTTTGGATTTGCTTCGGAAAAATTAGATCATTTAAGTTCGATTTCAGAAAATGCAGATTGCTTTCAGAAATCAATGAGAATGGCTTTGCAAAAAGCTGATTTGAAGACAGTAGATGCTATTGTTATGCACGCTCCTGGAACAGTAAAAGGAGATGTTTCTGAATTGAACGCTATCAAAGCTATTTTTGGGAAAGAATTACCATTGCTAACCTCGAACAAATGGTTAGTAGGACATACTTTTGGTGCCTCAGGGATGTTAAATGTTGAAATGGGAATATTAATGTTGAAGCACAATCGATTTATTGAAAACCCTTTTTTTAACAATGAACGGCTTCTGCCTAGGGAGTTAAAAACAATACTTGTTAACGCAGTAGGGTTTGGTGGAAATGCTGTTAGTATTATTATTTCCAAACCCTAATATTAGACTAATATTTTAGTTATTTTTAAAGTTATTCAAACTTTCTATGAGCGAAATAAAATACAACTGGACAAAAGAAGAAATCCTAAAAATATATAATCAACCTTTAATGGAGTTGTTATATAAAGCGGCGACTGTGCATAGGGAGTCTCATAATCCGAATCAAGTACAAGTTTCTACGCTGCTTTCAATAAAAACTGGAGGTTGCCCAGAAGATTGTGGGTATTGCCCACAGGCGGCTCGATATCACACAGATTTAGAAGGTAATGACTTGATGGGAGTACAGCAGGTAAAGGCTCAGGCATTGCGTGCTAAAGCTTCTGGAAGCTCAAGAGTTTGTATGGGTGCTGCTTGGCGAAATGTAAAAGATGGGGAAGAATTTGATCAAGTTTTAGAGATGGTAAGAACCATTAATAAGCTTGATATGGAAGTTTGTTGTACGCTTGGGATGATTACTGAAAATCAGGCAAAGAGGTTGGCTGAAGCAGGATTGTATGCCTATAATCATAATTTGGACACTTCCGAAGATTACTATAAGGATGTTATATCAACTCGTGCCTATCAAGATAGACTTGACACGATTGGGAACGTTCGTAAAACAAATGTTACTGTTTGTAGTGGTGGTATTATTGGAATGGGGGAGAAATTAGAGGATCGCGCTGGGATGTTAGTTGCCCTCTCTTCTTTAAGTCCGCAGCCAGAGTCTGTGCCGATTAATGCGCTGGTAGCTGTGGAAGGAACACCTATGGAAGACATTGAGCCTATATCTATTTGGGACATGATTCGAATGGTTGCTACTACTAGAATTGTTATGCCGCATACCCAGGTTCGACTTTCAGCAGGGCGTACAGAAATGAGTCGTGAAGGTCAGGCGATGTGTTTCTTTGCAGGGGCAAATTCAATTTTTGCAGGAGATAAATTATTGACAACTCCAAACCCGGATGTAAATGATGATATGGAAATGTTTAAGTTGTTGGGTCTAGAACCTATGAAGCCATTTGTAAAAAAAGCACAACCAGAAACTGTTGAAGCGGAGGAATCAAGGTTTGAAGGAATGGGTGAAAAACCTCGATGGACAAGGCCTGAGCATAGTATTGAACGCAATGAAGAAGCAAAGAAAAAGGCTAAAATAATAGATTAAATTACCTGCAAAAGGCGAATTTTATTATTGGGCTGAAAAAATTCTTGCTATTTTTTTGAATCTACGGAAAAACTGAACAATCGAATTTCTTTAAGTATGGGCGCTTCTTTTAATATTTAATCACTTTCTTAGTTAATCTATTATTCTCTGTTTCAATAGTTATAAAAAATATTCCTGCGGAAAAGTTCGACATATCTATTTCAGAAATAGCTTGGGTTTCTTCAAGAATTAATCTGCCCAGAGAATCATATAAGCTAATATGAGTAATTTCTAGATTATTAGTGTTTTCAACAACTAACAAGTTTTTTACAGGATTTGGGTAAAGAGAAATATCATCCAATTCATAATTTCCAATTCCTAAGACTCCATTGCTGTACCAGGCTACTTTGTCATCAAAAGCAGATACTGAAATCGCATCCACCAAACCGTCTCCATTAATGTCTGCGGCAAAGTCCATCTGCATCCTGCGAAATTATTTGTTCAGAACCAAAGTCGCCTTGTCCGTTAGTGTTTTCATACCAAGTTATATAATCATCTCCTCGTGCTACAAAAATATCTTGATCACCGTCATTGTCAATATCTGCGGCATATACAGAGAAAGCATATAAGGCAGTGTCGGAAATAATTTGTTGTACACCAAAGGAACCTAAGCCATCGGTATTTTCATACCAAGCAACTATATTGTCATTTCGAGAGGCAGAGAGCACATCCAAATCTCCATCTCCATCAAGATCTGATGCAAAAATTGACTTTATCACGAAAATATTAGTGACGATAATTTGTTGTGGCCCAAAAGTCCCTAGACCATCTGTATTTTCATACCATGTGATTTTCCCATCAAAATGATCGTTATAGGAAACTAGTGCGTCCATATCCCCATCCCCATCCATATCGACACTTTTCACCAAATGAGTAAATTCTTCTGTGAATATATTATTGGGAGGGCCAAAGTTACCGAGACCGTCAACATTTTCAAACCATTCGACTCTATGGTGAGTTGTAGTGCTAACATCTAGGTCTCCATCTCCATCAATATCTGCAATATCTACTGACTTAAATCCATATACGTCCGTGGTGATTATTTGCTGAGCACCAAAATTTCCGAGACCATCGGTATTTTCAAACCAAACTACCATTTGACTTAGACTATAAGTGGCAAAGATGTCAAGATCCCCATCCCCATCAATATCTGCTGCTGTTATTTTTGTTGCGGTTAGAAGAGTATCATTTATTATCTTTTCATTGCCAAAACTTCCCAAGCCGTCTATGTTTTCAAACCATACAGTCTTATTATCTTGGACAGAACCCGATATAACATCATAATCTCCATCTCCATCTAAATCGGCTGAAAAAAGAATATTTGGATCATCTAGATTTGTTGTAATAATTTGTTCGCTACTAAATTGAGCGTTTATATTAATCCATAAAAGACAATTGATAAGAACGAGAAGATTGGTTTTCATAATGGTTTATTTTATTCAAGAATCAGCAGGTCTTTGTCAAAAAAAATTGAAGAAATTAATTACTTTATCACAAATAGCTGGACCTGAGCTATCTCAAATATATAAAAGAATTATCTGTCTCAATACATTTTGACTTAGATTTTTTTAAATCAACTCTCTTACTTTTTCCCAAACGAGATTTGATTCCCAGCCGCGATACAGCAGATAGTCGGCTAGTTTTTTTCTTTTTTTCTGAAGGTTTCTTTCTGAAAGAAGCTGTCTCATTCTTTTTTCTGAAAGTTCGTCAAGAGTTTGAAAATAGTCGTCTTCTGAAATTTCTTTAAGGGCAAGTGTTATATTATACTGGGATATCTCTCTAAACTTAAGTTCACGTACGATTCGGGTTTTACCCCACTTTTTGACTCTAAATTTCCCCCTCGCAAAAGCCTCGGCGAAGCGTGTTTCGTTCAAAAAGTTATGTTGTAGGAGATGGAAAATAATTTGATCAATCGCTACAGGAATCATCCGCATATCCCTTAACTTTTGCTTAACCTCTTTATGACAGCGTTCTTGATATGCACAATAGCTTTCGAGGCGTTTTGTCGCTTCGGAAACGGTGTATGTTTTATTAGTATTCAGATTGTTGAATGTATAAAAATTTTACAATGTTACTCCAGTTGGCTTTTCTGCATAAAAAAAGCCCCTTCAAAATGAATTGAAAGGGCTTTATTACTAGTTAATCTCTTCACCATTTTTATCGTAAAAATGGTATTCAAGATATGTGTAAGCATCTCTTGGTTGAATTGTTACCCATTTTTTGTGCTCCATGAACCATTTGGTCCGCACAGATGGAATACCTTTTGTTAAAAAGGCTGCTATAAAGGGATGTGCGTTTAATGTCACCTTTTTATAGTCTTTGTTGAAAAGGCGTTTAACCTCTTCGTTTATTTTGTCTACCACTCCAATTGGCGCTTCGATTTCTGCGTTTTCTCCATCACTATTGCTAGGATTATCTTCGCGAGTTTTAATATTCATCTCTGGCCGTACGCGTTGGCGGGTAATTTGTATTAAGCCAAATTTAGTTGGCGGTAAAATTTTATGTTTGGCTCTATCGTCTTTCATTTCTTCTCGCATATGATCGAAAAGTTTTTTTCTATTGGCGGCCGCAGCCATATCAATAAAATCTACAACGATAATACCACCCATATCTCGTAATCTTAATTGGCGGGCAACTTCTGTGGCCGCTATTATATTTACTTCGAGTGCTGTACCTTCTTGTGTTTTAGCTTTGTTACTTCGGTTTCCACTATTCACGTCAATAACGTGCATAGCCTCAGTATGTTCTATAACTAAATAGGCTCCTTTGCTTCCAGATACTGTTCTGCCAAAGGATGTTTTAATTTGCCGTTCAATCCCAAACTTTTCATAGATTGGAACTTTTGAATCGTAAAATTTAACGATGCTCTCTTTATGAGGTGCAATTTCTTGCACATAATCTTTTATTTGTAAGTAAAGGGTCTCATCGTCTATGTGTATAGCCGAAAACGAATCGTTGAAAACGTCACGGATCATAGAAGAGCCTCTGCTTAATTCACTTAGCACCTTTGAAGGATGGTGCGCTCCTCGTAGCTTTTTACACATCGCCATCCAGCGATCAGTAAGATTTTGTAAATCTCTGTCCAGTTCTGTTGCCTTCTGCTACTGTTCGTATGATAACGCCAAATCCTTTGGGTTTTATGCTCGTAATCAAGCGTTTTAACCTGTCTTTTTCTTCTCTTGATTCTATTTTTTGAGAAACAGAAACTCGATCTGAAAAAGGAACTAGAACTATATAACGTCCTGCTATGGAAAGCTCGGAGCTAATTCTTGGTCCTTTCGTGGATATGGGTTCTTTTACAATTTGTACCAGAATAGATTGATTAGATTTGATAGCATCATTGATGCCTCCATGTTTATCAATCTCTTTTTCTAATGGGAATTCTTTTAAAGAAAAGTCTTTAAGTCTACCTGCGCTTACACTTTTTATAAATTTCAATAAAGTCAGAACTTTTGGCCCTAAGTCATGATAATGCAAAAAGGCATCTTTTTCATAACCTACATTTACAAATGCGGCATTTAGTCCAGGAACAATTTTTCGGACTTTAGAGAGATAAACATCTCCCACCGAAAATTTATTGTCCTCTTCTTCTTTATTTAATTCAACTAGTCTTCCATCTTTTAAAAGAGCAAAATCAACTTCTCGTGAACTGGATCTTATGAATAATTCGTAGTTCACTTGTTATTAATTTGTATCCATCCCAAACAAATTTGAGACAGATGGATTAAACAATAATTTATCACAGGGTTTTTTGTTGTTCACTTCTAGGTGAACGATTTAAACCCGTCGAAATTACAGTCTTATATAATAATAAAACAGTATAATTTCATTTTCAAAGAACGTTGTATTGGTATTCTAAACTAAAAAAATAGTCCGAAAACTATTTTTTCTTGTGGCGGTTAGCGCGTCTTCTTTTCTTACGCTTATGTGTTGCTACCTTATGTCTTTTTCTTTTCTTACCACTTGGCATATAGAACTTATTTAAAGGTCACGAATTGAATCGTAACTGATTATTATTATTTTACTTCTACTCTAGACTTAACTCCTTCAACAAAAACTTTTGCCGGTTTAAAAGCCGGAATGTTATGTGCAGGGATTTTAATCGTCGTATTTTTTGATATGTTTCTTCCTGTTTTTTCAGCTCTAGTTTTAATAATAAAACTTCCAAATCCTCTTAGGTAAACGTTATCTCCACCTTCTAAAGAAGTCTTAACCTCGGCCATAAATGTTTCAACGGTAGCTTGTACATCCCCTTTTTCCATTCCTAATTTTTCCGAAATTTTTGCTACAATATCTGCTTTTGTCATTATATCTTACTTTTAATAGTTAACAAGTTTCTTTTTCTTTTTTACAAGCGGCAAATATAAGAATTTTAAAATCAATAAATCAAACCTTAATCCATTAAAATATAATTAGATATAGGTTACATTTGATTAATGATCAAAAATAGCCCCTTTTTTCATAAAAAACTAATACAGTGGTATTTACA
>RCNB010002955.1_pt1 | contig 10243 bp, 11 predicted proteins | sample 2041321 | NCBI WGS metagenome assembly RCNB01 (sample SAMN09708232, study PRJNA481090) | Marine sediment metagenome, whole genome shotgun sequencing project.
GAACGATGTGGGTTTGTGCATCGTCCTGCCACGTCGAGTGCGAGCCGCAGGCGGCGACGAACATCAGCAGGGTCAATGCTGTGAAAAGACGTAATGTCATTATCCTCGCATCATAAACCAGGCGATCCCGACTGCCGCAACAAGGACGACCGCCCAACCAATTCGTTCGACGTACTTGCTCAACGTCTCTTCGAAGCGCTGTCCGCCCAGTCGCACCAAACCGGCGACCAGAAAGAAGCGCCCGGCACGACCGATCAGGGAAGCAATAATGAATCCGGGCAGATTCAACATCGCGACGCCAGCGGCTATCGTGAATACTTTGTAGGGAATCGGCGAGAAACCGGCGACAAAGACAATATAGACGCCGTAGTCATCAAACCAGGTGCGGCTGGTGAGATAGGCGCTCCAATAATGTGATTCTCGCAGCCACGGTTCGATCACGTCGAAGAGCCCGTAGCCGATGGCATAGCCAGCAACACCGCCCAATACTGAAAATACCGTAGCTATCGCTGCGAATCGGACCCAGCGCTCGCGTTGCGCAAGGACCATCGGAGCGAGCATGACGTCGACGGGAATCGGAAAGAAGGATGACTCGGCGAAACTCATGCCAGCGAGATAGCGCTCGGCGTGCTCATGGCGGGACCAGAGCATGACACGCTCGTAGATTGGCTCGAATAGCTTCATGCCAACTATTTCCCGTGTACCAACGGCACAAAACTCACAGCACCCAGAGACACCTGTTCAAAACGATCCGGATGGTTAACGATCATCGTCAGATCCTGTTGCCCTTTCGGACCGATAGGAATGATCAGCCGACCGCCCGGCGCTAGCTGTTGCAGCAATTTCTTGGGCATTTCCGTGGCCGCTGCAGTGACGATGATGCCGTCGTAGGGGCCGTACTTGTGCCACCCTTCCCAGCCGTCACCAGGGCGAGACTGGACATTGTAGATATCGAGATCGCGCAGACGCTGGCGGGTCTTGGTCAACAGTTCGCGAATCCGCTCGACGGTATAAATCTTCTTCACCAGCGGCGCGAGCACTGCGGTCTGGTAACCGCAACCCGTTCCGATCTCCAGCACCTTCTCACCTTCGAAGCCGGCCAACAGCGCTTCTGTCATGCGCGCCACAATGAATGGCTGGCTGATGGTCTGTCCAAGACCGATCGGCAATGCCGTGTCTTCGTAGGCGCGGCTCGCCAGCGCTTCATCAACGAATAAATGACGCGGAACGTTACGGATCTGGTTCAGAACCGCCTCCGAACGTATGCCCTGATCCATCAATCGCTGCACCAAGCGATCACGCGTGCGCGCCGATGTCATGCCAATTCCCTGACGCGACTCGGTCATCTAGCTCGATCCCAGCCAGTCGGACAGGTCGCTGACGGCGCTATGGCGCGTCAGGTCGACCTTCAACGGTGTTACCGACGCGAATCCCTGCTCAACGGCATGGAAATCTGTCCCTTCCCCGGCGTCCTGGCCCTCGCCTGCCGGGCCGATCCAGTAAATGGGTCGACCGTAAGGATCTTTATCCTTGAGAATTTGCTCTGCTTTATGCCGAAACCCGAGCCGCGTCGCTTTGACACCCTTGAGCTGGTCATGCGGAATATCTGGCACGTTGACGTTTAACACCACATCTGATGCAAGCGATGCATGCTCGATTTTTCGAACGAGTTCCGCAGCGACTCTGGCCGCTGTTTCAAAATTCGTCAGATTACTGCCGACGAGCTTAGCGCCAACCAATGATACCGCGATCGTCGGCAGTCCCAGAAAACGCCCTTCCATTGCTGCCGCAACGGTACCCGAATAGATAGTGTCATCACCCAGATTTGCGCCGTGATTAATCCCGGAGACCACGAGGTCCGGCTCAAAGTCTAAAAACCCGGTCAACGCGAGATGCACGCAGTCCGATGGCGTTCCGTCGACCTTGTAACGATTCGGCGATACCTCTGAAACACGCAGCGGGTTGTTTAGCGTCAGTGAGTTGCTCGCAGCCGAACGATTGCGGTCGGGCGCGACGACAACGATGTCAGCAACCTGCTCGAGTGCCGCCGTCAGGACGTTGATACCCGTCGCGAGGTAGCCGTCATCGTTGCTTACGAGGATTTTCATTTTTTGATTGTTGGTATGTGAGATGGCGCTCACTATACTCAATGTTTACCGCGCACCATAGCCTCAAAGACCCTGCCGTGACCGACGAAGAGAAAGAAGCGTTTCGAAAAGCGATGTCAGACGCGAAGCCGCTCAAGGCCGATGTGCGCGTACCCGTCCACAAGCCGAAACCGAAACCAAAGGCGCGATTTCGGCGTGCTGATGATCAGGCGGTGCTGGAGGAAAGCCTCGAGGATGATATCGACGCTATCGAACGCGGCTCAGGTGGCGCTCTGCGCTTCCATCGGCAACACGTTGGTCGTCGCACAATGCGCAAACTGACGCGGGGCGGATACAGCGTTCAAGCTGAAGTCGACTTGCACGGCATGACGCTGCCGGAGGCGAAGCCGCGACTGCGCGACTTCATTCAATACAGTGCCGAACAAGGACATCTCTGTGTCCGTGTTGTGCACGGCAAGGGATTGGGCTCAGGTGAGCGAGGGCCGGTTCTGAAAGGCGCCGTCAACGCGTGGCTAAGGCGTTGGAGTAACGTCCTCGCGTTTGTCTCGACGCGCCAGGTTGATGGTGGGACGGGTGCGATTTACGTGTTGTTACAGCGAGATTAGTTGCTCCGATACTCGAACGCGGACTAGTACAAGTACTTCGCCGAAAATTGAAGGCGATTAAGCGTACCGTTATCGCCGCTTTCATCTTTCCGCCGCCCCCAAATATACTCAGCGCCAAGGCTCATGCGATTGACCGGCGACCAAATAATGTCGGCGTGCGCACTCTGATAGCTTTCAGGTACCGCCAAACCGCTGATAGCGGTATCGTTATTTGCGCTGGAGTACGATGCTCCGAAGGAGGAATGAAGCCGGTCGTTCCACACGTGTCTGTAGGCGGCAAGCACCCCGTATTGCGTGGTTAGTACGATCTTGTCCGTTGCATCCAACGCACCCACGTTAAAACTGTTCAGCCCCAGGTATCGGCCAAGCGCATTACCGTAGTTCACCTGCCAGCGAAAATCGTCGCCATCACTCAGCGTGAATTTACCAGCCACCCCGAGCCCGGCGCCAACCGCCGAATCGTCGAGTCCCATTTCATCTATCTTCAACTCACGAATCAGTGCCGCAATGCTGAGATTTCCCCAGCGGCCCGTCCAGTTTCGCCGCACAACAACATCGGGAACGGTGCCGTCGTCCGCATCAATGCGAGGACCGCCGCCAAACGGAGTCAAGGTGGTTTCAGGGTTCTCCAAGGAAAGCGACCAATTTCCGTTCGCGGTTGGCGCGGTGTAGCGAATCTGGGCCTGCCGAGCAAACGTCACGCCGACTGGCCCGATGAAATCCAAATAGTCGGGCAACGCCGATGTAGTCATAAAATTCGTCCACGTTTGTCCAACGGTCCAACGACCCCAGCTAAGCGAAGCATGTCGGAGCCGGGGCGAAAATGAATTGCCGACGCGCTCATCGCCTTGCTGCCCGAGAATAAAGTCGATTTCAAAATGGGTGGTGATGTCACCGCGGGCGGTGGGCGTGAAGGACTTCAGCCAAAAGCGCGTTTCTTTGGCGTGCAAATTGAGGCGCGGATCTCCGGATTCTCCGGATGTTGCGATTGTCGAAGGTATGAATAAATCCTCACCGACACCGCGCGTTGCAGCCTTGCTGTAATCACTCAAGAGGCCGTCGACTTTGACGTAGCCGCCGACCTTGATCTCTGTCTCGTTGTACAGCGTCGGATGGTCAGCTGGATTCGCGAAAGCCTCTTCAACCTGCGCCACGGTGGCGCAGCCCGCCAGGGCTTCTTCAACTTCTTCGGTGCGGGCGCAAGACTCATCGAGCTCACGATACCGCTGCTCCAGCAAAGCCTCCAGCCGCTCCACCTTCGCTTCCAGCTCGCTGATGCGGGCTTCGTGGGCGGTCGTATCGACGGCTGCACTCGCCGGCAGCGCCATCGACAAAAACAAGCCGATTGCCACCACGCTACCCAGCAGATTTCGGACCCTCATTTCGTATTGCTCCTCATTTGCCGGGGCCAATACTCTTCAACCTGTTACTTCGCCACTATCGTGGCTTGTACCAACCTGTTGTGTGGAAAGAACGCCCTGTCTCTGCACCGGTTCTGAGTAGAATTGCCGCATACATAAGATGCTCATCTCGTTTTATTCAGAGGCCACCATGGGATACGACACAAGAACGCTCAACCGCTGGCTCATCGTTGTCGGCGCCGTATTGATCCAACTGGCGTTAGGTGCGATTTATGCCTGGTCGGTTTTTACCGCGAGACTGACGGATACGGCCGGCACTTATGCCTTCACTGCGAGCCAAACTGCCTGGGTTTTCTCTGCAGGGCTCGCCACTTTTGCGACCGTCATGGTGTTGGCAGGCCGCATATTGCCTCGTGTTGGCCCACGACCGCTTACCATTGTCGGCGGGCTTCTGCTCGGCGGCGGCTATGTATTGGGCGGTTTTTTCGGTGACAGCTTCTGGATACAGTTGCTGAGTATCGGCATCGTTGGTGGTGCGGGCATCGGTCTTGCCTACGTCGTACCCATCTCCGTTTGCGTCAAATGGTTTCCCGACAAGAAAGGCATGATTACGGGCCTGGCGGTGGCCGGCTTCGGATTCGGCGCGACTATCTGGGTCAAGCTGGCCGGCTCGTGGTTTGGCGGACTGCTCAACACGACCAGCGTGTTCGGGCTGCCGGGCGTACAAAGTGTCTTCGTCATTTACGGGTTCGCCTTAGCCGCGCTCATACTGTTGGGCAGTATCGTCATGGTCAATCCGCCGGACGACTACTTGCCATCCGGTTGGACGCCACCGGTCACGGAGAACAACGACCATGAGGGCGCCGTGGAATTCCGCGCACGCGACATGCTGCGCACGCCGCAGTTTTACATGCTCTGGTCAGTTTTCATGTTCGCCAGCATAGCGGGACTCATGGTGATCTATTGCATCAAGCTGTTTGGAATCGATGCGCTTGAACATCATGGCGTCGCGGGCGCCGGCGCGATTACCGGCACCGCGATGGCCTGGTACGCGATCTTCAATGGCGTCGGCCGCATTGCATGGGGCAGCATTTCTGACAGGATCGGTCGCAAGAAGACGATTACGCTGATGACCGCGCTGCAGGGCCTCACAATGCTAATGACCTATCATGTGTTCATCAGTTTCGGCCTTATCTACGGTTTTGTCTTCGCTGCGGCGCTTATTGGCTTTAACTACGGCGGCGCATTCGCGTTGTTTCCGGCGATCACGGCAGACTATTTCGGCAACAAGAATATTGGCAGCAATTACGGCTGGATGTTCACCGCTTACGGGATCGCCGGACTCACCGGACCGCTTTTGGCTGGCTATTTCAAAGATGCTGCACAAGGTGCGGCTCAGCCATCAGTCTGGATGACGCCTTTCATTATTGCGGGTGCTGTCTGCCTGCTGGGAGCCGTCATCATGGCGTTCACGACTCGACCAACGCTCGTTCCGCCCCGCGTCTCCTCGACACCGGACAGCAGACTAGCTGCTGAGAATGCGTAGTCGGCATGCCTGGTTTGTCTGCTTCAGTGTAATAGATCCTCGTCGGATACTTCATTTTCAACATCCTCCTCTCTATAGGAGAGAGTTTAGATGTTGCATTGACCGATTGAAGTCACAGTCAAAAGCAGACGCTCGGCCGTAAATTCCGAATGTCCGCTTTCAGGTGATGAGGTGCGTCGTCAGCTTGGGACGCTGAGGTTCTACCGTTGAACAATACCCGCAAACGTCCCAATACCCGCGAATTCTAACGTTTGACCGTGTGATGAGTCACCGTCCGACGGTAGAGTAGTGGTGTTGGTCGATGTCTGGCTTCGAAGAAGTCAGTCATGAATATTCTGCTACAAGTGGTGCTCTACTATATGTAGTCAATGAGATTTTGACCGAACGCGGCCAATACTTGATGTATGATGTATATTAACAAGTCTTCAAAACAATAAAAATCGCACAGCAGATCGCTTCGCAGATCGCTTCGCAGGTAGCGGACAGGGGTAGCAGACTCATGCCGGACTGGTCCAAGAAATTCAAAACAGAATACGACTACGACAAAGCCTGGATTGGCCATTCTGCCGGCTTTGAAAAAGAATCCCAATCGCTGGCCGCGGGCCTGAACCGCCTGATGAGCGTGGATGGGTTTGACGTCGGCGAGGCTAAGAGCCTGTCCAAATTGCGCCGTGCCGTCAAAAAAGTCGACGGCAAAACAGTGACCGAAGACCACGGAATCCTGTCCATGGTTGGGGCCTGGACCACCAACGCGTCGGGAACTATGGCGGACGGCCCGAAAATGACGGCCGCAGCACTGAAATTGCTTCGGCACACATATCTTCTGAACCGCTGGGGCAACAACAAGGTGTGGATCGTATCGCTGCCGGATGATTTTGGCGACTGGCCAAGCCGGGATATGAACGCCAGGGCAGGCACCGAAATTGCCGCACGCATCCTGCTGCGCAGCAGTAACGAGCACTTCTCTGGGGAACAAAAGAAATATCTTGCGAATTCCACTTCGCAAAGTATGGCGTGGTGCCACAAAACACTCATGGTGCTCGCCAGTGCGGCGAAGGCCAGCAAAAAGGGCTCAAAGAAAAATGTTGCAGCATTTAATCTTGTTAAGCGCTGGTTTGCCGACCCGGGCGCCTCTGAAGCAGACGTGAATTCATACATCGGGAAGCTAATTTTCGGATTTAAGCAAATGACTGCGATGATTGGTAAAGGCAATTTCATTTTGGTCGATTGGGTGCCTTTGCGTGGCGCAACGACCGCGCAAGAGATCCGATTCCTAAATTCAGAAGCGTTCACGTTTGCGTCCAATGGGGAAGGACTGGATGTGGTTTATATCGAGCAGTCGTTTTTTCAAAACCATCCCGGCAATGTCCTCAGCGGGCAGAAGAACTGGACGCGAATAGTCGTTCACGAGCTGACGCACATAGCCGCGGGCACAAAGGATATCGTAAACGGCGCTGCGCGATACGCGCACTACGGCATTGGGCCGCACGCCGGGTATCCCGGGAGTCAGTGTGTGCAAAATGCCGACAACTGGGCATTTTTTGCGGCCGACTGTGCGGGTATGTTGGTTACTAGTGAACGTAATCAGGCGTTGAAGATTATTTGATGAATAACATGATCGAACGACAGCCGCAGGTATTGGTTGTGGCCGTGCTAATGACGGTCTGCTTGGTCAGTGCCTGCAACAATGATAATGTTGAGGAGCTTAGCAAGGAGATACAGATTATGAGCGACGCGCCGACGAGTAGCCGACCGCCTCCACCCGAGGTTGAGGCGATAGTACATGACGGTGTCCGATACGAGGAGGACAAGGTTTCCGCAGAGGACAATGATCAAAACGGCGGTTATCTAGCTGCGTTCGACGCCGAAACTGGCGAAAAACTTTGGCGGCTGAAGGTTTATGAGGTCACTGATTACAGTGACGACGGTATCGACAATATCGGTTTGCACTTTGCGTCCATGCGATTGTGGGCCGAGCAGGGTCAAATTGAAATTGTAAATGAGTCGGGCAGCCGTTACCGGTTCAATCTCGCCGAAAAGATAACCACCTACATTGACGGTCCCGCCGCTGAATCCGGCGACGAAGCTGAGGCTGACACGCGCCCGCCACCGCCATCTGAGTAGGGCATGAGCGAAAAATAAATCATGTACGACAACTCGTTAGCCGTTTATGCAGCGCTGCCGAGCCAGAGCTTGTCAGAATTTGTCGAGGTTCGCGGGCTACCGGGCTGTTGTTGTATCTGGCATTACAACTCGCGAATTCGCAAAGTTTGATTATATCGGCGCCCCGTCGGAATGCTCGATAGTGTTTTGCCGATATCAAATGCCGGCCAAGATTGAAAAGATTGTCGACAGCAGCGTGTGTGTTCCGAAATCGTTGCGCCTGACGCGTTGACTTGAATCGTCGCATACCTCACTCCCTAACTCTGGTTGGCTGAGGGGATAGCGTCAACTGCCCTAAATAGTGACGAAGACTCCGTCAATAAAGAACGTATCACCGTAACCTTGGTGCCGGCGCCGAAGCCGCCTCGTATACTTCGAGCCGAATTCGATACACCACAACCGGATCGACTCGCAGCTGACCGTAACACCACGCTCGGCCATAAGATCCTCGATATCGCGGCTGCTCAGATTGAAGCGATGATAGAGCCAGACGACGTGTCGAATGATCTCAGGCCGGAATCGGTGATGTTTGTACATTGATGTAGATCCATTCATCCGTTGATTGTGGCTCACACGCGTTTAAGTTGTTAGTACCCTAGTGCCTTATGATCGAGAGTATCCCCAGTCAAAAAAGTAGCACGTCACTATTTTTTTGCGCAAGCGACCGTCCAAATTAGAAGCCGAATCCCGCACAGGATATGAAAATACCGCCACAACAGCGAGACTCTCCCGAACATGATCGCCCGTCATTTCTAACATGACGCTGTCTTTTTCATCAATTAATCAAACGGTTATTGCTACTACTTCACGCAAAACGGATGTCGCAAACGCCCCTCTGCCAAGCGTAAAGCAAAGCTCGATCCCGTCTTCGCCTGTCTGTGCCTGAAGATCACGGACCTTGAGCCGCAGACTTCGACTGCCTGGCTTGACCCGCCCTTTGTCGAAAGCTTTTTGCCACGCCTCCTGACCGCAGTCCGACCCATCGCCGGCCAGTTCGACTGCAGGATGAATATCCATTTCAGCACAACGCCGTTCGATGTCGGCGTCAATATCGTCGACAGTAAATACGCTGCCGGTCCCATCGAGATTTGCGAGGTCTCCGGCGACAATCTGGTTCCAGGTTCCTTCAACTACACGATTGGTTAACGCCTCGTTGAACAGAAACGATCGCGCACTCGAGATAGCGATGCTGCGTTTGTGACGTGGCAGTCGCTTTCCCGCTGCCCAATCGTCGGCCAGGCGAATGTTGCCGCCCTCGCGACCGAATCGCTGTGGACCGTAATAATTCGGTACGCCCTGTTCGGCGATCAGTTGAAGCCTCTCGGACAAGGAACCGGTATCTCCATCAATATTGCGGAGGATAATTTTGAACGCGTTGGACTTATGTGCACCACGACGCAGTTTTTTCGAGTGTCGCTGTACTTCCACGATCTCGACGTCCGGCGTTTCGAACAGACTCCAGTCCGGCGAATTCCAGCGCGGCACGCTAAACCACTGTCGCGTGACGGCGTGACGGTCCTTTAACCCCGAATAGCCAACGTCTCTGGCTGGGACATCGGCGAAACACGCGAGTTGGCGCGAAACCCATTCGGTGTTAGCACCGGTTTTTTCGACATACAGGAAATCGTGCTCACCATTGCCATCGAACTCGTAACCCAGCTCTTCTGTGACATCAAAGTCCGCGGGAGTCGTGCGAATGCGGGCGGCAAATAGCGGAGACCCATGGGCACGGGTCCAATCAGGCAAAGCCACTGGGGAGTCGTCTCTCTTAGGAGGTCGTGTCGGTGACCGGCACAACCTGATAGAAGGTCTCACGCTCGCCGATCATGCCGAGATCCGTGCGTGCACGCTCTTCGGCCGCATCCACACCCTGCTTGAGGTTGATAACTTCAGCGTCCAAAGCGCCGTTGCGCTCGCGCAAAGAATCGTTGAGATCGCTTTGCTCGGCAACGGCGGCACGTAATTTCAGGGTTTTTCGGTAGCCGTCATCGGAAAACCAGAGTTCGGTCTGAAGACCGAGCCCGGCAATACCGAGTAACACCAGTAACCCACGTGAACTGAACAAACCACAACCCCAAATCTAAAGACTGACTGAAAACGCCTTATCGGCCGCGTACCCTGCATCTGCGCCCAATTCTTCTTCAATTCGCAGCAGCTGGTTGTACTTGGCGATTCGGTCTGACCGGGACAAGGATCCGGTCTTGATCTGAGTCGCACTGGTGCCTACTGCGATGTCGGCGATCGTGCTATCCGAGGTTTCCCCCGAACGGTGCGAGATCACCGCGCTGAACCCTGCTGCATCTGCCATAGTAATCGCATCAAGAGTTTCGCTTAAGGTACCGATTTGGTTAGGTTTTATCAATATCGAATTAGCTATTTTCTCATCAATGCCACGCTGCAGGATCGAGGTATTGGTGACAAAAAGGTCGTCACCAACGAGCTGAATGCGGTCACCAATGG
>RCNB010003818.1_pt1 | contig 10241 bp, 8 predicted proteins | sample 2041321 | NCBI WGS metagenome assembly RCNB01 (sample SAMN09708232, study PRJNA481090) | Marine sediment metagenome, whole genome shotgun sequencing project.
GTACGGTTTCAAATCTGGCTTTGACAAGGCCGGTATGGCACTGGGCGTCAAATCGGGTGGCTACTGGCCCGGCAATGCAGCCAAAGGTCTGACCAATCACCAGTCCACCATCTTTCTTTTTGACCCGGACACTGGTCAGCTTAAGGCGCTGGTCGGCGGCAACTACCTAACGGCTGTGCGCACGGCAGCTTCCTCGTCAGTGTCAATTGCGCATCTGGCGCGCAAAGACTCCAAAGTGCTTGGAATGGTCGGTGCGGGGCATCAATCGACGTTCCAGTTGCGTGCCGCGGCGGAACAACGGGACTTCGAAAAAGTTGTTGCGTGGAATTTTCACCCAGAGATGCTTCCTAATCTTGAAAAGGTCGCTGTCGAATTGGGGCTGGAGTTTGAATCGGTCAGCCGCGAAGAACTGGGCGCACAAGCAGATGTTATCATTACGATCACATCGGCTTTTGAGGCGTTGATGAAAAAGCCGGGTACTCATATCGCCTGCATGGGAACAGATACTGTTGGAAAACAAGAGGTTGACGCAGATCTGGTAGCCACTGCAACAGTCTTCACTGATGAGATTGCGCAGTCAATTTCTCTGGGCGAAGCGCAACATGCCGTCGCGGCTGGCCTGATGAAAGACAGCGACATCACGCCAATCGGCGCTGTCATCAACGGAGATCACAAAGGTCGCAGCAGCGAGGATGAAATCACATTGTTTGATGGCACCGGCGTTGGCCTTCAGGATCTGGCTGTGGCGTCTGTTGCGGCAAAGCTGGCCCGGGAACAGGGTTTGGCGACCGAGGTTGCGCTGTAAGTCTCAAGCGCCCGCCAACGCGCGGGCGTCTCTGGCCAGAATTTCGATCACATCCCGCGTCTGGTCTGTGCTTTTGGGGTTAGACGCATTGCCGTCCAGTGCCCGGCGCAAGACACCCTGCAGGATCGCAAGCAGACGGAAATACGAAAATACAACATAAAACTGCCAGTTATCAGGTCGCCTGATTCCGCGACGTTCGCAATATTGTGCGACGTAGTCTTCTTCTGACGGCAGACCGTTTGCCGCACGATCGACGCCACCAAGTCCGCGAAAATGCCCGACATGCGGCAAACGCCAATGCATGCATTGGTAGGCAAGATCGGCCAGCGGATGACCCAAGGTGCTCAGTTCCCAATCCAACGACATTGGTGCTGTGCATCGCAAACATCATGTTATCAATGCGATAGTCGCCATGCACAATTGACGATGCGCCATCATCAGCTACCAAATGGTCGTTCAGCCACCCAATCAGCCAGTCTGCATCCGCCAAGTCTTCGGTCTCAGACGCCTTGTATTGCGCCGACCATCGCGCCAGTTGCCGCTCAAAGTAATTGCCTGGTTTACCAAAATCGCCCAGTCCAACGGCAACTGGATCAACCGAATGCAGGGCTGCCAGAACAGCATTCATCTGATCGTATATGGCCGCACGCTCGGGCTTGGCCATTTCGGGCAAAGCCGGATCCCAAAATATCCGCCCGTTGACCATTTCCATGATAAAGAACATCGTGCCCAGAGGCGTGTCGTCGCCCGAAAGATGCAGCATCTTCGGCACCGGGACGTCGGTGCCTGCCAAGGCTTGCATCACCCGGAACTCCCGATCGACCTGATGTGCAGACTTCATCAGTTTTCCGGTCGGCTTGGCGCGCAAGACATACTGCTTGCCGCCTGATGTTAGTCTGTACGTCGGGTTTGATTGCCCATCCGAGAATTTCTCTATTTGATCCAACCGGTCAAACTTTTCGACATGAGCGGCCAGATATGTCTCAAGTTCGGTATGATCAAAAACATGCATGCATTGCGTTCCGTCGGTGCCGTGGGCAAACTGGTTTTCAGTCATCCACTATTTGATCCAAACGTAAAGACATCACGCGCGTCAAACCTGAAAGGCCTGATATGGATATGAATTTTACCATGCGCCCCGAAATGCGCACACTCCTGGGCCGGGTAACCGAGATGATCCGCGACGAGGTGATGCCGCTTGAGGCGGACTATCATGCAGAGATTGGTAAAGGAGATCGCTGGACCTACACGGATCGTCAGGCAGACATCCTTGACGGGCTAAAAGCCAAAGCCAAGGCTGCGGGATTGTGGAACTTCTGGCTGACGGACAGCGAAAAAGGCATTGGACTGACCACGGTCGAATATGCATATTTTGCCGAGGAAATGGGAAAAACGCCACTGGGTGCTGAGGTTTTCAACTGTTCGGCACCAGACACCGGCAATATGGAAGTTTTTGAACGCTACGGCACCCCAGCCCTGAAGCAGCATTGGCTGGCGCCGTTGCTTGATGGAAAAATCCGGTCTGCCTACCTGATGACCGAACCGGATGTTGCCAGTTCGGACGCCACCAATATCCGGATGTCTTGTGCGCGCGATGGCGCCCACTACGTTCTGAACGGTGAAAAATGGTGGGCATCCGGGGCAGGGGATCCCCGCTGCAAAGTCTACATTGTCATGGTGAAAACCGCTGGCGAAGAAATGCCCAAACATCAGCGACAGTCGATGATTGTGGTCGCCGCGGACACTGCGGGAATCGAAAAGCTGCGGCCGATGGAAGTTTATGGTCACGATGACGCGCCGCATGGCCACATGCATTTGCGGTTTACAAATGCCCGCGTACCGGCGGAAAATCTATTGCTGGGTGAAGGACGGGGGTTTGAAATTGCTCAGGGCCGACTGGGCCCGGGTCGCATTCACCATTGCATGCGAGCCATTGGACATGCCGAGGCTGCGTTGGAACAGATGTGCAAACGGTCGTTGCAACGCGAAGCATTTGGTAAGCCGCTGGCCCAACTGGGGGCCAACTACGACATCATCGCCGAATGCCGCATGGAGATTGAGATGGCCCGGTTGCTCTGCCTCAAAGCCGCTTGGTATATGGATCAGGGCGACAAACGCGCTGCAGCGCCGTGGATATCCCAGATCAAGGTGATCGCACCTCGTGTGGCACTGAAAGTAATCGACGAAGCGGTGCAGATGCAGGGCGCGCAGGGTATATCGCAGGATACTCCATTGGCGCAGGCGTGGACGCATGTGCGCACATTGCGTCTGGCTGATGGACCTGACGCAGTGCACCGACGTCAGGTCGCCCGAGCTGAGTTAAGGCGATATACTCAGGAAAAGGTCTGATGCGATGCCGGAGCCCGCAACAGCAATAATGCTGGATACCGCATGAGAGAATGGTTGAAATGCGGCGATATTGTTGAACGTCTAATAATGTCGCAGGAATTGAACATTCTTCACTCTGTCGGACGCTGTGCTCACCTAGAACAATCTCCGGCTTAGTTTTCATTGCCGCGTGACCGGTTTTCCCCTTAGACTTGACACAATCAATAAGAAAGGGCCAAGGCCTTGCCAAACGAGGGGAAAAAATAATGAACAATGTCGTGCTACTTGCCATTGATGGCAGCGAGGGCTCAAGACGGGCTCTTGAACATGCAAGAAACCGGGCAATACTGGGAAATGCAACGGTGCTTGTGGTTTATGTGATCGAGTGGTCGCCTTATTCGTTCAACACACCGGAAGAGAATGCAGAGCGTCACGGCCGGCGCGAAAAAGAACTAGCGCGCGCCGAGACAAGCATTATCGCACCGGCGCTGGAATTTCTCGAGATAAGTGACGTTGTCTGCAGGAGCATTGTGCGCCATGGCCCACCCGCCGAGACCATTCTGCAAATTGCAAAAGAAGAAGACGTGGTCCAAATCGTGATCGGGCGGCGAGGGGACTCGGGGATCAAGGCGCTGTTGTTTGGTAGCGTTGCCGGTAATCTTATTCAGACTGCACCGGTGCCAGTTTTGGTGGTTCCGTAGGTATCCGAATTCAAAGCTCAGAAAAACACATATGACAGGGGGTGCCATCACGCGCTTCTTTTCAACTGTGTTCTTTCTCATACGCCTTGCGGTTCCGGCCTTTGTGGGCATTCCCGCTGCGATCGGGAATGTCTTTCCGGGCCTTCACTGGCGAGAGTGTTGCGGGCGGTACACTGGGCGCGCTGATCATTGGGTTTCGGCGGGCAGTTTTCTCAAATGAAGCCGGGCTTGTTTCCGCGCCACCCACACGATTCCTTTGCCAGAACTGCTCGCGGTTGAAACCAGCATGTTCCGGGTTGCGCCAGTGCCGTGATGTGCGCAATTCTGGCCTATGCCCACGCTGACCTTGCAAACACAATTCGGATGCCTCGGCCTTGTTGAAGAGGACGACGCAATTGTTGCCGTCAAATGGAATGCCCACGACGAAGGACTGGCCACAGATCTGCTGCGTGAAGGGATTGCTCAACTCAGAGCTTATGACGAGGGCACACTCGAAAAGTTCGAATTGCCGCTACGGGTCAGCGGCTCAGATTTTCAGCGCGCCGTTTGTTATCAGATTTCTGCAATTCCGTTTGGGTATACCAAAACCTATGGCGAGATTGCCAAGGCACTGGGAAGGCCTGCTCAGGCCGTGGGCAGTGCCTGCGGCGGCAACCCGATCCCGATCATTATCCCATGCCATCGGGTGATGGGGGCAAAAGGCCTGACCGGGTTCTCGGGGGCAGGCGGCGTTGAAACCAAAGTTGCCCTGTTGCGTCATGAAGGGGCCGCTGGTCTGTTAATCTGACATCGGTTTTTGGGGAAAGAGGTTACTTTTCAGGAAGAATTTGCTGCACAATCCCGACGAAGGTCAGATAAACACTGGTCACGATTAACCCCCAATGCGCCCAGCTTTGCGGGTGGAAATCCACCCACGCAGCCCATCCGGCAAAAAAGGTCCACCCAAGCGCCATTGGCAGTGTAACGCTGCGCCAGCGTTCGGTGCGAACTGGGTGCACAAACTTAAGCGGCAGAAACATGGCGATTGCCAGGGCGGTGACAAGCGCAAGTGAGACCCAGAAATTGGGCTGCAGCGCAAAGATGACCAGCACCAGCATATTCCAGCATCCGGGAAATCCGGAAAAGGAGTTATCTTTGGTCTTCATACGGGTGTCAGCGAAATACATAGCACTGGCAAATGTGATGACGATGATCGCAAACCACCCGGTCCATCCATCCATCAGCCCCGATTTGAAAAGCGCAAAGGCCGGAATGAAAACATAAGTCAGGTAGTCGATGATAAGATCGAGCAACACCCCGTCAAACTCGGGTGCGTTGGCCTTCACGTCGAACTTTCGGGCCAACGGGCCGTCAATTCCGTCAACAAAAAACGCGACCACGAGCCACAGGAACATCAAGTCCCATTTCTCATCCACAGCAGCCAGCATTGCCAACATGGCAAAAACCGCTCCGGATGCGGTGAACAGATGAACGGCGAGGGCGCGGGTTTGGGCGGTCATAATGACGTCATGAACCAAGCAAGCCGTGGATGCAAAAGGAAAGGCCCGGCAAAGCCGGGCCTCAGCCAATCTAAATTTCAGACGTTGTCAGTTCGACACGCGGACTTCTTCCATCGGATAAGCCAGGAAATCCTGATCTTCCCAGCTTTCGTGGCAGTCGTGACAAAAGCTCTGTTTGAATTTCATCTGCTTTCCGTTGGGTTGTATGCCGCCGTAAAGCCAGTCGTCCGTCTCTGGCGCGCCACCTGCTTCGAGTTTTTTCATGATGAACAAAGGCCCAACGCGCGCCGCCTTTTTCTTGATACTTACAGTGATGCTTTCTTTGGCCAAGACCGAGCCAACTGGCATCACGACACCTTCTTCTTCAAATTTCAGGTAGTGCTCGGCTGCAACCGGATTAGCAAAGGTCTGAAGCAATCGATTGCTATGCGCGCCTTGAACCGCAGGCCGTGTCGAAGTCACGATCCAGTTGCGATAGTTTTTGCCAATCGGATCACCCTCTTTCGCATAACCCTCGGCCATCGCGTCTTTAAGGCAATCATAAAGCGCTACAATCGCAGCCTCATCCAGATCAAAGGCATCTTCAACTGTGACCGCCTTGCAGTCTTGCGCGTATCCCGCTGTCGCGAAGACGGAAAGTCCCGCGAACGTTGCGGCGAGTAGAGTGGTCTTTTTCAATTTTTGTCTCCCGAAACATAACTTTTGTGTCCGGTTCGAAGGTCGCATACAGGAGCTTACATGCAATGCACGAGTTTGCACGTTTTGGTGAGGCATCTTACAGATACGCAAGAGGCAGGGCCCAAAGAATTTGAATGCTGCGAGGGCCTGCTGCGCGGACGAAACGGACCTTGGCTGCAATAGGCGCGGCTGCCGCTAACGGCCCATAGCTGCCGTTCAAACACAACGCAACGAAGGTCCGCTAACGTCGAAATGTGCGCAATGCAGCATTGGTCACTGACCCCTGCCCAAGCCCAAGGCGCAGCAGACGGTGCGTGTGGGGCGCATGACCGTCAACGAAGGCGTACAGGCTGTTGTGGGTGAGGTCAGCCATGGGAGGGGCTGGCGATGAAAAGTAAGGTACCCCCCCCCATTGGACCTCACTCAAAGGTTCAGAGGCGCGCGCAGATGCAGCGCCACGGCCAAGTCTACAGGGCAGCGTTGCCAATACCCTTCTAAGCGGGGATGGAACGTTTGCCGCTTGCACGGCGCTGGAGTGCCAAGCGGGGAGGCACATCCATATTTCAAACACGTCAGGTGGTTGACCGAGTGTGTCGAACAGTGGAAAGAAACCCACGTAGACATCAGTTACGAGCTTTGGCACACTACCAGTTAGTTACATTTGCGCAATGGTACGGAATATAGTCGTCACCCCGCATACACCGTTCATACGGGGAAACCGCGAAGTAGCCGACGGTGGCCACAACTGCGACAACAAGTATTAAAGCGGCACCTGTAAAGAAGGGGTTTTTTATCAAACCAGTTTCAGCCACTTTAGTCACTCCAAATACTCAATACAGCTAGCACAAGTTTGTTAGGCCATGTCACCGCCACAGGATTAAAAATCAGGCGGTCACCCCTAAAAAGATAGCTCGCTAGCCACGGACAGAAAAAAGCCCACCGTTTGAGGGAGAACAACGGCGGGCGTAGTTGATACCCGCCGCGACCCGGGAGACAGCGGCGGGGTAGAGCGCCAATCAGGAAATCACCACTCTCCCATTCAGCCTATAAGTTAAGCGCAGTATCTGTAAGCGCTTACAGATAAAGGGCTGCCTGAAAATAAAAACCACCGCGAGCTTTAATCTCCCAGTGGGGGAGGAGGTAAGTCAGTGTTACTGCCTCAAATAAGGCAGGTCGCACATGTTGTCGTTGCTGCTTTGATCGCTCACTCTGGACATCTGCGGGATATCCAATGGCAGTTCTGTCCGCTTGTTGATTGCATGGACCGAACTTTAAGCGCAATGTTCCGATAATATTTAGGTCCATATTACATGAAATTTATCTGACCCGTGACATTCATTCAAGGCCGTAACTGGCGTACAGTGACTCCAGCCCACCTTCTGAGAAACACGTTTGCCATGTGTTTCGTTGCGGCTGTCGCAGCCGTATTCGCAATCTCGTTTGCTGCAATCATCTACACCGGAGAGTTGGCTCCGTTTTTTGGTCGAGGTATTGGACTGACCCTGATGGGGGGTACCGTACTTGCGCTGGTGGGTGCATTTACCCTGTCTTATCGTGGGTCAATTCTACAGCCCCAGGACTTGCCCGCGATATTGCTGGCCGGTGGGGTTGCCACGATGATCGCACAACGAGAGCTTTCGGGAGAAATCCTGTTTGCCACCGTCGCTTGTCTCATCTCGGTTGCTTCGCTGGCGACAGGGATAGTTGCCGTGCTTGTTAGCAAACTGCGGCTTGCAGTGCTGGCGCGCTACATCCCCTATCCTGTACTCGCCGGGTTTTTAGCGACCACTGGACTGTTGCTGCTATTGGGCGGAATGGGTGTCGCTGTGGGGGAAAGCCTGGATGCCACTAATTTGGCGCGGTTTCTTGAATACGACGCACTCCTCAAATGGGTTCCGGTTACAATCGCTGCTTTAGGGATTGTGGTCGCAACGCGGCTCTTTTCAGGGCACCTAATACTACCCTTGGCGCTGTTGGCGACGGCCCTGTTTTTCTATGCCGTTATTGCAGCCCTCGGATTGACTATGGATCAGGCGCGGGACGAAGGCTTTTTGCTGGGGCCGTTTCAGAGCGGCAGTTTCCTCACAGGTCTAGGCCCCCACATTGTCGGTTTGGCGGATTGGGCCGCCATCCTCTCACAGGTGCCTGTAATTGTAACAGTCGTTGTAGTCTCACTGCTGGGTACGACACTAAATGCATCTGGGCTGGAATTGGAACTTGGACGCGATCTGGATATCAACTCAGAAGCAGGTGGTGTGGGTATTGCAAACACACTGAGCGCTCTTTTCGGTGGTCTGCCTGGATATCATTTGCTGGGTGAGACTATTTTGGCGCATCGATTGGGACTAACCGGCCCTGTTGCAGGGTTCAGCAGTGCAGCCGGTTGTCTCATTGTCTTGTTTTTCGGCGGTGCTGTCTTGTCGGTTATGCCAACTGGCATCTTTGCTACTGTGATCGCATTTCTGGGTGTTGACCTGCTCTACTCTTGGCTTTGGGCAGAGCGGCGCAGTCTTAAGGTACGGGACTATGCGATTGTCGTCCTCATCCCGATTATTGCGATCACATTTAGCTTCCTGATGGCGATTGCAGCCGGGCTCCTGGTTGCTTTTTGTCTGTTTGTTATCACTTATTCCAAGCTCGATATCATTCGATCTCAAAACAGCATGGCTTTGCGCCGGTCTTGTGTGGAGCGCCCTGAAAAACAGTTGGAAGCATTGTTGTCCGCAGGCAAGCACGCCCAGATTATTGAGCTGTCAGGCTATCTGTTTTTTGCCTCTGCCAATGCTCTGAGAGAGCGCGTGCGCAGGCTGTTGAGCGCGAGTGAACATGAGATAGATTGGCTCATTATAGATTTCAAACATGTGAGCGGTGTCGATGTTTCGACCTGGCATATGTTGCAACGACTGCGCAAAGACTGTGAAATGATAAATGCCCGCCCTCTTTTTGCGGGCATTGATCACATAGCGAGCGGTGAAAAAGGGACTGTGGCCCGGTCTCTGACGGCAGATTCTTTTGATACGCTCGACCATGCGCTCGAGTATGTCGAGGATGCGTTGCTTGCTGTTTACTCAGTAGAAACCACCGAGCATGGAGCCGATTTTTTCTCAGAATTCGCGACTGGTTTTCCGCTTGGCATCTTCGGTGATGCCGTTGAAACAGTGACCGCTGATGCAGGTGATTTGGTAATCGAGTATGGTTCCAAAACGGATGATATCTATTTTTTGCAATCTGGGCGCATGGTGGTGTCGGTTGTGAAAAAAGATGGAACTGCCGCAATCGTTGCCAAAATCAGGGCAGGCGCCATAGTTGGCGAGATGGCCTATTATACCGGCGCTGAGCGTTCTGCCAACATTGTTGCGGATGGTGCGGTCACGCTCGTTCGAATCGACATGGGTCGGCTTACTGAACTGGAAAACGACCACCCTCTTGTTGCTGCAGAATTCCACAGGCTGATCGCAGGTTATATGGCGCGCCGTCTAAGCCGCACGACTACGTTGCTTCGCAACGTGGGTTTCTGAAGGCCAATCGGTTTGGCCTCCGCCCCAAAAACCGGACGTCTGTCAGCGCGCTTCGAGCAATGTCTCTAGGATCAGACAGTCGGGCACGTAGCCTTGCCGCCCACCAAAAGCAGGTCCGCATATCGTTCACGGAACTGACGCATTTGGCCACGCAGTGGCGAAGGATTGATAGGCAGAGGTGCGGAGTCGAGACTACTTAAATCCAATGTCGAAATAGTCCCGCTCAGCAGACCTTGGTGCAACCTGCAGCGAATGGCCGGTTCCCGCCCTTACCAACCATCATCTTGGGAAATGTAGAGGCAGCTTCCGGCCCTTTGCAGCCATTCACCTCGACTTCACGATGCTGCGGTGCGGCCCGTCATTGCAGACATTCGTGCCTGCCGCAACATTTGGAGGCCAGAATGACCAAACTTGAATCAGGCTAAAATGCTCGGGTTGCGACGATCCGCAATAGTTTTCCATCCATGCCGTTGTCGTTTCGCCATACGATCTCTCCGTAGGAAACCTTGACGGCCGTAGATGAAGCCACAGCGCGCCCAACCCGACAGATTCGCGTGGGTCATTGTTCCAGACATTGTTTGTCGAAGTTTCGCCGCCAGAATTGTAGATTCCCCCAAACGACACCCAAGTGGAGCCACCCAGGTTTCTCGTGACATGGGCCTCAAGGGAATACAGTGGCTTTTGACCTGTAACAGTTGCGCCGCCGGAAGGG
>RCNB010002958.1_pt1 | contig 10234 bp, 8 predicted proteins | sample 2041321 | NCBI WGS metagenome assembly RCNB01 (sample SAMN09708232, study PRJNA481090) | Marine sediment metagenome, whole genome shotgun sequencing project.
ATTTGCTCGTGGCATCATTAGTAGGACTTTCAAAAGCAAGCAATACACCAATGAAAAAAGGATTATGGAAAATTATCGCAATTTGGTTATTGACTTTTCCAATTGCAGCAATTCTTTCTATAATTATATACTTTCCAATTAATTTTTTAATTTAATTTATTTTATTTTTCTTATTACAGAAAAAGTTTTTTACCCGCTTAACTTATATACTCTTTAACGAAACTCCCGATTTTCTTCCACGCATCCATGCTTTCTTCTAACTCATCAGCAAAACCTTGGAACACGTGAGTCATTCCTTCATACACTTCTAATGTTACATCAACTCCTGAGGTTTTTGCTCGCTCTGCTAATAATATCGCCTCGTCCCGCAACACCTCAATACCTCCCGCTTGAATTAAAAGTGGTGGTAAGCCATCAAATTCTGCGTAAACAGGAGAAATGTACGGGTTTTTCCGGCTATTATTTCCTGCGTATAAGCTTGCCATTGCTTTCACGCCAGATGCTAATTCAGGCTCGTACTTATAAAAACTTTTCAACGATTTCCCTCTTCCTCTTAAGTCTACCCATGGAGATTGCATGACGGCTGCAGCTGGCATCGGAAGCCCTAAATCTCTAAGTTTTAACATGGTTGCCATCGTTAAACCTCCCCCTGCAGATTCTCCGCATATGATTACATTCTTCGGGTCAATGTCTTGAGCCAATAACCACTTGTATGCGGAAATAGAATCTTCTAAAGCAGCAGGATATGGGTACTCGGGAGCTAGTCGATATCCTATATTTAAACATCGCATATTTGTTTCTCTTGAATATAAATATGGTGACCAACGGCGTGTATCGAGAGTTCCCATCATGTATCCCCCTCCAAATAAGTGAAAGAAAACTTTTTTCTCAGTGGCATCGGGAATGTAAATCCATTCCGATTCCACGCCTCCCGCATCCACGCGTTTGAATCCAACATCATTTGGGATCTGTTTATTGGCTTCAAGTGCACCAACCGTAGATATATGTCGATTCATACCTAACATAAGAGATCCATCCACTCTCGTATTTATGATGTCTTCCACACTGACTCCATGGTTGACGGCGAACTCTTCTGCAGCTTTGGCGCCAAATACTGCCCCTTTTTCTAATAAATTTCCTAATTTTGGATGTACTTTTGCGACCTCGATATATGACATGATTTATCGTAACTATTTAATAAGGATTATGATAAAAAATTAATTATTAAAAAATGAAATTTGGTAAAAATACATTAAATTGAGTGAATGTGCCGTGAAAGTTATATCAAAATTATAAAGATATCTGCTCAAAACGTGCTTGAAAGAATCTTAAGTACTTAGGTTCATAGACCATTTTCAGTCCGGGAATAGTTTCTCTTTTCTCATAGAGATTTATAATAGAATTTGCTGTATACTCCATATGGGTATTGGTATAAACTCGACGCGGAATAGTAAGTCGAACTAGCTCAAGTTTTGGGAAAATATTTTCACCCGTTTCTGAATCTCTACCTTTAGAGATGGCCCCTCTTTCCATAGTTCTAACCGCTGAATCTTCATAAATTGCACCAGCTAATGTTTGTGCAGGCCATTGATCTCTAGCAATGTGCGGCAAGAATTTTAAAGCGTTTAAAAATACAGCATGACCACCAGTAGGTTTTACAATGGGAACTCCGGCTTCCATGAGTAAGTAGCCTAAATAACGGACTTGATTAACTCTATACTTCAGATATTCGTATTGGGCACCTTCTCTTAAGCCTCGAGCCACCGCCTCCATGTCACGTCCCGCCATCCCGCCGTACGTGTGTAACCCTTCATAAATAACTACCATACTTCGCGTAGCTTCAAAAATATCTTTGTCGTGAGTAGCAAGAAAGCCACCTATATTCACTAAACAATCTTTCTTGGAGCTATAGATACAACCATCCGAGTAACTCATCATTTCGTTTAGTATATCTACAATTGGTGTATTTTCGTATCCTTTTTCTCTTTCTCTAATAAAATAAGCGTTTTCGCTTGAACGAGTTGCGTCAAAAATTATTTTTAATTTGTAATCGTTGCATAATTCTCTAAGTTTTCGCAGGTTCTCCATAGAAACGGGTTGTCCTCCGGCCATATTCACGTTCATTTCGACATTGACAAACGCAATTTTATCTGCCCCAAAATCGTCAATATACTTTTGTAACTTATTGAAATCTACATTTCCCTTAAAAGGATGAGTATTTTCTGGATCGTGTGCTTCGTCGATTATTACATCCACCATTTTCCCACCAGGAAGTTCTACATGAACCTTTGAAGTCGTGAAATACATGTTTCTCGGAACTAATTGCCCTGGTTTTACTAAATTGCTGTACATTAAATGTTCTGCTCCTCGACCTTGATGGGTGGGAACTAAGTATTTATATCCTAATACGTCTTGCACTGATTTTTCCAAATTGTAAAAATTCTTACTTCCAGCGTATGCTTCGTCCCCTAACATCATTCCTGCCCATTGATTATCGGACATTGCTGCTGTTCCAGAATCTGTAAGCAAATCAATATAAACATCGTCGGATAATAGCAAAAATGTGTTAAATCCTGCTTCTCTTATCGCTTCTTTTCTTTTTTGTTCCGAGGGTAGCTTAACTGGTTCTATAACTTTAATTTTAAAAGGTTCTGCGGGTGGTTTCATTTTGTAATCACGAAAACTTTCTTTATTAAATCTAGAAATATAGAGACCTTGAAAAAGATTTTTGTATTTTACATCCCATCTGTTTCCCATTCAAGTTAAAACAAGGATTTCTGATTCCTTTCGGTTAAAGAAAATCAAACTTAGGGAAATCTTTAAGTTTTTAGTGGAAGTATAAAGCGCAGAAATAAATTAATCGCTTTTTTTATGCGCTTTTATTGAAAAAATCATTGGTACTGAATGTTTAAATGTTTGAAATTCCCAATAATTATCTTCTCGTTGTTTCATATCTGGATGGATTTGAAAGAAGCTAAACGGAAATTCGTGCAAAAATTCTAATTTTAACCCTACTTTCAATAGAGAATTAATAACATGTTCCATAGGATGAAACCAATCGTAGGTTTCAAAATTTTGTAATTTAACATTAGGATCGGCGTACGCACCGTCATCTTCATCAAAATGATAAGGTTTTCCTTCGTTAAAATAATCGTAGCCAACTTGAAATGCACCATCATATTTTTCGTCGATTAAATTACCAAAGGGGTGGTTTTCAACAATATAAAAGGTCCCTCCTGGTTTCAAGCAGTAATCTATTATTTCAGCCCATCTAAACAAATCCGGCAACCAACCGATAACACCATTAGATGTGAAAACAATATCAAACTTATCCTCTAAGATATCTGGTATATCGTAAATATTGGCATTAATAAAGTTAGCAGGGATATCTAATTCATCGCTTAACTGTCGTGCAAGAGCAATAGCTTTTTCCGAGAAATCTACACCAGTAACTTTTGCCCCCATTCGCGCAAAAGAAAGAGTATCCATTCCAAAATGGCATTGTAGATGCAATAATGATTTACCTTTCACTTCTCCTATTTCTTTGAGTTCAATTGGAAAAAGAGAAGATTTTCCGGATTTAAACCCATCTAAATTATAGAATTTAGATTTAGCGTTGACCTCAACTAATTCGTTCCATCTTTTTAAATTTGTTTTGAAGTATTTCTCGTTATCTTTCAAACAAAATCATCTATTAAATTCTAATAATTAAAATTGTTTGCTCTGTAATTCGTCTTTTGAACTAGCTTCTCCGATTAACACGCTATTTCTCATATTCAAATTTTTGAAATTAAGAGAAGTATTCTTAGCAACGACACAATTCTCCAGCTTGAAGTTTTCTCCAATTATTGCATTTTCAAAGATAATAGTGTTTGATATTTCTACATAATCTCGAATCTCAGAATTAGCACCTATGTATACGTTCGGACCTATAAGTACGTCGTCTCCAATTTTTACATTGTCTTCTAAATAAACTGGTTCTATAAAAGTTGGATAATCTCCTACATAATTTTCAAGGCGGTTACCTAATGTCGAAAAGAATTTTTGCATTAATTCTTTTACATCTGATTGTTCAAAATTATCAAAATTCCCAATAAGTTCTTCTATCTTGATTAATTCTTCTTTCATAATTTTTTACTCCTTTTAATTTATAAGCCCATTAAATTCATTAATTTTTCAATGTTCTCCCCAGATTTTGCACTTGTTGTAATCACATCTATTTTAGGGTTTATTTTTTTTGCGTCAGCGATCATTTTATCGACATTAGTTCCAAGGCGTTCCTTTAGATCGATTTTATTAATTACCGCAATATCTGACATTTTGAACAGCAATGGATGTTTTTCAACAACCCATTCACCTTCAGTTGTTGAGACGACAATTATTCTCTTATCAGTTCCTAAAATGAAATCTGAAGGGCATATTAAATTACCTACATTCTCGATAAAGACTAGATCGTAATTATTTAAATCTTTATTTTTGATTATTTGATGAATATGATACGAGTTTAAGGCACATTCTCGACCAGTATTAATCTGAACGGTTTCAGCGTTATGTTTTTCAATACGATCAGCATCCACTCGAGTAGTAATATCACCACAGATCACTAATATTCGGTATTGTGAGGATAATTTCTCAGTTATCCGTTCTAATAAAGCAGTTTTACCTGCTCCGATAGCCCCTACAATATCAAAAGATTTAATGTTATTATCTTTAAATTTTTGATGTACCCTATTAGCTAACAATTCGTTGTCTTTTTCAACCGCTTTTTTAGTCTCGATAACTTCATCTCTTATCTCATCTCGAGCTAAATTGGTACTTTCGACTTCTTTAATTCTTTTAATTTCTTCTTCCTTTTCAATTGGCATCTTGTTTCTTCTTTTTATTTTAATAAAAATATATCATTACTGCGAATTTTTCTATATCGACTTATTTCTTCCATAGGTGTTCGGTGTTGCAAGGAACCGGCAGATCTTTCATAGTTGCTAGCCCTGCATTTGCTTTTTTTACGATAGGAATTAAATTTACCGCCATAGCAGAAGTACCTAAATCACCATGTACACCACCAATGATCTTTTGATGAATATTGGGGGTTCCTTCTATTTCAACACTATCGTATTCGTCTTGATCACCAGCGTACGCTAGGAAATCTAAAAAGACTATTACTTTACCTTTTCTCTTGGCTTCTGCCTTGCTCTTTAATCCACGAACATAACCCTTTGGAACTACTTCCCCATAAGAAGTTGTAAAATCTGTTTCAGTAATTACTGCTTCAGCTGGATATTCTGTTATATCATCATATTCAAAACCTAACGCATCGCAAATCATTTGTATTGATTCAATTAATCCTACGTGCCCAGTAATAACTTTATCGTCAATTTTTCTACGAAATTCTTCTGGTGTTAACCCCGTCCCTATTTTTTTCTGAAAGGGAACCCTTCTTTTGGCTGAATTCATCATTCTCGTTACTTTAATTGATTCAACACTTTGACAAGGAGCTGTGACGACAATCGGCAATAAATCCATAAGATATCCTGGATTAATACCACTTCCAACAATCGTTACATTATTAGATTTTGCTAAAGCGTCTAATTCATTGGATAATTTTGGGTATTTCTTAAAAGGGTAGGATAATTCTTCGCAGATTGATATTACATTACTTCCAGAATTAACCGCTTGTCTAATAAGGGGGGCAACTTTTTCTAATGAAGAAGAAGTAGCTATTATAACAACATCAATTTGGTTGTTAGCCAGAAGAGATGCTAAATCAGACGCTACAATAATTTCGGTATCTTTTTCAAGATTCAGAATGTTACTAAGATTTAAACCTTGAAGTTTAGGATCAATATCAACAACTCCTTTAAAGGAAAGGTTTTCGCGTTTAAGAACAAGTTCAGCAACTATTCTTCCCATAGAACCTAAGCCCACTTGCACTATATTGTATTTAGTCGACATAAATAATCAGCTTAGTTTAGGAAATAATTGGTAGTAAATAGATTTTTAGAATTTTGATTCTTTTAAAATTATGCTTATATTTTACTTCATGGGAGAATTAGAAACGGGACGAGATATTTCTTTGAACACTTCAAGAATTTGAGTCATATGTTCGTGAGTATTTACCATAGATAATGCCCCTAGTCCATGCAAACCAGAGATTTTTCGGTTAAAAAGAGCTAATTGGAGAAGTGCTTCTCTATTTTTATCCTTATACTCCATTATTTCCTTAAATGAAGGATTTTCAATCCATTTTGACATTACATGAAGCATAATCATTGATTTATGCCCAATTGCGATCATCGGTAATTTGTCTTCATGAAAGAATTGATTTAGAAGATTCCTCAAATTATTTCCTTCGTCGTTTATCCGAGAATAGTTTTGTTGAGATCCCTTTAACAAATTTAATGTTTCTAAGCCTGCTATCATACTAAGAGGATAACCCGAAAAGGTACCTCCCCCAATCAAAACCTGATTATCACTTTGTGGACTAGAACGTTCGATGATCTCGTTTTTCCCACCAATAGCACCTATTGGCATCCCTCCACCAATAATTTTACCCATAGTAGTTAAATCCGGATAAATTTTTAATTCGTTCTGAAAGAGAGAGTCTCTAAAGCGATAGCCAGTAATTACCTCGTCGAAAATAAGAAGAATACCCAATTTTTCAGTTTCTTCCCTCAATCTTGTTAAAAAATCGATGTCAACGGGAAATCCCCCTCCACCACCTAATAGTGGTTCTAAAATTATAGCTGCTAAATCTGCTGAATTTTTTTGTATTATGTCAAAAGCCTTATCGTTATTGATTTCAAAAGTAATAATTCCTGCGTCTTCCGCGTTTAATTGTCCTAACGGAGCTTTTCCGTCTACTAAACCCCCAACATCATAGCATAAGGTATCACTCGCCCCATGCCACCCCATTACCGCTTTTGCTACTAGTCTTCTTTTAGTATATGCTCGAGCTAATCGTGTAGCATACATGGTAGCCTCAGTTCCACTGGTACAGAACCTAACTTTTTCAACACCAGGATTATCATCAATCAATCTAGCCGCTAATTCAATTTGATATTTTGTATTTGTACCAAAATGCCAACCATACGATAAATGTTCTTTTAGAACATCTTGGATTTTAGGATGATTATGACCTAAAATCATTGCAAAATGACCATTCCAAAAATCTAGGTACTCGTTTTCATCAATATCTGTAAGATAAGGCCCCATAGCAGACTTAATAATAACTGGAAACCCCCCAAGAGCAGTCAATCCAAAAGTTCGAATGTTATGCGATATGCCCCCTGGTAAAACATTGATAGCTTTTTCCCAGAGTTTTTTCGTTTGAGGCCGATTTTTTTTAAAAGCCTCTAATTCTTCTTTCACGAACACATTTCTCTCCAAATAGGTCTAATATTCTCAATTTTTAGGTTGATAAAATAAGAAAATTACCAATTATATTAAACTTATTTTAATTCAGTATAAATCGTATCAGAACTAGATATCCTTAATTCTTAAATCCACATTTAGGGCAATCAGAAGTACCTCTTAAAGTAAAACCACATATCTTACACAATTTAATAGTACTTCTTCTTGGGGGTTTCAGTTTTGTTATAGAAATTTTTTCTTTAACTTGAGTGGACCCTTCTGAATCACGTATTATCGTTTCAGTTGCTGATGGAAGCAGATTTCTGTTTAATTCATTAGGTTTGATTGTTATTTCTTGTCCAAAATACCCTCCAACTCTAACTTTTTTAGGTGGGGGGGATTCTTGTGGAATATTGCTCAAACTTGGAGGGATTTTACGAGTTTTAGGGTTTAGTATTCCTTCACCTATCGTTATTTTTTGATCTTCTCCATCAAAGGTAACTTCGTTGATAGTTTGAACTTCAGTGATATCTTTTTCAACAGCAATGTCCATGATCTCTTCGCTTTCTACATTCAGTTCCACTTCTTCCTCATATTCTTCTTCATAAATCATATCTACGTAATCTTCGTCGAGTTTTAAGAGGGTGTCGCATTGAGTACATCTAAATAAGTGTTTAAAGCCTATATTATTTGATATTGAATAATCCGCAGCGCAGCACGCGTGATATTTAGCGTTACAGTTAAAACATTTATGAACTTCGTCGGAATAAGCGCTGCAAATGGGACATACTTCTTTTTCGCAAATGTCACACTTTTCTTCATCATCTGGATCAAGCGAAATCAAATCTACTGCTAATTTTTCGTAAAAGATCTTATCTTCGTCAAGAATTTGATTAAGTGATTCAGGATGTACTACATTAAATTCTGACCTACTCTGGATTAAAGATGTGAGTATGTTTAAGAAAGATTTTCCTTCATTACAATAAAGAACCCCTCCATGAGTTTCGCTGGTTACAACTTTCAATTTAACATCGTCATCGTAAAACTTCTCCTCTCCTACTCGAATAATATCGATAAAAGTATCGAATTTTTTAGCTTTAATCAAAAGATCGTAAAGCGCGTTGTGATAATCTTCTGATAGAGTACTAGGAGTGTCTGAAACAATTACTACTCTGTAGTTCTTTCGAGTTTCTTTACTCTTTCTAAAAATATAAGCTAATATTTCAAATAAACCATTTTCAAATAAACTTCTTTTCCTTTCCCTCGTTTCCCACTTTTCATTTACAGTATTGATAAATACTTCAAAATCTGCCTCATCATATAATGTTACGGGATTATCATCATTTTGAAAAATCAACAATCCATATGAACTCAGAGTGTTAAACTTAGCTTTTTCTTTGATGAAAGTGCCCAAGCTCTTGATAAGATTTTTTTTCTTAATAAAATCTGTGATAAGATCAATATAAAATATAAATTCTTCTGAGTTCACTGACGTTTTTTTAAACATATTAAGATCCAGATGCCGTAAAAATTTTATCCAAAATAAAAGTAAATTATATGCAATAATAAGAGAATTTTTATTTATTTTTATTGATTAACTTAAAATTAAAGAAATTTTAAAATAATTAAAAAACGTTAAAATTTGAAATTAAACATCAAACTTGATTCCACAATAAGAACAAGATTGTTTATTGATATCACTTTCTTTTAATTGCGTTCCGCATCCAGGACAATTTATGAAAGACGGCTTTTTTCGACTTTCCGAAGGGCTCCAATATTTTGGAATTTCAGGTTTTTTAAGATTAAGTGGTGTTGCGGAATCGATCTCCTTAGCATTTACTTGTCGAGATCCTTCACTGTTGACACGAGTAGCAAATTTTTTATACACTAGTTTATCACCCTCTTTTTTAATAGCGTAAGTTTTTCCAAAAAAACCTCCAATCCTTACTGTCTGAGTGTCTTGTTTGGATAATTCCCTATTTGTGGTGTCAAATGATCTTTCGTCATTAATTGAAGAATCATCAACATCAATGGATTCAGGTTCAGAATTAGTTGTGAACTCATCTATATCCATACGTTCTTCTTCAGATTCCAAATATTCCTCAATATTTTCAGCTGAATCCTCGAAAGGCACTACAATTTCGTCTTGTTTAATTTTTAATAGAATATCACATTTGGGACATCTAAAAATATGAGGAATTCCAATATTATTCTGAATCGTGTAATTAGTCACGCAGCAATTATGAAATGCTGCTCCACATCCTTCGCAAAGTTGCAAAGTATCGTTTATATCGGCACAACATGGACAAATTTCTTCCTGACATAGATGACATTTCAAGCCAACATCATCGGTGCGTGAAGGTTTTAAACTCTTAGCTAGATGCGAATAAAAATCGTAATCTTCTCTGCGTAGCTTAATTTTTTCTGATCTATCCCCGAACAAATTAACAATTTGCTTAGAATTGGTTAATTTTTTAATAATCGACAAGAATTCTTTTTTATCTGCGAGATAAAATATCCCACCATTCGTGTCGCTAGCGAGTATGTTTAGTTTAACATCATCCTTATAAAATCGTTCTTCTTTCTCTGAAACCCGTATAATGTCTATAAATGTGGGTATAATTTTTATTTTAGAAACCAACCCGAACAGTGCGTCTGTATAATCTTCAGATAAATCGCTAGGTGTATCAGTAATTATAATTATTCTGTTATGTCTTGATTTTTTCTTTGTAATTTCAGCTATATACGAAAAAATATAAAATAAACCATTTTCAAAAAAGGATTGTTTTTTTGGTCGAGATTTCCAATTTTCTTCAATAGCATTTTCTATAATGTTAGAATCTTTTTTATCAGTTATAAAAATTGGATTTCCCTCTTCTTGGAA
>RCNB010002961.1_pt1 | contig 10229 bp, 8 predicted proteins | sample 2041321 | NCBI WGS metagenome assembly RCNB01 (sample SAMN09708232, study PRJNA481090) | Marine sediment metagenome, whole genome shotgun sequencing project.
CCCAGGGGAGATGTGAGGGAAGCCCGGAACCGAGCGAAGTTTCCTCGCTGGGGAAACTGAGAGTGTTTTCGAAATCACCAATTGGGGCACTCAGAACATCATTCATCACGGTTTTAGGGATGTTTCCTTTCGTCCCTCAGGAAAGAGTAGAATCTCTGGTTGTTTTGTTTCATTTTGTCCACTTTATTCCAGGATAGGTGCAAATTTTTCGGTCAAGTGAAAAAAGGGAACAAAGAGACCGTGAAAGAAGGTATTGTTGAAATAAAAAAGAGTATCAATTATCATAGGGAAAACAATGACGAACACAAAAAATATCAAAGGAACAACAATCATCTGTGTGCGGCATAAAGGGAAGGTGGCCATTGCCGGTGATGGACAAGTGACTCTCGGCGATACTGTTCTGAAACAAAAAGCGAGTAAGATCAGGACTCTGTACAAAGGGAAAGTACTGGCCGGGTTTTCCGGGGCCACATCCGACGCTTTTGCTCTTTTTTCCCGGTTTGAGGCGAAGCTAGAGGAATACAGAGGGAACCTTCCCCGCGCGGCCATCGAGCTTGCTAAAGATTGGCGTTTGGACAGATCGTTGAGACGCTTGGAGGCACTTCTTATCGTGACGGATGAGAAACATACATTTCTCATCTCTGGAACCGGTGATGTGGTCGAACCTGACGACGGTATCATCGCCATCGGTTCGGGAGGCTCTTATGCCTTAGCTGCGGCGAGATCCCTTCTCAGACACACGGAATTATCTGCTAAGGAGTTAGCTAAAGAGGCGATGAAAATCAGCGCAGAGATCTGCATTTACACCAACGCAAATATCACGATCGAGGAGCTCTAGATGGCTATCGTCCTACCAGAATCTTTGGAAAAAAACCGGGCTAAACTCCAAGAGACGGAATTGACTCCTCAGGAAATCGTTTCCGAGCTTGACAAGTACATCATCCGTCAAGAAGCCGCTAAAAAAGCGGTGGCCATCGCTCTGCGAAACCGATTCCGTCGCAGGAAATTGCCTCCTGATCTGGCCGATGAGATCGCGCCCAAAAACATCTTGATGATCGGACCCACAGGTGTGGGAAAGACTGAGATTTCTCGCAGGCTGGCCAAGTTGACGTTATCCCCTTTTCTCAAGATCGAGGCCAGTAAGTTTACGGAAGTCGGCTATGTCGGCCGCGATGTGGAATCCATGATCAGGGATCTAGCTCGCATGGCTGTTGATATGATCCAGCAAGAGAAGCTCAAAGAAGTCATCGGAAAAGCCGAGCGTAATGTGGAAGAAAGGATACTGGATATCCTACTCCCCCCCATAAAAAGACGGCCAGATGCGACAAATGAGGAAGAGATCAACCGGTTTCAGGCGACTCGGGAAAAATTGAGGACTCAACTCCATACCGGATATCTGGAAGATAGAATGATCGAGGTCGAGATTAAGGAAAAGATGGCGTCTCCGTTTGAGATCTTCTCCAATGCTGGTGTGGAAGAGATCGGGATTCATATTCAGGAGCTCATTCCAGGTTTGGGAGGGGGGAAATCCAAAAGACGGAAAATGAAGGTCAGTGAAGCGCGCGAGTATCTCTTGGAGGAAGAACAGAAAAAGCTCATCGATATGGAACAGGTATCCCGTCTAGCCGTGGAAAGGGTGGAGCACTCGGGGATCATTTTTTTGGATGAGGTCGATAAAATATCAGGACGCGAATCAGGGCATGGCCCAGAAGTCAGCAGGGAAGGAGTGCAGAGAGACCTCCTTCCCATCATTGAAGGAACCACTGTGAACACCCGTTACGGATTGGTACGCACAGACCATATTCTCTTTATCGGGGCCGGCGCCTTTCATGTCTCTAGACCTTCCGACCTTATTCCAGAGCTTCAGGGACGATTCCCCATTCGCGTGGAGCTTTCCTCTTTGGATAAGAATGATTTTGTGAAGATCTTGACAGAGCCTGAAAATGCCTTGATCACGCAGTATATAGCCCTTTTAGGAACAGAAGGTGTGAAGATCGTGTTCACAGAAGATGCTATCGACGAGATCGCAAGCATCGCAGAGAAAGTAAACGATATGAACGAGAATATCGGAGCCAGGCGCCTACACACGGTCATGGAAAAAGTCATGGAGGATATTTCTTTTTCTGCGCCGGACATCAAGAAAAAAAAGATCACCATCGACAGAAAGTATGTTCAAAAACAGCTCAAGGATATCGTCGAAGACGAGGATCTCAGTCGGTTCATCCTCTAACCTGAATAGTTCAGGATAAATGTTTAAAAAAATACTCCTTATACTCTTATTATCCATTTTCTTGATAAGTGGCGTTTTTTGCGGGAAGAGAGGGCCGATCTATCCTCCTCTTGTCAAGATCCCCCAAAAGATCGAAGACCTTAAGGTTTTTCAGAGAGGAAATGCGATTGTGCTTCAGTGGAGCAATCCCACGTCATACATGGATGGGAATCCCTTAGAAAGGGCCATCGCAGTTGAACTCTGGCTGGTTAAAGTAGAAAAAGAACTGGCAAGTCAGCAGGGATCGCTCACAGAAGAAAATTTTGTGAGCAAAGCGTTGCTCTATGAGACGATCAAACAGGAGGATTTTGCTAAGTTCCAGGTTTCGGAAAAAGAGCCTTCTGAAGGTTTGACTTATACCTATGAGCTCTCCCCGGAAGAGCTGTCTCAGATGGTGTTTGTTTTTGGATTAAGGGTCAAGGACAGTGAAGATAAAGTATCGAGCTTCTCGTCGTTGACACCGTTAGTCCCGAAATCCGTTCCTCTCCCTCCGCTTGAACTCCATGCGGTGATGCGCGAAAACAGTGTAGCGATCGAGTGGAAATCCCCTGAGAAAAATATCGATTCATCCACTCCCCCGAGTGTGGTGGGGTACAATGTTTACAGAGAAGCTGATAATGAAGAATTTCGCCAGATCAATACGGCTTTGATCGAGGAGACGAGGTTTGTGGATAGAGATTTTGTTTTTAATGTGACCTATCGCTATTACGTCAGAGCTTCAGCCACAAGATCTTCCCCCTATACTGAGAGCGAAAACTCGAAAGCGGCAGAGATCCTGAGTGTGGATACTCTTATCCCAACCGTGCCGACCGGTTTAGTCGCGATAGCCGGCGAAAATTTTGTTTCCCTGAGTTGGGATGCCAATAAAGAGACAGATTTAGCGGGATACAGGGTTTGGCGAAGAAGCGATAGCGAGGATGGATTTACTGCTGTGACAGAGCTGATTGCTGAAAATGTCCACCACGATTCCAAAGTTGAAAAGAATCAGAAATACCATTATGCTATAACTGCCTTGGATGAGAATGGGAATGAGAGCGAAAGATCCGAGGCCGTTTCTGTAGTTCTAGGAAGAGAGGGGTTATGAAAATCTACAGATACAAACACAAGGATAAGACTGCGTATGGTGTGCTGAAGGAGGAGCAGCTCTATCCAGTTGTAGGGTCCATCTACAGGAAACTGGAGCTTAAAAAAAAAGGTGTACCCATCAGTGATGTCTTCCTGCTTCCTCCTGTAAAACCATCAAAAATTGTGGCCATCGGCCGCAACTATAAAGACCATGCCGCTGAAATGGGGAAACCTTTGCCAGAGGAACCCTTGATTTTTCTCAAACCACCCTCGGCGTTGGTGGGGCCGAATGAGATCATCATCTATCCCAGAATGTCGAAACGAGTGGATTATGAGGGAGAATTAGCTCTCGTCATCCGCAAAAAAGCACATCTTCTGGCAGAGGACGACGACGTTCAGCCATATATTCTAGGTTATTCGTGCTTTAACGATGTCACTGCAAGGGATTTGCAGCGCAAAGACGTGCAGTTTACGCGAGGAAAATCATTTGATACCTTTGCAGCCTTTGGCCCATGCATTGCTACGGAGATCGATCCCTCTGCTCTCAGGCTGAAAACATTCTTGAATGGGAAACTCAAGCAATCTGCAAACACAAAGAATCTGATTTTTCCCATTCCGTATCTTGTGAGGTTCATCTCCCAAGTCATGACTCTCAATCCGGGCGATATCATTGCGACAGGAACACCCGCGGGAATAGGGCCCATGGTTCCCGGAGATCGAGTGGATGTCCAGATCGATGGAATTGGTGTGCTTTCAAACAAGATGCTGAAAATTAAATAATACAGTGTTCGTTTTGGTAATTTGTGATAAATTGATTAACCTGGATTAACCATATCAACGCGATCAGGAGGTGAAAATGCAGTTTTTCTTGGATACTGCAAATTTAGACCAGATCAAAGAGGCCGTCAGCTGGGGGATCATCGATGGTGTAACGACCAACCCTTCCTTGGTTTCGAAGGAAAACATGAAGTTTGAAGAGCTGATAAAGGAGATCTGTCGCATTGTTCCAGGTCCAGTGAGCGTCGAAAGCGTTTCCACGAGGGCTGAGGATATCATTGAGGAAGCAAGAGGATTGGCATCGTTTGCTGATAATGTTGTCGTGAAAGTGCCGATTTGCCTGGAGGGGCTAAAAGCGATAAAAGCTCTTGCCAGTGAAGGAATCGATGTGAACACCACATTGATCTTTTCTCCCTCCCAGGCCCTTCTTGCCGCTAAAGCCGGGGCAAAATATGTCAGTCCGTTTGTTGGTCGTCTTGATGACATCTCCCATGACGGGATGGATCTGGTCGATCAGATCGTTACCATCTATAACAATTATGGGATTGAAACAGAGGTGATCGTTGCGAGCATCAGACATCCTCTCCATGTTGTCGAGGCCGCACTGATGGGAGCGGATATCGCTACCATGCCCTTATCCTCGCTTGAGAAACTGATCAAACATCCCTTGACAGATATTGGGATGGAAAAATTCCTGAACGACTGGAAAAAGGTCAAGCTCGATTGAGCGAACAGCACAATGAGTATCGATAAGAAGCTGGAAGAAGTCAACCGGAGGAATCGCCTTGCGGAATTGGGCGGAGGTGAGGAGCGAATAAAAAAACGGCATGCAGAGGGAAAACTCACGGCCAGAGAAAGGGTAAACCTTCTTCTGGATGAAGGATCCTTCCAGGAAATGGATAAGCTTGTTGTGCATCGCTGTCTTGACTTTGGGATGGAGACAAAGAAAATCTACGGTGATGGGGTAGTGACAGGATACGGGACGATCGAGGGCCGTACGGTTTTTATTTTTGCCCAGGATTTTACAGTGTTTGGAGGCTCGCTTAGTGAAACCTACGGAGCGAAGATCTGTAAGATCATGGATCTGGCCATGAAATCCGGCGCTCCGATTATCGGACTCAACGATTCGGGTGGTGCTCGCATTCAGGAAGGGGTAGCAAGTCTGGCGAGTTATGCGGACATATTTTTGAGGAATGTCCTCGCTTCTGGGGTAGTCCCCCAGATCTCAGCGATCATGGGACCATGCGCTGGAGGGGCTGTGTATTCTCCAGCGATCACAGATTTCACCATCATGACTAAAGGGATCAGTAACATGTTCATCACGGGTCCGGATGTGATCAAAGCGGTGACCCATGAAGATGTGACCATGGAGGAATTGGGGGGTGCTGAAACGCATAACACTATTAGCGGTGTGGCGCACTTCGCAGCAGAAAATGAAGAACAGACATTCCTGCTGATCCGTGAGCTTTTGTCCTTCATTCCCGATAACAACATGGAGGACCCTCCTGAAAGGGAAACATCCGACCCCCCTGATCGCCTGAATGAGGATTTGAATAGTATGGTGCCGGATGATCCCAACCAGCCGTATGATATCAGAACAATTGTCCGGGAAGTGCTGGATGACAATCATTTCTTCGAAGTCCAGGAGCATTATGCCAAAAATATCGTCATCGGCTTCGGCCGGCTGGAAGGCAAGTCTGTGGCCATAGTGGCCAATCAACCCGACCACTTGGCCGGTGTCCTCGATATCAATTCATCCGATAAAGGGGCACGATTCATCCGCTTCTGTGATGCGTTTAACATCCCGCTTATTACATTTGAGGATGTTCCTGGTTTTTTGCCCGGTGTGGCACAGGAACATGGAGGAATCATTCGACACGGCGCTAAGCTGCTCTATGCATTTGCTGATGCCACTGTACCCAAGATCACCATCATCACACGCAAAGCGTATGGAGGTGCCTATTGTGTTATGGCGTCCAAACATATTCGTGCCGATGTGAATTTTGTGTATCCCACGGCAGAAATTGCTGTGATGGGTCCGGAAGGCGCTGTGAATATCGTGTACAAAAGAGAACTCAATGGAGCGGAGGATGCAGATAAGATCCGGCAGGAAAAAATCGACGAGTTCAGGAAAAAATTTGCCAATCCCTACATTGCCTGCGAACGGGGATATTGCGATGAAATTATAGAGCCCAAGTTTACACGATCCAAACTCATCGCTGCCCTGAGAATGCTGGATAAGAAACGGGATCAAAATCCTCCCAAAAAACACGGGAACATTCCTCTCTAATCCCATCACCTGACGACCTATGCCTGAAAAGAAATGAATCCGCACAAAATGTTTAAAAAAATATTGATTGCCAACAGGGGTGAAATTGCTGTCAGGGTTATACGCGCCTGTCGTGAAATGGGGATAACCTCTGTGGCTGTTTTTTCTGAAGCCGACAGGAAGGCCCTGCATGTCAGGCTGGCCGATGAGGCCTATCTTTTAGGAGAAGCAAGTCCGGCAGAGAGCTATCTTCACATCGACAAGATCATTTCAATAACTAAAAAGTGTGGAGCAGAGGCTTTGCATCCCGGCTATGGTTTTTTGGCGGAGAATTCCGAATTTGTACGCCGTTGTGAAGAGGCAAATATCGTTTTTATCGGGCCTCCTTCTCTGCCCATGGAGATCATGGGAAGAAAGACCGCCTCACGCGTGAAAATGAAGGGAGCAGGAGTTCCGATCATCCCCGGAACGCTCCAACCCATTGACGATGAGAAAACACTCGTTAAAGAAGCCGAAAAAATAAAACTCCCGATACTGTTGAAGGCAGCTTCAGGAGGAGGAGGGAAAGGATTACGGCTTGTGAGGAAGAGCGAGGAGCTCATCTCCTCTTTCCGGTTAGCCAAGTCTGAGGCCAAATCGAGCTTTGATGATCCTTCTGTTTATTTGGAGAAATATATAGAGGAGCCCCATCACATCGAGATCCAGATCCTTGCCGATCACTATGGACATGTTGTCTACCTTGGCGAAAGAGAATGTTCTATCCAGCGGCGTTATCAAAAAGTTCTGGAGGAGACACCTTCGCCGTTCTTGGATAACGACACCCGTCACGAAATGGGCAGGATTGCAGTCAGGGCAGCATCAGCTGTCAACTATAGAAACGCTGGGACTGTGGAATTTATTGTTGACAAAAACAGAAACTTTTACTTTTTAGAGATGAATACGCGGCTCCAAGTGGAGCATCCCGTGACTGAAATGGTTACAGGGATCGACCTAGTCAAGTGGCAGATGAAGATCGCCTCCGGAATGCCGCTAGTGCTGCAGCAGGAGGAAATCACTCCCAGGGGACATTCCATCCAATGCCGGATATATGCAGAAGACCCTGATAATGATTTTATGCCTTCTCCCGGTAAAATCACGCACCTTCGCACTCCATCGGGAGGCATCGGTGTAAGATATGATAACGGAACATATGAGGGATATGAAGTTCCACTGGAGTATGATCCCCTGCTGTCCAAACTCGTTACATGGGGAGAGACTAGAAAAGAGGCCATCCAGCGGATGCTGAGAGCCCTGTCCGAATACCAGGTTTACGGCATAAAGACCACCATCCCGTTTTTTATGCGGATTCTCCATCACCCCCAATTCCTCTCCGGCAACTACAACACCCATTTCATCGAAGCGCTCGAGAAGAAGAAGGATGGAAAAGAGACTGAGGAAGAAGTTGTTGCTCTTATCACAGCGGGGATTAAAACCTATATGGAGAACAAATCGCGTTCCACATCTCGGGTCTTGAGGAAAATAAGCAATTGGAAGTTTCAAGGCAGGCTAGAAAACTTATCGAGAAGGCTATGATATGAACCTTTCTTTTTGGCTGAACAATCGTGAGTACAAACTGAGTATCAAGGAAAGACAGAAAAATGACATTCTGGTTGATCTCAGCGGCAAGACATACGAAGTTGCGGTTGAGGTCCTCAATTCCGATGAGATCCTTTTGATCATCGATGGAAAAATATACAACACCATAATTTGTGCAAGCAACTCGTCTTTCCGTGTGTGTATCAACGGACAGAGCTTCGATATTGAAAAAAAGTCGGTTTCTCAGATTCTCGGAGGGATGCACAACCAGAGACAGAAGAGAGATGTTAAGACCTCCATGCCGGGAAAAATCGTGAAGGTGCTTATGACCGAAGGCGATAATGTGGAGGAAGGACAGGCTGTTTTAATACTCGAGGCCATGAAAATGCAGAATGAGATCAAATCTCCTCAAAAAGGCAAGGTTACCAAGGTAATACCCAAGGTTGGTGACTCAGTGGAGACCGGGGCTCTCCTTTTTTCTGTGGAATAAAAATTCACGTAGTGAAACCGCAATTCTAGACTTCTGTGACTCTATCCAATTTTTCCCTCGCGAGGAAAAATAAATAAATTTTCTTCACCACACAATTGGGGCACTCAATAACAAGTGTCATCATGGAAATAAGGATACTCATGGAATTTATATTTTTAGAGAAAAATGCTATATTGAAAACCTAATTGTATGGATCTGAATTATTCACGAGTTGAGGCCAACCCACTTTTATGAATATATTCAGATTAAGGAGTTTTGTTAGTGCGAAGTTATGGTTTTACGGAGTTGATGAATGTCTATCGAAGAGTGAAAAAACTGTTCATCTTCGCGGTCGTTTTCCTTATTTTGGCTGGTGCTGGAACCGTTGTTAAGAATGTTATTCTCAACCAAATAAAGAGAGAAATACAAAAAAGCTTTGGCTATACACGACTTTATTTAAATCTTGTCCCTCCCTCCATTGTTCTCGAGGATGCGAGGGCTGTCTCTCTCTCGCCTTTTTTCTCCGCGAAAAAAGTGGCTGTCAGTATTTCCTACCGATCGCTCTTATCCAGAGAAAAACCCCTGAATGTCCTGATCGAGAGTCCAGTTTTAAGAGTATACCCGTCCTTGGAGGGAGCTGAAAAACCCAGAGATATCAGACTCCTCTTTCCCTTTGTGATCGACAAGGCAATCATCAGGAATGGCGAGCTGTACTATTGGGGGAGAGAAACCCGTATCCAATCCAGGGGGATCCATGCATCCCTCACGCAAAATGGGGATAGGTATGCACTGAATGCTGAGATCGAACAGAATGATTTTCTTCTGGGTTCAGTCCAACAGCGGATAGATGGCAAAATTAGCCTTTCACTGGAAGGTCAGGGGGAGTCCTTTCGGATAAAAAAGGCAAGGATAAGCAGTCCAAGAGGGATTTTTAAAGCCAGCGGTGAAGTCAGCAATCTTGCAAACCCTGTCATAGAGCTCAACACGTCCTTCAACATCCCGATGGAAGTTGTCCTTCAATATGTCGATATTCCCTTTGATTGGGATGGGACAATACTCGGAGAGGGTGTCCTGTCACGTCAGAATGGTGAGATTGCATTTGAAGGTTCACTTTTAAGCAAGACTCTTAAGCTCAATAAGACACCAATGGGGATCGTTCAGGGGAATATCAGTTATGCAGAGACCGCAGGTGGTGTCTTGGACCTAAACTTCCAGAGAGCAAATCTGCCGCGCGAGTATGTGGGGATCCGTTTCCAAGGAGACCGAGTGGATGGATTAGTGCGAAGGATTTATCTTGATCCCATAATGGATTATCTTGATATCCCTTGGCCCATCTCATCGCCCGTATGGGGAAATTTTTCTGTTTATCGAGGGAAATTCGAAGCCGATATCGAATTTAGGGACGAGATCGATTTGCCCGATCTAGAGGGATATTATCTTCGCGGTCAAGTCAATCTGACTCTGTTGGATGAGGTTGTGACTCTCTCCTCTCAAAGCCTTGATTCCAACATCGCAGAGGTGGAGGTGGAGGGAGTCATCGCCATCGGCAAGAATGTCGATGTTTTGATCGATGGCGATGTGAAGAATGTCAAACGCACGCGGCAGCTTCTGTCGATCATACTCCGGAAGAATTTCGAGTTTCCCGAGATTAGGGGACAGGGACAGGGGATTGTGCGCATTTTTGGTGATTTTTCGCACCCTCAGGTGAGTGCGACAGTCTCCCTTGCTCCTGGAGGTTTCGACCGGTTCGATGTTGAATCTGTGAGCGGGGATATCGAGATCTATCGAGAGAATTTTCAGGGGAT